>Ga0315271_10000101_pt1 | contig 39357 bp, 35 predicted proteins | sample C3_top_MG_FD_204664 | JGI IMG/M metagenome (GOLD analysis project Ga0315271, IMG submission 204664) | Sediment microbial communities from Yellowstone Lake, YNP, Wyoming, USA - C3_top | ecosystem: Environmental > Aquatic > Freshwater > Lake > Sediment | place: USA: Wyoming | collected 2017-08-01
AGGCAAGACGCCCGCTCACCAGATAAATAATTGCATTGGTGTCCAGCAAATATCGCTTAATCAATTCCACTCCGAGCGGATTTTTTTCTGATATTCGACACCATCAATCCCTTTAAATGAGGTGATGGCTCCTGCGAATTTCATCAATTTCTTTGCATTTGTATCGGCTATATTTTTAACAGCTTCATTTTCATCCAGCACTATTAACAATTCATGCCTTCCAATGCGAACAGTTTCCGGCAACTTGATGGTGACAAGCCTATCCGGCAAAACTTCATAGTCAATGTTTAAAGTAATCATGCTTGTTCTCCTTTGCAACCTTATTGCTATTCATATTATAGGGTACGTCCAACGCACCTTAAGCATCGGTGCATGAGACGCACCCTACATTATCCTGTTTCTATCTGCCGTAATTGTCTTCATAACGCTGAATATCGTCTTCACCCAAATATTCACCAACCTGAATCTCGACGATATGCAAGGGTTCGCTGCCGCGATTTTCCAGGCGATGTTTTGTACCTATCGGTATGTAAGTGCTCTGATTTCTGTGCACGGTGATGACTTCTTCCCCATTGGTGACCGTCGCCGTGCCGGATACCACCACCCAATGCTCGGAGCGCTGCTTATGGCTTTGCAAGCTGAGTCGAGCCCCGGGTGCAACTTCGATACGCTTGATCTTGAAGCCATCAGGATCTTCTTCCAGCACCGCATAATTGCCCCACGGGCGATTCACTTTCATATGGTAGATGTGCTCGGTAGCGCCCTTTTGCTGCAAGGCATCCACCACCTCGCGCACGCGCTGGGTCTGGTCGCTCTTCGAGATAAGTACCGCATCGGCAGTCTCGATCACGCACAGGTCTTCCACGCCGATCACGGCAACCAGGCGTTTTTCGGCACGCACCAGACTGTTCTTGCTACCCACCGCTATAACGTTGCCCTGCAAGGCATTGCCGTTCACATCCTTGGCAGAAATTTCATGCACCGCCTGCCAGCTGCCCACATCGTTCCAGCCTATGTCGCAGGGGATGAGCGAGACGCGGTCTGATTTTTCCAGCACGCCGTAGTCGATGGAGATGGAAGGCATGACAGCGAAGTGTTTTTCTACTGCATGCTGGAAACTGCTCCCTGCGCGAGTATCGGCAAGGATGGTCTGCACGACTTGATGAACGGCTGGCAAGTGTTGTTTTATCTCATTGAGTATCACCGAGGCACGCCATACGAACATCCCGGAGTTCCAGTAATAGTTGCCTTCTTTTAAAAATTTTTCGGCTGTGGCGAGATCGGGCTTTTCGGTAAATCTCTCTACGTCCAACACAAAGGACTGAGGCTCGAGGACTGAGGACTGAGCCAACCCGGTTGTTGTTATTCCACTCAGTCCCTGTCCCCCAGTCCTCAGTCCCGTTTTGTTGGTTTTGATGTAACCGAACCCGGTATCGGGACGAGTGGGTTGAATACCGAAGGTAACGAGCTTGCCGCTCTCTGCCGCCTCGATGGCGGTATTGAGATGTGCACGAAAACCCGCTTCGTCTTTGATGATGTGGTCTGCGGGTAGCACGACCATTATCGGATCTGCACCGTTCGCAGTGAGATAGGCTGCGGCCAGCGCAATGGCCGGCGCAGTGTTGCGTCCGACCGGCTCAAACAGAGACTGATAGGGCAGCAGGGCATGATAAGACTCGCCCTTGGCGTGCGCCTCCTGCGTGACGATCAACACATTCGCGGCTTCTATCGTGGGCGACAAACGGTTGATGGTGGTTTGCAGCAGCGTTGCGTCTCCATCCAGCGCCAGAAATTGTTTAGGCAAGTTTTGCCGTGACATGGGCCACAAGCGACTACCGCTTCCACCCGCAAGGATAACCGCATTTATTTGGCGCTTACTCATTTAAGGTTTCCACCATTAAAAGTTTCTTGCATGAAAAATTTCGCATCAAATCCATCCCCTGCGCTCAATGTCGGCAAGCATTGTATTGGCGGCAGTAACAAGTGCCAACACAAAAGCATGGCCGGATTGCAAGGCGCTGGTTAACACGACAGGGTCTTCAACGTATTCATGGACCATCTGATTTCTGAGATTGCGCATGATTATCCATTCGTCAGCAGAGTTTAACAATCCCAGACGTTCAGCACGATCGAGGTTGTCGATGTTAGAGGATGATTTCTCGCCCAGCGCAGCCAAAAGCAGTGGCAACAGTTTGTCGCCCACGGTATCTTGCAGTCGGCCAAATCTGCCCACGAATGCCTCCACTCGCTCTGCCAGTTCGTTGTTTTCTTCCAGCTTAATTGCTTGCTCCAGCGTAAATAGTTCACCAAACAGACGCTGATCTGTGGTGATTAAATGCTGGCATTCTTTGCGCACAACCCTTGCCAAAAACTGTAGACGCAGTGCGACCCTCGGCTCCACTGTCATAGCAATTGACCTTCTTTAAATGCAATATCATGGATCGGCAGACGCATCAGATTGGGTGCGCTGAGCAGCACGTCTACCTTGCGCCCATGCATGGCTCGCGACACTCTGGCAGACATCTGCGCAGCCAACAATGCAGGGTTTTCCACAGGTTCCGTTAATTCCAGCATTAAATCAAGATCGCCACCGTGCGCCGCATCATCCAGCCTGGATCCGAAAACGCGCACCCTGGATTCAACACCCGCAATTTGTTGAGCGAGCCGCCTGATAGCCTGAATTTGACTGTCAGTCAGGCGCATGATTTATCATTCATGAATATTCTCCAGCAAACCCTTCTGCTCTGCCTCGCGCTTCAACTCTTCTATCTCTTTACGAAGTCGCTCATACTCCTGCATCTTGCGCTTGAGAAAACCCACTGTAATGCGCGCCTTTTCCTCCACTCCGCGCGGGGTGAGCAGATAGGCGTAGGCAAGTTTGTTTTCGTTGTTGCGGAAATTTTTGATCTTCAGGCTGCCTTTGTCGACAAGTGCATTCAGGCAAAAATTCACTTTGCCAAGGCTAATACCCAGCAGTTTCGCCAAATCTCTTTGAGAAAGGCCGGGATTTTCTTCCAAGGTTTTGAGCAGACCGTAATGTGTGGTTTCGTCGAGCATGGATAGTGCGTTCAATCGGTGAACAGGGAGTATTACACCAGACTCAGTGTACAGATGTCAATGCTTGCTTTAGGCGCTCAGTGCAACACCTCAATCCACAGCACAATCAACTTGCTGTTGATTACTTCCTCCATTCGCTACAATGTCCGTCTTTATCGGCGCCCATCAATCCTAACGATACTCTGCATGATTGACACCCAACCTGCCACTTTGAATATTGCAATAGTGCGTTTCTCCGCACTCGGGGACGTACTTCTGATGGTACCGGCGGTGCGCAGCTTGCGCCGCAGCTTTCCCCGCGCGACCATTACCTGGATTACCAGCCCGCTCGCCTACTCCCTGTTGCAAGGTCTGGAAGGGGTAAACTTTGAGGTTTACGACAAACCCAGGTCGCTTGCTGCTTACCGTGCTTTTTATCGCGCATTCAGTAAGCGCAACTTTGATGTGGTGCTGGCGATGCAGGCTAATCTGCGTATCAATCTTCTGTACCCTGCTTTACATGCGCCGATTAAAATTGGTTTTGACCGCACCCGCGCACGGGAAGGCCAGTGGCTGTTTTGCAATCGGTCTATTCCGTTTGCGGACTCGCATCTGGTGGACAGTTTTTTGTCATTCGCCGCACAGTTAGGCGCCAGCCCTTGTGCAGCAGAGTGGAATTTGCCGATTGCGGAGCAAGAACTAGTACGGGCAAAAAAACAACTTCAGCATTTGCCCCGCCCGTTGATTGCCATCCACCCCCTCGCCAGCAAGCAGGAACGCAACTGGATATTTGAGCGCTATGTGGAGGTCATTCAAACGTCTATCAGCAATTGGCATGCGGGAATTGTATTGACTGGCGGCAATTCTGCGATAGAGCGAGATTTTTGCGCGCGGCTGGCCAGCATCGCACCCGATCATACATTGAACCTGTGCGGGCAGACCACGCCCAAACAACTTGCCGCAGTACTTGCACAGGCTGATGTACTGCTTGCGCCAGACACAGGGCCAGTGCATATGGCGCGGGCGATGAATACGCCGGTGGTGGGCTTGTATGCGGTCGCCTCACCCAAGCTGAGCGGGCCTTATGGGGCACAGCAATACGTGGTGAATCGCTATCCTGAGGCCGTCCGCAAATTTCTGGGTAAAGATCCCGAGCGCGTGCCGTGGAATACCCGTGTGCACCATCCCGATGCGATGGCACTGATCCAGACTGAAGATGTGATGCAGCAATTAACCAGACTTTTTGATACCCCCAGATTTCTTGAAACTATCAGTCATGCTTAATACACGCCATATTTACACCGTCCTGTTGTGGTTATTGCTCCCATATATTTTTTTCCATCTGCTGTGGCGTGCACGCAAACAACCCGAGTACCTGCAGCACATTGCAGAGCGTTTTGGCTTTTATGCCGTGAATAGCGACAAGCCTGTTATCTGGCTGCACACGGTTTCAGTAGGCGAAACTCGCGCAGCGGCCAGTCTGGTGCAGCGCTTACAACTTGCTTATCCCGATCATCAATTATTGCTCACGCACACCACGCCCACCGGCCGTAATGCCAGCGAACAACTCTATGGTGACAAGGTGCTGCGTGTTTATCTGCCTTACGATTATCCGTTTGCAGTGCGGCGTTTTCTGCAACACTTCAAACCGTGCGTTGGCGTGCTGCTTGAAACGGAAATCTGGTTTAACCTGATCAGTTGTTGCCATACTGCACAGGTCCCCTTGCTACTACTCAATGCGCGTCTTTCGGAAAAATCAGCCTCAGCCTATCGGCGCTTCCCCAGGCTGTCAAAATCAGGCTTAAGCCAGTTAAGCGCAGTTGCCGCACAGAGCGAAGAAGATGCCGCTCGGCTTGGCGCGCTGGGTGCACACAATGTCGCGGTCATGGGCAACCTCAAATACGATATTGAACCACCGCCGGCCATGCTGGAATTGGGCAAGCATCTGCGTATCCAGTTTGGCACAGACAGGCCGGTGTTTCTTGCCGCCAGCACCAGGGCAGGTGAAGAAGCGCTACTGCTGTCCGCTCTCAAACAAATTGATGAACTCGCTCTGCTCACCGTGATTGTTCCCCGCCACCCGCAACGCTTTGACGAGGTTGCCTCGCTGCTGACGCAACACGGCATCCGCTTTCAGCGGCGCAGCGAGAATCGCCCGATTGCCGCAGACACTCAAGTGGTATTGGGTGACAGCATGGGTGAAATGTTTGCCTATTACGCTGCCTGCGATATTGCCTTTATCGGCGGCAGCCTGTTGTCGTTTGGAGGCCAAAATCTGATTGAAGCCTGCGCCGTAGGCAAGCCGGTACTGATAGGTACGCACACTTACAATTTTACCCAGGCCAGTAACCTTGCCGTTGCGCAGGGTGCAGCAGCGAGGGTGCAAGATGAAGACAAGCTTGCTGATACCCTGCAAAAACTGCTACGCCAGCCTGATCAAAGATTGCGCATGGGTACGGCCGGACTGGCTTTCGTCAATGCCAATCGTGGTGCAACCGAAGAAGCTTTTTCAAAAATTGAACATGCCCTCTCTAGTACTTAAGTCGACTCTACCAACCTGTCAGGTTTAAAGTAAAATGCGCAATTGCTTAACTTTTTCCTGACATCGCTGGGAATCAATAAAAAAAGGGAAAAATAATGATTTTAGTCACGGGCGGTGCCGGTTTTATTGGCGCAAATTTTGTTTTGGACTGGGTCGCGCAAGGGACCGAAGGCGTCATCAATGTCGACAAACTCACCTACGCCGGCAATCTGGAAAATTTGTCCAGTTTGCAGGGTAAAGGGCAGCACATTTTTGTTCACGGCGATATTGGCGACAGCGCGCTGTTACATCGACTATTGGCAGAACATCAACCGCGCGCCATTATCAATTTTGCCGCCGAGTCCCACGTTGATCGCTCTATCCACAGCCCGGAAGATTTTATCCAGACCAATATCGTCGGCACCTTCCGTTTGCTGGAAGCCACTCGTGCCTACTGGTCTGCTTTGGCTGCTGTCAAAAAATCCACATTCCGCTTTCTTCATGTTTCCACCGACGAAGTGTATGGCTCACTAGCCAGGGACGAACCCGCCTTCACCGAGTCGCATGCCTACGAGCCCAATAGTCCCTACTCGGCAAGCAAAGCCGCCAGCGACCATCTGGTACGCTCTTATCACCATACCTATGGCTTGCCGGTGCTGACCACCAACTGCTCTAATAATTACGGTCCATATCACTTTCCGGAAAAACTCATACCGCTGATGATCGTCAATGCACTCGCTGGCAAGCCCTTGCCTGTGTATGGCGATGGTCAGCAAATACGTGACTGGCTCTACGTCAAAGATCATTGCAGCGCGATCCGCCGTGTGCTGGAAGCCGGCAGATTGGGCGAGGTATACAACATCGGCGGCTGGAATGAAAAGGCCAATCTTGAGATTGTTAATACAGTCTGCGCATTGCTAGATGAGATTCAACCACGTGCCGACCGCAAACCCTACCGCGATCAAATTAGCTACGTTGCAGACCGCCCCGGCCATGACCGTCGTTATGCCATCGATGCGCGGAAGCTTGAGCGCGAACTGGGCTGGAAACCCGCCGAGACTTTCGATACAGGCATCCGCAAAACCGTGCAGTGGTACCTGGATAACCAGGACTGGGTGAAGAATGTGTTGTCTGGCAGCTATAAGCAGTGGGTAGAAAAAAACTACGCGGGGCGTGCTTGATGAAAATTTTGCTGCTTGGCAAGAACGGCCAGGTTGGCTGGGAACTGCAGCGCAGCCTCGCGCCCCTGGGCGAAGTAGTCGCACTGGATGCTGCCAGCAAGGAATTTTGTGGAGACTTGAACAACCTGAAAGAACTTGCACTAACTGTGCGCAGGGTTGCACCCGACATTATCGTCAATGCAGCCGCACACACCGCAGTTGATAAAGCTGAAAGCGAACCTGAGATCGTTCGCACCATCAACGCGCTGGCACCCGCTCTGCTGGCACAGGAAGCCAAGCGGCTTGGCGCCTGGCTCATCCACTACTCCACCGATTATGTATTTGACGGCAGTGGCAACAAGCCCTGGCAAGAGACTGATGAGACGGGCCCGCTTAACGTCTATGGTTCAAGCAAGCTCGAAGGCGAACAGTCCATCCATCAATCCGGCTGTAATCACCTGATCTTCCGCACCAGTTGGGTCTATGGCGCACGCGGCGCCAACTTTGCCAAAACCATGCTGCGCCTGGCAGGAGAACGCGACAGCCTGAGTATCATCAACGACCAGATAGGCGCACCCACCGGGGCCGATCTGCTGGCCGACATCACAGCGCATGCTATACGCGCAGCTCGTCCTAGACCGGAATTATCCGGGTTGTATCATTTGGTCGCGGCGGGTGAAACCTCATGGCACGGCTATGCCAGCCTTGTAATTGATTATGCCCAGCGCGCGGGGGTATCGATGTGGATTACGCCAGAAGACGTGCACCCTGTGCCCACCACTTCCTTCCCCACCCCCGCCAAGCGCCCGCTTAACTCACGCCTGGATTGCACCAAGCTGCAAAACACATTTGATTTGGTTTTGCCACAATGGCAGACCGGTGTCACTCGTATGCTGGAAGAGGTGCTGGGGAAGTAGTAAGTAGTAAGTGGGGAGTGGGGAGTGGGGAGTGGGGAGTGGGGAGTGGGGAGTGGGGAGTGGGGAGTGGGGAGTAAAAACAGTGACTTCTCCACTTTCAACTTGCCAGAAGGAGATCCAATGAGTAAACCGCACGAGCAACTGGAAGCGTGGAAGTTTGCCATGCAACTTGCAAAATCTGTTTATCAGCTCACTTCCAGCTTCCCGATTGAAGAGCGTTATGGACTTGCACAACAAATGAGACGAGCAGCAGTATCAATACCAAGCAATATCGCTGAAGGGGCGGGCCGTAACGGTGCTAAAGAGTATTTGTACTTTATTGGTATTTCTCGAGGATCATTGGCAGAACTGGATACACAATTGCAACTAGCGGTGATGCTAAACTTTACCAAACCAGATCACATTGCCTTTGAATTAGCTGATCGCACAGGAAAGTTACTTACAGGCTTACATAAAAAATGGAACTCACAATGACCCACTCCCTACTTCCCACTTCTCCACTATCCAGAAAAGGCATTATCCTCGCCGGCGGCTCCGGCACCCGTCTGCACCCTGTCACTCTGGCAGTTTCCAAGCAGCTGTTGCCGGTGTATGACAAACCGATGATTTACTATCCCCTCTCTGCACTGATGATGGCGGGGATACGCGACATTCTGATTATCTCCACCCCGCAGGACACACCTCGCTTTCAGCAGTTGCTGGGAGACGGCAGTGCCTGGGGTTTGAATCTGCAATACGCCGTGCAACCTTCACCCGACGGTCTGGCACAGGCTTTCATTATTGGCCGAAATTTTGTCGGCAAAGATCCTTCCGCCCTGGTGCTGGGTGACAACGTTTTCTACGGTCACGACTTTCAGAAACAATTGCAAAGCGCCTCCAGCCGCACTGAAGGCGCAACTGTGTTTGCCTACCATGTGCGCGATCCCGAGCGTTATGGCGTAGTTGAATTTGACGCAAAAGGCCGCGCCATTTCACTGGAAGAAAAACCCTTGGTACCCAAGTCAAATTATGCCGTCACCGGCCTGTATTTTTACGACAATGCAGTATTGGACATCGCTAAAAATCTTAAACCATCGGCACGCGGCGAGCTGGAAATTACCGACGTCAATCGCATCTACCTCGAGCAGGGCAAACTGTCAGTTGAAATGATGGGGCGCGGATATGCATGGCTGGACACAGGTACCCACGAATCGTTACTTGAAGCCAGCCAATTTATTCAGACGATAGAACATCGCCAGGGACTAAAGATTGCCTGCCCGGAAGAAATCGCCTACCGCCAGGGATTTATTGATACAGCGCAGATGGAGAAGCTCGCCGCCCCCCTGATCAAGAGCGGATACGGCGAATATCTGCTGCAAATTCTCAAAGAAAAAAGTTTGTCCATATGAAAGCGATCACCACCGAAATAAATGACTTGTTGATTGTAGAGCCAAAAATATTTGGTGACGACAGAGGCTTCTTCTTTGAAAGTTACAACAAGCTCAAATTTACAGAGTTGCTGGGCCGGGAAGTAACATTCGTGCAGGACAACCACTCACGCTCGGTTAAAAATGTGCTGCGCGGTCTGCACTATCAAATTCAGCACCCGCAGGGCAAACTTGTGCGCGTTGTGCAAGGTTCAGTACTCGACGTGGCGGTGGATATACGCAAGAGCTCAAGCACATTTGGCCAGCATGTCGCATTAGAATTATCTGCAGAAAACAAACGCATGTTGTGGATACCGGAAGGCTTCGCACACGGCTTTGTGGTGTTGTCCGATACCGCAGAGTTTCTCTACAAAACTACCGATTACTGGTATCCGGAACACGAACGCTCACTTCGCTGGGATGACCCTGATTTGTCAATTGACTGGAAGTTGCAAACCACTCCATCTCTGTCAGGCAAAGATGCGCAGGGGAAATTATTCAAAGAAGCTGAATGTTTTAAATAATTAACACGCTCGCCCCTGAAGATTATTTAGGCCGTACTAAAGAGAAGGGCAACCGCAATGGTTGCCCTTCTCTTTGCAAATTAACTTTGACTTAACTGTATTGTGAATAAATTAATTCAGTGACTGGTTCACCACCGCCAACTCATCTTCAGCCAAATTTCCTGTAGAGGCCTTGAGCTTCAAGCGGCTGATCAGGTAATTATATTTAGCCAGATATAAATCACGACGAGTGGAGTAAAGCTGTTGTTGCGCATTGAGTACATCAAGATTAGTCCTCACACCCACTTCCTGCCCCAGCTTGCTGGCTTCGAGCAATTTTTCACTCGACTTCAGGGCTTGCTCAAGTGCCATGACCTGGCTCCTGCCATTGACCACACCTATATACGCTTGCCTGGTTTGCAGGTCGACATTTCGGCGTGCACTTTCCAGTTCTGCATTGGCACGGTCACGATTGGCTTCTGCTTCGCGCGTTTTTGATTGTATTAATCCACCCTGAAGCAAGGGAATATTGAGCTGTACGCCGATATAAGAGGTCATCTGATCGGTGTCGAGTGCATTATTCCCGTTCAAGAAGGTACCAGCACCCTGTGGGATGATTTTATTTTTACCATAGCTGCCCACCAGATCAAGGGTTGGATAATGGCCACCACGATTGCGATCCACTTCCTTGTCTGCCAGCTCCGCGCCCGCCTGCGCCACTGCCAGTTGCAAATTACCCAGCTGTGCCTCGGCAACCCATTTTTCCACATCAGCCGGTTGTGGCACTTCCAGTTTTAAAGAGGCTCCTACCGGCTTCAGATTTTTGGGCAATGCATTGGTGAGTTGCTGATAGGCACGCTCCTTGATTTCAAGATTACTCAGCGCATCAATGGACAGCGAGCTGGTCAAGTCATAGCGCGCCTGTGCTTCCAGCGTATCGGTAATGGTCGCGCTGCCCACTTCAAAGTTGCGCTTGGCCTGTGCCAGTTGTTCTGCTATGGCCGTCTTCTGCGCGGAAGTCAGATTCACCGCATCCTGCGCGGCCAGCACATCGAAGTAGGCCTGGGCCGCACGGATGATCAAATCCTGTTCCGCGCTTTTGAATTGCGCATCCGTCTGGGCTACCTGCAACTCGGACTCGCTATATACCTGCCAGTTATTCTGGCGGTATATAGGCTGCACCAGAGTAATTGCCGCACCGTGATTGAGAAAGCGGCTGGGACCTGACGGATAGGGAACGCCAGGCTCGTTATACTTTATTTCATTATTGTTATAAGTGCTGTTGGCCGTGATATTTAAGGTCGGCAGTAACGTTGATCGTCCCTGCGGCAGCTTTTCTTTACCGGCCTGTTGTGTGCTGCGCGCGGCTGCAAATACTGAATCCTGTCCTTGCGCTGCATGGTACGTTTCCACCAGATCGGCCGCAACCGAAGGAAGATTGACGCCCAATAGCACGAAGGGCAATATTATCGATTTGGTAAAATTCATGACCCGCCTTCAATATTAGAATATGCTAATACTACTCGGAAATGTTACTTGTTACAAGTTGTCCAGTACTCCCAATACCCCTTTATGACTGGGGTATCCTTCTAAATTACCGCGGCTTAGAACACGAAACGTTGCGGCTGTTGCGCATTTTGCAAGGGCAGCACATTGGTCTCAAACAGGGTGACACTCTCAAAAACATCATTCGCTAGACGCGTAATCAGTTTCGCCTGCATTGCGGGTGCATCACCCAAGATCGCGAACAAACGTCCGCCAACCGTCAATTGTTGCTGAAATTCCCGGGGAAGGACCGGCACCGAGCCTGTCAACACGATCACATCATAGTGTGCCGAGCCCCATCCTTTGGAGGCATCAGCCACCTCCAGCTGAACATTATCAAAATCCTGTGCTGCCAGATTATGTGCAGCTTGCGCGCTTAATTCCGCCACGATCTCTATGCTCGCGACCTGTGCAGCCAAACGCGACAGCAGGGCCGTCAGATAGCCGCTACCCGTACCCACTTCAAGCACGCGTTCGTTTTTCTTGATTTTCAGCTCATGCAAAACGCGGGCTTCAAGTTTTGGCTGCCACATGGTTGTGCCAAATCCGAGCGGAATTTCCATGTCCATAAACGCCATTGACTGCCGCCCGGCAGGCACAAACTGCTCGCGCTTGACTATCGCCAATAAACTCAGCACCTGCGCATCCGCCACATCCCAGGGGCGAATTTGTTGTTCTATCATGTTGTAGCGCGCTTGTTCCATGTTATTCATCCTCTCACTCCTCGGGAGCTTTATTCACTCTGCAAGCGTGCAGTATAGCAAGCCTGTCCTGAACGTGTCGAACGGGCCAACCCAAACGCTCAGTGATAGCCCATGTAACTTGTAAGGAACTTGCTTTTAGCCTCCCTTTCCAGTAACTTGCTGACCTTGCGTGGGGGTCTTCGCCTAACCTTTGGCCGGAGTGAGAAACACCCTTTGAACCTGTACGGATAATGCCGTCGTAGGGAAGCGTCCAGCGTCAGTCTGTGCTCCCTAAGTATATTTCACCCTTTGGAGCACAACACGATGAACGCCAACCCCAAATTCTTGAACAAAAAATTTGTTAACAAGTCCGCACACGTTGACGATGCCGCGGTACAACCCTTGCCCAACTCACGCAAAATTTACGTCACCGGTTCACGCCCTGACATCCGCGTGCCAATGCGCGAAATTACCCAGGCCGACACTCCCGCAAGCATGGGCGCGGAAAAAAACCCTCCGATTTATGTCTATGACTGTTCCGGCCCGTACACTGATCCGGCAGCTAAAATCGATATACGCTCCGGCCTGGAAGCGCCTCGTACCCCCTGGATTGTTGAGCGTGGCGACACTGAAGCGCTTTGCGGCCCCTCTTCACAATACGGCGTTGAACGCCTGAACGACCCCGAGCTGGCCGAGTTGCGTTTCAACCTGCACCGCATGCCGCGCCGCGCGATGAAAGGCAAAAACGTCACGCAGATGCACTATGCACGTAAAGGCATCATCACGCCGGAGATGGAGTACATCGCTATCCGTGAAAACATGCGACGTAAAGAATACCTTGAAGAAGTCAAAGCCTCCGGCCCGACAGGCAAAAAGCTCGCCGAATTAATGGGCCGCCAGCATCCCGGCCAATCTTTCGGCGCTGCTATTCCCGCCGAAATTACGCCCGAGTTTGTACGCGATGAAATCGCCCGCGGCCGCGCTATCATTCCTGCCAACATTAATCACCCCGAAGCCGAACCGATGATCATCGGGCGCAATTTCCTGGTAAAGATCAACGCCAACATCGGCAACTCCGCAGTGACCTCGAGCATAGGCGAAGAAGTGGAAAAGCTCACCTGGGCAATCCGCTGGGGCGCCGACAATGTGATGGATCTGTCGACCGGCAAGCACATCCACGAAACACGCGAGTGGATTATCCGCAATTCCCCGGTGCCGATCGGCACCGTGCCTATCTATCAGGCGCTTGAAAAGGTCAACGGCCGCGCCGAAGACCTGACCTGGGAAATTTTCCGCGACACGCTGATTGAACAGGCCGAACAGGGCGTGGATTATTTCACCATCCACGCCGGCGTGTTACTGCGCTATGTGCCGATGACAGCTAACCGTATGACCGGCATTGTGTCGCGCGGCGGCTCTATTATGGCGAAATGGTGTCTGGCACATCATCAGGAGTCTTTCCTCTACACCCATTTCGAAGAAATCTGCGAGATCATGAAAGCCTATGACGTCAGTTTCAGTCTGGGCGATGGACTGCGTCCCGGATCGATCTACGATGCCAATGACGAAGCGCAGTTGGCCGAACTGAAAACCCTGGGCGAACTGACACAGATCGCGTGGAAGCATGATGTGCAGGTAATGATAGAAGGCCCCGGCCACGTACCGCTGCACATGATCAAGGAAAATATGGATCTGCAGCTTGAGCAGTGCCATGAGGCGCCCTTCTACACCCTCGGACCGCTCACCACCGATATTGCACCCGGTTACGACCACATCACTTCCGGCATCGGTGCCGCCAATATCGGCTGGTATGGCACGGCGATGCTGTGTTACGTCACGCCAAAAGAGCACCTTGGCCTGCCCAACAAAGCCGACGTCAAGGAAGGCGTGATCACCTACAAGATCGCTGCCCATGCCGCTGACCTGGCCAAGGGACACCCCGGTGCGCAGATACGCGATAACGCGATGTCCAAGGCGCGCTTTGAGTTTCGCTGGGAAGACCAGTTCAATATCGGCCTTGACCCGGACAAGGCGCGTGAATTCCACGATGAAACATTACCCAAGGAATCGGCCAAAGTCGCGCATTTCTGCTCGATGTGCGGCCCGCATTTCTGCTCGATGAAAATCTCGCAGGAGGTACGCGAGTTTGCTGCACAAGAAGGTGTGACAGCCCAGGAAGCCCTGACCAAGGGCATGGAAGCAAAGTCTGCCGAGTTTGTAAAGCAAGGTGCAGAGGTTTATCACAAGGCCTGAACATGAATTGTCGCGAAAAATTACGGCGCGTGTTGCATAACCCCCTCCATCACTTCGCCATTACCCGGCATGCCGCAAGGCAAACCGGCGGGTGTATGCTGCGCCCAGCTGATGGATGATGCGGGCTGTGCAGTATTCGGAAGTACAGCGCGCCCTGATTTTTTGTGGCGGCTTGCAACCTTCGTCGGAAATGTGTGGTGAATCACTCGAACAGGTTTTGCTGTGGCTTTGTAATGTGGCTTTGTAAACTGGAACAGGCCACATTTCTGACGTTATAATTCCACCCATGCGCTCAAGTTTAATACCCAGAGAAATCACCGCAGAATGCCCCTGTGTGGGGCATTGCACGACCGCACTGGGGGATGACGTATGTCGCAGTTGTCATCGCACTTTTGATGAGGTTACACGCTGGCCCGAGCTGTGTGACGAGGAACGCATCAAGATCAACCGCAGAATCTCGGAAGAATTTTCACCTTCTGCATAATTTTTACTACTGGTAAGACAAATGGATCTCGTACTGTTACTCAAAGCCGCGATACTCGGCCTGGTTGAAGGCTTCACCGAATTTCTTCCTATCTCCAGCACCGGCCATTTAATTGTCGCTGGCAGCCTGCTTAACTTTAACGACGAGCGTGGCAAGCTGTTCGAGATTGTGATTCAGTCGGCAGCCATACTCGCCGTCATGTGGGAATACCGCGCCAAAATCGCCGCAGTGATTAGCGGGCTGCCGCGTGAAGCCGCCGCTCGGCGCTTCGTGTTCAATGTTTTCATCGCCTTTCTGCCCTTGGCTATTATCGGGTTGCTGTTTGGTCACAAAATCAAGGATGCACTGTTCAACCCGATTACAGTTGCAATCACTTCCATCGTGGGTGCCATTTTTATCTTGTGGGCAGAAAAACGTAAACATGTTGTGATTGTGGAAACCGCAGACGACCTGAACTGGAAAAATGCCTTGAAGGTTGGTTTTGCTCAGGCGCTGGCGTTGATACCCGGTACTTCACGTTCCGGCGCAACCATTATCGGCGGTTTGTTCTTCGGCCTGAGCCGCAAAGCAGCGACAGAGTTCACCTTCTTCCTCGCCATGCCTACGCTGATAGCTGCGACCCTTTATGAACTCTACAAAGAGCGCTCGCTGCTCAACAGCGCGGATCTGGACATGTGGGCAGTGGGTTTTGTGACATCCTTTATTTCAGCTTTCTTGTGCGTGCGCTGGCTGCTGCGCTATATCAGCAGCCACGATTTTACAGTGTTCGCATGGTATCGGATTGCGTTTGGATTGATTGTGCTGGGAACCTACTACAGCGGCCTGGTGGACTGGTCGATAACGTAACTTATGCAGGGTATCCGGTAATCTAACTTTGTTCCCAAGGCAGGCCTAGAACTTTCCAGCCGTTTAAAACATTGCGGTGTTTTTGAGAATTGGCATCGCCCTCAAATCCAGCCAGCACATTGTAGCAATCGGGAAACCCTGCCTGTGTCGCAACTTCGGCAGTCTGGTGCGAGCGGCCCCCATTGCGGCAAATAAACATCACCAGCGATTCCTTGTCTACCTGCTGCTCCATGGCGACCATAAAGTTGGTATTTACCTTCATGCCGGGATAGGTCATCCACTCGATTTCGACTGCGCCCGGTATACGACCTACAAAATCCAGTTCAGCTCGACTGCGCACATCAACCAATGTCGCGCCGGGTGCGGATTGCAAAATCTCATAAGCTTCATCAGGCATTAATGCGCCCTCATAGGGCAGCTTTAGTTCTTTGGCACGACTTTGTGCAACATTCAGGATTTCGGTGATTCTGCCCATGATATCTCCTCGATAATAATGTCCACTAGTGCTATTCTGCGCGGCACTTCACACTCTTAGCAAGCACCATGAAGAATCCAACCCAGTCTCACAGTCACAGCAAATCCACCGCCTTTGAACCGGCGCATCCAGTCCGCTTTGCCGCAGCCCGCAAAAGCACCTGGGTAAGCATATTTATCAATCTGTTCCTGACCTTTCTGCAAGTATTTGCAGGATTTTTTGGCAAATCTCAGTCATTAATGGCCGACGGCCTGCATTCCTTTTCGGATCTGGTGGCCGACGTTCTGGTGCTCTTCGCCAATCGTCACGGTAATCGTCATGCAGATGCCAACCACCCCTACGGACACGCCCGCATAGAAACGGCTGCTTCTCTTATTCTGGGAATTTCTTTGGCTGCTGTCGGTGCAGCCCTGCTTATTTCGGCCGGCTTACGCCTGCAGCATCCCGAGCAAGTACAGGCAGTCCATCCCTTCACTATCTGGATTGCGCTGATCGCCTTGGCCGCCAAGGAAGGCATGTTCCGTTATATGCTGGCAGTGGCACAGCGCGTGCGCTCTCAAATGCTGGTTGCCAACGCCTGGCATGCCCGTTCAGATGCGGCTTCTTCACTTGTGGTAATGATCGGTATTGCCGGAAACTTGTTTGGCTATACCTTCCTTGACTTGGTAGCGGCGGCAGTCGTGGGTGGCATGATTGCACACATGGGTGCCAAATTTGCGCTGGAAGCGCTGGCCGAGCTTGTTGATACCGGACTGGACGAAGAGGAAGTTGAGGCCATACGCAAAACATTGCTGGCAACACCCGGTGTGCGCAGCATGCATGAATTGCGTACGCGCAAAATGGCGGATAACGCGCTGGTAGATGCACACATCATTGTCGATCCCAAGATCAGCGTGTCGGAAGGCCACTACATCGCAGAGTCCGCGCGTCTGGCCGTGCTGCGCAAACACCATGTACTGGATGTCATGGTGCATATCGACCCCGAGGACGATGCGCTGGCAAAACCCAACGCACACTTACCCTCGCGCGAATTACTGCTCGGCCATTTAAGCTCTAGACTGGGCGATGCGCTGTTGCCGATTACGCGCAGCGTGCTGCATTATCTGGACGGCAAGGTGGAAGCAGAGTTATTTCTCGATGCGACTTATTGCCAGGATAAGCACAAAATTTCTGCCATGCTGCGCAAATGCGCTGACATTTCGGTTGATGATCAGTATTTTCGCAGTATACAACTTCATTACAGCGACGCACCAAAGTAGTGCGTCGTTATACGCTTTAGCACCAAGTCGGGGCGAATAATTTTACCCATTCCCTGCTGCGAATATGGCAAAATATGCGTTTAGCGCATTTTGACGGGTGGCACGGTTCGTGCTCAGATTAATTACCCATTTTGGTATCTGGTTTTTTTCTACGTTTATTAGGAGAGCAATAATGTTCAAGTCAGCTGCAGAGGCAAGTAAATATATTAAAGGCGGCGAAGTTAAATTTGTTGACCTGCGTTTTACCGATACACGCGGTAAAGAGCAGCATGTTTCCGTTCCGGCCAAATATTTCGGCGAAGACAAGTTTACTGATGGTCACGCTTTTGACGGTTCATCTATTGCCGGCTGGAAGGGCATTCAAGCTTCTGACATGATTTTGCTGCCAGATCCTGCAAGTGCTTTTGTTGACCCATTCATGGACGAGCCTACTCTGGTAATCACATGCGACGTTATCGAGCCAACTGACGGCAAAGGTTATGACCGTGATCCGCGTTCTATCGCCAAGCGCGGTGAAGCTTATCTAAAGTCTACCGGCGTGGGCGATACCGCTTACTTTGGTCCTGAGCCGGAGTTCTTTATTTTTGACTCCATTAACTGGCACGTGGACATGTCCGGTTGCTCAGTCAAGATCAACTCAGAAGAAGCTGCCTGGTCTTCTGCTGAAGAATACGATGGCGGCAATACCGGTCACCGCCCAACGGTTAAAGGCGGTTACTTCCCAGTTCCTCCAGTTGATTCACTGCACGACATCCGCGCTGCAATGTGCCTGGCGCTGGAAGAAATCGGTATTGAAGTTGAAGTGCATCACCACGAAGTTGCGACAGCCGGCCAATGCGAAATTGGTACCAAGTTCAGCACGCTGGTCAAGCGTGCCGACCAGACTCAATACCTAAAATACATCGTGCATAACGTGGCACACCAGTATGGCAAGACAGCTACCTTCATGCCCAAGCCTATCGTTGGCGACAATGGTTCCGGTATGCACGTACACCAGTCTATCTGGAAAGACGGCAAGAATCTGTTCGCTGGAAATGGCTACGCCGGTTTGTCCGAAACCGCCTTGTTCTACATCGGCGGTATCATCAAGCATGCCAAAGCACTGAATGCGATCACTAACCCGGGCACAAACTCATACAAGCGTCTGGTTCCTCACTACGAAGCGCCAACCAAACTGGCTTACTCGGCAAAAAACCGTTCCGCTTCGATCCGCATTCCACACGTTCCCAGCGAAAAAGCACGCCGTATTGAGACACGCTTTCCGGATCCTCTGGCTAACCCATACCTGGCTTTCACCGCATTGATGATGGCCGGTCTGGACGGTATCCAGAACAAGATACACCCAGGCGAGCCAGCAGACAAAAATCTGTATGACCTGCCACCTGAAGAGGACGCAAAGATTCCAACAGTTTGCTCCTCTCTGGAGGAAGCTTTGGCCCATCTGGACAAAGACCGCGAGTTCCTGACCCGTGGTGGTGTCTTTTCCAATGACTTCATTGACGCTTACATTTCATTGAAGATGGATGAGGTGACACGTCTGCGTATGACTACCCATCCGGTTGAGTTTGACCTTTACTACAGTCTGTAAATAGTCATTACTTGAAGAAAAAAAGGAGCCACCAGGCTCTTTTTTTTCGCCCACCCATAAGTGCCAATGTTTCCTTAGAAACCAGGTTTGTCATAAACTTGGCCATAAACTATACTTCGACCATTGTATTCAGGACGCTGCCATGAAGCCCTATCAACTGTTTGTTTTATTATGCCTAACCCAGTCAGGCTGGGCACATGCCGAGATTTACAAACGCGTCGATGCACAGGGCCACGTTACCTATTCAAGTGAGCCAATCAAGGGTGGTAAAAAACTTGATCTAAAGCCACTTCCAACAATGTCCGGAGCTAGTACTAGCGCTACCCCGGAAGACTTCCCCAAAGTTGATACCCAAACGCAAAGAAGCCGTGATGAAACACGGCGCGCGATTTTGCAAGATGAGTTGGCAACAGAGGAAAAGTTACTCGCGACAGCACGTGAAAACTTGAAGAACATAGAAAACAATCCTGAAACTCGAGTTAGCTCTGCTGGCATTCCCTTTCAACCTACTCCTGAGTATACCGAAAAACTAAAAGCCGCCCAGAATACAGTCGCATTGCACGAGCAAAACATCAAGGCATTAAAGACTGAAATGGTAAAACTGCGCTAATCGACACAATCTGGCATGTTTTCTGCTTTAATGAACACATGCCAATCCCTCTTCTTCCTACACTGGAACATCTCAATACAGCAATTATTCTGCTGGATGAAGAGTCACGCATCGCCTACTTGAACCCGGCGGCCGAAAATTTGTTTGGCGTGAGCAAAACCAATTTACTTGGTCACCCGCTGCAACACGCATTCACTCACACCGAGCAATTATCCAGCACAATACAGTTGGCACTCACTGAACGCGCCAGTCATATTGAACATGACCTGACCTTAGGCACTTATTCCCACACCGGAATATTTCATCTTAGTTGCGCTGCCACTCCTTTGCAGGGCAGTCATTACGCGCTGCTGCTTGAATTTTATACCATAGACAGACCGCTAAAGTTGGCCCGCGAAGAACACATGCTCGACCAGACGCAAGCCAACCGTCTACTGCTGCGCAATCTGGCACATGAAATTAAAAATCCGCTGGGAGGGATACGCGGCGCGGCACAACTGCTGGAACATGAACTGGAAAAACCCGGCTTGCGCGAATACACCCAGGTCATTATCCAGGAAGCCGATCGCCTGCGCGGGCTAATGGAAAAATTGCTCACCCCACAGCACGCGCCCCATTTTAGTGCACTTAATATTCATGAGGTACTGGAAAGGGTGCGCAGCGTGGTACTGGCTGAACTCTCAAGCGGCCTGCGTATACAGCGAGACTACGACACCAGCCTGCCTGACCTGATCGGCGACAAGGAACAACTCATACAAGTATTCCTGAATCTGGTACGCAACGCCGCCCAAGCCATGCAAGGTAAGGGCAGTATCGTGCTGCGGACACGAATAGCACGCCAAGTCACCCTAATAAAAAAGCGCCACCCGTTGGCGTTAATGATCAAAATCATCGACGATGGCCCCGGCATCCCCACTCACCTGCGCGACAAAATATTTTATCCCTTGGTTTCGGGTCGTGCCGATGGACACGGCCTGGGGTTAACGCTGGCTCAGGATTTTATCAGCCAGCATCATGGCAGCATCGAATTTGACAGTGAACCAGGGCGCACCTGTTTTACCGTAATACTGCCTCTGGCTTAAGCAAGCTTGATTATTTTAAAACCTGGTAATTTTATTTTGGAACTGAAACCATGAAACCTGTCTGGATTATTGACGATGACCGCTCTATACGCTGGGTGCTGGAAAAGGCACTTGAACGCGAAAAAATATCCTATAAAAGTTTCGCCTCAGCTGACGAAGCCATGGAAGAACTGAAGCATGAGACGCCACAAATTGTGGTCAGCGATATCCGCATGCCCGGCACTTCAGGGCTGGAATTGTTGCAAAACTTGCGCGAACGTTTTCCGAACCTCCCCGTCATCATCATGACGGCCTACTCCGATCTGGAAAGCGCGGTTTCTTCTTTTCAGGGCGGCGCCTTTGAATACTTGCCCAAGCCATTTGACATCGATCATGCAGTTGATCTGGTGCTCCGTGCTATTGAGCAAAGCCAGCGCAAAAATCTGCCTGCTGAAGATCATGTCATCGCCCCGGATATTCTGGGACAGGCTCCCGCGATGCAGGAAGTTTTTCGCGCAATTGGCAGACTGGCTCATTCGCAGGCCACCGTGCTGATTACCGGTGAATCGGGCACCGGCAAGGAGTTGGTGGCGCACGCCCTGCACCGCCACAGCCCGCGCTCCGAACAGCCATTTATCGCTATCAATACCGCTGCCATTCCCAAGGACTTGCTTGAATCCGAGCTATTTGGCCACGAACGCGGCGCGTTTACCGGCGCTGCAACCACACGTCGCGGACGCTTTGAACAAGCCGAAGGTGGAACACTGTTTCTAGACGAAATCGGTGACATGCCCCCCGAATTGCAAACCCGCTTACTGCGCGTGTTGTCCGATGGGAATTACTATCGCGTGGGCGGCCACCAGCCGATCAAGGCCAATGTGCGCATCATCGCTGCCACTCACCAGAATCTGGAGGACAGAGTCAAATCAGGCCTGTTCCGTGAAGACCTGTTCCACCGCCTCAACGTCATCCGACTGCGTTTGCCGCCACTGCGCGAACGGCGCGAGGATATCCCGTTGCTGGCCAAGTATTTTTTGCAAAAGAGCGCCCGCGAGCTCAACGTGGAAGCCAAAGCCATTAGTGATACCGCCCTGAATTATCTATCTGCCCAGGACATCCCCGGTAACGTGCGGCAACTGGAAAACCTGTGTCACTGGCTCACGGTCATGACGCCCACACAACAAGTGGAAATTGCCGATCTGCCACAGGAATGGCGAAATACACAAGCAGCCCCGGTTGCGACTTCAGATGGAGATTGGAGACATGCGTTGAAACAACAAGTGTCTCTTGCTTTGCAACGCGGCGACCAGAATATTCTGGATAATTTAAGCCAGCAATTTGAACGCACACTGATTAGCCAGGCACTGCAGCATACCGGCGGACGACGCATTGAAGCTGCGACTCTATTGGGTATGGGACGTAACACACTGACGCGCAAAATCCAGGAACTGGGGCTGGATACTGCAATCTCCTAGCGGAGTAATTGGCAGGTCACTTAGAGTTAAAGCTCTATCCGCTGATTGTGGTGGGTCCGGCTTGCGCCTTCTGACCGTTATGCATCGGTCAACACATGGACAAAGTGGATGGAAGTTCTCTTTTTTGCCATCAGTAAATCTCTGCCTGCACTGGCGTATGGTCTGAAGGACGCTCCAGCTTTCTGGGCGCTTTATCTATACTGCACGCGCTGCAATCAACTGCATTGCTGATCAGTATATGATCAATGCGCATGCCATGGTTGCGGCGAAAGCCCATCATGCGGTAATCCCACCAGCTAAATGATTTTTCCGGCTGCTCGAACAGGCGAAATGCATCGCGCAAGCCCAGTTGCTGCAGCCCCTTGAAGGCCGCACGCTCCGCTTCACTGCACAGCACCTTGCCTGCCCATGCCACGGGGTCATGTACATCACGATCTTCCGGGGCAATATTGTAATCGCCCAATATAGTCAACTTCGGGAAGCGCAGCAATTCATCCTTGAGCCAAACCTGCAATGCTGCCAGCCATGCCAGCTTGTACTGGTATTTGTCTGACTCTACGCTTTCCCCATTCGGAATATATACGCATACAACTCGCACACCATCTACCGTGGCCGCAATCATTCGTTTCTGTACATCGTCGAAATTTGGCAAACCGTATTGCACATCCGTCAGCGCGAACTTGCTGATGATGGCCACCCCGTTATAGGTTTTTTGCCCGCTAAAAACGACCTGGTACCCAGCCTGTTGTAACTCGGCCAGTGGGAAATTCACATCTTCTGTTTTGGTTTCCTGCAAACACAGGACATCAACCTTACTTTCCAGCAACCAGCTTTGAACCTGTTCCAGGCGCACTTTAAGCGAGTTAACATTCCATGATGCTATTTTCATTTTTCAGTTTCTGCTGGTATGGGCGGCTTTACTACAGCGGGTGCAACCGGACGAGTTCCATAGGGAGCGATCTTGGGATAACCGGCAATATCCAGTTCACCATTCCACTGCCCCGCTTCAAAGCCGTTGAGCACTGTCTTGCCAACGCTGAGTGTGGGTACACCGTTACTTCCCGTTTTTGCTTTGTACACATCAATATCTTCTTTTGTAACCAGCATTTTTTCAGTGTAGGGTATGCCACGCTTATTCAAGAATGAACGCGCCTGAACACAGTAATCACCACATTGTTCTGATACATATAGTGTTACAGGAAAATCCTGTTTCGCTTTGCGCACGGTATAGGACAGTTCGTCATCACTCGCGGCTGGAGCAGTACCAAATTTTTTTTGTTCAGTCTTTACCGCGTCCTCCGCAGGTTTGTCGCCGTAATGAACCTTGCCCTCTTTGTCCACCCAGCGAATGATCGTATCGGCTTGTGTGCTGGTAACTGCAAAGAGTAACAGGCAGATCGTCAAGAAAAAGAATTTCATTTACCACCTCCATTGCTCAACAAAATATTATCTTCCCTGCGCCAGGCCATTATGGCGCAACAAAGCATCGATGCTGGGCTCGCGGCCACGGAAGGCAACAAAGGACACCATCGCATCACGGCTGCCTCCCGTTGCCAGCACCTCTTTGCGGAAACGCGCGCCGATTTCGGCATTCAACACGCCATGCTCTTCAAACAGGCTGTATGCGTCGGCGGACAATACCTCTGCCCACTTGTAACTGTAATATCCGGCTGCATAACCACCTGCAAAGATATGGGAGAAACTGTTGGCGAAGCGGTTGTAAGCTGGCGGAATCAGCACCGCAACTTCGCTGCGAACTTCGGCCAAAAGCTCCAGCACACTCTTACTGCCCCGCGCATCAAAGTCACTATGCAGGCGCATATCAAATACTGAGAATTCAATCTGGCGCAAGGTTTGCAGACCAACCTGAAAATTCTTCGCCGCCAGCATTTTATCAAACAGTATACGCGGCAATTTTTCTCCGCTGTCTACATGGCGTGTCATGCTGCATAACACATCCCACTCCCAGCAGAAATTTTCCATGAACTGGCTGGGCAGCTCAACCGCATCCCATTCAACGCCGCTGATGCCGGAGACGCCCATGTCTTCAACCAGCGTAAGCAAGTGATGCAAGCCATGGCCAAACTCGTGGAACAGGGTGATCACTTCGTCGTGTGTAAACAGCGCCGGCTTGCCGCCAACGGGCGGTGCAAAATTGCAGTTCAAATAGGCTACTGGCGTTTGAATAATGCTGGGCAAGTGAATGCTTGGTGCAATGCGTCGGCGCACGATTGCGTCGTCCATCCACGCACCGCCACGCTTGCTGTTGCGCGCATACAGGTCCATATAAAACTGGCCGATCAGCTTGTCATCTGCATCGCATACATCGAAGAATTTAACCGCCTCATGCCACACCGGTGCGCTGGAAGCGCGCAGTTTCAAGCCGTATATTTTCTGTACCACATTGAACATACCCGCAACGACCACATCTTCCGGGAAGTATTGCTTAACGTCCTGCTCGGAAAATGCATAGCGCTGCTGCCGTAATTTCTCGCTGGCATAGGCAATATCCCAGGACTGCAGATCATTCATTTCCAACTGAGTTCGTGCAAATTCACGCAGTTCCAGCAGATCCTTCTCGGCCAGCGGCCGGGCATGCAGTGCCAGCTCGCGCAAAAATTTCAATATCTCTTGCGGCGTATTGGCCATTTTGCTGGTAAGAGACAATTCCGCATAATTTCCGTATCCCAGCAGATGCGCTTCTTCTGCGCGCAACTTTAATATTTGAAGGATCAGCGGTGTATTGTCCCACTCCGGCTTGCCGAACTCACTGGCGCGCCGGCTGTATGCCACATATAACTTTTCACGCAGTGCGCGATTATCCGCGTACTGCAAGACCGGCATATAGGACGGCGCCTTAAGCGTGAACAGCCAGCCCTTCTTGCCTGCGGCTTGTGCAGCTTCGACCGCCGCCTGCAGATCATCTGCGGGAATGCCGCTTACTTCTGCTTCGTCTTCAATCAACAGCGAAAAGTCATTGGTGGCATCCAGTATGTTGTCGCTAAAACGCGAACATACCTTGGATAGCTCCTCCTGGATTTCGAGAAATCTGGCCTTTTTATCATCCGCCAAGTCAGCGCCGCTCAGACGAAAATCGCGCAACTCATTTTCGGTAATTTTTTTCCTTGCCGGGCTTAATGCGTTAAATTCTTTGCTTGCGCGCAGTGCTTTGTATTTTGCAAACAGTTCAATGTTTTGCCCCAGCTCTGCATAATATTGGGTTATCTTCGGCAGATTTTCGTTGTAAACCTCGCGCAATTCCGCACTGTTCATCACCGCATTCAAATGACTGACCTGGCCCCATGCACGCGACATTTGTTCATTTGCATCATCCATGGGTTGCACAAAATTTTCCCACGATGGCGCTGCCTTGTTTGCCAGCAGCTTTGCCACTACGTCCCGATTTTGTTGCAGCAAAGTATCTACCGCAGCTGTGACATGTTCTGGCCGTACTTCTGCATAACGGGGGAGCCCTGAAAAATCAAGGAGAGGATTGCCTGTATTTGATTGTGTGTTCATATTTTAATTGGGCTTGCTCCCGGCACCTTGATCGGCACCTGGCAGAATAATAGCGGACTCAGTATAAGTTGAAGGACAGGTTTATTTGTTGTTCTGCATGGCTTGATAAACAATCTGGCCGTGGACCAGGGTGTAGCGTACTTTTCCTTGCATTTCCATACCCAGGAAAGGGGTGTTCTTGCCCTGGCTCATTAAAGCTGCGGCTTCAACTTTCCAGCAGCTCGCCGGGTCGAAAATGCACACATCTGCAGCAGCACCCAACGATAAATGCCCCGCATCAATATTGAGAATTTGTGCTGAATTGTGCGTGACTTTAGCAATGGCATCCGAAATCGTGAGCTTACCCTGCTGCGCCCATTTCAATACCAGCGGCAACAGTAACTCCAGGCCTGTCGCCCCTGCCTCGGCTTCGGCAAAGGGCAGTTGCTTGGCATCCTCGTCTACTGGTGAATGATTGGAACAAATTGCATCTATCACGCCCTCGTGGAGCCCCACGCGCAATGCATCACGATCACGCTGGTTGCGCAGGGGGGGGATCAGGTGGCAATTGGAATCAAAGTACCCAATATCCATTTCCGAAAGGTGGATGTGATTCATCGACACATCGCAGGTAATTGCCAAGCCACCCTTCTTGGCCTCGCGTATCATCGCTACGCCCGCTGCACTGGAAAGGCGGCAAATATGCAAGCGCACACCGGTCTCGCGAGCCAATTGCAACATGATAGCGAGCGCAATTGTTTCCGCGCATACGGGTATTGCCGGCAATCCCAGACGAGTTGCCACTTCACCATCGTGAGCAACGCCATCGCGTGCCAGAAAGCTGTCCTGTGGGCGCAGCCATACGCCAAAACCAAAGGTGGCCGCATATTGCATTGCGCGCATCAGCACCCGGGTATCCGTCAACGGCGCATCCGCCTGACTGAACGCTACGCAGCCCGCATCGGCGAGTTCGGCCATTTCGGTCAGCTCTACGCCTTTCAAGCCATAGGTCAGCGCCCCGACAGGGTAAACTTTCGCCTGACTCAGGGCGCGAGCACGATGCTTCAGCATCTCGACCAAACCCGGCTCATCCAGCGCAGGTTCGGTATCGGGCGGACACGCCAGTGAAGTTATGCCGCCCGCCACTGCAGCACTCATTTCGGATTCCAGGGTAGCCTTGTATTCATAGCCCGGCTCTCGCAGGCGTGCTGCCAGATCGATCAGTCCGGGTATGATGACCAGTCCTGCAGCATCAATCGTTTTTTCTGCCACAAACCCGGCTGGTGCTTTGCCGATTGCCAAAATCTTGCCCGCAGTGATAAATATATCCTTCGCTGCATCAACCTCGTTTTTGGGATCGATCAAACGACCGTTTAAAATTTGAATATTCATTCCGTATCGTTTTGCATTGTCATTTTCATTTAGCCCCCGCCAGTGTACTCATCACAGCCATGCGTACCGCAATACCAAAAGTAACCTGCGGCAAGATCACGGATTGCGCGCCATCGGCGACACTGGAATCGATCTCTATGCCGCGGTTCATCGGTCCCGGATGCATTACAATGGCATCGGCCTTAGCCAGTGCCAGCTTCTCCTGGGTCAGACCGTAATATTTGAAGTACTCCTGCGCAGAAGGCAGTGCCGCACCTTGCATGCGCTCATTTTGCAGACGCAGCATCAACACCACATCGACATCGCGCAAGCCTTGGGCCATGTCATGAAACACGCGTACCCCCAGTTGTTCAACGTGACTTGGCAGCAAGGTCTTGGGTGCAATCACGCGCACTTCCGGCACCCCCAGTGTGGTCAGCGCATGGATCTGTGAACGGGCTACGCGCGAATGCAGAATGTCGCCGACTATTGCGACACGCAGATTGTGGAATTCTTTCTTGTAGTGCCGGATGGTGAACATATCCAGCAGTGCTTGCGTCGGATGTGCATGACGACCATCGCCCGCGTTGATCACGTGAATTTCAGGTGCCACATGTTTGGCAATCAGGTGTGCGGCGCCGCTCTGCGCATGGCGCACTACAAACATGTCTGCATGCATGGCGCACAGGTTGTCCACGGTATCCAGCAGGGTTTCTCCCTTGCTGGTTGATGACGAGCCAATATTGAGATTGACCACATCGGCAGACAAGCGCTTGGCGGCAATTTCAAAGGTGGTGCGGGTACGCGTGCTGTTTTCAAAAAAAACATTGAATACCGATTTGCCATGCAGCAAGGGCACCTTTTTGATTTCTCCGCGCCCGGCAAGATCCACAAAGGTAGATGCGCGATCCAGAATGTCGTACAGGATGCGCGAGGGCAAGCCTTCGGTGGAGAGCAAATGTTGCAACTCTCCCTGTTTGTTCAGTTGCGGATTATTCATGCGAAAAACGCCATCTTAGGTTCATCAAAATAGGCCTGTAAAATATGCTGGGCGGCAACCTGGTCCAGTAGCGGCTTTTGCTTGATGCCACGCACGCCCATCTCCGTCAGCTGCGTACTCGCCGAGGCGGAAGTATAGCGTTCATCGACCAGTATTGTGGGCAAATTAAAGCGGCCTTTGAGGCGGTTGGCAAAACGGCGGCAGAGTCGCGTCATCTCGTGCGGAGTGCCGTCGTCATTGCATGGCAGGCCCACCACCAGCGCCGCGGGTTGCCACTCTTTTAACAGCTCGGCTATGGCTGCAAAGCGTGCATCGTTCTGCTCGCCGTGCAGGGTGATGAGTGGCTGCGTAGTGCGCGCGATTGAATTGCCCACCGCGACGCCGATGCGCCTGGTACCGAAATCAAAGGCCAGAAAGGTGCCAGTCAGCAATACAGGCTTGGCTGGCGGTTCTATTTGTGTTGCCGGAAGCTCAGTCACGGATACGGTCACGCATGCCCCGAATCGGCCGACAGCGTGGCGTAATCCACGCCTAATAATGCCATCGCAGCCGGCAACCGCTCCTCTGCCGGCAGATCAAACAGTATATGTTCTGACGCGGGCACGCTTAACCATGCATTTTGCGACAGCTCGTACTCAAGCTGGCCTTGTGCCCACCCGGCGTAACCCAAGGTAACCAGAATATTTCGCGGACCATTTCCTTTGCCTACCGCCTCTAGAATATCTTTGGAAGTCGTCATGGCCACTCTATCTTTTATCAGCAGCGTGGACTGCCACTCACCTGCCGGTTGATGCAATACAAAACCCCGGTCTGTCTGCACCGGCCCGCCAAAATGTACAGGTAAATTCTCAAGTTCGGTTGGCTCAAGAGTCAGCTTGATCTGCGCAAACAGCTCCCCCAGCGTCAAGCTGATAGGGCGGTTCACCACGATGCCGAGCGCACCCTGCTCGTTATGCTCACACACATAGGTCAGTGATTTGGCAAAAACAGGGTCCGTCATGGCAGGCATGGCAATGAGAAAATGGTGACTGAGGTCAAACTGTGACATTTTGATAATGTAGGCTGCTAAGTCCTATGATTTATCCCGGAAAAATCAAACGTCACGACGCTGTAACTTACAACTGTAGTGCTGTTTGAGGGGTGCTATAACACTGCGGCGGTCTCCGTCAAAGGTGCAAATTTTGCTATATTTTCGAGCAGCTCATTTTCCTGATAGGGCTTGCCCAAATATTCATTTACACCCAGTTCCAGCGCGTAGTTACGATGCTTATCGGCAGTACGTGAAGTAATCATAATGATGGGAAGGTTCTTTGTTTTTCTGTCGCGACGCAAATTTTTGGTTAATTCAAATCCATCCATGCGCGGCATCTCCACGTCCAGCAACATCACATCAGGGGTGATATCCACAAGTTTTTCAAGCGCATCCACGCCATCCTTGGCGGTAACCACTTCGTAGCCTACTCGCGCCAGTAAACGTGAAGTGATTTTTCTCACCGTAAGCGAATCATCAACTATCATCACCACGGGTGTCCGGCGTACAGGCTCAACCACAGACTTTTCGCCCAGGCTATGAGCCTGCAGCGTCTTTTGCGCGAGAGGAACAGGGTTAAGAATCAACACCACTTTACCGTTGGCCTGCACTGTTGCCCCCGCAATACCCGGTTGCCGCGCAAGTTGCATACCTACGTTTTTAACGACCACCTCTTTGTTGCCCATCAGCTCATCCAAATGCAGCGCCATGCGTTGATCACCGCTGCGCAGTAACAATATCGGGTTATACGGCTTGTTATCAGGTGTGCGTTCGTTATCTCCCAACAACCGCGGCAAGTAATGTAAAGGATATGACTTGTCCTGCCAGTCGGCGTAGCCCGTGCGGTATAAATCTACCAGTGCTGCGGGCTTAATTTGCTGTACTTGCTCCACCATAACAGCAGGAATCGCATAAGTCTCACTACCTGATCGCACCATCAATGCTTTCATGACAGCCAAAGTTAGCGGCAGGTAAATGGTAAAGGATGCGCCCTTATCAGGCTCTGATGCCACTTCAATACGACCACCCAGCGACTTGATTTCACTCAGCACCACGTCCATGCCCACACCGCGTCCCGATATTTCGGTCAACTCGGAAGCCGTGGATAGTCCTGTCTCAAAAATCAGTAACATTGCCTTTTCGTCACTGACAACCTCATCAGCTCGCAGTACACCCTGTTCCACCGCTTTGAGGCGTAATTTGGCTGTATCCAGACCTGCACCGTCGTCCTTAAATTCGAATACAACCTCGTTGCCTTCCTGACGCAAGGTCAGCGCAATATTCCCAATAGGTTGCTTACCCTTTAATTCACGCTGTTCCGGACTTTCCAGGCCGTGCACGATGGCATTACGCAACAGGTGCTCAAATGGCGCAGTCATTTTTTCCAGCACACCGCGATCCAGTTCAATTTCTGTACCATACAACTCGAGGTTAACCTTCTTACCCAATTCTTTGGCCGTTTGACGCACAATACGATAGAGGCGTTGACTTGTGCTGGAGAACGGCAACATCCGTATCGACATCAGACTCTGCTGCAAGCCGCTATTGAGCTTGGCCTGTGCCGACATGGCAGCACTGGTCTCATCCAGGTTTTTTAATAGTGTCTGCTGCACCGTTTGCACGTCATGCACACTTTCACTCATAAAACGGGTCAATTCCTGGAAACGCGTAAAGCGGTCGAATTCCAGAGGGTCGAATTTCTCGGCGCTCTCTCCTGCAACCGCGGCGCGTGCCTGCATCTGTCCTTCGGCATGCATCTCAATCTCGCGCACCAGCTTGCGCAATCCCTGCACACTACCGGTTAGATCAAGCAAGCCGCCTTTGACAGCATTCAATTCAATTTCCATGCGCGAACGGGCCACACTTATTTCACCGGCCTCGTTCACCAGTTCATCCACAATGTCCGAACGAACGCGAAGCACCGCTGATTCTTTACGTTCATCAGCAGCACCCACTGCATGACCGGCTTGCTCAGTCATAGCGCCCTTGCTGGCTGCCGGTACGACTGATACAACGGGAACAACAGCTTCTTCTGTCACGTCCCCACTGCGTAGTTTTTCCAGCGCGCTACCGATACGGTCAAAGTAATTTTCCAGCTCATCCAGCAATGCCGCATCTTGTTTGCCTTCAGCCACCGCAGCATCAAGACAATCTTCAACACGGTGTGTCAGTTCACCCAGGCGCATCGCCCCCGCCATACGCGCACTTCCCTTAAGTGTATGCAGGTTGCGCTGCAGCGTGCGCGTAATCTTGTGCGTTTTCTCGGGGTCATTCGGCGTTTCACGCCAAGACTGGAGTTCGCTTGTCAACTGGGGATACAACTCGTCGGCTTCTTCCAGGAAGATAGGCAGCAAATCTTCGTCGAGGTCGTCCTGAATATTACGTTTCTTTGCTTCATTCGACTCGTCTGAATGCTCATCCTGGGGCACTACTGGCGATTGAGATTTTTTTTGTATTGGCGCTTCCAGTACGGCAACTGCATCATGTTCTCCATGCACACTATTTTCCAGTGGTGCTGGTGTCAGCCCAAGATCATCAAAATTAAAGGCGAACTCTGCAGTTGATGATGACTTAACAACTTCTGGAGACTCGGTTTTGGTTTGCAGCTCGCCCATGTCAAAGGAGAAAAAATCATTCTCTTTTTCAGGCAATTCTACTTCGCTTGATTGCTGCGCTATGGGCGGAGTGAGGCTATCCGTATTTTCCCCGGATAAATTTTCGGGTGATTGCCATTGCAGGGGTTCATTTGCATGATCTAAAACAGCACGTTGCACATAGGCAACCAGATCAATATCATCGTCACTGGGTTTTATTTCTTCGATTGGCGGTTCTTCATTGAGTGCACTATTAAGTGCACTTTCAACATTAATACCGGTGTCATCCAGTGAAATCTCAGCTTTTTGATGCACCTCAACTGCTGGTTTGGTCAGTTGCTTTTTTTTTATTTGTAGGCGAGTAATCAGGTCAGAACGTGCTTTGGGTTCCTGTTTCTCGCGTAGCGCAGCGACCATTTCTTCCAGCGCCTTGATACTTTGCTCCAATAGATTTAATTGCAGAACGTCAATCGCCTCTGTTGAATCCAAATGGTCTTGAAGCCACAATTCAAGCGCACCCGCCAAATCCGCAATATCCATAAATCCGGTAGAACGACTCACTCCTGCAAGCGTGTGTGCGGCACGCACAAAATCGTAAGTGACCATATGCTGTGTATCTTTGCGCAGCACAACCACAAGCCGTTGCAGTGTCTCAATGATACTTGAAGCTTCATCGGTTGCTATTCTGAATAACACAGGTGAAAGGCTGACTCCCCCGATTACGATGTCGGGTATTTCAACTTCAATTGCCGATGTAGACGCAGTAACAGGTGATTGCAGTTCTTCACCCATTTCAATACGCTTCGCCACGGCAATCAGACCGCTCGCATCTATTAACGCACTATCGCCACTACGCAACTTATCTACCCAGTGTTGAAATAACACCTCCGCATCACCAATCAATTCCAGCACAGAGATTGAAGTAGGCTTGTCATCCTGTATCCATTTGTTCAGCGCCCGCTCAACCGCCCAAGCCACCTCGCCCAGATTGGTCAGGCCCACCATGCGGCCACTCCCTTTTAAGGTGTGGAAGCCACGGCGAATAATGATCATCGCATCTCGGCTATGCGGAGAACGCTGACATATTTGTAATTGATCGTGCAGCGTTTCCAACACCTCATGCGCTTCTTCCAGGAACACCTCAAGCAGCTCTGCATCCTCTCCACCCTCGCGCACCGCCACTCCGCTTGGCATGACTGTTTCCTGGCTATCCAATTTGTGGCCTGCCTGGTTTGAATCCATAACCATACTTCGGAGGACATCTTCAAGAGGCTTTGTTTCCGGCTTTTGACCTTGCGACAAGCCATGAACATAGTTTTCCAGTGCGCTCACAGCTGAGGCAATGGAATGCATCTCGGTCGGCGTCGGATTTGTGCCGCTGATATAACGCTCTACCGCATGTTGTACTGGCAGTATTAATTGACTTGCGAAGTCCAGCGAAAGAATATCCAGCCCGCCGGTTACCTGAATCAGCAACCGACGCAGGGGCATGAGCTCTCCCCGCTTGTCGGCATCACTAAAAAAGACATTTAAGCTCAATTCTACCTGTTGCAGGTTGCTTCTCATTTCATTGGCGAGCGGCGGCAATACCTCTTGCTCCTCCATCTGGCAATACAGCTCCGTCAGGCTGGGCATAATGCTCTCATCGACGGCTGTTGTTGCATGCACCGATTGCAGGATTTGACTAATCATCCTTACTTCTTCGTGAAATTGGCTGCCCAATTTCTGGTAACGCTCAATACCGTTGTCTAGAATCAGCATCGCCATTGCCAGTTCCATTCTACCCCTGTACACAGCCTCGGCATCTTCTGGTTCGGCAACGGCGTTATGCATCTGTTTGCACAAAAACTGCAATGTATCGCGATCCAGGCTTTCGGAAAGTTTGTACAGATCGCCCAACTTGTCAGCGTATTGCCTGCTGCCGTCAGTGTCACCTTTGGCACAGTGCTCCAGCAATTCCTGCGCTTCGTTCAACAGTGCGTGCATCTGCTCCAGGAGTTGGGCTGTTTCCCCATAGGAGCGCGCCTGCTCTTCGGGCAAGTATGTATCCAGTACATAGGTCTGCTTGATTTTGTCAACTGTCTCACTCACCGAGTGGCTGCGTGCGAGCATATATTGCATACCACAGGTGGTGTTATATTCCGTATCGCGCTGGGTATTTTCCACCATGGACTTCATTTGCAGGTCGATTCTTGCCAGCAATTTGTTCGAGTTCAGTTCAGCGGGCAATCCGTCATGAATCAAACAATCCAATAGGCCTGTGGCTATCCACCAAAATGCTCGGTGCTGGTCTTGCGGAGCACAAGCCATGACTGTTTGCACTGCCTCACGCATGGCGCGCAAAGATTGCGCCGGATTGTCCTGGCGCAACCATTTCAGCAAGGCCCGTTGATATTGTGCACGCGCCTTTTTTACACTTACCGCTGCCGAAGCAACGAGCGGCACATCAAGAATTTCTGCCGGCAATTCAACGCCAAATTCCGGGAAAAACAAATCGATTTCGAATGCACTTTCCAGGCCGCGCAATTGATGCAACTCCTGGTAAGAATAGAACAGCCTTAAGGCTGTATTGGATGCGCCATCGGCCAATGCATTTAAATAGTGCGTCAGCGCAAGTATCGCACCGCGTAGCGTGTCCCGATGCATGGCGGTTGGTGCTTGTTGCTGCACCAGCATTTCCTGCAATACCGTTTCAAGTTCCCTGCTGAAAACCGCCAGGCCCTCAAGCGAGAGCATCTGCAACACACCTACTGCACGATGCAACTCGTCATGCGCACGTTGCAGATGCTCGTTACCCGCCCAACCCTGGCTAAAGTAGTCTTCCAGCTCCGAACTGATTTGCGCCAGCGAGCTATCTAAACCGGACTTTACCGACAGCAACGGCAGCGGATTGAATTGTTTTGAGTCAACCATGGATTCGCCTGAACACGCTTACACTTTAAAGCCTGAAACGGAACTTCTGAGGTCCGTCGCCAATTTTTCTACCTGCGTTACCGAAGCACTGGTGCGATTGGTACCGTCGGTAGTCTGCTCGGTAATTTGCAGAATGGCCTTCGTTACGTCCGCCAATTCACGCGCCATTTCTGTCTGCATTTGTGTGGAAACAGAGATACTGTTTACCAGACCGGCCAGCTCCCTGGTCGTCTCTTCAATTTCACGCAGCGATTGTCCGGCGGCATCCGCCAGTTTTGCACCCTCCACCACTCCTTGCGTGGTTGACTCCATCGCGGCTACCGCATCATGGGTATCGTTCTGGATCGCCTTTACCAGCAAACCGATCTGCTTGGTCGCATCCGCCGAACGCTCCGCCAGACGCTGAACCTCTTCCGCAACCACCGAGAAGCCGCGGCCCGCTTCACCAGCCGATGCCGCTTGAATCGCCGCATTCAACGCCAGCACGTTTGTCTGTTCGGTAATGTCTGAAATCAGATCCACAATTTCACCAATCTCCTGCGAGCTTTCACCCAGGCGTTTAATCCGTTTTGAGGTTTCCTGAATTTGCTCGCGTATGCCGTCCATACCGGCAATTGAGTTTTGCACCGCCTGAGTACCCTGCGCCGTAACTAGCAGCGTTTGCCGCGCCGCATCAGCAGAACGCGCAGCACTCGCGTCCACCTCCTTGATCGAGGTGGTCATCAACTCTACCGAGTCATTCGCCTGGCTAATTTCTTCGGATTGTTTCTTCGCAGAAATCAGCAGTTTTTGTGTAAGTGACCCCGCCTCAGTCGTCGCCTTTGACACCAATTGTGCAGCGGTACTGACCGCAATAACAAGTTTGCGCAATTCGTCCGTGGTAAAGTTTACCGAGTCGGCAATCGCACCGGTAATGTCCTCCGACACTGTTGCCTTTACGGTCAAGTCTCCGTTCGCCAACTCGGACAATTCATTCATCAGATTCAAAATCGACTGTTGATTGGCATTGTTTACATCTTCAGCCAACTTGGCTCGCTGGGTTGAGTCGCTCAGATACACCCTGGCTAACAATGCCAGCAGGAATAAAACCATACCGCCCGAAACCACCATGGCATAACTGGTCAAACGATTTGACAACGAAGCCTCGTAGGAATCGGTCAATTTTTGCGCCTGATCAAGCAACTTGTCACTTTCATCAAAAATCGCTTTACCTGCACGCTTCGCGCCAATCAGGCTTTGAGCGTTGGAAATAATAATTTCGGCGGCACCACGATAACCCTCGAAGAGTTCTGCAATTTCCGCCACCGCCTCATCCGATTTGGGCATGAGCGCCAGCACTTCTCCCGCCTCCATTGTATTTAATGCCAATGCCACTTCCTGGTCGGATGTGGCATCTGTCAGCATGGCCGTAGCGTCTTTGGCCATACGCTCGGTTAACAAAGCAAAGTTTTGGGACGCGGTGCTCTTGGGCAGTTGCTCAATCTGCACCCGCAATTCTTTGCTCATCGAACCGATAATAGTAGTGGCTCGTGCCAGGGTTAACAGTCCCGTACGCCCTTCTTCCATGATCGTCACGTTTGCCAGTGTTTGTTTTACCCGGGGGATCAATTCATTCAGCTCAGCCCGTGGCACGCCTTTGGTAGCCGAAAGGGTCGCGTCACCCTTGTCCAGCAGCACCATAATCTCGGCCATCGTCTGGCCACTCTGACTCAAGCCCTCAAACGCACCAAAGTTTCCCTGCAAACCCTGCTGAGCGTCTTTCGCCAGACGCTGTGACAACATCAAAAGTTTGGATGATTCAAAAATGTAGCGTGTACCCTGGGCCGCTGCTCTGTTATCGAAATAAGCAGAGACAACTGCTGCGGCAAGGAATGCAAGCAAGGCCACACTGAGCAGTTGAAGCTGCTTGCCGATAGGCAGCTTACCCAGCACAGGCGTGGACATTTTTTTCTTCGCCGTGTCGGTTTTTTTAGCCTTTTTCTTGAGCGGATTGGGTAATTTGAATGCCATTTTGCGTCCTTATTGGTGGAGTATTACACCCCTATTTGAATGAATTCCGGCTGTTGGATTAACTGCCTGATATCCAGTTTTCGCCATTGCTGGCCACTACTGTCCTGAAAAAAGGTTACGCCATCCTGCTCGCTTTGCTGCCAGTCAGTGGAATTACGCAATCCCAGTACTTTCGCAACCAGCAATCCGGTGTTGGAATTAAATTTCTGCCCAACCAGCAACACTCTGCTTTGTAAATCATGCGCAGTTAAACCAAAATTCATATACGCGCCCAAATCAGTGATGCTATAAATATTCCCACGCACATTGGCAACGCCACAGTACCAATTCTTGGTCAGCGGAACCACAGTCAAATTCGGCAGCGATAAAACCTCGGAGATGTCAGCCATATCTACCAGCCAACTATCCCGGCCTATTACGATGCCCAGAGTGGCAACCTGGTTGCCCGACTCTGCCTGTACCTGCATACGATCCAGCAATCTTTGCTGGAACTCCCGCATGTTAAAACGTTTGGACATACTTAATTAAGCGCGGCTATTTTGCTAAGCAATTCGGCGGCATCCACCGGTTTGGTAACATAGTCTTTGGCACCCTGGCGCAAGCCCCAAATCTTGTCAGTTTCCTGGCCTTTAGTGGTACATATAATTACCGGGATATGTTTGGTTGCATCATTCGTGCTGATCGCACGTGTAGCCTGAAAACCATTCAATCCGGGCATGACCACATCCATGACTATAAGATCCGGCAATTCTGACCTGGCCTTCGCTACACCTGATTCACCATCCTCCGCGAACGTGACGGTATACCCGCCCTTGGTTAAAATTCCACCAGTAATATGTCGCTCTGTTGCGGAGTCATCCACTACTAATATATTTTTAATTGCCATTGTTATGCTCCTTATGTTGAGTATGCTGGATGACTGCATCCGTTAAGCTTTTTTTACTGAATGGTTTTGTCAGATATTGGTCGGCGCCGACCAGCTTGCCACGTGCACGATCAAACAGGCTATCCTTGCTGGTCAGCATGACCACCGGCGTATCTTTGAATTCACGGTGGTTTTTAATCAGCGCGCAAGTTTGATAACCATCAAGACGGGGCATCATGACGTCCACGAAAATTATGTCAGGTTTATTGTCGACCACTTTAGACAAGCCATCAAATCCATCTTCAGCCAGCACCACCTGACATCCGGCCTGCGATAAAAAAATCTCGCCGCTGCGACGGATTGTATTGCTGTCATCAATTAGCACTACTTTGATGCCTGATAAGGAATTACTTTCACTCACTTTATATCTTCCATAAACTTAAGCACTCCCATTAAATACGCCAATTGTCTGGTCGTACTTTTAAATAAGTCGAATCGTACCGCATTTTGCACTTAATGTTCAATGTATTAGCTTAAATGTTTAAGAAACTGATTCATACCACGACATGCCTTCGTAGCCAATATTAATTCATGTCTCTTGATTTTTGTTGCGTAAGCCAAAAATTTTCCTGGAAAAATTACCAATCAATCATAAACCTGCATGATTATCGTGTGGACTCCACGCATTTCAACCGCTAGCGTTGCCAGAATTTTGGTGTAAAAATAATCAGCATGGTAATGATTTCCAGACGCCCTATCAGCATGGCCAGGGTGCACACCCAGGTCTGAAAATCAGTGAGTACACCAAAGTTGCTTGCCGGTCCTACCACACCCAAACCTGGCCCTGCGTTATTGATACAGGCGATCACCGCTGAAAAAGCAGAAATAAAATCCAGGCCACTGATCAACAGAGCAAATATTAGTATCACTACACTCATGAAATACAGAAAAATAAAACCCAGCACGGAGAACACAATATTGTTGGGTATCACATGACCGCCAATTTTCATCGGATTGATTGCTGCCGGATGCAATAACTTGCGAAATTCCCGACCGGCCTGTTTGAACAGTATCATGGTGCGCACCATCTTGATACCGCCCCCTGTAGATCCTGAACTGGCCGATATACAGCTCAGGAATAGCATGAATAGCGGTGCGAAAATGGGCCATTTGTTAAAATCTTCGCTAGCAAAACCGCAATCTGTGGCCAGAGACACCAGATTGAAACTGGCATGGCGCAGCGCTGTCCAGAAGCTCGGATAGACTCCCTGCCACCAGAGAAAAAACCCAATACCCAGACAGCTCAACAGAACCAGTACGATGGTGGCGATCCCCTCGCTATCGTGCAAATACAGCTTCAGGCTTTTTTCACGCCACACCAGAAAATGCGTGGCGAAATTCATCGCCGCCAGCAACATGAACACGATCAGCACCAATTCGATCGCTGGCGAGTTGAAATATCCCACACTTGCATCATGTGTTGAAAATCCTCCCAGACCCATGGCGGCAAATGCATGGCACACCGCGTCAAACCACGACATGCCGGCAATTTTCAACGAAACGATACAGGCGATGGTAATACCTAGATATACCAGCCACAAATTGCGCGCTGTTTCGGTGATGCGCGGCGTCAGCGTGGAATCTTTCATGGGCCCGGGTGTCTCAGCCTTGTATAGTTGCCGTCCGCCTATACCGAGCAGCGGCAGGATGGCAACAGCCAGCACGATGATACCCATACCGCCCAGCCAATTCAGTTCATGGCGCCACAGATTGATCGCTTGCGGCATGGTGTCCAGCCCGGTCAACACCGTGGCACCCGTGGTAGTCAGGCCGGACATGGTTTCAAAATACGCGTCGGTAAAAGATAAACCGGGAAGTGCCAGCAATAGTGGCAGTGTGGCAAAAGCAGGTATTGCTGTCCACATCACGACCACCAGCAAATAGCCATGCCGAACAGACAACTCTCCCTTGTAACGACGCGTAACTGCCCACATCAATGAACCCGCTATCAGGGTAATCAACATTGCCAGGACAAAATCATGCAAGGTACCGTCCTGGTAAATGAACGAGGTGATCATCGGCATAATACAAGTAACACTGAACAATATCAGCATCATGCCCAGTGCGTGTATAACCGTGAGGGAACGCAACATCAGAAGAACCCAATGCCAATCTGAAACAGCTTCTCCACCTTGCGTATGATTTGCTTGTTAATCACAGATACAATCACATGGTCGTCCGGTTCGATCAGGCG
>Ga0315271_10000102_pt1 | contig 39095 bp, 31 predicted proteins | sample C3_top_MG_FD_204664 | JGI IMG/M metagenome (GOLD analysis project Ga0315271, IMG submission 204664) | Sediment microbial communities from Yellowstone Lake, YNP, Wyoming, USA - C3_top | ecosystem: Environmental > Aquatic > Freshwater > Lake > Sediment | place: USA: Wyoming | collected 2017-08-01
CTTCCTGCCGGGTTCGCTGGTGGACATGCGTCCGGTCAAGGACACCACGCCGTTCGAATACAAGGAAATGGAATTCAAGGTCATCAAGCTCGACCGCAAGCGCAACAACGTGGTGGTGTCGCGTCGTGCCGTGCTGGAAGAAACCATGGGCGCCGACCGCGAAGCGATGATGGAAAACCTCAAGGAAGGCACCATCGTCAAGGGCGTGGTCAAGAATATCACCGACTACGGCGCGTTCGTCGATCTGGGCGGTATCGACGGCTTGTTGCACATTACCGACATGGCCTGGCGTCGCGTCAAGCATCCGTCCGAAGTGGTCACCGTCGGGATGGAACTCGAAGCCAAAATCCTGCGCTACGACACCGAAAAGAACCGTGTATCGCTCGGCATCAAGCAGCTCGGCGACGATCCGTGGGTGGGCATTGCGCGTCGTTATCCGCAAGGCACCCGCATGTTCGGTAAAGTGGCCAACCTCACCGACTACGGCGCGTTTGTTGAAATCGAAGCCGGCATCGAAGGTCTGGTGCATGTCTCCGAAATGGACTGGACCAACAAGAACGTCAGCCCCAACAAGATCGTGCAACTGGGCGACGAAGTTGAAGTCATGGTGCTGGACATCGACGAAGACAAGCGCCGCATCTCGCTCGGCATGAAGCAGTGCAAGTCCAACCCGTGGGAAGATTTCTCGATGAGCTTCAAGAAGGGCGACAAGGTTGCAGGCGCAATCAAGTCGATCACCGACTTTGGCGTGTTCATCGGCCTGGCGGGCGGCATCGACGGCCTGGTGCATTTGTCCGATTTGTCGTGGAGCCTGCCGGGCGAAGAAGCCGTGCGCAACTTCCGCAAAGGCCAGGACGTGGAAGCCGTGGTGTTGGGCATCGACCTCGAACGCGAGCGTATTTCGCTCGGCATCAAGCAGCTTGAAGGCGATCCGCTCACCAGCTACGCAACGGGTCACGAGAAGGGCAGCATCGTCAAGGGCACCCTCATCTCGGTTGAAGCCAAGGGCGCGACGGTCAAGCTGGATTCCGACATGGAAGGCTACCTGCGCGCGTCCGAAGTGTCGCGCGACCGCGTCGAAGACATGCGCACCCACTACAAGGACGGCGACGAAATCGAAGCCATGATCATCAACGTCGATCGCAAGAACCGCGTCATCAACCTGTCGATCAAGGCCAAGGACATGACCGAGCAGGATTCCGCGATGAAGAAAATGGCTGCCGACTCCTCTGCCGCCGCCAGCGGTTCGACCAACCTGGGTGCGCTGCTGAAGGCCAAGCTCGACAACAAGAACGCCGAGCAGTAATCCTGCCTGGTCATAATCCTTAAAGTCAGGCGAGGCGAGCATCCATGACCAAATCCGAGCTGATTGCTCAACTGGCGGCGCGGCATTCGCAATTTTCAGTTGCGGATATCGAGATGGCGGTGAAGACGATACTCGACGCGCTGGCAAAAAACCTGTCGCGCGGCGAGCGGATCGAAATCCGCGGCTTTGGCAGCTTCAGCCTGAGCTTCCGTCCCGCGCGTCTTGGGCGCAATCCCAAGTCGGGCGAGCGCGTGCAGGTTCCGGCCAAGCATGTGCCGCACTTCAAGGCGGGCAAGGAGTTGCGCGACCGGGTGGATTTTCCGTTGTGATGTTCGACATGTAACAAAAGAAAACGGCGCAAATTGCGCCGTTTTCTTTTGTGGCCGTGCTTTTTGAAGCGAGGCGGCAAAGGTAGAATGGACGCCTATCACACGCGACAATTCATGAAAAATCTCACACGTTACCTGGGGCTGGCGGCGAAACTGCTGGTCTTTCTGCTGGTGCTGGGTTTCGCATTGAAAAATAGCCATCCCGCTATTTTCTATTCTTACCTGGGCGCCACCTGGCAGGCGCCGCTGATCATCATGCTGGGCTTGGCGTTTGTGCTGGGTGTGCTGACCGGCGTGCTGGCCTTGCTGCCGACACTATTTCGCCTGCGACGTGAAGCGGCCAACAAGCCGGGTGCGGTTGATCTGGATACGACCATCCGGAGCGATCTGCCCGTCGTGTAACGCACCCGGCTGAACATCACATATGGAATTTGAACTCTGGTGGTTGCTGGCGTTTCCCCTGTTTTTCGTACTGGGCTGGCTGGCCGCGCGCGTCGATATCAAACAGGTGGTGATTGAGTCGCGTGCGCTGCCCAATTCGTATTTTCGCGGCCTGAATTTTCTGCTCAACGAGCAGCCGGACAAGGCGATCGAAGCCTTTCTCGAAGTCGTCAAACTCGAACCCGAAACCATCGACCTGCACTTTGCACTGGGCGGGCTGTTCCGGCGGCGCGGCGAGCTCGACCGCGCAATCCGGATGCACGAAAACCTGCTGGAGCGCGAAGGGCTGATCGAGGAACAACGTCTGCGCGCGCTATGCGAGCTGGGGCAGGATTATCTGAAAGCCGGTTTGCTCGACCGCGCCGAACAGGTGTTCGGCAAGCTGCTGGAAACGCCGCAACATGGCCTGGCGCGCACTTACCTGCTGGAAATCTACGTGCAGGAGAAAGACTGGCAAAAAGCCATCGACGCCGCGCATGCGCTGGAACAAGACACCAGCAAACCGCTCAATGCCGACATCGCCCATTTTTACTGCGAACTCGCATTGCTGGAGGCGGCGAAAGGCAATCCCGACGCGGCGGCCGCGCATTTGCAGCAGGCGCTCGCCAGCAACCGGCAGTCGGTGCGAGCCAATCTGATGGCGGGCGATCTCGACGCCGCCGCCGGTCGTCACGACGCCGCGATTGCCGACTGGCGCCTGGTTGAAACCCAAAGCGCGGGACACATGGCTTTAGTGGTGGATCGGGTGCTGGGCAGCTATCGCCAGTTGGGGCGGCTGGCGGAAGGCGTGCAATGGCTGCGCGCGTTATATACGCGACAGGCTTCGCAGGATGTATTTAGCGCGCTGTATCTGGCGGTATCGGAAACCGAGGGCGCGGCCGCTGCCACCCAGCTTGCGCGCGAAGAGCTGCGTCGCACCCCCAGCCTGCGCACGCTGGATCGCCTGCTCGAAGCGCAACTCATCGACGCCGAACCCGGCGAGCGTGAATTGTTGCAAGTGGAAAAAAGCCTGGTGGCCTCGCATAGCCAGCGCATGATGCGCTACCAGTGCGACAGTTGCGGCTTCAAGGCCAAGCAGTTTTTCTGGCGTTGCCCGGCGTGCGGGCGCTGGGATAGTTTCGACCCCGAGCGGCGCGAGGGGGAGGGGTAGAACCCCTGGGGTCAGGATTCAGGGATCAGGGAATGAAGGATGACGCATAAGATTATTGTGGCGCTGGATTACGCAGACGCAGCATCGGCTCTGGCGCTGGTGACGCGGCTCGATCCGTCACTGTGCCGGCTGAAAGTGGGCAAGGAACTGTTCACCGCAGCGGGGCCGGAACTGGTGCGGGCGCTGGTGGCGCGCGGATTCGAGGTGTTCCTCGATCTGAAATTCCACGACATCCCCAACACGGTGGCGGCGGCGTGCCGTGCGGCGGCGGGGCTGGGGGTATGGATGCTGAACGTCCACGCGTCGGGCGGACGCCGCATGATGGTAGCGGCGCGGGAGGCGCTGTGTACGCTTCCGCAGCCGCCGTTATTGATTGCGGTAACGGTGCTGACCAGCATGAGTGCAGAAGATTTAAGCGAGATCGGGGTGAGCGAGGCGCCCGCCGACCAGGTGCTGCGGCTGGCGCGTTTGACGCAAGCCTGCCAGCTCGATGGCGTCGTCTGTTCGGCGCAGGAAGCTGCGCTGTTGCGCACCCATCTGGGAGCAAGTTTTCGTTTGGTGACGCCCGGTATCCGCCCGGCGGGCGCCGAGATCGGCGACCAGCGTCGTGTGATGACGCCTGCGGAGGCCTTGCGTGCCGGGGCGACCGATCTGGTGATTGGACGCCCGATCACTGCGGCGGTTGATCCGCTGGCTGCACTTAAACAGATTCAATTCGACCTACTCAAAAACAAGGGAGACATGCAGTGAAAATCACCGTAATCGGTACCGGCTATGTGGGGCTGGTAACAGGGACCTGTCTGGCGGAAGTCGGCAACGAGGTGTTGTGCCTTGATGTTGATCCGAAAAAAATTGCAATCCTTAAAGCAGGTGGCATCCCGATTTACGAACCCGGGCTGGAAGACATGGTGCGTCGCAACGTGGCGGCAGGGCGCTTGTCTTTCACCACCGATATTGAAGCGTCAGTCGCGTTCGGCCAGATTCAGTTCATCGCCGTCGGCACGCCGCCGGATGAAGACGGCTCCGCCGATCTGCAATATGTGGTCGCTGCAGCGCGCAACATCGGCCGCCACATGACCGACTACAAACTGGTGGTCGATAAGTCCACCGTGCCGGTCGGTACCGCCGACAAGGTCAAAGCGGCTTTGCTGGAAGAGTTGGCGAAGCGTGGTGTGGCGCTCGAATTCAACGTCGCCTCCAACCCGGAATTCCTCAAAGAAGGCGCGGCAGTGGACGATTTCATGAAACCCGACCGCATCGTCATCGGCACCGACAGCGAGCACGCCACCGCACTGCTGCGCCAGTTGTATGCGCCGTTCCAGCGCAGCCACGACCGCCTCACCGTGATGGATGTGAAGAGCGCCGAGCTCACCAAGTACGCCGCCAACGCCATGCTGGCGACGCGAATTTCTTTCATGAACGAGCTCGCGGTGCTGGCGGAAAAGCTTGGCGCCGACATCGAACAGGTGCGCCACGGCATCGGTTCCGATCCGCGCATTGGCTATCAATTTTTGTATGCGGGCTGTGGTTATGGCGGTTCGTGCTTCCCCAAGGACGTGCAGGCGCTGCGTCGCACCGGCCAGGAAAACGGGATCAAACTGCGTGTGCTGGATGCAGTGGAAGACGCCAACGATGCGCAGAAGCTGATACTGATCGACAAACTGACCGCACGCCTGGGCAAGGATCTGAAAGGCAAGCGCTTCGCCATGTGGGGTCTCGCGTTCAAGCCCAACACCGACGACATGCGCGCAGCGCCCAGCCGCGCCATGCTGGAAGCGCTGTGGGCGATGGGCGCGAGTGTGTCGGCCTACGACCCGGCGGCGATGGAAGAGACGCGCCGCATTTACGGCGAGCGCGCTGACCTGCTGTTGGTCGACAGCCCGATGGATGCGTTGAAAGGCGCTGACGCGCTGTTGATCGTCACCGAATGGAAAGTCTTCCGCAGCCCCAATTTCGACACCATGAAATCGCTGCTGAAAACCCCGCTGGTATTCGATGGGCGCAACCTTTACGATCCGGCGGCCATGCGTGCCCTGGGTTTCGATTACCTGCCCATTGGCCGCCAGTGAGCGCCCGTTAGAAGACGTGAACGCCTACAAAACCATCGAAGACTGCGTCGGCAATACGCCGCTGGTGCGCTTGAAACGCATGCCCGGCGTTACCAGCAATATCGTCCTGGTCAAGCTCGAAGGCAACAATCCGGCCGGCTCGGTGAAAGACCGGCCGGCGCTGGCGATGATCGACGCCGCGCAGGCGCGTGGCGACATCCAGCCGGGGGATACGCTGATCGAAGCCACCAGCGGCAACACCGGCATCGCGCTGGCGATGGCGGCGGCGATGCGCGGCTACAAGATGATTCTCATCATGCCCGAGCACCTGTCGATCGAACGGCGGCAGACCATGCGCGCGTTCGGCGCCGAGTTGCAACTGGTGAGCAAGGAAGCCGGGATGGAAGGTGCGCGCGACCTGGCGATTGCGATGGAAAAGCAGGGCATCGGCAAGATCCTCGACCAGTTTTCCAACCCCGATAACCCCGACGCGCACTACCGCAGCACCGGCCCCGAAATCTGGCGCGACACCGACGGAAAAATCACCCACTTCGTTTCCAGCATGGGCACCACCGGCACCATCATGGGCTGCTCGCGTTATCTGAAAGAACAGAATCCGGCGATCCAGATCGTCGGCGTGCAGCCCACCGAAGGCGCACAAATTCCAGGCATCCGCAAATGGCCGGAGGAGTATGTGCCGGCCATCTGCGACTACGACCGCGTGGATCGCATGATCTACGTTGGCCAGCAGGACGCCGAGGAAACCACCCGGCGGCTGGCGCGCGAAGAAGGCATCTTTGCCGGCATCTCGTCCGGCGGCGCGCTGTGGGCGGCGCTGCAACTGTCGAAGGAAATCGAAAACGCAGTGATCGTTTCCATTGTGTGCGACCGGGGTGATCGTTATCTTTCAACTGGCGTGTTTCCGGCCTGAAGGTTTTATTCCATTTCCTGATTGAAAATATCTTTGTCGGCTTCGCCTTGGCGCCGGGTGAAGGTGAACGGTCAGACAAGATTGACCGAGTAAGGCGCATCCTGCCAGCGGCCTTCGCTCGTATCGCGCCAGGTGAATTCAATGCGGCTGCGCCCAGCCAGACGCGCGGCGTCGAGTCTGTTTCCGTGCAGGCCGGGGCCGCATTCGACCGTGTGCAGGTTTTCCGCATCGTGCCCGCCATCGAATTCCAGATGCAGCTCGGCAGGCTGAGGCAGCACAATCCACAGTCCCGCGTGCGCGGAACAATGGCCGAGCGGCGCACCCGGCGTCCAGATGGTGCATCCCAGGTCGGGCCGCACGCCGCCATAACGCGCCCATACCGCAGCCGGGCGATCAACCGGCTGCCCCGCCGCGCGCGACAGCGCGAGCTTGATGAATTCGGCATGCGCCCAGGCGAGCGGCATCGCCGAACCGGTGGCGCGCCCCGGCTGCAACCGACCCAGCGGCGCGGTGTCCCAGACCTGCTCCGGGATCAGGCCGTGGCTTGCCATCGCGTTCATTGCGTGCAGATACGGCAGCGGGTCGCGGCCAGCCAATAATTCGTAATGGCCGCGTTCGCCGGTGAGGAGCGGCCAGCCGCGCCCGCGCCCGCTTCCATCGAACGCGCGGCCGTCGCTGTGTTCGCCATAGCCGTCGCCGTTGTAGCGATGCCAGACCGAGCCTGCCGGGGTGTCGGTTTTGAGCAGTGCATCGACCAGCACCAGCGTATCGACGACGAGCGGGTCGTCGGCGCGGCGCAGGCCGAGGCGCACCAGTTCGAGAAAGTCGGTGGCGATTTGTTCGCTGGCGGCCAGCCCCAGTTCGTAGCTGTGATTTTTGACCGGCAGCACGCGCAGCATGGCGCGGTCGTCGCACAGAATATCGCCCGGCGCCTGCCGCACGTAATACGCCGCCACGCCGTGCGTGCGCCCCAGCGGCGTATCGCGCGCGACGCACCAGTCTTCAAGACGCGCGTTCCAGAAATCGGCCACCGCCAGCGGCAGTGCGCGCTCGGCTGGCAGCAGCAGCCCGGCGCCGGCAACCAGCGCGGCAATGCAGACCGCCAGCGTGAAGGGATTGACCCCGGCATCTTCTTCCCAGCGATCCTGCGGGCTGGCCGGGCCGTGCAGAATCAGAAATGCCAGCGCGCGCCGCACGCTGTCGGCCACCGGCATTTCGTTCAGCGCATCGCGTTCGGCCAGGCTTGCTGCGAGCAGCACCGGCATCGCGGTTTCGTCGAGCTGAATGCCGCCCCAATACGGTTTGCCGCCGAGCCACTGATTTTGCTGCCAGTGGCCGTCGGCAGTCTGGGTCGCCAGCAGGTAGGCCAGCACCGCGCGCGCTTCGTCCGCTGCGCCGAGCGCTTGCAGCGCCTGCGCTGATTCCACCAGATCGCGCGGCCACACCAGGTGGTAGCCGCCGCGTTCCTCGCCGGTGTCGCCCCATGGAATCGACAGGCTCGCCACCATCGCGCCGCGAAAAGTTTTGTCGCTGTGGGTTTTCAGCACCTGCGCCGACCAGGCGAATTGCGCGTCAAGCGCGGGCGGCAGCCCGGTGGGCGCGATACATGACGCGCAACTCCGATGCCACGCCGACCAGGCCGCAGTCTGCTGCGCGAACACCGCGTCGAAGGGCGGCAGCGACGCCGCGCGCGCCAGGGTGGCGGCGGCTTCTTTCGACGCGGACAGACCGAGTGCCAGAGTGGCGCGCGGGGCAAGTTCCGCCAGCAACGCCACGTTACCCGGCCCGGCTTCGTCGTAACGCCAGGCCATGCGGCCATGCGAGGCAAAATCCTGCCAGCCGTCCGATACGCCCACATGGCCCGCCGACATCGCGCCGATCGCATCGCTGCCATCCGTCGCCCGCGCCACCAGCGCCAGACCAAACGGCCCCTGCTCCGCCCACAGCACGCGCTGGCCATGGTGGGTGGCCGTCATGGCGCGGTTGTCCCAGCCGCTGCCGCCCAGATGCGGGGCGAGCAGCACATACGGACGCAGCGCCGGATCGCCATCGAGAACAAGATCGATCAGCAGGACATCGCGCTCGGGATCGGGGCAAACACGCAGCGTGAGGGTGAAGCGCGGATGGCGATGAACCACGGTCGGCAGCGGTATTCCGGGAGCGGGGGTCGCCAGGGTGTAATCGGCTTCGCGTTTGACCTCGATCCAGAATCCCGCACCGTCAGCCACGATAAAGCCCAGATCGCGGATGTGCGGAATGTCGATGCGCGGGAAATAGACCTCATTGACGATGCCCTGACCCAGGGTGAACCACAGGCGCGACGAGCCGATGGCTGTGCCGACTACGTCTTTGTCGCTACGGGTCCAGGTGGGCGGAATGCCGGGCAGACCGGGCGCAGGGTGGGTGGGCGGCACCTTCGTTTCCTCCCGCGACGATCAACCCAGTCCGTGGGCAAATAGATAGACGGTAAGGGCGACCCCCAGCGTGGCAACAGCCAGGTTCGCAAATACCCCCAGATTGGCTCGATAGCCCTCCGGGATTTCAATCGGCTTGAGGTTGCGAAGAACCGTGCGGTACTGGGCAACTGCGGCGGCGGCAGCAAGTGCGCCCAACACAATAAAGGCGATGCCAATCCAGAATGAGGCGCTTCTTTGAAGTTCGTCGCCTTTGTGGGGCGCGAGCATTTGCACAAACAGGCCAAAGCGTTCGATCACGAAACCGAATGCCATCAATGTCAGACTGGTGCGATTCCAGGCAAGCAGCGTGCGTTCAGCCGCGAAGAAAACCCTGGGATCGTTCAGGTTGGACATGTGCTTCACCATAGTGGTTCAATGAATGAAATGGACGACCCCAGCCCGACGGCAGGAGAATCCGTCATGAACCGAGATGATCCATTAGGCATTTGATTCATGGATTTGTAGGATGCGCCGTGCGCACCTTGTCCGCAAATTGGTGCGCACAGCGCACCCTACGTTCTAATGGATAATCCCGGATGAATGGTCTTACCGTAGCACACATGCCAGGGTCGGCTCTACATACGCGTTGATCCCCGAGAGAATTCATCCGCTGGTCAAACGCGCCTGCTCAAAAGTCAACGCAGCATCTACCGATTCATGCCCGTGAAATGTTCTTGACATGGCGCATCTCTCGCTAAAAGCATAATGCGCTAATGATGGAGATTTCATTCTTTCGCGATACCCCATGAATAAATGTGTTTCCAGCCTGAATTGACGCACGCCACGCGCGGTGATACTTTGGTGTCACCGTTTTGACTGGAGAACGTCATGGCCGCCACCACCACCCTCAAATTACCAGAACCACTCAAGTCACGCATTGCGCCGCTGGCCGAAGCTGCCGGTAAATCACCGCACGCATGGATGATCGAAGCGCTGGAGGAACGCGTGGTGCAATCCGAAGCCTACGCTGCATTTATGGCCGAGGCGCTGGAAGCGGATCGTGAAATGACCGAGACGGGTGAGGGATACGACGCTGATGAAGTACATGCCTATCTGAGGGCGATTGTTGCGGGCGAAGCAGCCGAGTTTCCCAAGCCGGTCAAACTCTGAGCGTGGCCAAGCTACGCTATTCCGCCAGCGCAGCGCGCGATCTTGATCGCCTTGCGCGGTTTCTTTACAAGGAGAATCCGCACGAAGCCGCCAAAACCATCCCCTTGATCGTATCCGCAGTGGATATGCTGCGCCTGCATCCATATATCGGCAGGCGTCGAGGAAGCCAGACGCGCGAGCTGGTGATCTCGCGCGGTAAATCAGGCTATATCGCCCTGTATCGCTACGACGAAATCCGCGACATTGCACGTGTGCTGGCGATTCGCCATCAACGCGAACTTGAGTTTTGAACGTACACAACTGAATCCTCATGGCCAAAACCAAAACCATCTACACCTGCACTGAATGCGGCGGCCAATCGCCCAAGTGGCAAGGCCAGTGCCCGGCCTGCAACGCCTGGAACACGCTGGTGGAAACCATCGCCGAGTCGGCCAAGCCGCGTTTTGCAGCGCTGGCGGCGACCAGCACAGTGCAATTCCTGCACAAGGTCGAAGGCTCGGAAGAAAGCCGCATCGCCACTGAGATTGGCGAACTCGACCGCGTGCTCGGCGGCGGCCTGGTGCCGGGCGGCGTGGTGCTGATCGGCGGCGACCCCGGCATCGGTAAATCGACCTTGTTATTGCAGGCGCTGGCGGGATTGTCCGAGCGGATGAACACGCTCTACGTCAGCGGCGAAGAATCGGCGCGGCAGGTGGCGCTGCGCGCGCGGCGGCTCTCGCTGCCCGAAACCAATCTGCCAGTGCTGCCGGAAATCCGGCTCGAAGCCATCCTCGCGCATCTCGCCGATCTCAAACCCGAGGTCGCGGTGATCGACTCGATCCAGACCGTGTATTCCGAAGCGCTGACCTCCGCCCCCGGCTCGGTGGCGCAGGTGCGCGAATGCGCCGCGCAGCTCACGCGCCACGCCAAGCAAACCGGATGCACGATCATCCTGGTCGGCCACGTCACCAAGGAAGGCGCGATTGCCGGGCCGCGCGTGCTGGAACACATCGTGGACACCGTGCTGTATTTTGAAGGCGACACCGGGTCGAGTTTCCGTCTGGTGCGCGCGTTCAAAAACCGCTTCGGCGCGGTCAACGAAATCGGCGTGTTTGCGATGACAGAAAAAGGGCTGAAGGGCGTTTCCAATCCGTCGGCGATTTTTCTGTCGCGCCACGGTGAGCCAGTGCCCGGCTCCTGCGTGTTGGTGACGCAGGAAGGCACGCGACCGCTGCTGGTGGAGATTCAGGCGCTGGTCGATTCCAGCCACGCGCCCAACCCGCGACGTTTGAGTGTGGGCCTGGAACAGAACCGGCTGGCCATGTTGCTCGCCGTGCTGCATCGCCACGCGGGCATCGCCTGTTTCGATCAGGACGTGTTCGTCAACGCGGTGGGCGGCGTCAAAATCAGCGAGCCTGCCGCCGACCTCGCTGTGCTTGCCGCCATCGTGTCGTCGCTGCGCAGCCAGCCGCTGCCCGATAAGCTGGTGATGTTCGGCGAAGTCGGCCTGGCGGGTGAAATTCGCCCGGTGCAGCGCGGCCAGGAACGATTGAAAGAAGCCGCCAAGCTCGGCTTCACCCAGGCGATTATTCCCATGGCCAACCAGCCCAAGCAGAAGATTGCCGGGATGGAGATTCATGCGGTGAACCGGCTGGATGAGGCGATCCGGTTGTTCCGGGAAAACTGAGGGGGAGGCGGATTCAGGAATGCGCCAGGAGAAAATCAGACTCGGCTTGTCGATTTTTTCTGTGTGACCGTCTCAAATCGACCCGATTCAGACATACACGGGGAGCGACATGGATGCCCGGTTCTCGGCCTTATGTGAAGCTTCACATAAGGCCGAAATCCTGTCACCCAAAACGACACAAGCGAAAGTCTCTTTCTGGCCGATCTCCGCCAGACGATGGCGCACCTGATCCCGACCCGCCTATCCCATCACCTGCCCATGCTCCCGCGTATCGTGAAACGCCACCTTCGGCCAGCGCTCCTGCGCCAGCATCAGATTCACCCGCGTATCCGCCAGATACACCAGATTGCCATCCACATCCTTCGCCAGCTTCAGCGAATTGGAACGGGTGAATTCGGCGAGGTGCGGCGCATCGGGGCAGGTGACCCAGCGCGCGGTGTAGATGCCTGCATTTTCAAACGTCGCATCGACGCCGTATTCGGTGCGCAGCCGGTGGGCGACGATTTCGAATTGCAGCGGGCCGACGGCGCCGATCAACAGCGTGTTGTCGACGAACGGTTCGAACACTTGCACCGCGCCTTCCTCGCCCAGTTCCAGCAAGCCCTTATTCAACTGCTTCGCGCGTAACGGATCGCGCAGGCGTGGGCGTGAAAACAGTTCCGGCGCGAAGTAGGGAATACCTTTGTATTGCAGAGCCTCACCCTCGGTGAGCGTATCGCCGATATGCAACTGACCGTGGTTGTGGATGCCGATGATGTCGCCCGCCACCGCGTCTTCCATGCGGGTGCGCTCGTTGGCCATGAAGACGACGGCGTTGGCGATTTTCATCTCTTTGCCGGTGCGGCGGTGACGCACTTTCATGTTGGGGGTGTAACGCCCCGAACAGACGCGAAAGAACGCGATGCGGTCGCGGTGATTGGGATCCATGTTGGCCTGGATTTTGAACACGAATCCGGTGAATTTTGGTTCGACGGGATCGACCACGCGCTCCATCGCCTCGCGCGGCAGCGGCGACGGCGCCCATTCGGTGAGCGCAGCGAGGATTTCGCGCACGCCGAAGTTGTTAATCCCGGAACCGAAAAATACCGGCGACTGGATGCCCGCGAGGAAGTCGGGAAGGTTGAACGTCGCGCCGGCTCCGCGCACCAGTTCGATCTCGGATAACAAGGTGTCGGCTTCCAGCGGAAAGCGCTCGCGCAGCGCCGCGTCGGCCAAGCCTTGCAGCGACTCAAAGGTCTGGTCGGCGTTTTCTTCGCCAGCCTTGAAGCGCAGGATTTCGTTGTTCAGCAGGTGGTACACGCCCTGAAAACGCTTGCCCATGCCGATCGGCCAGGTCACCGGCGCGCAGTGGATTTTCAGGATTGATTCGATCTCGTCCAGCAGTTCCAGCGGCTCGCGCACCTCGCGATCCATCTTGTTGATGAAGGTGATGATCGGCGTATTGCGCAGGCGGCACACTTCCAAGAGCTTGATCGTCTGTTCTTCCACGCCCTTGGCGGCATCGACCACCATGATGGCGGCGTCGACCGCGGTCAGCACGCGGTAAGTGTCTTCGGAAAAATCCTTGTGGCCCGGGGTGTCGAGCAGGTTGAACACGCAGTCGCCGTAGGAAAACTGCATCACCGAACTGGCGACCGAAATGCCGCGTTCCTGTTCGACCGCCATCCAGTCGGAAGTGGCGAACCTGCCGCTTTTCTTGCCTTTGACCGTGCCCGCCATTTGAATGGCGCCGCCGAACAGCAGCAGTTTTTCGGTCAGCGTGGTTTTGCCGGCGTCGGGGTGCGAAATGATGGCGAAAGTGCGGCGCTTCTTCACGTCGCGCGCCAAAGGCGAAGCGCCGGTTTGCGCCGGAGCGGTTTGGGTGGAGTCCATACGGGGAGCTGAAGCGGTAACAGGCTGGCCGCCATTTTACAGGGCGAACGGCACGAAGTGGATACGCCCCAATTGAACAGTAGTGTGTTCAGGCAGAGTTCACTGCACGCGCACCCTGAATTGCAGGTTGAAACTGGGCGACGGGCTGCCGGCCACCGCATCGCCGTTCATGCTGCCTGCCGGGCTGAAGCGGATGTGGGTCACCGCGGAGTCGAAACCGCCGTTCGGTACATAAGTCCAGGTGACGCCGCCATTGTTGGAGAAATCCACGCAGTCGGCGAAATTGTTGAGTGCGGTAAAGGCGCAGCTCAGCCCGCTGGTGGGGGCGCCATCCACGAAGACAAAAGGGGCGCCGCCGGATAGGTTGCCGGTAAAGAGTTCGGCATTGGCCGGGATCGGATCGACGATCACCAGTGTGTTGCTGGACACCGAGCCTGGGCCCGAGTTGGTCACGTTTAGCGTATAGAGCACTTCCGCGCCCGGAATGAATTTTGGATTGCTGCCGCCATTGACCGGATCGGAGGTGACCGCCACGGTTTTGAGGTTGGTGAGCAAAGCCGTGCTCACCGTAAAATTCAGCTCGTCCACGTTGAAAAAATTGGCTTGGCTGAAGGGGGTATTGGGCTGGGCGGGGATATGAATCAGGCCATTGGGGGCACCGATGGTACTGGTTGAGGCATCGGGTGCAAACGCCCGCAGCAGCCAGTTGTTGCCCGAAGGTACGCCGCCGGGAATGGTGTAAGTCGGGTTCGCCACCACCGAGCCGTTGTTGCTCCAGGTGGCGTCATTGGCAGTGGTATCACCGTGGCTGCCGTCGTTGTACAGCACGATACCGCTGGCGACCAGCGTGCCGACTTCATCGTAGACATTGGCCGTGGCGGCGGCGGGCTGGGCGTCCATCTGCGCTCGAATGGAAAGGGTTTGTCCTCCCAGAAAGGTACTGGCCGCAGCGGGCAGGGTGATGTTGGTGCCGAACGCCTGCGGGGTGCCGAGCGTGGCCGTGACCACCGACCATTCAATGTCATCAAGGCTGAACCAGGTGCGGTCGTTCGCGCCATCACTGAAAAAACGGAAGTTAAGCGTGATGGTTTGGCCTGCGAAAACGGCCAGGCTGGCGGTGTACGTCCACCAGGGTTCGGACTTGCAACCTACGGTCATGCCTGCGGTATGGGTGCCGGTCGTCGTGCAGTCGTAACCGTTGTATTGCCGATAACCAGACTGGGCGGCGCTGGCCGCATTTAATCCAAGATTGGGTGTGAAGGGACGTGTGACATAATTTTGCGCAGTGACGCTGCCGACCAGTTCAGTCGTGCTTCCGCCAACAACCCGGATGCTGATGGTGTCGAAGTTATTGGCAGCACTGCCGTTAGTGCTGGAATCCCAGCCTTCGGGACGCCAGTTCACCGTGAGATTGCCGGGGCTGGTGGCGGGCACGGTAATGGTCTTGGTAAAAGTTACCGCAGGATTGCCTGCCGCCAACGTGGCGGCGCTGCGATAGCCCATCAGATAAGAAAACGCACCAGTTTTTGGCGTGCCGTTAGTATTGAACGGGCTGTCCGCAGTGTTGGGGGTGTTGGATACGCTGACAAATTCACTCGGCCGAATCTGTGCGTCGGCAGCCGCGTTGGCGGCGGGTTTGGTTGGCGGATTCCAGCCTGGCGGGGTGGAGGTTCCGGAACCGCCTTGCTCAAAATTGCCATTGATCGGCACTTGCGGATTAACCGGCTTCGTACCATTGGCGGTGATGTCGAAGTAGAGGTAGTAGGTGACCGCTCCGGCATCTTGCAGGATAAAACGTACCTCGCCTCGACCATTGCCAAGGGCGTCGGTTACGCCGCCAAACACCGTATCGGTAAATTCCTGATTGGTGGACAGCGCACCGGACAAGCGCACCACGCGCGGCGAATTGACATCCAGCGTGCCGGAAATCCCCAGTTGCGTCAGCAGCGCGGCAAAGTCCACATCGACCTTGATGGTGCTGTTAATCGTCGCACCGGCGGGCACATTGATGGGTATGCGGTAATGCCAGTCGGGTGCGACGTTGACGGCATTCTGGTCATACCAGGCGGGCACGCGCAGATCGGCCTGAGCCGCTGAGGCGGTCAACCAGCCCAGGCACACCGTGGCGAGCCATTGCCACGATTTGAATGGGAACAGGCATTTCACCGGGCACCCTCGGTGCGAAGTTCCGTCCACTGTCGCAGGTATTCAAACAATGCGCATTGGCATGCGCCACAGGCTGGGTTCATTGCACGCGCACCCTGAACTGCAAGTTGAAATTGGGCGAGGGCGCTCCGGCTGGGATATCACCGCTCATGCTGCCGGTGGGGATGAAACGGATGTGGGTCACGGCGGGATCGTAGCTGCCGTTAGGGACGTAGTTCCAGGACGTGCCGCCATTATTTGAAAAATCGATGCAATCGGTGAAGTTGCTCAAGGCTGTGAATGGGCATGTCACGCCGCTCGCTGGGGCTACGCTGTCAACGAATAGGTAGGGTGCGCCGCCGGAAAGATTGCCGGTGAAGAGTTCGGTATTGGCCGGGATCGGATCGACGATGATCAGAGTGTTGCTGGTTACCGGGCCTGGCCCCGAGTTGGTCACCATCAGCGTATAGAGCACCTCTGCGCCGGGGATGAATTTGGGGTTGCTGGTGAGGTTGTACGGGTCGGAGGTGACCTGCACCGTTTTGAGGAAGCTGAGCAAGGGGAAACTGGCGTTGCTGAAGGTGCAGCTAATCACCGTATCCGCGTTGCTGATCGCCAGACTGCCGGACAGGTTATTTGCGGTGTAGGTGAGTGCGCCATTGTTTCCGCTGCAACTCAGGGTTTTGGTATAGCTGGCGGCGCTGCCACTGGTGAATGATTCTGCCAGCGCGATCGATTCGTCTGCGAAGACCGTCATCGTGCCGGGGTCGGTATCCGTTTCGTTGGGGGTGTTTGCAGTGGAAGCAAAGCTGCGGCTGTTGATGCCGGCGGCTGAAACGTCCACTGCATTGTTGAGGATGGCGTTCGACCAGGTTTTGGCCAGCGTCAACGATGCCGACTTGCGGGTGTTGGTGAAGGTGCAGGCGATCACGTCATTGTTGGCCGGGGTCAAGCCAAAACTGGCGCCGCCGCCGGGGGTGACGGTGGTGCCGCCGCTGCCGCTGTTGGTGCAGCTATAAGTCGTTGCGTAATTCGACAGATTGGTGGCGCCGGCCGCAGTTTCCGCCAGGGTGAGGGGACTGCCTGCCGCTGCCACCCGCGAGACCGGGCTGGAGGTCACGCTGCTGCCGCTGCCGGTCGTGGTCACCGATGTTGCGCCGGTCAGCGCCAGGGTGAACTGATCGGTGGCTGCAACCCGCCCGCCGCCCGCAGCGGCGATGGTTTTTTGCAGGCTGATGCGCGGCTTCGGCGTGTTGGTATAGGTGCAGGTAATGTTGTCGCCCGGTGCGGGCGTGAGGCTGCTGCTCGTCGTGCTCACGTTGTTGGGCAGGCTGGCGTTGGGAGTGGCGCCGGGGCCTGCGAAGGCGTTGCTGCACGTCAGCCGCGCGTCGTAATCCGCCAGTGCGGTCGGCCCTGCGGCTTTGGCATCGGTCAGGGTCAACACGGTGTCGGGTGTGCTGAAAAACGTGGTGCTGGCGCTGAGGGCAGCTCCCGATGTGGTGGCCGAGGTCGTGCCGGTCAGGGTGCCGCCGCCACTGGCGCTGACCGTGAACTGATCGAGAGCGTCAACGCGTCCGCCCACACTTTTTGCCAGGGTCATGCGCGAGCGCTTGGTGTTGGTGATAGTGCAGGCGGCAGCAGAATTGGTTGTGGAGAGACCTGCCGTCATGGTGCGGGTGGCATTATTGGTCGTCAGCGGCGGCGCGCCGGTGACGGCAGCGCAACTGATTGCCGCCGTGGTTTCCCAGTCGGTGGTTGCGGCCTCGGTAATCGTCAGCGTTTGACTGGCAGCGAGCGCATTGATGAAGAAGCGCACCGTCTGGCCGTCGGCGATCGATACGGTCGTGGAATTGGTTGCGGCGCCAATCGTGGCTGGGGTGAAGGTCGAACCTGCCTGGGCAATCACCTTGGAACCCGCAGGCCCGGTCGCGGTATAGCTGAACGACTGACTGTCGCCGTCGGGGGCAGTTTGTTTGGTCACGTCAACGTAAGCACCCGCCGACACTGCAACGAGCCCCGACACGGTGGCCGCCGCATTGACCTGGCACTTGGCCGCTGAGCCGGGCTTGACATCGGCGGGTCCGGTGCATGCGTCGCCGGAAGACTGCGAATACGCGAGTAAATAAGGGATCACCAATGCGCCCGTGCTGTCGCCTTGGCACTGCACCTTGATCTGGTTAAAGGTAATGGTCGTGCTCGCGCCGCTGCCAAGAAAGTCGCTGCACAGGTTGCCCGCGTTGCCGGCGGCTTTGAACCAGGGCTGGGTCAGCGTCGGTGGAGGGGCAGGAATCGAACTGGTTGGAACCGTGCCAACCGAACAGCCCGTGGGCGAGGTGTCGGTTTGTGGGTTGTTCCCATTTTGACCAACAAAAAAGCCTACGTCGTAGCGGTCGGGGCTGTTGCTGGTGAGCGTCAGGTCAACCTCGAAGGAAAACGCTTGCCCGGCAACGCAAAAAGGCGCGGTGCCCGGCGACGCGCTGAACGTGGCGCCTACCGTAAAGTCATTGGCGGTGCAGTTCAAGGGCGAGCGGCGCGCCAGCGTGCAGCTCAAGTCCTGTGTCGCCGGGACGGTGAACGCCCAGGCCGGCAATGCCAGCGTTGCTATGAGCGCCACCAACACACGTACACGTAAAATGGGGTCAGACACCGTTATCGCCCGCATATTCACTTGTGCAAACCTTCGATCGTCATGTCAACGCGGCGGTTGGGTTGCAGGCATTCAATCAGCGCGGGCGGGCTGCGTTGCACGTGGCATTGCACGATGGGCTGGGATTCGCCTCGTCCGCGGGCTTCGATACGCTCAACGGTAATACCCTGGCTGAGCAGATAGCGCTTGATCGCGTCGCTGCGGCGCTGCGACAGTTGCTGGTTGGTGCGATCCGAACCGAGGCGGTCGGTGTGGCCGACGAGCTGAATGTGCGTCAGCGTTTTCCAGGTTTTCAGCTCGGCGGCCAGCGCGTCGAGTTTTTGTTTGCCGCCTGGCGCCAGATATTCGACCCCGGCGCGGTTGAAGGTGAACAGGACGTCGGTGGCGAGGCTGCGTTGTTCGACAACGATGCGTTCGATGACTGCGGGAGCGGTCGGCGCGTGTTTCAGTGCGCAGGCATCGAGTTCGCGCTGCGCTTCGTAAGCCAGGTTTTCGGCGATGCGCGCATAAGGCTCGGCGTGGCTCCAGCCGGATGTCCATTTTTCGTGGCCAGTCCACACCAGTTGCACTTCGAGTTCGGCGATTTTTGGGCTGGCGCAGGCAAAGTCTGCGTGTTGCTTCATGGCCGCAGCTTGCTGCCACAGGTCGGGACGCACTTTTTCGCTGGCATCAGGCAATGCGGTGGCGCTGGCATCAAAGGCCGGATCGCGCGCCAGGCCGTCAAGGATGGCGGCGGCTTCGCCGGTGGCGTCCTGCACGATGCCGGTACGATCCGTTTCGTAATATTCGTCCAGCGCCAGATCGAGCCAGGCGCGCGCCTTGGATACGGCGTATTGATTCGTACCCGACGTGCTGAAGCCGAGTTTGTCACTCTGTTTTTGCAGGCGTTCGATCTGCTCCAGGTCGGCGGGCGTGGTCGGCCGGTTATCCGCCGAGGCCAATGCGGGCAAGCAGCAGAACAGGATCAACAGGGATTTATGCATGGCATGTTCCATCATCATGGCTTACTGGAAAACAGCCCGCCGTTTTTGTTGTTCAGCCCCAGCGTGTCCTGATCGACTTTGATGCGGATGGCGGCGTAGGGGCCCTGGACGCGGTATTCGGCGCCGCTGAAATCGGTATCGTCGAAGCCGGTGAAATTGTAGCCGACGGTGATGACGGTGTTTTCCATCAGTTCATAACCGACCGATGCGCCGAGGCTGGTTTGGCGGGTGCTGCTGTTCCAGGTTTGCAGCATCGAGGCGGCCGCGCCAATGTCCCAGTTCTCGGTCAGGTCGCGCCGCACTTCTGCGCCGATGAGGTCGGTGTAGCCGCTGTAGTGGCTGCCGTCGATGGTGTCGAACACATATTTCGCGCCGTATTGCAGGGCAATCTGGGTTTGCCGGTTGGGCATCCAGTTGGCGTTGAAGTTATTGACGAGTTTGCGCGTGCGAATTTCGCCGTCAGCCGCGCGGACCAGTTCGCCGAGGTAGTCGAGCCGATCCAGCCACACCCATTGGCTGTCCCACGGCCGCCAGGCGTAGGAGAGGCGGGCGTCGAATTTGCTGGACTGGAGGCCAATGCCGATGACGTCTGCCTGAGTGTCGGTATAGGCCACCCCCGCCGCGATCACCTGTCCGGCATCGAGCAGGCGCTGCACGCCAAACAGCAGGTTGATGCGTTGATCCAGATCGGAGCCGCGCCATTCGATGCGTGAGCTTGCGCCCCACACGCTGTTGTTGTAATTGGCGCCGACGCTGACGGCGGTGAAGTCTTCGCCGATGGCGCTACCCGACGCCAGCGGCACGCGCGGGTTGAGCGGCGGCGCGGTGAGTTTGAGGGTTTGCGAGTGGTCGATGGCGAAGTCGGTTTGCCAGAATTCGTTGACTTGCCATTTTTGCACCAGCCCCAGGTTGGTGAAGAGGCGGCCGCTGTCGAGGCTCGCCTGGTTGCCGAGCGAGGCGGCCACTTCGCCGCCCGTCCAGGGCAGCACGCGCAGGCCGACCCGGCTCATGTTGGCCGACAGATTCTGGCCGCGGGCAAATTCCTGTTCGGCGAACAGTTTGGTTTGTTCGGTCAGCGTGTAGTCGGCGCCCAGCAGCAGGCGATCGGGGAAGTCCACACTTTGGGCATCGTCGCCGCCCAGCCCGAATTCGGTGGCGGCGCGCAGAGTCAGCCGATGGTCGAGCAGGTCGTAGGCCGCGCCGGCCAGCACCTGTTTGCTGTCGAGCGTGTCGCCATTTTTGTATTGGTCGTGGGCGTAGAGGCCGCCGACAAAGGTGGTGAGATTGTCGCCCAGGCGGTTTTCGACGCGCGCTTCAGCCACGTTGCGGGTGTCGCCGGTCGAGAAGGTGTCCTGCTGATAGACCTGACCCTGAATTTGCGTGGTGTCGGTCAGATGGTAGCGGGCGTCCGCGCCGATTTTGCGGGTGCCGGTTTCGCTGCGAGCCTGCTGGCCAAAGCCGAAGCGACTGTCCTGCTGACGGGCGTAGACCATGGCATCGAGCGATTCGCTCTGGTGCAGCGCTTCGATTTTCCAGGCGCTGCCGCTGAAGGCGTTGTTCAATACTTCGCTGCTGCTGTGGGCAAGTTCACCCCGGATGGTCGTGTGGTCGGTGACCAGGTAGCTGAAATCCAGCCCGCCCAGATTGCCGGTGTCGCCGACGGTGCCCTGATGGATGTAGGAGAGGCCGACTTCGCTATTGGGCGTCGGCTTGAAGGCGGCGCGGCCGCCGCCGGTGACGGCGGTGTCGCTGCTGTCGTCTGCTTCGTAGAGCGCCATGATGTAGACCGGATTGAACAGGGCATCGCGGCTGGGGATCGGTTTTTTGAAGAACAGCGTGCCTTTCAGATAGTCGATGTCGTAATCCAGATAGCGGGTGAGCGTTTGGCTCGATACCACGATCTGCGAATGGAAACGATCGCGCGATTCGAGGGTGATTTTTTCGGAGTTGCCGACGATGTTGCCGCGCGTCAGGCGGTAAAGCCCCGAGGTGCCGTTGCCGCGAATCTCGTCGTTCACAAACGCCTGCGAGGTCTGGCTGGCAAAGGCGTTGTAGGCGAAGCGCTCGCCCTGGTATTCGGATTTCAGGCCGGTGAGACTGCGGCTGTAGCGCGAAAACTCGGTGACGGTGAGGCCGGTGTCGTAGTCGCCGAACATCGCATAAAACTGTTTGCGCTCGATTTTCAGATAGAGCTTGCTGGCGCTGGCGGCGTCGAAGTACGGCTGGGTGGCGTCGGCATACAGCGTGTAGTAGCGGGTGGGGTCGATGCCCTGGAACAGGGTGGTGCGGGCGCCGGCGTAGCCATTCTTTTTGGCGGTGTCGTAAGCGGCGGTCAGCAGATATTCGCCCAGGATGCTGCCCTTGGCGTAGAAGGCGATGCGGTTGCCGTCGAACAGATTGTCTTCGGATCCCGATTGCTGGGCGGCCTGCATGTTGCCGGAAATGTCCTTGTGGCCGACGCTGCCTTCGGCAAATCCCACCAGAATCCAGTCGCGCTGGCCGGCTTCGAGCCAGGCGTTGAGCGTCTCACTGCGCTTGTCGGCCAGCGTGAAGCCGAGCTTGACCTCGCCCGACTGGGTGGTGGGGGCGAGCTCGATCAGCGCAATGCCGTCGCGGCCGATTTCGTAGCGCGGCCGGTTGTCGACCTTGCCGGCCAGCGGATCGCGCTGGATGGCTTCGAGCTGGGTGGCGGACTGATACGGCGTGTTGAGCTGGAATTCACCGTTGACGCCGCGCCGCACCGGATAGCCGTCCTTGTCCAGAAAGCGCACCGCGATCACCGGGCGGGTTGAGCCGTCGGCCAGCAGGCGGGAATGCTCGGACACCATCTGCACCGAAGCCGGGCCGTAGGAATAATGAATGGTGCGGGTTTCGTTCATCACCCCCTTGCCGTTGGCATCCTCGATGACGAGGTGCAGGGTGTTGTCGCCTTCCTTCAAATCGACGCCGCGCCACAGCGACAGGCTCACCGTGCCGCTGGCGTTTTGCTCCGCGCCGTCGAATTTCAGCGCGTCAACTTCAACGCCGTTGACCGTGAGGTTGATGCGCTGGCCGGGCGCATGTTTGATCGCCACCTTGATGGCAGGCAGCGCGGGTTGGAAGTTCGCTTGCGGGTGCAGCCATTCGACCCCCGGCTGCACGCTGGCGAGCCAGGCGGCGTCATACGGCAGTTGTTCGACCAGGCGGGTGCGGTCGTCGCTGCCGGACACCTGGGGAATGCCATCCTGCGCAATCGGCAGGGTGCGCGTGCCGCGCTCCACCGTGCCCGGCACGTTGGGGGATTCGAGCTGCGGCGTGGCGGGCGGGATCAGCGCTGATGATTGCGCGTTGACCGGAGCTGTATTAATCAAGGCGGTATTGATAGGGGACGCAGCAAGCGTGACTTCGGCCATCGGCAGGCTGATACCCGGTTGATCGGGCGCGACGAAACGCACGCTGGAGGCGATTTTGCTTGCGCCGGCTGCGGCGCTCAATTCCAGCGTGAGGGTGTCGCGCCATGCGCCAGCGTGCTTGCCGCCGCGCAGAATCAACATGCCGTCGGCGGCTTCCAGTTGGTCGGTCGCCGCGCCGTTGAGGCGCGCGCTGCCGGCCACCAGTTGGGCGCCCACCGGCAGCAGCACGGTGGCGGACAGGCTGTTGACCGTTGCGCCGCCTTCGATCGCCAGCGTGAGCGCGATTTTGCCGTCCGCGCGGCTGGCGGTCAGGGTCTGGGTGATCGGCAGCGCGACCGGCACTTTCTTCTGCACATGGAAATCGGCGCGCCACAGGCTGCCGCCGCGCACGTTCACAAACTGCGAGTAGTTGCGCCCGGCAAAACGCGCGTTCTTGTCGCACGTCAGCACTTCGACATCCGGCGGCAGCGAAGCAAGATCAAGCTGAACCACGTGGGTGCCGGGCACGATGTTGTCGGCGTGCCAGCGGCCGTGTTCGTCGGTGAGGATGATGGTGCCGTCTTCCAGCACGATGCGGGCGTTGGCCAGACCGTTCTCGTCGTTTTCAACCTGGCTGTCGCAGGAACCGATGACGACCCGTCCCATCAGGATGGCGCGGCTGTGCATCAGGTCTTCGCGCACGTTGACGCTGGCGCGCGCGGTGTTGGACTTGAGGCCGCCGGTGGCATAGGCGATGTTTTCTGCGGCGCCGGTTTGCGCCCCCGCAGTCACCTGCGCCACATAGCGCAAGATGGCTTTGCCATTGACGGCCAGGTTGCCGATGCTGAAAGTCAGCGTTTGGCCGTTGCCGGAGAGGGTCGGGTCGGCCAGCGTTGCCCCATTCAAACGCGCCGAGCCTGGCATGTAGCGGAAGCCCAGCGGCAACACATCGGCTATCTTCGCGCCGGCGACAGCGGTGGGACTGGTGTTGACGATGCCCAGCGTGTAGGGCAGGAAATCGCCGACAGCCACCACCGATTTGCCCGCTGTCTTGATGATTTCCAGACTGCCGCCGCCAGGATCGAGCGGTACGTCGATTTGCACAGCCGGCCCGGGGTTGAGCGGAAAGTCGCTGCCATACGATGCGCCGTTGCCCGGCACGCCGACGATGACATAACTGCCCGGCAGGCTGGCAGGCGGTACGGTGGAGGCGAAACTGTAGCCCGCCGGGGGGACGATTTGCAGGCGATACACGCCGGGCGCCATTTGCGGGAAGCGGTAACCGCCGGGCGGGAACGCGTAAACCGCGCCGCCGCTGTCGGTGACGCTGCCGCCGGAGGGGACGGTGGACGGATAGCTTGATACGCCGTCATCACCGTAAATCGTGGCAGGCAGATTGGTCGCCACGTTGATCAGCGTCACTGCGGCGCCATTCACCGGCGCCCCGCTGGTGGAATCGAACACGATGCCGTAAGGGTCGACCAGCGCGGCATCGTTGACGCTATCGGCGGGATCAGCAATGTCGGTGTAGCGGGCGTTGACGGTCTGGTTCGCGCTGAACGACAACACGCAGTCGTTGGCGCTGGGGGCGCCGCTGGCCGACTGGATATAACCGACGAAGACGCCAGTCGAGGGGCCGGTTTCGGTCAGTTGCAGGGTTTCGGACTCGCCGCCCGGCAGGCTCAGCGTGGTAAGGATGGTCTCAGCCAGCAGCGGATTGAGGTTCTGGTCAAAGTCGCGCACCCGCACGAACAGCGGCTCGCCACTGGCGTACAGCGTGGTCGGCTTGAGGCTGTAAGTGCCGGGAACGGCCAGCGTGCCGCCGCCCGCCAGCGGCAGCAGCGTCGGCCCGGACGACGGCACGAACGGGCCGCCCGCGCCGCCCGAACGGGAGCACAGCGTGGCAGGCACGACGGTGGGACTGCCGCCGACAGCGGTGTACTGGAGGAAATCGATCAGCGCCGGGGTGCGGGTGGCGGTGGTGAGCGTGACCGCACCGCTGCTGCTGACCGGGGTGCTGCCGATCTGGTAATTCGCGGTGGCGGTGTTGGTGACGGCGGTGTTGGGCGGCGTGGCCGACCAGGCGGCGGCGGACAGCAGACAACCCATTACAAACGGCAGCGCTTGGGATTGGACGCGACGTGCGCCCAAACCCAAGCGCGCTGGCAAAGTCGCCAGCGCGCGCAAAACCTGACCTGCACGGCGCGCCGTGCGGGTCAGGGAAAATGACGCAACAAACATCATGCGTCTTTAGTTAACAGTCACGTTGAAGGTGACGGTGGCGCTTTCGCCCGCCTTCAACTCACCCGCCGTGTAACTGCCACCCGCCGGCAGGGCGGTGAGGAAGTCCATGGCGAGGTTCGGACTCACGAAGGTTGCGCCGTCACCATCCGCCGCACCCGTCATGTAGCCGCTTGCAGCCTGGCCGCCGAGCGGGCGGGCGCCGACACTGGACACGATGCGGAAGCCGCGTCCCGCCGCACTGGCCGGTACGCCGGTTGCGGAGGAACAGGTGGCAGCGTTGGTCGGCGCCACCAGGTTGGGATCCTGGGTGGTGCTGCCGTTCAACACGTCGGCGATGGTTGCCAGGGTGGCCGAGGCCGAGCCGGTGTTGGTCACCGCTATCGTCCACTGCACCATGGCGCCCGGGATGTTTTTCGGGCTGGTGACGCCATTGAACGGATCGCACAGCGTGGTCACGGATTTGACCACCGACAACGTGGCGGTTTGCACGATGTAGGCGCTGGCTGCGGAGTACTTGGCATCACGCAAGGCATCCGTCGATGCGCCGCCAGTGCCGTCAGCCGCCACGATTTCCACCCCGCCTTGCGTGTTGGCCGCAGTCAACTCGCCAACCGTGTAAGCCACGCTGGGCGTGCCCACCGAGCCTGCTGAAGCAACGGCTTCAGCGACCAGATAAGCCGAGGCGTCCTGGTTGTTGGTGGCGGTGAGCGGCGTGTTGCACACCAGGTATACCGTTGCGGAACCGTCCGCCGCGACGTCGTTCAGGTAGGTGGCCTCCAGATCGGCGCCGATTTGCAGACCGGCGCCGCCAGCGGTCTCGATAAAGGTGCGGCAACTGGAAACGGCAAACTCGGTGGTGCCGCCAAACGGCGAAGTGGCGCCGCTTGCCGGGTTGGTGTTGCTGAGGATGAAATCCTGCAGGGTGTTGCCGGTGTTGGTGACGGTGAACGTCAGATAGGCCGGCGGGTTGGGCAGCGGCGTGGCTGCGACCTGACCCGGCACTGCCGACACGCCGGGAGACACATCGGTAGTGACGACGTTGACATTGATCTTGTTATCCACCGCGAAGCTGACGACGTTGGACGGGATCGCGGTCTGGCCGACGCCGCCGACGGCATACGTCATGTTCGCGGTGTTGGTGATGGAGGTGCCGGAGGCGGTGCCTGCCGCCATCGCCTGCTGGGTGGCGCCGAGTGCAAGTCCGGCAGCGATGATGGCTGCCAGACGTGCGGCGGGAGGCGCGTGTCGAGTGCTGAATTTCATGGTGGTTCTCCTTGAAAAAAACGAAAAATGAACGGTGTTGCAAAAAATGGTTCGGGGCGGGCCGCTGTCGCTGGGTGGGCCGCGTCCCGCCCTCGGGGAGCGGATATCGGGTGGGTCGGCCATGGGCTCTTTCAGCACATAGCGCAGCCAGTGAACGGCGCGTGGCGGGGGATGCGGGGTATGCATGGCGTGGGATTACCTGATGACGGCGCGGAAGCTCACGTCGTTGCTTTTGCCGACGCCCAGATCGCCTTTATAGGTCCAGCGAATGTCGGTGTACTCCGCAGGCAGAGCGGAACGCTCCTTGCCATCCTTGCCCTTGAGTTTCAGTTTGTCGGGGTTGGCAAATGTTTTTCCGCCATCGACCGAGAACGTGATGTCGGTGTTCGCACCCGTGGCGCTGCCGCCCTTATAAGTGGTGTCGTTGGGCACCGGGTTGGTGATGGCGATATTGCCGACCGGTTTGGCGATCAGGTTCTTGAACGTGGTGGTGTAGATCACCTCGGTGCCGGGCACGGCTTTTTCGACCGGCTGGCGCTTGAGTTCCTTTTTGCCCTGGCTGTTGACGACTTCCACTTCGACTTCGGCCACGCTTTTGATTTCGACCGCGTCTGCGGCGCGGGCGGCAGGATGGGCGAACGCGAGCAGCGTGAAGGCGCAGAGTGCGATGAGGTTTTTTTGTGCGGTCATGGGATTTCCTTTCAGTTGAGGGTGGAGAGAAACTGGATGGTGAAACTGGCTGGCGCTGCGACCGTGCCGAGCGTGACGGTCAGGGTGTTGGCGGAGAACGCGACCGGATCGGCATCCACGCCATCGCTGCACGGGGCGCAGGCCGCGCCGCCGCTGACAGTGGTGCTGTTGGGCTGGTAGCTGACCTGCGCCGGCATCGGGTCGGAGATGACGAGGTTGTCAGCGGCGCCCGTGCCGGATAGCGTGACCAGCACGCGGTAGGTGATCGATGCGCCTGGCACCAGATCGTCCGGATTGGCCGGGCTGACGACTGATTTGCTGATGACGAGCGACACCCCGCTGACCAGGTAACTTCCGGTGGCCTGCGCCTGCGCCAGCGGCACGCCAACCACCGCGTCGACGCCGCCGTCGCCCTGGCCGTTTAACACCGTGCCGAGCGCTGCGCCCGCCGCGCCCGGGGTCGCCGAAACGGCGGTCAGTTGCACATCGCCCGTGCTGCCGTTGGCAAGCCCCGGCGGGGTGTCGCTCACCACGTAAATCGTGGCATTGCCGTCGGCCGCCAGGGTCAGGCTGCCGCCATAAGGCGTGTCGCCGCCCACCCCGGTTTGCAGGCCGGGCGTGCCATTGCTTTCCAGATAAATCGGGGTGGCGCTGCTGACCGGGTTGTACTGGTCACCGCTCACGGCGTTGTTGCGGGACAGGGTGAAGGTCTCGCTGCCGTTGCCGGTATTGACGAGTTGAAACGTGAGCGGATCGTTGCTGTCAGGCGTGTTGACATTCACCGGTGCGCCGTCTTGCCAGGTCAGCGTGAGGTCGATGACTTCATCGACCGTGATGCTGGCGGGGGCGCTGGTGACCGGGGCGGCGGGCACGCCTGCGATGCTGTAATCCAGGGTGACCGTGTTGGGAATGACCGTGCCTGCCGCCGTTCCGGCCGCATGCACATTTTCAAAGACCAGCAAAGTTAGCAGGGCTATCAGCAGATAGCCCCGGTTTTTCTTGATCACACCCGCTCCGCAATGATTATTATCGAAAACTATGTTGTCGTTATCGACAGCTTTCGGGAAACCTTAATAGCATTCCAGCAAGGTTCATGCCATGGACTGACAGGACGTATTGGCGGGATTGCGGGGCTGATTCCGTGAAATAAACCCCCGGCTTTGCCGGGAGATCGCGCAGGCCGTCAAAATGCGCCTGCACCAGCGCGTTCGGTGAGGGTGTTGTCTTGCCACAGGGCGAAGAATTCTTCGGGGGTCATGTTTGGGCGCTTGGCGGACTATTCAGCCCGGTAAATCTTCGCGCCGCAACATGAACACGAACTGGTCGCCGCTTTCGGTGTCGAGCCAGGTGAAGGGCAGGGTGGGATAGGCGGCTTCGAGGGCGTCGCGGTTGTGGCCGATTTCCACCACCAGCAGGCCGCCCGGATTGAGGTGGATTTTGGCGCTGTCGAGAATTATCCGCGTGGCGTCCAGGCCGTCTGCGCCGGAACCCAGCGCCAGCGCGGGTTCGGCCTGGTATTCCGGCGGCAGCGCAGCGACGGATTCAGCATTGACGTAGGGCGGGTTGCTGAGGATCACGTCGTAGCTTCGCCCCTTCAAACCGGCAAACAAATCCGATGTCAGCAATTCGACGCGGTTGTTCAATCCGTAGTCAGCGACGTTCTTCGCGGCGACTTCCAATGCGTCTTCCGATAAATCCACCGCGTCGATTTTGGCGTCGGGAAACGCCAGCGCGGCGAGGATGGCGAGGCAGCCGGAGCCGGTGCAGAGGTCGAGCGCGCGGGTCACGTTGTCCGGGTTTTCGATCCACGGCGCCAGGTGTTCGGGCAGCAGTTCGGCGATGAAGGAACGCGGCACGATCACGCGCTTGTCGACATAAAAACGATGTGCGCCGAGCCAGGCTTCGTGGGTGAGATAGGCGGCGGGGATGCGTTCACGCACCCGGCGTTCGATCACGGTTTTGATCTGCTCGGCTTCGTCGTGGGTGAGACTGGCGTCGAGGAAAGGCTCCAGCCGGTCGAGCGGCAGATGCAGGGTGTGCAGGATTAAATAGGCTGCTTCGTCGAACGCGTTGTCGGAGCCGTGGCCGAAAAACAGCTTCGCCTCGTTAAAGCGCGACACCGCGAAACGCAGCCAGTCGCGCAGGGTGATGAGGCTTTCTGTATCGTCAAAACCGATCATGTCAGCAGCTTTTCCAGGGTTTTTTGATAGATCGCCGCGAGCGGCTCGATGTCTGCCACGGCGACGTGTTCGTTGATTTTGTGGATGCTCATGTTGAGCGGGCCGAACTCGACGACTTGCGGGCAGATGTCGGCGATGAAGCGGCCATCCGAGGTGCCGCCGGTGGTGGACAGTTCGGGGGTGATGCCGGTGACTTCGCGAATGGCGTCGCTCAAACGCTCGCACAGCACGCCGCGTGGAGTGAGGAAGGGACGCCCCGACAGGCTCCAGTCGATTGCGTAATCGAGGCCGTGGCTGTCGAGGATTTCATGCAGCGCGTCCATCAGGCCATCGGCGGTGCTGGCGGTGGAAAAGCGGAAATTGAAGTCGATCACCACGCTGCCGGGAATGACGTTGGTGGCGCCGGTGCCGGAATGGATATTGGAAATCTGCCAGGTGGTCGCCGGAAAATACGCATTGCCTTCGTCCCACATGGTGTCGGCGAGTTCGGCAATCGCAGGCGCCGCAAGGTGGATCGGATTTTTGGCCAGATGCGGATAGGCGATATGGCCTTGCACGCCTTTGATGGTGAGCTTGCCGGACAGCGACCCGCGCCGCCCATTCTTGATGGTGTCGCCAAACTCGGCCGCGCTGGTGGGTTCGCCGACGATGCAGTAATCGAGAAACTCGCCGCGCGCTTTGAGCGTTTCGACCACCCGCACGGTGCCGTCGGTGGCCGGGCCTTCTTCGTCCGAGGTGATGAGAAAAGCGATTGAACCGGCGTGATCGGGATACGCGGCGACAAAGCGTTCGGTGGCGACGACGAAGGCGGCGTTCGAGGTTTTCATGTCGGCGGCGCCGCGCGCGTAGAGCTGGCCGTCGCGCACTGTCGGCTCGAACGGGTCGGAATGCCATAGATCGAGCGGGCCGGTGGGGACGACATCGGTGTGGCCGGCGAAGCACACCGCCGGCGCGACATGCCCCCGGCGCGCCCACAGGTTATCAACGCCGTTGTGATGCTGGCGCTCGATATAAAAACCGATTTTTTCCAGGCGTGCTGCAATCAGATCGTGGCAGCCGGCATCGTCCGGCGTCAGCGAGCGGCGGCGCAGCAGTTCAACCGCAAGTTCGAAAGTCTCATTTGTCATGCAACACACCTTCGATCACCTTGACGATATCGGCCTCCAGCTTTTTCGCCTGCGCTTCGCCAGGGCTGCCTGCTGCAACCGCTGAAGGCCGCACGAAATAAACCGTCGAGATGCCATCCTTGTGGGTGAGCGTGAGATGCAGCGGACACAGCGCCAGCAGCGCCGGGTCGGCATTGGCGACGGCATTGGTCGCGCGCGGATTGCAGAACACCAGGCTACGCATGGTGGTGAGCTGGTTGCGGTTGTAGTCCGCGCCGAGCTTGTCGGCCATCCCCGCCAGGGTTTTTCCCATGTCGGGCTCGAACACCACATAGAAACCATTTTGTTCCAGCGCATCGTAGAGCTCGGTATACGCCGCATCAGCAGGCAGGCGCGCGCTGCGCTCGAAAATCGCCGGGCTGGCGGCGCAGGCGGGCAGGGCAAGTGCCAGTAGAGTGAAAAAGGCAAACAGACGCATGGGGATGAACTCCGTAGTGTTTTTAGTGCTTGAACAACGCCTGATATTGATCTTCGGCGAAGCCGAGATGATACCTGCCTTCGAGTTCCAGCACCGGGCGCTTGATCACGCTGGACTGCGCCAGCATCAGGCTGATGGCCCCCGCCGCATCGCTGGCGGCGGCTTTTTCTGCGTCGGTCAATTTGCGCCAGGTGGTGCCGCGGGTGTTGAGCAGCGCCTGCCAGCCGGTTTGCCGGATCACGTCTTGCAGCCAGGCTGCATCGACGCCCTGTTTCTTGAAATCGTGAAAGGCCACGTCAGGCTGATGTTCAGCCAGCCAGGCGCGGGCTTTTTTCACGGTGGTGCAGTTGGGGATGCCGTAGAGTGTCATGGGTAGGTTCCTGAAGCGCATTATCCTGAAAACTGCGATTGATCGCAGCCGTTCTCGCCCGGTGAAAAACGCGCTCATCCGCGCCAGGACGTAAAATCGGGCGGATTCAACCGCGAGCCACCCCGACCTCATGTCCGCCAGCTTTGAACATTCCCATTCCGCGCCAGGCCCCGCTGGCGAAGCCACGCTGCGTTCGGTCAGCAGGTTGTTCCCGTATCTGTGGGAGTTTCGCGGTCGCGTGCTGCTGGCGCTGGCGCTGTTGATCGGCGCGAAAGTGGCGTCGGTGGCGGTGCCGCTGGTGCTGAAGGAAATCATCGACGCGCTGGACAAACCGCGCGCCGAGCTGGTGTTGCCGTTAGCGTTCATTTTCAGCTACGGCCTGCTGCGTTTTGCCAGCACCACCTTTGCCGATCTGCGTGACGTGATCTTCGGCAAAGTGACGCAGCGCGCGATGCGGCGCATTAGTCTGGGCGTGTTCAATCATTTACATGCGTTGTCGCTGCGCTTCCATCTGGAGCGCCAGACCGGCGGCATCACGCGCGATATCGAGCGCGGCGCCAAGGCGGTGTCGAGCCTGGTGGGGTATCTGCTGTTTCGCATCACGCCGACGATTCTGGAAATTTTGATGGTGGCGGGCATTTTGTTCGTCAAGCTCGACTGGGTGTTTGGCGTGATTACGCTGGTGACGCTGGCGGCGTATATCGGCTTCACCGTCACCATCACCGACTGGCGCACGCAGTTTGTACGGCGCGCCAACGCGCTCGATTCCGAAGCCTATGGCCGCGCCATCGACAGCCTGCTCAACTACGAAACGGTCAAGTATTTCGGCAACGAAAAATACGAAGCCACGCGTTACGACAGCAGCCTCGTCGAGTGGGAAAAAATGGCGCTCAAGTCGCAGCGCTCGCTGGGGTTTCTCAACGCGGCGCAGGCCGGCACCATTGCCATCGGCGTCACGCTGATGGTGATCCGCGCCGCCAACGGCGTGGTCGAAGGCACGCTGACACTGGGCGATCTGGTAATGGTCAACGCATTTTTATTGCAGATGTTCCAGCCGCTGAGTTTTCTCGGCGTGATGTACCGCGAGATCAAGCAATCGACCACCGATGTCGAGCGCATGTTTGCGCTGCTCAATCGTCCGCGTGAAGTCGAGGATGCGCAGGACGCACGCGAACTCGATGTGCGGGCGGGCGCAGTGACATTCGATGCGGTGAGCTTTGCCTACAATGCCGATCGCCCGATTCTGCACGAGGTGAGCTTCACCATTCCTGCCGGTAAAACGGTGGCGGCGGTGGGCGCAAGCGGCGCGGGCAAATCCACCCTTGCCCGGTTATTGTTCCGCTTCTATGACGTCGGCAGCGGCAGCATCCGCATCGACGGCCAGGACATCCGCAATGTCACGCAGGACAGCCTGCGCGCGGCCATCGGCGTAGTGCCGCAGGACACCGTGCTGTTCAACGACAGCATCTACTACAACATCGCCTACGGCCGCCCCTCTGCCACGCGCGAAGAAGTGATCGAAGCCGCGCGCGCCGCGCACATCCTGCACTTCATCGAAATTTTGCCGCAGGGTTGGGACACGGTAGTGGGCGAGCGCGGCCTGAAATTGTCCGGCGGCGAAAAGCAGCGCGTGGCGATTGCCCGCACCTTGTTGAAAAACCCGGCCATTTTGATACTCGACGAAGCCACTTCCGCACTCGACACCAAAACCGAAAAAGCCATCCAGGCCGAATTGCTGGAAATCGCCAAAAGCCGCACCAGCCTCATCATCGCGCACCGGCTGTCCACCGTGGTCGAAGCCGACGAGATTCTGGTGATGGAGGCGGGGCGCATCGTCGAGCGTGGACGGCACCCCGGGTTGCTGGCGCAAAACGGCGTGTACGCCCATATGTGGGCGCTGCAACAACAGGCGGAGGAGGGCGGCAAGTAAGCTGCCCCTACAGCAAGAAAGCAAGGTTGTTGTGCTTTGAACTTGAATCCGCCTGATTTCAATCGCGGCATTGGGGAATAGGGATCCCTTGATTGATTGAATCTCGAAGCCTATATTCGCCATTTGCAAATAGCGAATGAAGGGCGAATATGTACCGTTCCAGAACCAATCCCCAGCTTGTGCTGAGGCCGCAGGATGTGGTGGTGTTGCTGCGGCTGGCGCTTGAAACGGGCGCAGCACCCACGTATGCGGCGCTGGCGAGCGAGTTGGGGCTGACGGCTTCAGAGATTCATGCCGGGGTGGAGCGTGCGGTGATCGCACAGCTTGCGCGCAAGGATGCTGCGGGCAAACCCGTGGTGGTGCGCGAAGCCTTGAAGCTGTTTCTCCAGCATGGTGCGCGTTATGCGTTTCCGGCCACACATGGCGCTGCGTCGCGCGGAATGCCGACGAGCTATGCAGCACCGCCGCTCAAAGATCGGATTGTGCAGCCCAGCGATCCGTCGCCAGTGTGGCCACACAAAAATGGAACGGTAAGGGGGGTGGCGTTTTATCCGCTGTATCCAACGGTGCCGATGGCGGCTGAAAAAAATCCGGCGCTGTACGAATTGCTGGTGCTGTTCGACGCGGTGCGCGGCGGTAGCCCGCGCGAACGGGCGTTGGCGTTGCCGATGCTGGATGAGCGGCTGGCGGGATGAACCCTAACGACATCAATGCGCTGATGCTGGAATCGGTGGCTCGACGGCTGGGCGACGATCTGCTGGGTGAGCTGGTGTTTATCGGCGGTGCGGTGGTGGGTTTGCTGATTACCGATCCGGCCATGCCGACGATTCGCCCCACGGAAGACGTAGACCTGCTCGTCCAGGCGCTAAGCTTGGCTGACTATCATCGTGTGGGCGAAACCTTGGCTGCGCGGGGATTTACGCATGACATGCGTCCGGATGCGCCGATCTGTCGCTGGCGGATAGACCGCATCGCCGTGGATGTGATGCCTGTGCTGGAAGACATTCTTGGTTTCTCCAACATCTGGTATCCGCTGGCACTCGAATCAGCAGAATCCCGATCTTTGCCAGGCGGCGCGGTAATTCGTCTGGTTGCGCCGCCGGTTTTTCTGGCGACCAAGCTGGAGGCTTTTTCCGGGCGCGGCAATAACGATTATTTGTTCAGCCATGATTTGGGCGACGTTCTGGCTGTCATCGATGGGCGGGATAGCCTGCTCGACGAATGCCGGGCGAGCCGCGCCGATCTGCGAACGTATTTGGGCGAACGGGTTGCCGCGTTGCTTGCCACGTCGACCTTTGTCGAGGCGCTGTCGGGGCATTTGCCGGGAGACGCGGCCAGCCAGGCGCGTCTCCCGGATATGGTAGACAAACTGCGCGCGCTGGCGCGTTTGGCGTCGGAGACTGTTTCTGAATGAACCGTTCTAAATGAACCGCTTGCTCCAGCCCGGCGTGCGCCGCCGCGAAGTGCGGGCGATGTTCGGCCGGCAGCCTTTAATCCGCTCAGCCCAACGCCTTGCCGCTGGCCCAAAAATCGTAACCTTTGCTGAGGAATTCGTCCCACGGCAGGTAATGCGAGCCGTCGCACGAGAAGGTGAGGCCGACCACGCCGTTGAAGATGTTGAGGGTGCCGCTGCGCAGGTAAAACATTTCATCCATGAAGCGCAACTCGCGCAGGCCGCCGAGCACGGCGCGGATGGTGTCGCGCGGCACCAGGGCGTCGGCGGGATAGCTGCGCTTGGGATAGGCGAGGCAGGTGTTGGGATCGGTCAGCGCGTCGATGTCGAGCAGGCGGTAGCGGTAGGGATCGTCAAACAACCAGATGACGGCGCGGCTGCTGGAAAAATGCAGGATGACGTGGAACACGCCGCGTTCGGTCATCAACTCTTCGACCACGCCCAGCACGGTGTCGAGATGGATGTCCATCTGGCTGTCGCTGCGAGTCTGGTGGAAAACCGTGCCGCGAATGGCGGGGTCGCCCTTGATTTGCCGCCAGTGGGTGGGCTCGTCGTAGAGCTTGCCGGTGAGCGGCAGGTTGCGCAGGTCGAAGTCGGCGCCGATAAAGCCCAGCACCTGGCCGTCTGCATCGCGCACGATCTGGATCGCGGTGAGCGAGGGACGCTTGGCGCGCTGGCTGATGTATGCCTGCGAGAGGAGAAAACCTTCGTTGGGAACGCGCTCGTTCATATAAGGGCGGTCGGCGCGGTTGCGCCCGTAATCCTGATCCACCGACCCGTCGCGGCTGATGGTGTCGCTGAGCTGGATGGCCTGGGTGTCCAGGGCATACAGGTATTTGCAGACGGGCTGTTCGGCCAATGTCCGGGCGAGTGCGTCGTTCAGACCTTGACGGTCGCCCCACACCCGGCTGCACGCCTGGGCAGTTTGCGCCAGCGGGTCGCGCAACAGGGTTTTCAGCGCGTCGCGCTGGCGGGCGATACTGTCTTTCAGGGTGTCGGAAGAGGGGGGCATGGGGGTCTGGAGCCTGGCTTTTCAGGTTGCTTGATGTAGGTTGCGTTGATGATCGGACGTGAGCACCCGCAGGTCAAACGGTAGCTGGCTTTGATTGCAAGGGCAAGTCACAAGGGGGCGGCACGATAGTGTGGCCGTGGAGCAATGCGCTTGGCCGACAATCTGAATCTCCGGCTGAATCCTTGGGGCACATGAAAAAGCCCGGCTTTCGCCGGGCTGAATATGGAACTTGAAAATTATTGCCTTACAGCGCCGGGCAGGTTGCTGCCGAGGCGCCCTTGAGCGGTTGAATCATCCGGAAGTCGTAGCCTGGGGGGCTGATGGTCGGCAGCCGCTTCACGGTGAGGCGGTGAATCGGCAGGTTGGCTTCGGTTACCGTTCCACCCAGATTTTCACGCAGGTACTTGACCACGGCTTCGGAGACATCCATCACGTCCAGACTGTTGGGCGGCGTGGCGGGTGCGCCCGGGCCGGCGACCTGAACGATGCTGCCGTCCGTCTTCACCACCTGGATCGTGCGGCCGCGGCAGGGGTTGCAGTTGTTGATGGTGGTCTTGTCGTCCGCATACCAGTAGCCGGTCACTGTGTAGCCATCGTGGGGCGTGTTGGCGCCGTCACTTGCCAGGCACTTCTGGAAGGTCGGGCTGGCGGGTCGGTTGTCATAAATGTCGAGCTCGTCGATGGAAGCGCCGTTGACCTTGATGTTGGTGCCGCGGGCAGTGCTCCAGGGCCGGTAGCGATCGGCAAAGGTCAGCGGCGCCGGATTCACCGGGGTGGCGCCCAAGAAGCCGTTGCAAGCATCCACATCCATGTTCAGGCCGCTGTAGCCGAACATCCAGCCGCCGGTCCACTGGGCGGGATCGGGATGGAAGGTGCCGCCGATCGATTGCTCGATCGCGAATTTGAGGTCGGCGCCGCAGGCCTTGTTGGTGCGACCCAGCTTGGAGGCGATGGGGATGTAGTGGTAAATATCCTCCATGGTGATGGGCCAGCCAGCCGGGACGTGGGTGCCATAGCGGAAGCCGCGGACAGACGCCGACTGAGCCTGGCCAATGGCAGCCATGGCGTCGGCGATCAGGTCATGCGACGTGCCTTCGACCACGCCGGGCATGTCCTCGTCCACGAAGTTGGAGCGGTGCAGTCCCACCTCGGTAAAGGCAATGGTCTCGTCCACCGGGCGCATCAGCATGGTGGTGTTGCCCCCCACTGTCACGGTCTGGCCAGCCACGAAAGTTCCTGCCACAAAGGGCGCACGCACTTCGGCCACCTTGGCGGCAATGACCGGATCTTCGGCAATGCTGTCATTGATGATGTGCTGCTTGAAGTTCCAGTCGGTGATCGCTCCTTTTTTTACCAGCAGCTTCAACTGGCCGACCACGGTGCCGTCCTGGCCTTCCTCGACGATCAAAGTGTGGTGGCCGTCGGTGTTCACCGCGTCGATCGGCGCGGTGGTGCGCTCATGCATATCGGAGTTGAGGATCACATCCGGAGCGGGAGCGAGGGTCTCGGCAATCTGGATATCGCGGGACATTTCCATCTCGGACATCATCACGACCACATCGACCTTCTCGTCGTTGCGCAGCTTTTTGACGAAGCACGGCACTTCAGTCTTGCCGTCGGTGAACATATAGTTTGCGGTCACGCTGGTGCCGACGGCGGCAATGGCGCGCGCCGTGGTGAAACCGAGGATGCCGACCTTCACCCCGCCCACTTGCTTGATCATGTAGGTCGGCAGCACGCGCTTGCGCGGACGCACTGTGCCGGTGGCAGGATCCGTTGCCGTCACGCCGCATACGGCGCTGTCGTCAAACTGGTTGGTGTAATACAGGTTGGCGCCGAGCGCATTCCAGTTGGCCAGGGGCGGAGTGGTTGCAGCGCCCTTGAACGTTTCCTCGAAACGAGCAGTCCCGTAGAGGAAGTCCCAGTTGCCGGGGACGTGAGCCACAAATCCGAAGTTGTTCAGCACGTCGATCATGGCCTGGCCACGGGAAAACAGCGCTTCGCCGGAACCCTGAACCGTATCGCCGGTGTTGAGCAGGAGCGAGTGGTCGACGCCATTTTCATCAATGGCGCTGGCGCGAATTTCCTGAATCTTCGTGTACATGCGAGCCACGCCGCCTTCCATGCTGTGGCCGATCTCGTCACTGCGCAAATTGGGCCGGGGCAGCAGATGGCCGTGGATGTCGCCGGTCTGGATCAGGATCACAGAGCCGGATCCGGCAAGCGCTGCGGCAGAAATCAGGTTTGCCGTGGCAAGACCCAACACCGCACATAGCGTTTTGATACGCGTATTGCGGGCACTGGATTGCCTGGCCAGTCTCGCCCTTGGATTGTGCTTTTTCATTTGCCTACTCCTCCGTTACGGTTGTCGAACCCAAGCCTGGATTCGTAACAAAGGTATAGGCCTAAACGACAAGGAATATTCTGCCCACCGCCCCGATTCGGTATGAATTGACCATGACTCGGTACGAATTAACCATTCAGAACGGGCGGTCACCTAACGACACCCGGGCGGTTCGCCGCAGGGTGCGCGTTACGCTCCGCGCATGGAAATCACCGGCCAGCCGTGGGCTTCGGCGTAGGCGCGCAAGGTGGCGTCGGGATCGACCGCCACCGGGTGCCGGACTTTTTCCAGCAGCGGCAAATCGTTCAGCGAGTCGCTGTAAAAGCGGCTGTTGTCGAGGCAATCGAGCCGGGTGCCGTGGTGTTCGAGGAACTGTTCCAGCCGCGCAACCTTGCCTTCACGAAAGCATGGCGTGCCGGCGACTTCGCCGGTGAAGCGGCCGTCGATGATCTCGGGGTCGGTGGCGATTAAATGCTGAATGCCGAATTCGCGGGCAATCGGCGTGGTGACAAAGCTGTTGGTGGCGGTGATGACGGCGACCAGATCGGCTTCATCCAGATGTGCGTTGACCAGATCACGCGCGGCCTGGGTGATCATCGGCAGGATGCGGGTGGCCATGTATTCGGCGTGCCAGGCGTCGAGCTGCGCGCGGGGGTGGGTGGCCAGCGGGCGCAGCGCAAACGCGAGAAAGGCATAAATATCCAGCCGTCCGGCTTTGTAGTCTTCGTAAAAAGCCTTGTTCTTGGCTTCGTAATGCGCGCCATCGACCACGCCTTTGGCGATGAGGAATTGCCCCCATTCGTAGTCGGAATCGCCGGCCAGCAGGGTGTTGTCGAGGTCGAACAGGACGAGGTTCATTTCAGGGTGTAGTGGTTAGTCACTTGCATTCTCGCGCGTTAACGCTTCTCCGGCGGTATGTTTTTGATTGCGGCGGCGAATGTTGCATGAGCCGCCGGATCAACCGGCCTGTGTTTGACTTGGATGCTTGCCGGATTCTTGCCAAGAAAGTTGTCACCCTTCCAGTTCTTCGATGGCCTGACGGGTCTGCAAACAAAGCCGCCACCGCAATTCGGACAGACGTTGTCCAGAACACTATCGACACACGTGGCGCAGAACGTGCACTCGTAGGAGCAGATGCGCGCTTCAAGAGAGTCTGGTGGCAGCGCCTGGTTGCAATGTTCGCAAGTCGGCCTGAGTTCAAGCATGGTTCTCTCCTTGGTGATGGATAGCGCTATAACACGCCACGCTCGATCTCTTGCAGATAGATGAAGCCGGGTGCTTTGACACCGGCTTTTTTTCTGATCTCCACCAACTCGGGAGACTCGAAGAAATGCCGGGCATTGTCGAGCGATGACCACTCGGAGAAATGGACGATGTTGTTTGCGTCGTTGTCGACGCGCAGCAACTGATAGCTGATTTCTCCGGCGCGCTTTCTGATATCCGCTGCCTGATCAAAAATGGCTTTCCATGCCGGATAAGACTCGACCTCATGAATGATTAAAACGTGTTGCATAGGGGTTCCAATGGCGGGTTGTCGGATAAACGCGGGCTTCAATAAGGCGAGCCGTCC
>Ga0315271_10000104_pt1 | contig 38713 bp, 23 predicted proteins | sample C3_top_MG_FD_204664 | JGI IMG/M metagenome (GOLD analysis project Ga0315271, IMG submission 204664) | Sediment microbial communities from Yellowstone Lake, YNP, Wyoming, USA - C3_top | ecosystem: Environmental > Aquatic > Freshwater > Lake > Sediment | place: USA: Wyoming | collected 2017-08-01
GGTGTGCCGAAAAAGCGACCTGGATGGCGGGCGAAGGCGTGCAGATCTTTGGCGGCAACGGCTACATCAACGAATACCCGTTGGGGCGCCTGTGGCGTGACGCCAAGCTGTACGAGATCGGCGCCGGTACGAGCGAGATCCGCCGCATGCTGATCGGGAGGGAACTGTTTGCGGAGACTTGCTGAGACTGGTGTGGAGCTGCTTTCGAAACGCCAATACCCAGCATTCGGTGCGACCTTCGAGGTTGACTCCGAAGCCAACAACAATGCGGCCATTGTCTGATATTTCGGTTGTGCGAGAGAGCGTCGCGCCGCTAACCGTTGTTTGATAGTCCTGTTTGAGTAGGTCGACAAGTTGCTGCATGACGTGGAGTTCGTCCCACAACACGACGGTCTCTCCGTCCGGGGTATATCCCCAGCCAACGATGATGCACCCGCTGACAGAAACTGCACTGATCATCACGTTGTAGAAGGTGTCCCTTGTTGAGATACTGAATTGGCAGCGGCGGAAACGTCGCCCTCAAAACCGATTAGGGAAAATACAGGCGTCAGGTCCACAACGATGGACGATTCCGCACCATCACCGCCACAGCAGGCCGTCAGCATCACAGCACTGATAATTGAGCACACCAGACGCTTGTGCACGGCACCTCCACGAAAAAGAGTCATAAAGCATAAAGTTTGCATTAGATGCATCAGATCTTTGGCGGTGTATTGACAACGTCATCAAGCCATATTCTGGTCTAATGGATCACTCGTTCACCGGGAATACTCTTGACTGGGACGGGCGGGGCATCTTGTTGGACAAGACATCTCAATGTTCAAGCATAAATATCTATATTGGCAATGGCTCAAGCGCGATGTCGCGGGTCGCTACCGGGGTTCGGTCCTGGGTTTGCTGTGGCCTATTCTTCAGCCAGCGATTCAGATACTGGTTTTTACCCTTATATTTTATGAGTTTATGCAGATGCGCTGGCCCACTGCGGGATCCAAGGGGGATGCCCTGGACTACGGCCTCAACGTGTTTGCCGGCCTGGCTGTGTTCAACTTTTTTGCCGAAGTCTTGGGTCGCGCACCGATAGCAATTCTGTCGCAACCCAACTTGGTCACAAAAGTGCGATTTCCCTTGGCGTTGTTGCCAGCGGTCACCGTCGGAGGGGCGCTGGTTCACATTGTTGTGGGTAGTGTCTCGCTTGTCTTGCTGGTCGCGATTTTCAGGGATGTATCCTGGATGATGCTCTGGCTTCCTGTTTTCTTGCTTCCGCTAATTTTTTATGGTCTGGCTGTGGCGTTACTCTTGGCAAGCCTGGGCGTTTACCTAAGAGACATAGGGCAAATCATGCCCTCCGTGACCAGCATATTGATGTTTCTGACGCCGATCTTCTACCCCGCCACCGCCATTCCCAAATCCTTAACATTCTTGTTTGAACTGAACCCCGTCGGTTGGGGTGCGCAAACCTTGAGATCTCTTTTGCTCGAAGCTGCCTTGCCCAGTCTCGGTGGCCTGTGGTTGCATGGCGCCGCTTCCATTGTCTTAATGATCTTTGCAAGGTACGTGTTTAAGCGGCTGGAAAATGGTTTTTCCGATGTCCTCTGAAGTTGCCATTTCCGTCAACCACGTCAGCAAGACCTACCGGCTCTACGAAAGGCCCTCCGATCGTCTGTGGCAGTCGCTGTGGGGAGGCGCACGCCAATACTTCAAAGAGTTTACGGCCCTGTCGGATGTCGACTTCAAGCTCAAAAAAGGGGAGGTGATGGGTGTAGTCGGTGTCAATGGCGCAGGCAAGTCGACCTTGCTGCAACTCATTGCGGGGACCGTTCAGCCGACTGCCGGCACGCTTGCAACTCAGGGTCGGATTGCAGCCCTACTCGAGTTGGGTTCGGGCTTCAATCCTGAATTCACGGGTCGCGAGAACATCTATCTCAATGCTGCCACGCTAGGCCTTGAAAAACGCGAGATCGACCAAAAGATCGACGAAATCATCAGCTTCGCCGACATTGGGGTTCATATTGATCAGCCCGTCAAAACATATTCCAGCGGTATGCATGTGCGCCTGGCATTCTCGATTGCCACCAGTGTTGATCCTGATATCCTGATCATCGACGAGGCGCTGTCGGTCGGGGATGGCGCCTTTGCGCGGCGCTCTTTTGATCGCATCATGAAGATCAAGGAGCGGGGCGCCAGCGTCCTGTTCTGCTCTCATACGCTGTTCCACGTTGAGGTTTTCTGTGACCGTGCATTGTGGTTGCACCAAGGCCACGTGCAGGAACTGGGCCTGGTGACCCAGGTTCTGTCCAGGTATCAGGAATTCTTGGATTCCCTGTCTGAGCCCGTGCAGTCCGCCACTGCATCACCGAGTTCTGCTGCGCTCGCATCCAGCGATGAAATTGCAGGTGCAGCAATCCAGGTCGCTTCCGAAGCCGCAGGCCAGACCGCGGGCCACGCGCGCATCCAGTCGGTCAGAGTAAGTCTCGATGGCCATGAGGGCAAAGAACTGTTCGGTGTCTCGGGTGGCTCCATATTGATGATGCGTATCGACTTTCACAGCGACCCATCGCAGCCAGCGCCGTCGGCCGCCTTGGTGTTGTCGTCCGAGTCCGGCAGAATATTGGCTACCCACATCGCTTGCGCCCAGGGCATTGAGTTTCTCCGCGACGCGCAGGGCAGGGGCTGCGCTGAGGTCTGCCTTGAGAACATACCGCTCAACAAGGGACGGTTCAGGGTTGGCGCCTACCTGATGTGCGAGCGAGGCATTCATGTGTACCAGTGGATCGATCCGGTCGCCCACATTCAACTACACCATGACGGCAACGAGCAAGGCTTCTTCCTGCTCAATGGGCAATGGACCTCGGGGCCGATCCCCCCAAGCGGTTGAAGAAGTCCAGTGAATCGAAGCGGCTGTCCCAGCTGTTTTCGCTACAGAACGCCGCAGTCTGCTCGACGCTCGGTCGTTTGTGCCACAAGTCGCCGCCTGGTGGCGCTTGGCCGAAGTCCTCAAAAAAGAAAACATGGTCTCGCACCGTCCGGTGCTTCATCTCGCCGAACCTTGTGCTCAAAACCGGCAGGCCGATGGCGCGGTATTCGTAGTATTTCACCGGGTCCACAAAGTTGGTGAGCGCGTTGATCCTGAATGGAATCAGCCCCACGCTGAACTCGTTCATCGCTGCGTAGACCGCCTCATGCGCAATCGCGCCCAGCAGTCGAATATTCGGTGGCAGGACACAGGTGTGCCTCTGTTCGCAAGGTCCGATTAGTCTGATCTCGCTTTCAGGGTTCGAAATTGCAAGTCGAATGACGGCTTCCCAGTCGAACCAGGAGGCGATCACTCCGACATAGCCAAAAACTTCTGTCTTACGCGGCGAAGCGCAGGTATATGCCTTGACATCCGGAGCAGACAGTCCATTCATGACCTTTTGAACTTTGTCGCCAACGGCAGAAAACTTTTCTTGCAGCGCAGTTGATGAAGTCACAATACAGTCGGCGCGAGCGGCCAATTCATCCTCGGCCCGTCGCATCCAGATGCTGGAGCGCCCTTCGGAAAATGCCGACATGCTGTCCATGACATCAAAAACCAAGGGCTTGTCCGGGTAACGGCTCGCCAACTGCAAAGCCAGATCGCAGGGTTTGCCGACGATCAGGCAGGTGTCGGAAGTCATGACGCCATCCAGGTTGCGCAGTGCATCTTGCCAGCGCCAGCGATTGATCTTTCGACCCCATGCCAACGGTTCCACAGGGAGGGTCGGAAAGATCAGTTTTTCAATCCAGGCATCTTTGGTCCAGACCGGCCCCAGAGATGACCGACCGCGCCTTACCAGGCGCCGCCAATCGCCTGCTTTGGGCAAGCGCGAAGGCCCCGGCTCAATCCATATGACCCGGGCATTGAACCTGCGGTGGAACCACTCCACAAAGTGATGCGGTCGTTGCGCAAAGCTTGTCAGCGGCACAGGTGACAAATAGACAAGTTGCATCAAAGCCTCAAATGCCGGGACTCATCCACTGCACAGCGACTGGCACAAGGTCTCGACAATGCGTTGCGCCGCATGGCCGTCGCCGTAGGGCGAGCCAGCGGTCGCCATGCGCTGATAAGACGCAGCGTCAAGCAGCAGCGTCTGGGCGGCTTCGATGATGGCTTCAGTATCGGTGCCAACCAGCCGTGTTGCGCCCGCTGCAATCGCCTCCGGGCGCTCGGTTTCATCGCGCAGCACCAGAACCGGCTTGCCCAGCGCCGGGGCTTCTTCCTGCACGCCGCCCGAGTCACTCAAGATGAAGCGCGAATTCTTCATCAGCCAGCAGAACACCGGGTAGTCGCAGGGCTCGATCAGCAAGACGTTCGGGATGTTCAAAAGATGTTTATTCACCGCCTGGCGCACACCGGGGTTGGGGTGAACCGGAAAGATGAAATCCAACTCGGGATGGTTCTGCGCCAGCGCAGCAATCGCGGTACAGACGTTTTCGAGCGCGTTGCCCAGGTTCTCGCGCCGATGGGCGGTGATCAAAATAAAATCGCGTCCGGCCCGGGATGGCAGCTCGGGTCCGGCTTGAGCCACCACCATCATGAGCGAATCAATGACCGTATTGCCCGTGACCCAGATCGCGGCCGGGTCTATGCCCTCGCGCAGCAGGTTCTCACGCGCCATTTCGGTCGGAGCAAAGTGCCAGTGCGTCATGCGCGTGGTGAGAACCCGGTTCATTTCTTCGGGGAACGGCAGGCGCAGGTTGCCCGTTCTCAGTCCGGCCTCGACATGCGCAAACGGGATGTTTCGAAAAAAACATGCCATGCTGGTAGCCAGCACGCTGGCAGTGTCGCCCTGGCCAAGCACAGCGTCAGGCACGTATTCGCTCAGCAGAATATCGATCTTTTCCAGAATGCGCGCGGTCACCTGTGCCAGCGACTGATTGGGCTGCATCACGTGCAGGTCATGCGTAATCTTCAGATTAAAGTGGCGCATGATGGGCTCGACCAGGTCCCGATGCTGGCCAGTCAGAACGACCTCGCAGCGCGCCCAGCTGCTGTTCTCGATGGCAATCACCACGGGTGCGAGCTTGATCGCCTCGGGGCGCGTGCCTATGACGACGATGAGTTTTTTCGGTTGCGGCATGCAGGTCATTCGGGTGATGGGCTTGGCAGGCTTTCCGGACGGTAGACGTGCGGCTTCCAAGGCCCCCACTTTTCTTCAAAGAGCGTCTTGTTGCGCTCAAAAATGGCCTGGCGGCGGACTGCTCCTTCGCGATCGAAAGAGGCCGACAGCTCGTGATAGACGAACACATCTTCGGCGCAGCCAATATGCAAGCCCTCTTCTTTCACGCGCAGGCAATAGTCGTCATCCTCGAAGAAGCCGGGAAAGAAGCGTTCATCGAGGCCACCAACGCGCGTATAGACAGCACGGCTCAGCATGACGCAGAAGAACGCCGCAATTGACAGCGCCAGCAATTGCCCTGACTTCCCCATGGCGTAGTGCTTGGCAGAAGCAAATACTTCTTGCGGCGTGGCGCCGGCAAGCGCAACCTGCGCCTCATTACCAATGTTGTTGGTGAAGGGGCAAATCAGGCCCAGTGCCGGATCGGCCTCGAAGTGACGTCGCAGGCCACGGGCCCAGCCCGGACTCACTATGGTGTCGTTGTTCATGATCACCAGGTAATCCCCCTGTGCTGCTGCCAGCCCCTGGTTGACTGCCGCAGCGAAGCCGCGATTGTCGGCGTTGAGCACGACCGAGCGGCGCTGCCGTTCCTGTTGCGCCCATTCAGTCAAGCGGTCAGGCGTATCGTCCATCGAGGCGTTGTCGACCACGATCACTTCGAGCGTCTGGCTGTCGCTGTTCGCGTCCAGGCTTGCCAGGCATCGCTGCGTCAGGTGCCATTGGTTGTAGCTCACCACCACCACGCTGACCAGCGGCTCGTCGCTGGTGTCCTCTGCGGCCTGGGCCAGTGCCAGTGCGCGCCGCTCCCAGGTCTGCTGCCGCACGAAATCAATTCTGCGCCGGCACAGATCGGCAGCAGCTGGCTGATTGCCCTCCTCGAGTGCAATTCCCACCTGGGCGAGGAAATCTGCCTGCCGTGCGGCGCGATAGACAAGATCGCCGAACTGCTGAAGTTCCGGCAAATCCGTGCTTACCACCGGCTTGCCCGCGCTCAGGTACTCATAAACTTTGACCGGGTTGGTCGCCAGCGTAAGCTGATTGACCTTGAACGGGATCAGGCAGACATCAAAATCAGCCAGCCATCGCGGCAACTCCGGGTAAGGCTTTTCGCCAAACAACTTGACGTTGTAATGCTTCCTGAGATGCACGCCAACCGAGGCAGTGTCGCTGCCGATCAGTTGCACCTCGCAGTGCGCAAAGCGCGTGGCCACGGCCGCCACCAAGTCGGCGTCGAACCACTCTGCAATCGCGCCATAGTAACCAATCACCGGGCGCTTGTTTGGCCGCGCCTTGTTCGGCTGGTAGGCGGCATGGAAGTGCTCGAATTCAACCGCATTGCGAATGATCTCGACATGCCTCGAGGTGGCCTTCGCATGGTCGGCAAGAAAGTTCGAAGTCACGATCGTCAGGTCGGCCGAGGCCAGCATCTTCTGCTCAACGGCATCATGCTCGGTGGCCGTGTTGGAGAAGCCCGCGTGGTAGTCCATGCAGTCGTAGACCACCCTCGCCGCTGGCACAAAAGAAGCGAGGCGGTACCAAAACGGATGCTGCAGGATGTGCACGCCCCAAGTTGTGCTGCTACGCTCCCACAGTTGCCGAAGGCCGGCCTGAAGCTGGCGAAACTGCGCATCGCTCGGCAGCTGCGAATAAATGCTCAAGGGACCCTTCACCTTGAACTTGACCTGGTACAGAGCCAATGCCGGATCGAGGCGCTCCAACTCAAAGCCGTCCTCAGTGCTGTCGACGAAGTCAACGCTGATATAGAAAACTTTGCGGCCCGACCTGGCGATTGACAGCGCGAGCTGTTGCGGGCGCTGATGCCGAAAATGCCAGTCAATCACACCGAAGAAGAAATAGTTGCGCTGGCCCGACCGCACCGGTTCGCCTGCGCCGTGGTCTGCATTCTCCTGAGAGGCCAACAGCGACACAGCGGCAGTTGGCAGTGTGGGTTTGATGCGCTTGAGCAGTGATCTCTTGAAGTGCCCGAGCCTGAACCTGAGTGCCGGGGTAAGGGGTAAGCTGTTGTAGAAACGTTTCAGCAGCGAATAGAGCATGGTCCGGGTCAGGTTGAGTGCCGCCCATTGTAACTTTGAGGCTCTCAGATAAAATTTTGCGCTAAGCTGTCCTGGCCCACGGTGGGCTCAAATACCCAGAGTACACATGCTTGACCGACAAACAGAAGCTCTCTATTACCCTCAGGCTCTGTTGCAGTTGGATGCGATCGAGAGCGTCCTCTGTGTGGCGCCCCACCCCGATGACGAAGTTCTTGCCTGTGGCGGCTTGCTGACCCAACTGGCTGGCCGCCGCTGCAGGATCAACACCCTCATACTCAGCCGCGGCGAGCGCGCAGGGGCAGCGCCGGCGATGGAACTGGCGCAGGTGAGACAGCAGGAATCTCTCAGTGCGGCTCGGGTGCTGGGTTTGCCAGCGCCCCGCTTTCATGATTTTGCTGACCGGGAGCTGGTGTACGCGCAACCCCTGATTGCGGCTATCGGGGCTGCATTGGATCAATGCAGGCCGCAATATCTGCTATTGCCATCCTTGTCCGAGCCGCATCCCGACCACCAGGCCGTTGCATTGGCCGGAATGGCGGCAGCACAGCGCAGCCCTTACCCGCAGACACTGTTGTTTTATGAAGTGGGCGCGCCGTTACAGCCGAATTTGTTTGTCGATATCAGTGCTGTGGCTGCGCTGAAGTGGCGCGCTGTGGCGGAGTTTGTGTCGCAGCTCGGCATTGAATCCTATGACACCCATGCGCGCGCTTTTGCCAACCTGAGGGCATTTGGACTGGGTCCTGCCTGTACGCAGGCCGAAGCATTCTTCAGGGTTGATGGGTCGGAACTTCGGCAGCAGGGGGCGGCGGCCGCATTACCGCAGTGGCCACTGATCCGTGCCCAGCACAGGCTTGCCAATTCGCCGCAACAATTGCCTCTGGTCAGCGTGTTGATCAGAAGCGTAGACCGGCCGCAACTCACCGAGGCCATTGCCAGCGTTGCCGTCCAGACCTACTCCAATATCGAGATCGTAGTGGTCAATGCCAGCGGGAGGGACCATGGCGCCATACAGTACCCGCGGCAACGCCTGTCGCTGCAATTGCTTGAACCCGACCGGCAGGCGGGCTGCGGTCGCGCGCGTGCCGCCAACTTGGCACTGAGGGCGGCGCGCGGCGAATTGGCCATCTTCCTCGACGACGATGATCTGCTGGCGCCAGAGCACATCGAGCGACTGGTTGCAGCGCTCGCGGTGCGTCCGATGGTCATTGCAGCCTATGCTGGCGTCCGTGTCGAGGGTGTCGGCGGCGCCTTTCAGCGAAACTACGACTTGCCATGGTCGCGTTACCGAATCAGGGGCATCAACTACCTGCCCATTCATGCCGTGATGTTTCGCCTGGATCGGGTTCGTTCCTCGGATTTGGCTTTCGATGAAAGCCTGCCCGTTCTTGAAGATTGGGATTTCTGGTGCAAGCTCGCGACCCTGAGTGATTTCTTTCATTGCCCGGGCGTTTCTGCGGTGTACCGGCAAGGCCATGGCGAATCCGGTCTGGGAGAGCCCGAGCACGCAAATCACTGGAAGACCTGGCACGCCCGCCTGATCGAGCGCTATGCGCAGAGGTCCAGCACGGCTGAACTTTCTCAGACGCTGGCCTGGCACGCAGTGGAGCTTGACCGCGTGCAGGCAAGCGCCGAGTCGGCTGAGCGGCGCATTGAGCAACCGGCTAAGGAAAGCCTGGCGGCATTGCAGGCCAGGGAGCAGCTTGAACAGTTCTCGCGGGAGAGCCAGGCGGCGCTGCAGGCCAAGCAGGCGGAGTTGGAGCAGTTCTCGCGGGAGAGCCAGGCGGCGTTGCAGGCCAAGCAGGCGGAGTTGGAGCAGTTCTCGCGGGAGAGCCAGGCGGCGCTGCAGGCCAAGCAGGCGGAGTTGGAGCAGTTCTCGCGGGAGAGCCAGGCGGCGTTGCAGGCCAAGGACAGGCAACTCGAGGACTTTGCGCGGGAGAGCCAGGCGGCGCTGCAGGCCAAGCAAGCGGAGCTTGAGCAGTTCTCGCGGGAGAGCCAGGCGGCGTTGCATAGCCTGCAGAGTACCTTGTCATGGCGCGTCACCGCACCTTTCAGGAAGGTCGGCGAGTGGCTACGGTCCATGAGAGCATGAGTCCCGCGATTGTTGAGCTCGATGCGAACGACATCCCTGAAGTTTGCGAACTTTTTCAAAAGGTATTTGGCCATGCCATCAGCCCGGAACTATGGCGTTGGAAGTACACCCAGGGTCCGCGCCTGGGCAGCATTAATCTGGTGGCTCGCGCCGCAACCGGTCAACTGCTTGGGCATGTCGGGGCATCGATCTTTCCCGGCACCGTCCAGCGTGCCGCTCTGTCCATGGCGCAGGTTTGTGATGTGATGGTCAGGAGCTCGGCGCGGGGCGGTCTGGCAGCTAGCGATGTCTATCCCCGACTCATCAAGACACTGCAAGGGACTCTCGCCGCTCGTTTCGTCTCCCCCTACGCTTATGGCTTTGCCGGCGTGCGGCCGTACAAGCTCGGATCACGCCTAGGTTTTTATCGCGAACTGCAACAGTGCCGACCAGGCTACTTTGTTCAGTCCGGTGCCGCTGACTGGGGCCGCGCCTTGTGGCGCGCCCGCGAAATTGAATGGAACTTCCCGCGGCTCGACAGGATATGGGCTCGGTACAAGGCCCAGCTCACGCGCCCCACCGTGTCGCGCACGGGGGCCTACCTCGGTTGGCGCTACCTGACCCACCCTACCAACAGCTACCGACTATGGCTGCTGACTCACCTGTCGCGAGACCGGGGTTTGTTCATCACGCGCACCATGCCGAATGGCGAAATTTGCATCATTGACGCCTTGATTCCTGATTTCGTTAATCCGTCACGATTGATTGCAGCACTGGATGTCGCCTTGACCACATCGGCCACAGAGTCGCCCCCGATTTTTGCCTGGTTCTTGCCGCCTGGCCACAATCAATTGGTTGAACCCGTCATAGGATCAGAAGTCAGGGTGAACCACTGGCACACCCGATACCCAAACCCACGATTTCAACCGGGCGACACTGATGTGTATTGAACAATGAATGCACTGACAACCAATCTCTGCCACCCAAGCGCTTGGCGTGTCGCGTTCTCTTAGAACTTGTGCCTTCAACTCGACATCGTGCCTGGGCCGCAGGACCTTCTTTTGGATTCCATGGTGTCCCCCTTGGGGGAAAGCTCACGAACAACCGATGTCTTGCACGAGTGCTGGACGGATTGTGCCCGCAAGCATTCCAGTCAACAACAGATTCAGCCAAGGCAATCCGATCAGATACCTCGGGACCGGTTCCGTTGCCAATCCGAGCGCGGCGAAAAGGATGATCACTGCAGTAGCTGCGACCATCGATGCACTCGCCGTCCGGCACCACAATCCAGACAGCGCGAGGAGTATGGTGATGAATGGAATGGCCGCGTCCCAGACTCGTACATGCAGCAGGATGCTCCTGAACAGCGAAGCCTGCAGGTGATTCTCAGCGAGCGACTCGTGGAACCTGTCGCGAACCAACTCGACGAGATTCGCGTCCAGAGGCAGTATCCCGGACTCGTGCCTGAGGCGATCGAGCATGTAGCCGGTGTCCCAATAGCCCGAGTATGTCTGCCACGCCAGGGTAACGATGCCCCACGGGTTTCTCTCGAGGGAGTGCAATGCCGCCTTCCGAGCGACGACGTTCGCCAACTGGTCGTCGCCGAGATGCTGCCTAAGTCGGCTGATCAATCCGTCTGGCAGGAAGAGATGCCCCGGGCGGTTTCGAACATCGTTCAGTGTAAAACCCAGTGTGTCGATGACGGTCGATCCGTCGATGTGCCGATCGAGGTCGACCTTCTCGATATTGGGCGCCCAGGAGGCGAGAAGAAAGAATCCGTCCGAGGAATTGTAGGATGCATTGCCGGTCAAGCGCTTCGTCTCGCTGAAATAGACAGCATTGAAGGATATAAGCGTGACGGTGAGAGCCGAGAGGAACACGAACTGCTTCGTGGTACGGTACCTGTACATCAGGAAGCAGACGACGAAGATGACCAGGAATCCGAGGACCGGCATGTACGCGCCCCTCAAGGACGCGATGGCGACGAAGAGGAGCGCGAACGCAATTGCCCTACCGACCCCGTTCTCCTCCGGTCGTCTCAGCATTGAGATCGTGAGGCTGATCAGCAGAGTCATCAGGCTCCAGGCGAGCGAGTCGGTGAGCAGAAAGCGCTCGTAGACGAGCGACAAAGGTTCGATGCAGGCTAGCAGCGACAGCGCTGACGCCCACCGACCCGCAAGGCCCACCTGTCTGCGCAGGATCCGATAGAGCAGATAGCAGGAAAGCCCCGACAGTGCTGCCTGCGCGTAGATCACTGCCTGAACGGAACCGAAATTCAGCAGGGCCTTGATGAAGAGAGCACCGTATGTCCACGAACGGTCGGTTGGAAGATTCGCGAATGCCGAATTCAGGTACACCGCGGAATCGCCGAGAATGAACCGGAGGTTTCCGTCCAGCATCAGGAAGAGCAGCTTCAGCGCCATGATTGCGCCGAGGACCGCGAGGACGTCGTATTCTGTGGCAGAGTCTGTCTTGGACATGTTACGGAGCGATGTCAAACGTACCTAACTCAATCTTCTGTCCCGTCACCGTATGGACGAGGTAAACCGGGATCTTTCTCGGTGTGGTCAATTGCTGAGGCGACACCAAGGCAGACCCTGACTTGCCGGGGTCAACCGCCACGCCAGACAGAATTTGATCACCAAACCAGACTTTCAAGTTATCTCCATTGCCTGGCCCGGTAAACTCAGGCCACAGCGGCTTGTTGGCGATCTGAGCATCCTGCCACCAGCGTCAGCGCAGCAACACTGGTTCCAAGTGCTAGAAGCTTGGCATTAATTCCCGACATGTTTTCTTCCTTTCGCAGGCACAGGTTGTTGATGGAATGTACCAACCAAATTTCTTCATGCGCCCTGGCAAGGAGTGCCACGCGGCATAATCCACGCCACCGTTGGCTCCGAGCGGCAACTCGGTTCAGGGCCTTGCTGCAACTTGGCAGCAGAGCTGAAACAATTAAGTGAGTAACCATCGTGAGCGACATTCAGGCAATTTCAACTTTTGGCAAAGTCGCCGTATTGTTGCCTTGTTACAACGAAGGCTTATCAATTCTTGAGGTCGTCAAGAATTTTCGAGCGACACTCCCTGACGCGACGATCTACGTTTACGACAACTGTTCGTCCGATAACACGAGCGAGCAGGCGCGGGCCGCTGGAGCGATCGTCAGGTCTGAGTTGTGGCCAGGCAAAGGAAATGTCGTGCGCCGCATGTTTTCAGACATAGAGGCTGACATCTACCTGATGGCCGACGGCGATGGCACCTACGATGCAGCAATGGCGCCAGCCATGGTTCGTCGCCTTCAAGACGAACACCTGGATATGGTTGTTGGCACACGGCGCGACGTCTATGAGAATGCGCATCGCGCCGGTCATGGGTTCGGGAATCGGCTTTTCAACGGCTTGTACCGGAGCCTGTTTGGCCCACTCTTCAATGACATCTTCTCAGGCTACAGAGTCTTCTCGCGGCGCTTTGTAAAAAGCTTTCCGGCAATCTCCAGTGGCTTCGAGATCGAAACAGAAATGTCAGTCCATGCCAGCCAACTGCGCATGCCGATCGCTGAAATCGCTACCAACTATGGCGCGCGTCAGGAGGGGTCAGTCAGCAAACTCCGCACCGTGCGTGATGCGTTCCGAATCTTGCGCACCTTTCTGGTTTTGTTCAAAGAAATTCATCCTGCCCGATTCTTTGGCGGGCTGGCGACTTTCTTTGCAGTCATGGCACTGATTCTGGTATGGCCTCTCTTCGTCACTTATTTGCAGACCGGTTTGGTGCCTCGATTTCCCACCGCCATCCTTGCCACCGGTTTGGTACTGCTCTCCGGCATATTCGTGGTCAGCGGTCTGATTCTGGACAGTGTTGCGCGTGGCCGCCTTGAGCAGAAGCGCATGTGGTACGTTGCAAATTCTTCGCGTCAGTAAGAATTGGCGCTTGATCAGGCTCGCATGTTTCTCCGTTTCCTGTTGGTTGGCGGCGCAGGGTTTCTTATCGATGCCGGTCTTACATGGATGCTGATCGTCCTGGGATTGCGCCCATGGTGGGCACGAGTTCCGGCAATCCTGGCTGCGATGGCGTTCACCTGGCTTGCAAATCGCCATTTCACGTATGCAATCAAGTCAGCCAGAACGGCGAATGAAGCCACACGCTACTTCTTGACGGCTATCGTGATGGCATTGATGAATTACGGCATCTATGTGTTTCTCGTGAATAACGGTGTAATGGCGGTTCTGGCGGTAGCGCTGGCAACCGGATGTCAGGCGGTCCTTAGTTTCTATGTTTACAGGGACCTTGTCTTCAAAGAATTCAAATGATGCCGATGCTTTTTCCGTTGGCGCTGCTTGCCAAAGCGACCTTATTCACTGTCTACTGCCTGCTGGTCGGCCGGGCCACCCAAAAACTCATCAAGCAGGCAGGCAACGCGCCTTTTGCACAAGAACAAAACTTGTTTTTGACCGCATTTTTTTACATCAGCACGGGCATGGCAGTGCTTACGATGATCCTCTTCGCGCTTGGCATGTCTTCGCAGCTGAGCCTTGCAGCCACCTCCTTGGCATTATCGATCACCCTTGTCGGTTCGCTGGCTTACACGGCGGGCTCTTCAGGCTTGGCAGGTCCGAAAGAGGTGCGCGTCAGCAGGCAGCGTGATTGGGCACGCATCGCGCAATACATCTTCTTTTCCGGTCTCTTTATTTCGGTTGTTCTCGTCGCCATTTGTCCGCCGGGCCATTGGGACGACACCATGTATCACCTGCCGTACGCACGCCACTACCTGGAAAACCATGCCATCCTGATGAACCCCTATCTGAGGTTCCCCCTGTTTCCGCAAAACGGTGATCTCTTGTTCAGTCTCGGGCTGATGTATGGCACAGAGACCGACGCCCAGGTGCTCGCTACCTTGCCCCTGTTCGTCATCGCATTGGGCCTTTTTGGTGCCTGCCAGGTCTTCATCCGCTCCGCATCCGCAAGCTATGTGGCGCTGCTCTTGTTCTTTGCGCTGGGTCCCGTCAAAGAAGCGCTCGGCTACGCCTACGTTGACAACATACTGGCGTTGTACGCTTGGGGTGCCACCTTGGCGTTGGCGCTCTGGCTAAGCAACCGCCATGACTCAAGCCGTTGGCTTATCACTTGCGGCCTGTTAGCTGGCGCCGCCGCCGGCACCAAATTATTTGGCGCTGTTCTGGTGGTTTTGATTGGACTGTATCTGCTGGTTGCCGTTCGCAAGCTGCGCGCCACCGTCGTCTATGCAGTCACCACTGTGCTTTTTGGCATCTGGTGGTACCTTCGCAGCTTCCTTATCTCCGGTGACCCGGTGCACCCGGCCGGCGGAAACGTTTTCGGACACTTTCTTTGGAACGCAGCTGACCTTTTGTCGCAACAGCAGGAGCAATCCACGCATGGGGTGGAGAAGGGACTTCTGCACATCTTCGGTGCCCTGCAGTCCGCACATCTTTTGTTGCTGGTGCCGGCGCTTTTCGTCTTCATCCAGCCTGCTGCAAGACGCAGGCCTGTTTCTTTTCTGTACATCATTTTGCTCGCCTATCTGATATTCTGGTTGTACGTCACGCAGGTTTCCAGATATGTTGCCCCGGTACTCGCTACGGGCGCTTTTTTGAGCGTCTTATTTATATACCAGGCTGGATTCGGTTCAAGCCTGCGACAGTGCTCCACGGGAGTTGTTGCGCGATGGCCGCGACTTGTGGCTAGCATGATGGTGGTCATCGGTGGTTTCACGATGGTCTATCTGGGCGCAAAAGCGGCTGCATCCCAACTGGCGAACTGGGATGCAACACTGAAGGCCCGCGCCGGATACGAAATCATGACAGCAGCCAACGCCTTGGTACCTCAGTATGGCGACAAACTGCTTCAGGTGGGCTACGAAAACGCGATCTATTTCTTCAAAGGCACCGCCATTGGCGACTGGTTCGGTCCCGGCCGCTACAGCAGCATGCTGAGCTGCGAGGCGCAATGCCAGATTGTTCCCGCGGCTCAAATGATTCAGCTTATGAATGGGTTTGGTGCGCAAATGCTGGCCGTTAACTCCAAGCGCTTTCAGTTTGACCCACGGCCATACATGGAACTTTTCAAAATTGAAAAGCAAAGCGGTGACGGTTACCTGCTGGCGCTGAAAATGCAGGCTGTTGAATCTCCAAAATAAGCACACGGATGAACAACTGGTGCACCGGACCAGAACCGAGCCGAGCATCGAACTGGACCTGACGGACTTTTTGCAGCACAGTGCCGGCGAATCCTCTCCGCGTGAAGCGAATCTGCGCTGCCGCGGAGCTGATTGTGTTCTTGCGGATGCACCTTCAGCACCTCGCTGCCACCGATCGTCCAAACCTGCGCCAGGGATTCTCCCAAAACAGATAACTCAGCCAAGCCATAACAATCGTCAGCAAGGCCGCGGGAATTGTGACGTCAAACGGTCCCAAGGTTTTGCCGTAGGGCTCCAACAGTCGCAGCGCCGCAATATGAAAAAGGTAGCTGCCATAGCTTAGTCGGCCCGACCAGAGCGCGGCCTTGACCAGCGCTGCCGGGGCTTGTTTCCAGGGGCCAACGGTGGCTGCCACCATGGACGCAAACGAGAGCGCTGCGAGCCAACTCAATTGGCCGCGCGCCAAGCTGGCATTAACGCCTGCATCCCCAGCCTGTGCAAAGCATGCCGCAAGAAACAGCCACAGCGCCAACCCCGTTGCCAACAGCAGTGCGCGAACCCGGCCGCTGAGCCCTCGGTCGGAAAGTGACCAGGCGCAGGCGCCCAGCAGAAACTCCACCAGCATGCCCGGCAGATGGTGCATCCAGATATAGGCATGATTCTGTGCCTGAGTATCCGATGCATAGCCGATTACGGCCCGCATCAGCAATGCGGCAGCAAGCAACACTGCAAAATGAGGCAGGCGGCCGCGACAAAACTTCGCCAACAGAGGAAGCAGCAGATAGAACTCCACCTCTGAGGGCAGGCTCCAGAACACCGGGTTGTAGTAGAAAGCCATCTCGCGCGACTGCAGGTAGGCAAACACCAGGTGCTGCCACCAGTACAACAGCGCATGGCCGTCGCTGTATTTCATGCCGAAATAGAGCAGCAAGGCCAGCAGATAGGCCGGATAGATACGAAAGAACCGCCGCAGCGCAAACGCGCCCGCCAGCAAGGGCCTGCCAAAAAAATACGGCGCAAAGACGAAGCCGCTCAATACAAAAAAAAGATCAACACCGGTAAAGGTAAAACGCAGCAGTGGCCAGGAGCTGTCCGCGCCGGACCAGTAATGCGCATAGACCACCATCCACGCCGCGATCCCTCGCCACAGCTCTACCGGCCAAACGGTCCCGGCATCAGCGACTGACTCGGCCAAGCGGCGCCTGGACCCATTCCAGACTTCCGGAGCGAAATATTGATCGTGCATGACAAGTGAGCTTGCTTCTTGGTTCGTCGCTTGAACATTTCAATTCCGGAAGATGCTCCGATTATTGCCGCACCGAACGGAACGCCATTGCGGTCAATGCACGACTTTGAGACGGGTATGCGCAGTCTTTTTGCGCGATTTGTTGCTGTTTTGCAACGAACTCTTCAAGGGGCTCGAGCCCGGAACTTCTGCTTCTTTACACTGCTGAATCGATGGCCGTCTCCCCATTCTTTTCAATCTCACCTGAGCGATCAAAGCACGGTGCATATCTCTGCCGGCATTCAAGCAAGGGCAAGTTGAAAGCCGATGCTACCCAACGTGAGCGGGAGGCCTGCCAGTTGGTCCGAAAACCAGGTTTCTCCACGAGCAACTGCCATCGCGTGCTCCGGCGACACCTATATACAGCGCTCAATTCCATGCAAGGCGATGTGGTTTTGATCGGGTACAAGTCCGTTCCTTGAAAAGCGAGTCTGTGCCGTTTCGAAGCTTATACGGAGCCGGGAGATCGGGCAGGGGCGCAGCAACCTGATCATATTCTGGCTTAAAAACGGGGCAGGCGACGCGGCGTTGCGGACCGCCCCGAGCTGATACCTTGCCGCTTGAAGTTTGCTTGAAAGACTGTTGTATTTTAAAAATTTGTGGCGATTTCCGAAAAAATCCCGCTTGATTGAGATTAAACTCCCAATGCATCTGATCCGCCTGGATCGGTCTTGGATACGTATCAATGGCAACCAATAGGAGCTACTCAATGGCAATGACCGCACAAAATAAAGCTGACGCATATCTGTTTTTCGCACTCACCTTTGACGCTGCTCCCGGCGTCACCTACATGAGTCAGTTGAACGATGCCTATTCTGCTGGTATGACGACCGCGCAGATCGTCAATGTATACACGACCAAGGATCAGTTTCTTGCTCTCTATCCGGCGTATTGGGACAGCCAGCAGTTTGCTACGGCGTTGGTGCAGAACGTGGTTGGCGATACCGCTACGCTTGCAGCGAAGGCGCAGGCCGTCAGCGACATAGTCGCGGCGATGACCGCGACTCCTACGCATGTTGCCTATAGCCGTGGCGACGTGATCTATCAGGTCATGGGCAACCTCGCCAACATGCCGCACAACGACGCAACCTGGGGCCAGACCGCCATCCTGGTTTCCAATCAGGTGCACGTTGCGCAGTACTACACAGAGGTCACCTTGGGCAACGCAACGGATTTGCCCACCCTGCAGTCGATCATCGCTGGTGTCACACCTGCGGTCGATATCTCCACGCTGGCGCCAGCTCCGGCCACCGCGGCCGAGGCCGCTATCGTGTTTGCGGCGACACACTTTGCCCTTACCGCCGATGCGCCCTCCGTGGTCGAAGGCAACTCCGGCACCACCTTGCTCACTTACAGCCTGACGCTCGATCACGCCCCGGCTGCCCCCATCACCATCAATTACCAGACCCTCGCCACAGGCACCGCCACGCCGAACAACGACTTTGTTCCGACTGCCGGCACACTCACCTTTGCAGCGGGTCAGACGCACGCTACGGTGTCGGTTGTGGTCAATGGCGATACCATTGTCGAATCCAATGAAACCGTGCTGCTTCAGCTCAGCGGTTCGGCCCTGGCCAGCACCGTCACCGCCACCGGCACCATTACCAATGATGACCTGGCCTACTTGACGCTGACCCCGGGCGTGGATCAGCTCACCGGCACGGCCGTTGATGAGATCTTTCTGGCGGCCAACTCCGATCTGGGCGCTGGCGACGTGCTCGTAGGGGGCGGCGGCAACGACTTGCTGCGCGCTTTTGTCGACACCAATCCAACCAATATTTCGGGCGTGCCGCAAAACCTCGCGCTTGCCGGTTTTGAGACCACCGGTATTCAGACATTCGATGTCACTTCGGACGGCCAGGCTTCGATGTCCATCGACATGTCGGGCACCGTCGGCGTAACCACCATGCGTGACACCAACGGCCACCAGGACGCCTCGTTCATCCAGCTTCCCAACCTGGCCAATATTGAATTGGTCAACCTGACTGCCTACAACAACGTAGCGCCCAACCTCAACGTGCGGTTCCAGGACAGCGTGGTTGCAGGCGGAAGCGACGCCATCAATCTGACCGACAACAGCCTCATGGTGGGCACGGTCACAGTGGGTCGTGTTGGCGATTGGAATGGCGGCATCGAGACCGTCAATCTGCACGCCGCTGCCGCGTCTTCGACAATGGCGGCGCTCGATACCAAGCTGACAACCCTCAATATCGACGGCTCGGGCAACTTGACGATTAGCGCAGCGCTTGACAACACGGTCAGGACAGTTGGCGCAGCCACAGCCACCGGCAACCTCAACTTCAGCGTGCTCGGCGCCACCGGCGGTGTCGCGATTGACACCGGCAGCGGCAGCGACACGGTGGTCGGCAGCGTCAATAACGACACCATCAACGTGCGTGGCGGCAACAACGTCGTGACCGGCAGCGGTGGCAACGATGTCGTCACCGCCCTCGACGGCAATAACACAATCACGACAACGGACGGCAATGACAGCATCACCGTCGGCAATGGCAGCAACACGATCAATGCGGGTGCCGGCAATAACACCGTCACGGCTGGCTCGGCCGGCAACACGCTGACGGGCGTGAACAGCATCACGACCCTCGGAGGCGACGACAACATCACGGTGAATGGCAGCGGCGGCAATACGGTCAATGCCGGCGACGGCACCAACCATGTCACCATCACGGGCAACGGTGGCAACACAGTCACCAGCGGATCTGGCAATGACACCATTGTCATCACGGGCAATGGCGCTAACACGGTTGTCACTGGCGACGGCAACAATAGCGTGACCATCACCGGCTCTGGCAATAACACCGTTACGGGCGGCGCGGGCAACGATGCCATCACTACCGACTCCGGCAACGATCTGGTCACGATGGGTGCGGGCAATGACACCATCAGCACGGGCGGCGGAAACGACACCATTGTTGCGGGCTCCAATCTGGATGCCTACAACGATGGCGTCTACCAGGGATCCAAGGGTCTTCCCTACTTCCGCGACGTCGTTGACGGCGGCGCCGGGTCCAACACCCTGACCGCCAATGCCGGCACGGCGGATAGCAACTGGCTCAATGTCAGCAACATCCAGACGCTGACCCTGACGTCGGCCGGAACCACGGGTGTGCTGGGCGCCAATGCCCAGGCCGCAGGCATTACCACCATCAATGCGCTGAACGCCGGTAACGACGTGGTCGACGCGAGTGGCTTCACCAGCAATCTGACCATCAACCTGGGCGCCGGCAACGACAGCGTGAGCACCGGCAGTGGCAACGACACGTTCAACTTTGTCAATGGCGGACTGACCAATGCCGATATGCTGAACGGCGGCGCGGGCACAGACACCTTGAACCTCGATGGCACGACCACCATCACAGCGGGTGGCGGTTTTACGGGCTTCGAGACCGTCAACCTCGGTACGCGCCCGGCGTCGGATGGCTCCGGCAATGTCGACGGCAACGTTTACAGCTTCACCCTCGGCGACGGCAATGCGCCCAACCCGAACGTTCTGAACACCGGAGTGCTGGTCATCAACGGTGCTGCGTTGCAGGCTGATGATGACAGCCTGGGCACGCACATCAATGAAACCCTGACGGTGGATGGCTCGGCCATCACCGCCTACCACCTCAACGTCACCGGCGGCGCCGCTGCTGACGCATTGCGCGGCGGCGCACTGGCCGACACGCTGAGCGGCGGCGCAGGCAACGATGTCATCTACGGCAGCGCCGGCGGCGATCTGCTTTCGGGCGGCACTGGCAATGACACTTATTTATTCGATGCCGGCGCCGTTGCGGACGTCGCCAACCTGACCAGTTCCACCATCGTCTCCAATGGCGGCGGCAGCGACAACATCACAATGCATTGGGCGGGCGTCGTCATCACCGATGCGGCCTTTGCGAATGACGCAGCGGCTGCGGTGGCGACACTGAATCTCGGATCGATTGGGGAAGACCAGGTCAACAGCGCCACGCTTGGCGCCAACGCCACAGCAGCGGGCATCCAGGTGATCAACGCGGGCAATACGCTCGGCGATACCGTCAACGCAGCGGCCGAAACGATCGCCGTCACCATCAATGGCGGCACTGGCAACGACGTCTTGACCGGCAGCGCCACGGTAGCCAGCAGTGTTGTGGGTGGCCTGGGTAACGACACGATCACTGGCGGCGCAGGCGCCGACACGCTCGATGGCGGCGCTGGCAACGACAGCATCGTCGCCGGTGGCGGCAACGACACCATCCTGATCGGCTCGGGCAGCGACTACGTTGACACAGGCACGGGCACCAACACAATCGAGGTCTTCGGCACCCAACTCGATGTTACCGACTCGATCAACGGCGCTGCGGGCACCGATACCGTTGCGATGATGAACGGCTCCGGCGCGGTTACGGCGGCGGTCGATCTGCACAACGTCATCGGCGTCGAAAACTACACGACGCAGAACGGCGCCAGCGCCGCCTCCAGCCTCACGTTCACCAGCTCGACGCCGAGCCCTTTCAACGACGTGAACACGCTGAACCAGATCAATGTGACCAGCGGCACCGGCAGCGCACCCCTGACCGTGACGCTCGACGCCAGCCAGCGCGACGCGGACTTTGCGTTCAACGTCACGGGCGGCTCCGGCAATGACGTTTTCGTCAAGAATAACGTGGGCACGTTGAACAACATCGTGTTCAATGGCGGCGACGGCAGCGACACCGTTATCATCAACGGCGCCGACCTGGGCGCCACGGTGAGCATCAACGGCGGTGCCGGTGAAGACGCGATCGTGATCACGGGCGGCATGGTCACCGACGACAGCTTCGCCAACGTCAACAGCGTCGAGCACCTGAACCGTGAGGCTCCGCCGACGCCGTTGACCTTCAACGAAGCAATTTCGGCTGCCAACGAAGTGGATCACCAGTCGATCTACCTCGAAGCCGGCATCACCTACACGTTCGACTTGACCGGAGGTACGCTCAGCGATCCAACGATGCAGCTGATCGGTAGAGATGGCAGCACCGTCATCGCGACCGATGACGACAGCGGCCCCGGCCTTAATTCGCAGATTGTTTTCACACCGACGGTCTCGGGAGGCTACAGCCTGAATCTCGCGTCTTACCCGAATCTTATTACTGGTACCACTAGTACTTCCACAGGCACGTACACGCTGACGGTCTCTACGAACTCGACGGTCTCGAACGTTGCACTGATCGCCCAGCTTGGCGCGCAAGCGGCACGTGCCGGCATCGCGTTCATCGACGGCAGCAGCGCCAACGACAACGTCGTGCTCGATGCGGCGTTCACGAACAACCTCACGGTTCGACTGTTCGGCGGCAACGACAGCTTCGACGGCCATCTCTCGGGCTCTGCCATCACCTTCCGCAATAATGATGCGAACGTCACGGCAGCCGACACGATTTCCGGCGGCACCAGTGCCAACGACAGGATGATCCTGGCCGCCGACAACGGTGCCGCGGACCTGTCCAACGTGACAGGTGTGGAGACCTTTGTGCTCGCCTCGGTGGGCGACAACAGCGGCGCCATGACGTTCACCGACAACACGTTCAGCAACGTGACTGGCAACACCATCACGATCGACGGCACCTCGCTCAACGACCCGCTGAGCGATCCGACAGGCGAAGGCGCCTTCACGATCAACGCCGGAACCGTTGGCGCGCACAACTTTGTGATCAACACCGGCACGGGCAACGACAGTGTCACCACCGGTGCCGGTAACGACATCATTCACGTGGGTCTGGGCAACAATTTTGTTGACGCTGGTGCGGGCAATGACATTGTTACCAACACGGCTCCCGGCAATAACAACACCGTCTTTGGCGGTCTGGGCAACGACACGATCACGCTGAGCGATGGCAATAATTTTGTCAACACCGGCGATGGCAATGACACGGTCACGGTTGGCAACGGCAACAACACGATCGTCACGGGCACCGGCAACTCGGTGGTGACTGCAGGCACCGGCAATAACAGCATCACCCTGGGTAACGGCGTCAACACTGTCACGGTGGCCGGTGGCAACAACACCATCATCGGTGGCATGGGTGCCGACACCATCACGGTGACGGCGGGCTCTGGCGACAACCACATCTTTGGCGGCGGCGGCAATGACGCAATTTCTGTCGCGGGCGGCTATCTGTCTGACAACACCATCACCGGTGGTGCGGGTGCCGACACCATCACCTTGGGTGCTGGCAACGACACCATCCGCTACGTGAGCCTTTCCGACTCCAGCGGTGACCTCATCACGCCCAACCGTGACACCGTCATTGGCTTCGACATCGCGCACGACAAGGTTGCCTTTGAATCCAACATTCTGAGCGGCACCGCCACCGGTATCGTGTTCGCCGGCAACGCAGAGAACTTCTCCGACGCGCAGGGCGCCGTCTCGCTGACCGCACACAACGGTCAGGCTGACATCGTTTACGAGGCGGACATCGGCAAGCTGTGGGTTGACCTCAACGATGACGGCATCCTCAACGGTCTGGATCTGCAGATCGACTTCCGCAATGCCGATGGCAGCATCCCGACCTCGCTGACGTTCAATGCGGGCGACTTCCTGCTGCAAGACACGATTGCCCCGGCCGCCCCGACCATCGACCTGGCCGCGCTGAGCGACTCCAATGTCAACAATGACAACGTGACCAACCTCAGTCCGGTGCTCGTTACCGTTGCGTTCAACAACAGCGCAACCGATGGCACTGCCGCCAAGGTTGGTGATACGGTGACCTTGACCGGCGGCGCTACGCCGCTTACCGACGTGCTGACCCTGAGCCAACTTACTGCGGGTTCTGTCGACTTCGTCTTGACACTGACAGCCAACTCGGTCAACCACCTGAGTGCCACCGTGACCGATGCGGCCAGCAACGTCAGCGTTGCCGGTACCCTGAATGTGACGCACGACAGCATCGCTCCCGTCGCGCCGGTCGTCAATGCCGTCGCCGGCAACGACGTCGTCAACTTTGCCGAAGCCGCAGCCGGTTTCAACATCAGCGGCACCGGCGAAGCCGGCGCCGCCGTCACGGTCTCCTTCGACAGCGGCCTGGCCAACAAGACCACCGTCGTTGACGGCAGCGGCAACTGGTCGGTGGCAGTCACGAATGCCAACGTCGGCACCATGGGCCAGGGAGCGGAGAACATCTCTGCCACATTGACCGATCTGGCTGGTAATGTCAGCGGCGCCACGGTTCATGCCATCACGGTCGACACCATCGCACCGGCGGCACCCACGGTGGCGCCTGTCACGGCCGACGACATTGTGAACTCGACTGAAGCAGGAGCGGGCGTTTTCATCACCGGCACCGGCGAAGCGGGTGCAACCGTCCACTTGACCTTCGACAGTGGCACCACCCTGGCTGGCGGCAACACAGCGGTTGCTAACGGGTCCGGAAACTGGAGCATTGCTGTCACGGCCGCGGACGTGGCCAACTTTGGCCAGGGCGCCGAGAACATCACGGCCACACTGACGGACGTCGCCGGCAACAGCAGCGCCGCGACGACCCATGGTTTCTCGGTGGATACCATTGCCAGCGCACCCCTGATCGATCCGATTACGGGTGACAACATGGTCAATGCCGCCGAAGCCACAGCGGGCTTCAACATCACCGGAAGCGGCGAAATTGGCGCCACGGTAAGCTTGGCATTTGACAGCGGCACGCTCCTGGCGGGCGGTCACACAGCCGTGGTTGACGGTAGCGGCCACTGGAGTGTTCATGTGACCACTGCGGACGTGACAGCCTTTAACCAAGGTAGTGAGGTCGTCACGGCAACCCAAACGGACCTGGCACTTAACGTGAGCGGCCCGGCGACTGACGCCATCACGGTGGACACCATCGCCCCGCCTGCGGTGGCAAGCATTGACGCAGTGACCGCTGACAATCTGGTCACCAACAGCGAAAAGCTTGCGGGCGTCAACATCACCGGTACCGGCGAAATTGGCGATACGGTAAGCTTGGCCTTTGACAGTGGCACCACCTTGGCGGGCGGCAATACCGCGATCGTCGATGGTACCGGCCACTGGACTGTTCATGCCACCACCGCGGACCTGACGAGCATGGGTGACGGCGCCGAGCTGATCACCGCGACGCAGACCGACCCGGCCGGCAACCCGAGCGCCGGACCCGCGACGACGCATGCCTTCAACATCGGCTTGTCTCTGACCAGCGCTGTGTACGACAACGTCCACAACACCTTGGTGCTGACGGGCGCTGGCTTCGAGGCAGGAACCGTTGATGGTTCCCATCTGACCTGGGATATCAACGCTGACGGTGCGACAACGCCTGACTATGCGTTTGCCACATCAACCTTCGCCGTCACGGTCGATAGCGCAACCCAAGCGACCCTCACCCTCAGCAACGACTCGGCTGCCGGCCTCGAAGCCATGACCGGCTTTGCGGGTAGCGTGGCGGATGTCGTTTCGGCAACGGCGGGTTGGTTCAACTTCACAGCGGGCGGTACCGGCGGCATGGCAAACCCGGCGATCCAGATAGCCTACAACCTGACGGGAACCGACAATGCCGACAACATGTTCGGTGGTCCTCTGAATGACACGATCAACGGCGGCCTGGGTAACGACTCCATTAGCGGTGGTGCTGGTGCCAACCAGCTGACAGGTGGTTCAGGCAACGACACCTTTGTCTTTACGGCGGCAGCGGTCGGTGCAGTTCAGACAATCACGGACTTCCAGGACATTACTTTCCACGGTGCGGCCTACCAGGATCATCTGGACTTGACGGCAATTACCACCCCCGGACTCGCCGTCGATTACACGGCTGGCAAATTGCCAATGGCGGAAGGTGCTGCATTCAATCTTAGCAGTGACGTTGAGGAAGCTACCGGTACAAATTCAACTTTTTACGTTGACGTCAATCACGACGGTGTGTTCAATGCAGCCAATGACGTGGTTATCGTCTTGACCGGTGTGAATGACATTTGGTGGTCGGCTGGAGTCACGCACGCCTAAGCACATCCTCAGTCGCCCCTCGCTTCGGTGAGGGGTCAAGGTGAAAGCCTGCAAACAGACCCTCGCCTCTCACAAGGAGGCGAGGTTTTTCCATTTGCCCGTCCCTCGGGGTGCCTCGCTGGCGGCACTCGGTCGGTAGCGACAAGCATCGTAAAATTGCAGGCAACGTTCTTGATGGCCGTTGCCGCGCCAGCACCTTGTTGATGAACCCGACTGTCCCGACCCTTAGCTGCTCGATCCGCGTCCATCTTCCCGGCAAGGGGTACGGCGTGCGGCAGCCCGCCATGATGGTCAAACTTAGCACCACCGGCAGTGCCGATAAGGGCTTGCAGGGTGAACTTGAAAAACATCTCAACTCACCGTTGCCGCCCTACACACCCGAGGTACCTGCGGCAATGGAGCTCGCCTTGTCTGCGCTGCACTGGTCGGTTGCCTTGCAACAGGCGGCAGGACTCGCCGTTTTCGGGTCGGGGCGCTTGCTGCAGACACAAACCGGCGCCGACGGTGTTCAGCACTCCATGGTGCTCATTCCCTTTGCGCCAGGACATGCCGCCGCGGCGCAGCGCGCGCTTGAGTGGGTCGCCCACTGGATCGGGTCGCCTTTCTGCGCGGGGAGCGATGCCTTGGCCAAAGAGGTCGAAGAGATTTTGCAGGCGCTGCGCGCCTTTGCGCCCACCGGCAAGAACGCCCTGCATTTCCTGCGCGCCGCACACACCGCAAACATTCCCTGGGACCGGGTTGCTGGTGAACACTACCAGTTCGGCTGGGGTGCGAGGTCGCGCCTGATGCTGAGTTCATTCACCGACCGCACCTCCGCGCTGGGCGCGGACCTGGCGCGCCACAAATACCTGGCCGCTGCGGTGCTGCGGCGCGCTGGTTTGCCTGCGCCACCGCATGCCTTGGTCAAGACCGTAGAGGAGGCCGTTCAGATCGCCACAGGTTTGGGCTATCCGGTGGTGGTCAAGCCGGCCGACACGGATGGCGGCGTGGGCGTCGCTGCCGGTCTGCAAACCGAAGCCGCGGTGCGGCGTGCCTTCGAAGAGGCCGCGCTGCACTCCGCGCAGATTCTGGTTGAAAAGCACTTTCAGGGGCAGGACTATCGCCTCTTGGTCTTCAATGGCAAGTTGATCTGGACCGTCCTGCGCCAGCCCGGCGGTGTGACCGGCAATGGCAGGGACACGATTGGGCAATTGCTGGAGCATAGGAATCAGGATCCGAGGCGCGACACTGCGGCCGGCGCAGCGCCCAAGATGCTGGCGCTGGACTCTGAGGCGTTCGATTTGCTGGCCGAGCAGCAGCACACGGTGACGTCGGTGCCGGCGCTGGGTGAATTTATCCGGTTGCGCCGGGCCGCCAATGTGGCCATGGGGGGTATCCCCATCGCCGCCAATTCCGATGTGCACCCCGACAATCAGCGCCTGGCCGAGCAAGCCGCCCAGGCCTTTGGCTTGGACCTGGCCGGTATCGACCTGTTGATTCCGGACATCTCAAAGTCCTGGTACCAGAGCGGCGCCGCAATTTGTGAAGTCAACGCCCAGCCGCAGTTCGGTGTGAGTACGCAGCAGCACCTGCACGGCGATGTACTGAAAGCGATTGTTCCGCACGAGGGGCGCATCCCGACGGTGGTCGTCTTGGGCAGCGACAACGAAGGCCTGCTTCATGCCCTGCAGACGCTGCTGGCGGCAAGAGGCTGGCGCGTCGGCCTCGCTTCAGCGCAGGGGGCGTTTCTGGACGGCGTGCAACAAGGCCAGTTGACTCATGTGTTCAGCGCCGCCCAGGCCCTGCTGTTCAACAAGGACGTGGATGCCTTGATCGTGAACATTGCGGATGCGGCGGTGCTGAATACCGGCCTCCCCATGGATGCTTACGATGTTCTGATTCTGGCCTCTGACCTGCAAGCCGCCGACAGCGGTGATGCGCTGGCGCGGGTGTTGCGCATGCTGGCACCGCACCGGCGCAAAGGCCTGCTGGTCAATGCCAGCGACGCGCGCTGTGTCGAGGTGTCGCGCGCAGCGCGCGAGGCGACCTTGATCGCCGATGCCGCATTGCTTGGTGAAGCGGTCATGAGCCATCTGCTTCCACAGCCTGTCTGAAATAATTGTCTTCTTGACAAGGTCATACACCGTGGAGGATTTTTCGCAACCTGACCTCGCCGCATTGGCGCGCCAGCAGTTCATCACGGCCCACTCATCCTGCGGTGACTGTCTGCCCTATCACGCGCTGTGGCCCTATTTGCGCCTGACCGGTCGGGTAGGCGGCGTCGAGGCCGACCAACATTACCTGACGCCCCTGCTGCGCGAAGTGCTGGGCTGCACGCGCAGGCGCGTGCTGATTGCGGGTTCGGCTGACACTGGCGTTACGGCGCTGGTGCACCATGCCGCTGGCCTGACAGCGGGCCTGCATGACATCACGGTGGTGGACCGCTGCGACACGCCGCTGGCGGCTTGCAGGCAGTACGGCCTGGCGCATGGCCTGCGCATCACAACGGTGCAATCCGATCTGCGCGCGCTTGCGGTTCACGAAACGGCTGATGTGATTGTCGGGCACTCCATTCTGCCGTTCCTGGATGCCGACGGCCGACACGCCGTGCTGTGCCGATTGCAGGACGCGCTGGCGCCAGGAGGCCGCATGGTGCTGACCACCCGCCTGGCGGCAGCCGGGCAGTCGAGCGGTGCGAGTAGCCATCAGGCTTCGGGCTGGGCCGTTGAAACCCGCAGCGCGACACAGCACAGTCTGCAGCGCTTGGGCATTGCGCCGCCTTGTCCATCCGAGGCGTTTGACGCGCTACTGCAAAACTATGCCCAGCGGCCAAACCACGCAGGTTATGGTGCGCCTTACACGTCTCGGGCTGAACTGGAGGCCGAGCTCGCGTCTGCGGGATTCTGGGTGGAACAATGGGTTGAGAGCGGCAAGGGCACGGCGTTCCTCGACAACGGGCATGTCCAGAAGAATGCGCGGCAGGGGCTGGTGGCTGTGACCTTCGCCAAGGTCGACACGCCCAAGTCGCGTGCATAGCATGCCTTCATGATGGCTAGCAGGCACTGCAAGACAACATTCATGCATTTTGTCTTTTTCAAGATGCTCTGCGCGTTCTTAGTCCTGCCACTTCTGTTGGGCCTACCTGCCCAAGCCGAAGGTGTCAATGCAGGATACCCTGTCAGGGAAGTGCGCTTGGTGGTTCCGGCCGAGCCGGGCGCAGGCATGGACGCGGTGGCCCGCTTGCTTGCGCAGCAACTTTCATTGCGCTTGAGTCAGCCATTTTTGGTAATCAATCGCAGCGGCGCTGACGGCAACGTGGGCACAGCGAGTGTGGCCCGCGCCAACCCGGACGGATACACCCTCCTGGTAAATGGTGTTGGACAAATTGCCAGTCCATTGCTGCACGCTGAACCCGGCTATGACGCAGTGCAGGATTTTGAGCCCATCGCCAAGATTGCGTCGGCACCCAGTGTGCTGTTGGTGCATGCGTCCCTGAAGGAATTGTCAGTGGACCAATTGCGGCATGAAATGGGTAAAGATGGCCGTGGCCTGGCCTTCGGCTCCGCTGGCATTGGAACGACGTCTTACCTCGCTGCTCAACTTTTTATGGCCCGCACCGGGGCCCGCTGGTTGCATGTGCCTTATCGCGGTACAGCGCCGGCTCTGCGGGCGCTGATGTCAGGCGAAGTTCAAGTCATGTTCGTGCCAGCAAGCAGTATGGCTGCAGCGGTTTCCACGGGCCGTGTTCAGGCACTGGCGGTTGCTCATCCGAGCCGGCTGAGCCAGTATCCAGAGCTGGCAACTTTGGCCGAACTGGGCATCAAAGGCGCAGAATTTGGGCAGTGGTATGGCCTGTTTGCGCCTGCGGGAACGCCGGCCGCTGTGCTGGATGCGCTTTGGGCTGGTACCGTGGCAGCCATCCAGACGGGCCCGCTGGCCAGGTACATGGCAGAGCAGGGCATGCAGGGCGTCCCACTACAGCGACAGGAATTCGCGCGCAGCATTCAGGCCGAGCGCATGCAACTGTCGACGCTGCTGAAGAAGGAAGGCATTACAGGAGGATTGCCCTAGCAGGGTCAGGCGAAGCAGTGCGTCGGTACAATTCGGGGCGCACATTCTCCCTGTAACAGTTCAATTTTTGGAGCGGCAGCGTGGCAGACAAGAAATCCGAAGGCACCCTGACGGTCAATGGGGTCAAGTATGAGGTTGATTCGCTGGGCAAGGAGGCCAAGGCCACCCTGCAGAGTCTCGGTGCGGTCGAGGCCGAGCTGCGCCGGCTGCGCACGCAGATCGAGATTGCGCGCATTGCGCAGCAGGCGCTGGGCCGCGCGCTGCAGGAGCAGTTGCCCAAGTCAGCCTGAGCGGGCCAGGGTATCGGATGCGCATTCTGCTGGTTCACCAGAATTTTCCAGGCCAGTTCAAGCACCTGGCGCCCGCGCTGGTGGGCGCTGCCGGAACCGAAGTGACGGCCTTTTGCATGCGCAAGGATCTGCCCGGGCAGCTCAACGGCATGAGGGTAGTCAGCTACCAACCGGCGCGCGGCACCAGCACTGGTATTCACCCGTGGGTGGCCGACATTGAAACCAAGGTGATTCGGGGCGAGGCCGCGTACAAGGCGGCGCTGGCCCAGCGCGAGCAGGGCTACACGCCCGATGTGATCCTGGCCCACCCGGGCTGGGGCGAGAGCCTGTTCCTCAAGGAAGTGTGGCCACGCGCCAAGCTTGGCATCTACTGCGAGTTCTTTTATTCCACGCACGGCGGTGATATCGGCTTCGACCCGGAATTTGAAGTCGCCGACCCCGGCAACCCTTGTCGCCTGCGATTGAAGAACGTCAACAACCTGATGCACTTTCAGGACGCCGACGCGGGTATCTCGCCAACGCAGTGGCAGGCTTCGAGCTTTCCGCTGCCGTTTCGCGAGCGCATCAGCGTGGTCCATGACGGGATCGATACCGAGGCGGTCAAGCCGCTGGCCACCGCGCATGTGGTGCTGGGCGATCAACTGCGCCTGACGCGCGACGACGAGGTCATCACCTTCGTCAATCGCAATCTGGAGCCCTATCGCGGTTACCACGTCTTCATGCGGGCCCTACCCGAATTGCTGCGGCGCCGGCCCCGGGCGCGCGTGGTGATTGTGGGTGGCAATGAGGTGAGCTACGGCGCCGCACCGCCCGAAGGCAAGACCTGGCGCGATATTTTTTTTAACGAGGTCAGCGCCGGACTGGACCTGTCGCGCGTGCACTTTGTCGGCAGGGTGGCGTACAGCGCCTTTCTGGCCCTGCTGCAGATCTCAAGCGTGCATGTCTACCTGACCTACCCGTTTGTATTGAGCTGGAGCCTGCTCGAGGCCATGAGCACCGGCTGCGCCATTGTGGCCAGTGACACCGCGCCGGTGCGCGAGGCCATCGAGCATGACCAGACGGGACGGCTGGTCAACTTCTTCGACCGCGACGCATTGGTGGACGAGGTTTGCACCTTGCTCGACAATCCGGCGCAGCGCGCGAGCCTGGGCGCGCGCGCGCGTGAATTTGCCCAAGCCCACTACGACCTCAGGTCGGTCTGCCTGCCGAGGCAGCTGCAGTGGGTGCAGGCTCTGGCGGGCCGGGCTTGAAGGCGGGTTGTTCTGTGGCCACGAAGCTCAGTTCTGCAGCGAGCGGTTGATCTCGGCCACTGCGTCGGCATCGGCGTCCCCGACCAGCGCCAGCAGCCTGATTCTCGACATCAGGTACATGTAGCGCGTCTGCGCCAAGTCGCGCAGCACCAGCATGCGTCGCTGCTCGGCATCCAACACGTCGACAATGGTGCGATTGCCGCCCTGGAAGGACTTTTTGCTCGACAACACCGATTGATCGGCGGAGCGCAGTGCCTGCTCCAGTGCCCTGATCTTGGGGACGTTTTCAGCCACCCCGCGGAACTCTTTGAAAACCCGCATCTCCAGGTCGCGTCGTCCCGCCTCGAGCGCCTGTTCGGCTCGCTCCTGTCCGGCCAGCGCTTGCCGCACCGTCGAGTTGACATAGCCACCGGCATAAAGCGGAACATTGAGCTGCAGGCCAATCGACTTGTTGGTGTAGTCGGAGTTGATGTTCAGGATGTTTTCACTGTCACTCTTTGACCACTGTGCTACCGCATCAAGCGTCGGATAATGTCCGGACCGGGCCTTGTCCACTTCCTGCCGGCTCGCTTCGACTTGCGCTTTGAGCGACGCCAGTTGCGGACTTTTTTGTGCAGCGCGTTCATACCAGTCTTCGACCCGGCTTGGCTGCGGATCGAGCGGCTCAAACTTCGACAGGTTCAGCGTCGCGAGCCTGTCAATCGGCTGATTGACCATGACCTGCAATTGCCGCATCGTGTAGTCGATGTTTTTCCGGGCCTCAATCTCGACGGCCGCGTTCATGTCCAGGCGCGCCTGCGCATCGTCGACGTCGGTGCGTGTGCCAGAGCCGCCAGCCAGGGATTTGCGGGCGGCGTCGAGTTGCGTGGTGTAGGCAGCGCGCTGCGACAGAACCAGATCGAGCTGTTCACGGGTGAGCATGGCTTCAAAATAGGCGCCGCTGACCCGAACCGCCAGGTTCTGCTCGTCTTGTTCGAGTGTGGCCTCGGCATCATTCACCTGCGCCTGGGCTTGGCGGTATTGCGCAGTCTGCTGCGGGCGAAACAGCGACTGGCGCAGGGTCAGTGTGTTGTTGCTGCTGGGATAAATTGAGTTGGTGGTTTGCAGTTGCCCCAGGAAATTGGGCGCAGTTTGACTCAGATTGTTCCTGTTGCGCGACGCGCCGAATCCCACAGAAGGCAGAAGCTGCGAGAGCGCTTGCGGCAGGCGCTCGCGACCCGCCTGCGCCGTTGCGCGCGACTCGAGAATGGTCGCGTCGTTTGTTTTTGCGGCCTCGTAGGCCTGCAACAAGTCCATCGACCAGGTAGCCATGGAGCACGATAGCAAGGCGCCAGCGAGCAGCGGGGTCTTCAAACCACTGGATCTCATTCTTTCACTCCTCTTTCATGGCTGCCGCCATGCGCCGCATCAAGGGATGCAGCAAATAGGTCAGCATGGAACGCTCTCCGGTCTTGAAAATAACCTCTACTGGCATGCCCGGCTGCATCTGCCGCTTGCCGAGCTTCTTCAAGCCCTCGGGCGTCACGGCAACGCGAGCCAGGTAGTAGCTCACACCCGAGTGGCTGTCTGTCAGGAGGTCGCCGGAAACCGATGCCACGGCGCCCTGCACCACGAGCTGCGGCGAATTGGCAAAGGAGGAAAAGCGCACGTCTACCGGTATGCCGGCGCGAACCCGGTCGATCAGGTGCGGGGCCACGCGCGCTTCCAGCAGCAGAGGCTGGTCTATCGGCACAATGTCCATGAGTTTTTGTCCCGGCCCGATCACGCCGCCCACGGTCTGGAACGCCAGGCCAACGACCTGTCCGGCAGCGGGAGACCTGATTTCAATATGATCCAGGTCTTCCTTGACAGCACGAAACTTCTCGGCATCGGCTTGCACCTCGCGCTGAACATCGGTCAACTGGGTCTCGACCTCCTTGCGGTAGTCCTGCTGACGCACAATGGCACGCTGGCGCATCTCGCTGATCGCGCGCTGCGCCCGGGTCGTGTTGCCGATCAGTTCGGCAATGGAAGAGTTGGCGTCCGACGCCATGCGTTCGAGCTCAAGTTGCCGGTTGCGTGGCGCGTAGCCTTCTTTCACCAACTCGCTGGTGTTCTTGAGCTCTTCGTTGATCAGCGCAAGCTGATTGCGCCGGCTTGCCAGCATGGACGCATACGATTGCAGCAGCCCCATCTGGCCCTGAATGTTTTCTTCGATCGACTGCAAGTCGGCGCGCAAACCGGCGCGACGCGTCTGGTACAACTGCTCCTGGGTCAAGGCCATCAGCCGAATTTGCGGATCCGACAGCGCATCGCGCAGGTCGGGATGCCAAGTGACCTTGTTCAGGTCCTGGCGTTCGGCCAGCAAGCGTCCCTCCATCGCGCGAAGGCCCAGGTAGCGCTGCCGCGCAGCCTCGAAATTCGCCCTTGCCGTGGCTTCGTCGAGCTTGATCAGGAGTTGCCCCTGAGCCACCTCCTGCCCCTCTTTGACCAGCACTTCCTTGACGATGCCGCCCGAGAGATGCTGCACCGCCTTGCTCTTGGTATCTAGGGTGACCATGCCCTGGCCCGGAACACCTTCATCGAGTGGCGCCAGACCCGCCCACAGCAGAAAGCCGCCGAAACCGAGAATCAGAGCCCACATGCCGATGCGTCCGGGATTGTGTTTCGGTTCTGGTTTGGCGACCAGATCGGTCACGCTGGAGGGCGTCTGTGCCGCCGCGCTCGTAGGGTTAGCTTGAAAGATATTTGGATTAGCCATGACAGACTCGTTGAGATGAAATGAATCGAAGGACGATTAGGCCGCGATGGCTGCTGTGGTCGGCGCGACGGGCGCAGCGCTTTTGGGCGCGCGGGCCGCGGCCTGCAGGGCCCCAAGGACAGCGTCGCGCGGCCCCTCGGCCTGGATGCGACCATCGTTGAGCAGCAGCAGGCGGTCGGCCAGCGCCAGAACACCGGGACGGTGCGTGATCAAGACCACGGTTTTACCTCGGGTCTTCAGGTCTTGCACGGTCTTGACCAGCGCGGCCTCGCCGGCCTCGTCGAGGTTGGCGTTGGGCTCGTCGAGCACGATCAGCGCCGGATTGCCATAAATCGCTCTGGCCAGGCCAATACGCTGGCGCTGACCGCCGGAGAGCAGGGCGCCGGCCTCGCCAATGGGCGTGTCGTAGCCCTTGGCAAAGCGCAGGATCATGTCGTGCAGGCCGGCGCACCTGGCGGCTTCGATCACCTTTGCAGAATCGATCTTGCCAAAGCGGGCGATGTTTTCGGCCAGTGTGCCTTCAAACAGCTCAATGTCCTGCGGCAGGTAGCCCAAGTGCGGGCCAAGTTCGGTGCGGTCCCAGCCGTTGAGCGGCAGCCCGTCGAGCAGGACATCGCCCGAGAGGTCGGGCCAGATGCCCATCAGTACGCGGGCCAGCGTGGACTTGCCGGAACCGGATGGTCCCAGGACCACCAAGACGCTGCCCGCGGACAGTGAAAAACGGATGTTCTTGAGGATCGGGCTCGTGCGCCCTGGCGCGCTGGCCACCACGTCGCTCAAATCGAGCCGGCCTTTCGGGGCCACCCTGGACAGTGCGGCGTCGCGCGGAGGAAACTGTAGCAGCAATTTCTCAAGCCGCCCAAAGGCGGAGGCGGCGCTGACAAAACTCCGCCAACCGCTCACGATTTGATCGATCGGGCCCAACGCGCGGTTCATTAGCACGTTGGCGGCGATCATGCCGCCGGGGGAAAGCTCGCCATTGATCACCAGCAGGGCGCCAGCCCCCAGCGCCAGTGACTGCTGGCTGTATCGGATGAACTTGCTCCACGCCATCACCCGCTGCGTCAGCGCTTGTGCTGCTGCCCCTTGTTCAAGCGAAGTTGCGTGCCGCTGCGCCCAACGTCGGCGCAGGTTGTCGAGCATGCCCATGGATTCGACGACCTCGGCATTGCGCAACTTGCTTTGCAGGAAACTGCCCGCTTCCGCATTGGCTGCGATGGCGGCCTCGGAGGGGGCCAGCGTATGGCGGTGGCCCAGCCAAGCCAGCAAGGCCTGAATCACGGCGAAGATCAGACCCAGCACGCCGAGCCAGGGGTGCAGCATGAACAGCACCGCCATGTAGATCGGCGCCCAGGGTGCGTCAAAGAAGGCGAAGATGCCATTGCCGGTCAGGAACTGTCGCACCTGTAGCAAGTCGTTGAACGAGCGCGCTGGTGAGGTCCCGGCCTGGCTCAGGTGCGCTTCGAAGCTGGCATTGAAAACTTGTGTGCCCAAGCGTTCATCGAGGCGCACACCGGTGCGTACCAGCACCCGTGAGCGCAGCCATTCTGCAAAGGCCATAACACCGAACAGGGCCAGCGCCAACAGCGACATCGCCAGCAGCGTCAGCTCGCTCTGGCTGGCCATGACGCGGTCGTAGACCTGCAACATGTACAAGGTGGGTGTCAGCAGCAGCACATTGGCGACCATGCTGAAGAACCCCACCATAAGAAATTCTTTTCTGAAAGCCCACAGGGTCGCGGTGAGCTCGCTGCGCTGGAAGAATGCCGGTGTTTTCATTTAAGTGATCTTGATTGATTGTGGGCAGCGGTGGCTCACTCAGGCCGGTACGGTGGCAACCGCAGTCGCTGCCGGGCCGGCCGGCCTGGCCTGCGCAGCGTTGGCCTTGGCCAGTGCCGCCAGCACTTCGTCCCTCGGGCCAAAAGCGCGACTCTGACCTTCGTGCAGCACCATCATCTTGTCAGCAACCGCGAGCACGCTGGCGCGGTGCGTCATGATCACCAGCGTGGTGCCCAGCGACTTGAGCTGCGTGATGGCATTGGCCAGGGCGGCATCACCGGCCTCGTCCAGACTGGAGTTGGGCTCATCGAGCACGACCAGCTTAGGGTCACCATAGATGGCCCGGGCCAGGCCGACGCGCTGGCGCTGCCCACCGGAGAGCATGGCGCCTTCGCGTCCGACCGGACTGTCGTAGCCCTGAGTCAAGGCCATGATGCTTTCATGCAGGCCGACAGCGCGCGCAGCGGCCTCGACCTTGGCTGGCTCAATTTCGCCAAAGCGCGCTATGTTCTCTGCCAGCGTGCCATCGAACAGTTCGACTCCCTGCGGCAAATAGCCGAGGTGCGGACCCAACTCGGCTTTGTCCCAGGTGAATACATCGACCCCGTCCAGACGCACCTTGCCGCTGAGCGCCGGCCACAAACCAACCAGCACGCGCGCCAGCGTTGTCTTGCCCGAGGCCGACGGCCCCACCACAGCAAGCACCTGACCAGGTTGCAACTCAAAGGCGATCCCTTTGAGAATCGGCAGTTGCGAGCCCGGGGCGGCAACCATCACCGTTTCGACGGTGAGCTTGCCGCGCGGGGCTGGCAAAGCCATGGTCGGCGGACGAACCGGCAGGGCTGCCAGCAGTTGCTCCAGACGGGACCAGGCCTCCCTGACGTTCACCACGGATTGCCACTGGGTCACAATTTGAACCAGGGGTGCCAACACCCGGCCACCCAGAATCGAGGAGACGATCATCATGGCCGAGCCGCCATTGAGATCATTGCGCAGCATCAACCAGGCCCCCAGCCCAAGCAGCATGGAACTGGTGACGTTCTGCAAGAACTTTGAGGCCGCCTGAAAAGCGCCGCCGGCCTCGGATGCCTGGGCCTGCAGGTTCAGAAATTCGCGCTGCTTTTCGATCCAGCGGTGATGAATGTTGTGCAGCATGCCCATTGACTCGATGACCTGCGCGTTGCGTAGCGAGCCATCGGCGTATTGTTGCGCCGCTACTGAACTGCGGTTGGCCGCCAGCAACGGCGGTTGTGTGCTGCGCTGGTTCAGCCAGGCGATGAAGGTCTGCAGCAAGGCCGCAGCCACAGATGACCAGCCCAGAATGGGGCTGATCGCAAAAATCAGCACCAGAAACACCAGCGATACCGGTGCTTCCATGCACGCGATCAGTACCGGCGTGTTGAGAAACTCGCGCACAGTGCGGAAATCGTTTATTGGCTGGGCCGTGCCATTGCCCACGCGCTTGCGGTTGGCCTCGAAGATCGCGTTGAAGACACGTCCGCTCATTTGTCGGTCCAGCGCGAGCGATGCCTGGTGCATGAGCTGACCACGAGCCCAGTCCAGCACCTCCATCAACAGATAAAAGGCCAGCACCAGCAGCGTGAGCATCGCCAGGGTCATGTGGTTTCGGCTGTTGACAACCCTGTCATAGACTTCCAGCATATAGCCTGTCGGTGCCAGAACGAGCAGGCTCGCCATCAGGCTAAGCCAGGCAGCCCTTTGGAAATAGGGCCAAAGTTCGCCCATGGCCTGGTGAAGTTCCGAAGTGCTTTTTGCGGGATTCATGTGGCCTCCTCGACCATGACATATTCGGGAAGAGCCAGAGCCTTTACGGCGCTCACGGCTGGCCTTTCGAGGCCCAACTCTTGCGCGTCGGCCTGAGCGAAATCTGGCCCCGCATCCCGCGCCGTGTCGGATTCGACTGGAGTCTTGTCGACAAAACTGAAGCGCAGCTCAAATTGACCATCGGTTCGCCGTGCGAGAACGATTTCTTGCAACTTCAGATCGTGGAACATCACCTCGTGTTCGGCCTTCAATGCGAGTTCAAAGCGCATGCGGCCATCGAGCGTGTACATCGATAGATGCCTGTCCTTCACACTCAAGGTATGGCGATCAAAATAGACGGGACAGTTGTCGCTGAAGCGCAACAGGGGCAGCGCCTTCTCTCCGAGGCGCGTGACATTGAAGGGGCTGGCGGTGTGCTGATAGACCAGACGGCTGGTGCGCGAGACCGAATAGATGGCGTTGCATACCATTTGCGAACCGAGCGCCGGGAATTTGGCGCGCAAGGACTTGTAGACCATATGATGCAGGGCGACCCGGTTCCAGCAACGCGTTTGCTGGACGATCGGGCTCAGGGCATTGCAGACCTGCGCAAATGCGGATTGCAGGGCCTGCAGGCGCGCCTGTTGTTCGGGCGTTGCGGTCAGTGGAATTCTGATGACAAAATTCATATAGGAAGCGAGTTTAGCAGCTTCCTATATGAAATTTTGTAAAGTCATGGAAACTCTGCAATCTTCATAGGCAGCTGCTGGTGCGGGGCCTCCCTGATTAATGTTTAAGATAGCCCCATGCCATCCTCCCTTCAGCACCTGTTCGACAACAATCGCGTCTGGGCCGCGCGCATGGAGCGCCAGCGCCCCGGCTTCTTCAATCAACTGGCGCAACAGCAGACGCCCAAGTACCTGTGGATTGGCTGCTCCGACAGCCGGGTGCCGGCCAACGAGATCACGGGCCTGGACCCGGGCGAGGTGTTTGTGCATCGCAATGTGGCCAACGTGGTGGTGCACTCGGACCTCAATGCGCTGTCGGTGATCCAGTTTGCGGTCGATCACCTCAAGGTCGAGCACATCATGGTGGTCGGTCATTACGGCTGCGGCGGCGTGCTGGCCACTTTGCGCGGCACCCGCGTCGGCCTCGCCGACAACTGGCTGCGCCATGTGCACGACG
>Ga0315271_10000107_pt1 | contig 38524 bp, 31 predicted proteins | sample C3_top_MG_FD_204664 | JGI IMG/M metagenome (GOLD analysis project Ga0315271, IMG submission 204664) | Sediment microbial communities from Yellowstone Lake, YNP, Wyoming, USA - C3_top | ecosystem: Environmental > Aquatic > Freshwater > Lake > Sediment | place: USA: Wyoming | collected 2017-08-01
ACCACCACCTACGCGCATGACGCTAACGGCCGGCTGGTCAGCATCGCCTACCCTGACCTTTCGCTGGTGACATTCGGCTACGACGAGGTGGGAAATCGGGTGGCTGTGAGCGATGGCTTGGGTACGACAAGCTACGAGTACGATGTGCTCAACCGCATCAAGCGGACGACTGACCCGTTCGGCAATGTCGTCGACTACACCTACGATGCCGCCGGGAATCGCAAGACTGTCGGCTATCCCGGTGCGAAACAGGTCACGTACGCCTACGATGACCTCAACCGGATGGCGACGGTGAGCGATTGGCTGGGCGGAACGACGCACTACATCTACGATGCCGCCGGCAACCTGGAAACCTCGCTGCTGCCGAATGGCGCGATGGTGGATTATGTGTACGACGATGCGCAGCGGCTCACGGCGCTGGTCAACGCGCGTCCCGATACGTCGTTCATCGCCGGGTACCTGCTCGACCTGGATGGCGTAGGCAACCGTGTACAGATCACGCCGCAAGGTCCGCTCGCGCCAGTCCTCGCCGACGCCACGACCGGCTACACCTACGATGCGCTCAACCGTCTGACGTCACTGAATGGCAACCCAGCGACGAGCGATGCCAACGGCAACCAGACCGCGCTATCCGGCGTCAACTACGCGTACGACGTCGAAGATCGCCTGATCAGCGCGGCTGGTGGCGCGGCGCAGTACCGCTACGACGGCATGGGCAATCGCCGGGAGGCCACGCGCTCCAGCGTGGTCACGCGCTATGTGCTCGACGTCGCCGGCCCGATGAGCAACGTCCTGCTGGAGACCGATGCCAGCGACAACCCGACGGCCTACTACGTGCATGGCCTCGGCCTCACGTCGCGCATCACGCCGAGTGGCGATGCGAGCTACTACCACTACGACGCCACCGGCAGCACGGTCGCCCTCACCGATGCGGCGGCCAATGTCACCGATCGTTACGCCTACGATCCGTTCGGCGTGCTGACCAACCAGCAAGGCACAACGCTCAATCCGTTCCGCTATGTCGGCCGATACGGGGTGATGGACGAGAGTAATGGGCTCAACTTCGTCCGCGCCCGCTACTACAACTCTGGCAACGGCCGGTTCATCACCCAAGACATTCTCCCGAGCAACGCGGCAGGCACCCAGGCCATGCACCGATTTTCCTACGCACTGAACAATCCGATCCGGTACGTGGACGTGAATGGCTTGGAATGGGATTGTCCTAGCATTGCGAACCCCGCAACACGACGCGCATGTGAGGAGGAAGTGCAACAACGCGCGGAGTTTCGCCGGCGAGAAGACGAAAGACCTCCGTGGTTGAAAGAGGTTGATGCGATCACAAACTTCCTCATGTTCGCAGGCGAATGCGCCTTAGGCCCATTGGGGTGCATGATCGATCAGGGATGTGAAGACGCGCCCGATCCCATTGATTGTCAAGCACGCACCTATTGGCTGCAGGTCGCGCTCATGTTTGTTGAACCGGGGATGAGCGCTAGGACAGTCCGCGTTTTTAAGAAGGAATTCCTAGAGGAATTGGCGAAGGACGCGTTTAGCAAATATTTGATGTGGTCTTCGTGCAACCAGTGAAGGCGGGATGCAGCCATGACATTCAACTTGGCAGCTGTAACGAAGCCTTCTGAAGTCTTACTTGTCATTGATCGCATCGCCCCAGCAGCCTCACTGATTCTGAGGTCGATGGGCGCACTCCTCCTTGTCACATTGACCGCGGCGAGTGCGTACTCGGTGCATGCCCACGCCGACACCTACCAATACGACGCCCTCAATCGCCTCGTCCGCGTCGAATACGCCGGCGGCAAAGCCATCCGGTACTCCTACGACGCCGCCGGCAACCGCACACGGGTGGTCCTCGGCCCGATCACCCTCGCCACCACCACGATCATCGACACGCACACGCCGAATCCGTCGCTGGTCGGCGCCCCGATCGCGGTCACCGCCCACGTGACGGTGACGCCGCCCGGCAGCGGCACGCCCACCGGGACCATCACCGTCAGCGACGGCAGCGCCAATTGCCTGATCACGCTAACGGCGAGCGGTTGCAACCTCACCCCGACCAGCGCCGGACCGAAGATGCTGGTCGCGACCTACGGTGGTGACGCCGCGTTCAGCGACAGCATCTCAGCGGGCGTCGGCCACACCGTCGCCGCCGGTTCCCTGGACGTCGACGGCAGCATCACGCTTACCAAGTACGATGCACTGACCGATGGGTTGCTCACCATCCGCTATTTGTTCGGCCTGACCGGACCATCGCTGACGAATGGCGCACTCGGCCCTACGGCATCGCGCACCGATCCGGTTGCGGTCAAGGCCTATCTGGATGGCATCCGCCCCGCGCTCGATGTAGATGGCAATGGCGCGCCTGACGCACTGACCGATGGCCTGCTCATCATTCGTTACCTGTTTGGTCTGCGCGGCAATTCACTCATCGCCGGGGCGATCGATCCATCGGCGACACGAACCACCACCGATGCCATCGAGGCCTACCTTCAGACCTTGTTGCCCTAGAAGCGCGGCATCCACGGCTGTCGAACGCCGCGTGGTTGCCCGAGGGGCAAGCTGCGGAGAGATAGTCCTTCAAGAGCCACGCCAGATAAGGTTCTTCAGTACATAGCAATTTACGCACCTCTCCGTCCGGCGCCGAGCACGAACTGCAGATAGTTTCCCGCTGCGGATAACAGGAGAAGGCGACCAGAAAGTCGTGCCCGCACCCGCCGCAGCAGGCGCGGGCAAAACCCGGGCGAGGATGCCGCAGTCGAGGTAGCGGCGAAACTCCCGCTCCACCTGTTCCGGCACCGACCACGCGTCATCCCGGCCCTCGCCGCAGTGGGCGAGCCAGGTCTCGAGGTGTTGCTGGACGCAGCGATAGAGCACGCTGTGCTGCGGACGGCGCGGCCGATACCGCGCCGCCGCGCGCTCCCCGGCCCGGCGCTCGACCCCCATCTCTGCCCCGCTGCGGCGTTGCGGCGTTGGGGATCAGGGTGGGCGGCACCGGGTGCCATTGGTCACCGGGCTGAGGTCGCGCGGCTGAGGGGAGTTGGCTGAATCCCGGCGGACGCCTCGCGGAACTCCCGTGACGGCGCGCTGGCAGCTACACCGCTGACAGTGCCTTGCGCCAGGGCCACCAAGTGAGCCAGCGCACCGTGTGCGACCTGACAGCGTCTCGCACAGCAGGGTCTTGCCGGTGCCGGAGGATCCCACGAGCAGGATGTCGGCGCAGAACGACTCTACCGAATCATCCTGAGCGCCGACGCGGGCCACCCGGACGCGCTCGCGAATCTCGGCGCGCTGCGCTTGCAATTGGGGAGTGGCAACGACGAGCGCTCCCACTCCCCAAGGGTTACGTATCTGACCCCGTTTCCCGATTGCCCCGCCGGCATCACGCGGGCCACGCCATCGGCCGCGCGAAGCTCGCCGCACCACCGAGCATTTCCTCGATGCGCAGCGCCTCGTTCCACTTCGCCATCCGTTCGGAGCGCGCGAACGAGCCGACCTTGAGCTGGCCGGCGTTCCAGCCCACGGCGAGGTGGACGATCGACACGTCCTCGGTCTCGCCGGAGCGGGCGGAGACGATCGTGCCGAAGCCGGCCGCCTTGCCCGCGCGCAGCGCCGCGAGCGTCTCGGTCAGCGTGCCTGCCTGATTCGGCTTGATCAGCACCGCGGTGCACGCGCCGTCGGCGGCCGCTCTTTCCACGGCGAGCGCATTGGTGGTCAGGTAATCGTCGCCGATGATCTGGACGCGCCTGCCCGCGGCGCGTGCGAACGCGATCCAGCCGTCGCGATCGTCCTCGCCGAACGGATCTTCGATCGCCACGATCGGGTAGCGGTCGAGCCAGCCGAGCAGCATTTCGGCCAGGCCGTCGCGATCGAGCTCGCGCTGCTCGAGGCCGAGCCGGTAGCGGCCGTCGCGGCCGAACTCCGACGCGGCGATGTCGAGCGAGAGCGCGACCTCGGCGCCGGGCCGGTACCCGGCGCGCTCGATCGCGCGGACCAGCATCTCCAGTGCCGCCTCGTTGCTGTCGAACGCCGGCCACCAGCCGCCTTCGTCGGCGACGCCCAGCAGCTGGCCCGCGTCCTGCATCAGTTCACCCGCGGCGCGATAGACCTCCGCCGTCATCGCGAGCGCGTCGGCGAACGTCGCCGCGCCCGTCGCGATCACCATCAGGTCCTGCACGTCGATCCGCCGCCCGGCGTGCGCGCCGCCCCCGAAGATCTGGATCTCCGGCTGCGGCAGCGAGACCGGGCCGGAGCCGGCGAGGTAGCGCCACAGCGGCACGCCCGCACTCGCCGCGGCCGCGTGCGCAGCCGCGAGCGACACGGCGATCGTCGCATTGCCGCCGAGCCGTGCCTTGTCGGGCGTGCCGTCCAGCGCGATGAGCGCCGCGTCGATGCCGGCCTGGTCGGCGGCATCGTGCCCGATGAGCGCGGCGGCGATGGCGCCGTTGACGTTGGCGATCGCCTGCAGCACGTCCATGCCGCCGAAACGCGGGCCGCCGTCGCGCAGGTCGATTGCTTCGCGCGTGCCGCGGGACGCGCCCGCGGGCGCGATGGCCCGACCGCTGCTGCCGTCGGCGAGCGTGATCTCGGCCTCGACGGTGGGCCGCCCGCGCGAATCCCACACGCGGCGCGCCCGCACGCCGGCAATCGTCGCGGTCATCTATCTCAGCGCCCGCCCGGCCGCCCGAAGGGCGCTGAGCGCCCCCTTGGGGGGCAGCGAACGAAGTGAGCGTGGGGGCCGATCATCTGCCCGCCCGGCCGCCCGAAGGGCACTGAGCGCCCCCTTGGGGGGCAGCGAACGCAGTGAGCGTGGAGGCGGTTCATCATTCAGCCCTCTGCGCTGCGCGTCGCGACCCACCGCGCGGCAATGCGTTCGAGGTGAGCTTCGGGGTCCTGCAGGAGCGCCCGCGCGAACGCCCGCACCTCATCGCGTTCGCGCGGCGCCGCGAGATACTCGACCGGCGACTTGCCGTCGATGCGTGCGAGCATCAGCGCCGGCAGCAGCAGCGCGGCACGCGCCTCGAGCGCGGCCGGCGCCTCCCATCCGACATGGGACAGATAGGCGCGGGTCAGCGCCGCAAACGCGTCGCCGTACCGGGCGCGCCAGGCGCGCCGCCACGCGCCTTTGAGCAGCAGATGGTTGAGCACGAACGCGAGGTCGAACGCGGGATCGCCATACCATGCGCATTCGGCATCCAGAATCACCGGCCCCGCGCGCCCGATCAGGATGTTTTTCGGACTGAAGTCGCCGTGGACCAGAACCCGTTTGTTGAGCTGCGTTGCGGCGACCAGCGCGGCGAAACGCGGCGCGAGATCGGGATGCACGCGTGCGGTCGCGACGAGGTACGGCTCCAGCCGAATGGCGTAGAAGATCGCATCCGTCGGAAAGCGCGCCGCGATGTCCGCGCGGTCGGCGGTCGCCGCATGGATCCGGCCGAGCGTGTCGCCCGCCTGCGCGGCGGTCCCCGCATCGATGCGGCCGCCGGCGAGCAGTGCCTTCCACAGGGGGTGATCGTCGGCGCCGAGGTAGGCCATGGCGAAACAGCCGGCTTCGCGGTCTTCCCCGAGAACGGCGGGGACGGCGGTCGGGACGATGCCGGCGGCCACACGCATCCATTCGACCTCCCACCGGTTGCGTTCCACCGGCGCGCGCCAGTCGGCAGCGACCTTGAGCTTGGGGAGCGCGCGCTTGATGCAGATCGTCCGGTCCGGCAGCACCGCCCGGTAGATGTCCGACGAAACGCCGCCGGCGAGCGCGACGAAACGAACCGGTTGGTTAGTATTCACTATCGCCATCCGCCGCAGGCTGGCGAGAAGCACGGCAGCCTCCTCGAGGCCGGCCACGACCTCCTCGGGCGGCGCGGGTGAGGCAGGCGAGGGGGAGGCGGGACCGGTCACAGGGAAAAATCCTTTGCGAACATTGGCTTTCCGACGACTTCCCGATCTATCATAGCAATCTCCGCGTCGAAGGTCCTGATTGCAAAGCGACAACCGACGTGATCCGGCGCCGGGGAGATCGAAAGACGGGAGGGACGACAGCGATGGACCGTTACGGTTTCAACATCAGGACCCACACCGGTCAGCGGGTCGACAATATTTCCATCATGGCCGCGTCCCGCGACGATGCCGAACGGCGGCTGCGGCAGATGTACCAGAAGTGCGAAGTGGTCGAATGTCACACGCAGGCCCTGGGCCGGCAGGCCGACGCGCTGGACATCGCGAGCGTGATCGCGCGCTTGAGCGCAAGCGAGCCGCTCCGGCCGCTCGCCGTCGTCTCCGCGCCGCCTTCAGCCAACAAATCCGGCACCCACTAGCTCGTCGACGAGCGCCTGGTAGTCCTCCGCCCCGATGCTGTCGGGCGCGTGCCGGAACACATCGAGCTCGAAGGCCGGGCTTTCCGCCAGTCGCACGCTTTCGCGGATGCGCGTCGCGCAGATGTCCTCCGGCCGCAACGCCGCCTGCATCTGTTCGACGACGTCGGCGCTCATCCTCCGCCGCGCATCGTAGCGCGTCAGCACGTAGCGCCGCGGCAACCGCTGCTTGAATACCGGCTCGAGCGCGTTCAACGCGCGCTCCACTTCGCGCGCGCCGCGCAGCGCCAGGAAATCGCAGGACACGGGCACGAGCAGCAGGTCGCACGCGAAGACGGCGTTGAGCGACAGCACGTTGAACAGCGGGCAGGTATCGATGACGACGGGGCCCGTCGTCGCGTCGGGCGCGCGCAGCGCCTGCCGCAGCCGCGTCACGATGTTCACGCTCTTGCCCAGCAGCGAGTCCAGCTTGGCCAGCTCGAGGTGCGCCGGGCACAGCACGACACCGCTGCGGGTGATCCGCGCGATGTCGTCGAGCGGCCGCTGGCGCATGAAGAAGCTGTAGACCGAATCATCGGCGAGCTTCGGGTGGACGCCGAACACGTGCGACAGGTGCGCCTGGGGATCGAGGTCGATCCCCAGCGGCCGCTGGCCGCGCCTGGCGATCGCCGCCAGCACGTTGAGCGCCGTCGTCGTCTTGCCGACGCCGCCTTTCTGGTTGAACACCGCGATGATCGACATCAGATCACCCGCTTGCGCACTTGCGTCACGACGAGTTCGGCGATGATCACCACCGCGAAGATCGCCGCCAGGATCACCGCGACGCGATCCCACTGGAACAGGTTGAGCGCCGTATCGAGCGCCATGCCGATGCCGCCGGCCCCGACCAGTCCGAGCACGGCCGATTCGCGCACGTTGATGTCCCAGCGGAACAGCGCGATCGACCAGAAGGCCGGCTTCACCTGCGGCCAGTAGCCGAAGCTCATCCGCGACAGCCACGGCGCGCCGGCGGCGGTCAGCGCCTCGAGCGGGCCCGGCTGCGCTTCCTCGAGCGCCTCGCCGAAGAGCTTGCCGACGAAGCCGACCGAGCGGAACGCGATGGCGAGCGTGCCGGCCAGCGCGCCGGGTCCGAAGATGCCGACGAACAGCAACGCCCACACCAGCGAGTTCACCGACCGCGACGACACGAGGATCAGTTTCGCGACGAGGTTGACCGGCGTCGACGGCACCAGATTGCGCGCCGCGAGCACGCCCACGGGCACCGCGAGGATCAGCGCCAGCAGGGTGCCGAGCGTGGCGATGTGGATGGTCTCGGTCAATGCGTCGTGGACCGTGCCGCGATAGTGCGGCCAGTCGGGCGGCCACATCCGCGTCAGCAGGTCGAGCACCTGCTCCGGGGCGTCGGCCAGGAACTCGGGGATCACCTCCACCGACTGGACCGACAGCGCGATCGCGGCCACGATGACGAGATAGACCGCGAAGCGGGCGAGCCGCTGTGCCTGCGAAAGCCGGCGCCAGATTCGCGGTGCCGCCAGCGCGGCGGACGTCGCTGCCGGCGGAAAAAGCGACGCCGCCATCAGTCGTCCTCGAGATGCCGCTCGCGCGGCAGGGTACGGCCGCGGCGGAAGAGATCACGAAGCGTGGCGTTGCCGATGAAGATCGCGCGCACGCCGGTCGCCAGCACTTCACCGATCATGATCAGCGTGATGATCGAGAGCAGGATCGCGCAGACGAAGTCGTAGTCGAAGCGCTGGAACGCCGCGAACAGCGTGCCGCCGATGCCGCCGGCGCCGACGATGCCCACCATCGTCGAGTTGCGCAGGTTCGAGTCGAGCTGGTACGTCGCAAAGCCGATGAAGCGCGAGAACACCTGCGGCATCACGCCGAACGCCAGCACCGAGCCGAACGAGGCGCCGGTCGCGCGGATCGCCTCCACCTGCTTCAGCGAGATCTCCTCGATCGCTTCGGTGAACAGCTTGCCGATGAAGCCGATGGAGGCCATCGTCAGCGCGAGGATGCCGGCCAGCGCGCCGAAGCCGACGGCTTTCACGAACAGGATCGCCACGATCACCGGATGGAACGAGCGCGCGGCGACGATGATGAACCGCGCCGGCCACGTCGCCCACGGCGGCATCAGGTTGCGGGCGGCGGCGAGGCCGATCGGCAGTGCGAGCAGGATCCCCAGCGTGCTCGCGAGCACCGCGATCTGGAGGCTTTCGCCGAGGCCTTTCACCAGCAGTTCCCAGCGCGAGAAATTGGGGGGAAACAGCCGGTCGAAAAACTTGATCGCATTGCCGAGTCCGGTCTCCACGCGCGCCCACGACACTTCGAGCTGCGCGCACGCGTAGATGACGTAGACGACGAGCGCGACCGCAGCGAGCCTTGATGCGCGCCCGCGGGGAAAGGGATCCGCAGGCAACGCGACGGTGGCCGGAGTGCTCATCGCGCGGTCGGTCCTTGCGCCGCCCGTCTCAATGCAGCCAGCCTGTGCCGCCGTAGATCGTCTTCAGCGTGTCGTCGTTCAATCTGGACGGCGGCCCGTCGAACGCGATGCGTCCGCCCGCCATGCCGATGACGCGATCGGCGAACCGCCGGGCGAGCTCGACGTCGTGCATGTTGATCAGCACCGGAATGCCGCGCGAGCGCGCGACCTCCGCCAGCAGCTCCATGATCTCGACGGAGGTCTTGGGGTCGAGCGACGACGTTGGCTCGTCGGCGAGCAACAGCCGCGGCTCCTGCATCACGGCGCGGGCGATGCCCACGCGCTGGCGCTGGCCGCCGGACAGCGCGTCGGCGCGCTGGTGCGCGAAGCCCGCGAGCCCGACCACGTCGAGCAACTCGAACGCGCGCCGGATGTCCTCCGGCGGGAACTGGCGCCGCCACGCGCGCCATGCGGACACGTAGCCGAGGCGCCCCGACAGGAGGTTCTCCATCACCGTCAGCCGCTCGACCAGGTTGTATTCCTGGAACACCATGCCGATGTGCCGGCGCGCGTGGCGCAATTCCCGGCCCGAGAGCCGCGCGAGATCCGCGCCTTCGAACAGGATTTCCCCCTCGGTTGGATCCACCAGCCGGTTGACGCAGCGGATCAGCGTCGACTTGCCTGTCCCCGACGCGCCGATGATCGCGGTGATGCCCTGTGCGTCGATGTCGAGGTTGATGTCGCGCAACACCGGCGTGCCGGCGACGTAGGATTTGGAGAGGTGTTTGAGCGTCAGCATGGTCGCGTGGATTGGCGGCTCCGGCGGCGAAAGAGGGTCAGACCCCGATTTCGCGAAGGCGAGCGAAAATAGGGTCTGCCCTTTTTATTTCTTCTTCGCGCGTTCGGCCGCCTCGCGCGCCGTTTCCTTGTCGTACGACGCCTTGTCGAAGCCCTGCCCCGACCCCTTGGCCACGGAACGCACCACTTCCCAGGTGGTCTGGTAATTGATCGGGAAGAAGCGGTCGGCGCCGTCGAAGGCCTTCTGCATTTCCCCCGGGAAGCGGTAGTCGTAGAAACAGTCGAGCATCTTGTCGACGAGCTTCGGATCGAGGTCGTGCGCGTACGCGAACGACGACGTCGGGAACTTCTGGCTGCGGTAGATGACGCGGAAATCGGCCTCCTTCACCTGCCCCCGCACCGCCATCCGGTGGAAGACGTCGGAAGCGACCGCCGCCGCGTCGTAATCGCCCGAGTTCACGCCGAGGACCGACTGGTCGTGCTTGCCGGAGAAGATGACCTTGTAATCCTTGTCCGGCGTGAGGCCCTCGCCCGGAAAGAGCGCCAGCGGGGCGAGGTGCCCCGAGTTCGACGACGGCGACGTGTGCGCGACCTTCTTGCCCTTGAGGTCGGCCATTTTCTGGTAGGGCGAGCCCGCCTTGACGATCACGATCAGGTTGTAGCCCTGGAATTCCTTCGCCGTGCCCTTGACGGCGAACGGCACCGCTCCGGCGAGGTTGACGGCGAACGCGGTCGGGCCGGTCGAGAAACCGCCCACGTGCAGCCGGCCCGAGCGCATCGCCTCGATCTCGGCAGCGTTCGACTGCACCTGGTAGAACACGACCTTCTTGTTGATGCACGCAGACAGATGGGTCGTGAACGGCTTGAAGACGTTCTCGTAGACGGCGGGATCCTCGACCGGCGTGTAGGTGAACACGATGGTCGACGGGTTCTTCCATTTCTTCGGGTCGGTGGGGGCGTCGGCAACCAGGTCCTTGTTCGCGTCGCAGTACATCGCGTCGAGCTCGCCGCGGTTCTTGCACGCGTCGGCGGCGAAGGCCGGAAGCGTGAGCGTAGCGGCGGCGACGCCGGCAGCGAGCGCGAGCAGGGAACGAAAATGGCGCATCGGGTTTCTCCTCGGGGATGGTGCCGCGCTGATCTGGAAACCGGGTCACCTATGCGGCGAACTGTAGCATTTCGGTTGGTGGGGCGGATCGCGGCCCGGCAGCCGAGGCCGGGCCGCGGTATTGTCGTATCATTGCAATTTTTGCACCCGCGGGCGGCATTGCTTGCCGCCGCACCTTCATTTCTCCGTGGCTTCCTCCCCTCTCCAGGTCATCGTGATGGCCGCCGGCCAAGGCAAGCGCATGCACTCGGCGCTGCCGAAGGTGCTGCACCCGCTCGCGGGGCGACCGCTGGTCGCGCACGTGCTGGCGTCGGCCCGCGCCCTTTCGCCGCGCGCGCTCGCCGTCGTCGTCGGTCATGGCGGCGAGGCGGTCGTGCACGCGCTCGCCGCGCCCGACCTCACGTTCGTCACGCAGGACCCGCCGCGCGGCACCGGCGATGCCGTCCGCATGGCGCTGGTCGCGCTGCCCGGGGACGGGATCACCGTCGTCGTCAACGGCGATTGCCCGCTGATTCCGGCGGCCACGCTGGCGGCGGTCGCGGACATCGCGGCCGCGGGGCGCCTCGCGCTGTTGACGGCGCGTGCGTCCGATCCCGCGGGGCTGGGCCGCATCGTCCGCGATGCGACGGGCGCCGTGCGCGCCATCGTCGAGGACAAGGATGCGACACCGGCGCAAGCGGGGATCGACGAGATCTACACCGGCGTGCTGGCCGCGCCGACCGGGATGCTGCGCGCGTGGGTCGCGGCGCTGCGCAACGACAACGCGCAAGGCGAGTTCTACCTCACCGGCGTGGTGGCGCTGGCCGTCGCCGCCGGCGCGCCGGTCACTGCGCACCTCGCGGCGCGCGAGGAGGACATCCACGGCGTCAACGATCGTGCTGAGCTCGCCGCGATCGAGCGCATCGTCCAGCGCCGGCAGGCGCGCACGCTGCTGGCCGCGGGGACCTGGATCGCCGATCCCGATCGTTTCGACCTGCGCGGAACGCTCGCCTGCGGCCGCGACGTGCGGATCGACATTGGCTGCGTGCTCGAAGGGGAGGTCGCGCTGGGCAATGACGTCAGCGTCGGCGCTCATTGCGTGCTGAAGAATGTGACGGTGGGCGCCGGCACGATCATCGCGCCGTTCTCGCATCTCGAAGCGGCGACCATCGGCGCCAACTGCCGCATCGGTCCGTATGCGCGGCTGCGCCCGGACACGGCGCTGGCCGACGACGTGCACATCGGCAATTTCGTCGAGGTGAAGGCGAGCACGCTCGGCCGCGGCGCCAAGGCCAATCATCTCGCCTATATCGGCGACTCGGTGGTGGGCAGCGGCGTGAACGTCGGCGCCGGCACGATCACCGCCAATTACGACGGCGCGAACAAGCACCGGACGGTGATCGGGGACGGCGCCCACATCGGCTCGAACAGCGTGCTGGTGGCGCCGGTCACCGTGGGCAAGGGCGCCACGATCGGCGCCGGCAGCGTCATCTCCCGCGAGGCGCCGCCCGACACGCTCACCGTGACGCGCGCCAAGCAGATCTCGGTGCCGGGGTGGAAGCGGCCCGTGAAGAAACCCGGACCCTGAGGATCAGCGAACCATGTGCGGCATTGTCGGCGCGGCCTCCGACCGCAATATCGTCCCGCTGCTGATCGACGGCGTGCGCCGGCTCGAGTACCGTGGCTATGACTCGACGGGTCTCGCCGTCATCGAAGGCGCCGGCGCCGGCGCGCGCCTCTCGCGGCTGGTGAGCACGGCGCGGGTCGCCGATCTTGCGGCGCAGGCTGAGGCAAGGCATCTCGTCGCCAGCACCGGCATTTCGCACACCCGCTGGGCGACGCACGGCGCGCCGACGCCGGTCAACGCGCATCCGCATGTCTCGGGCGGCGAAGTCGCCGTGGTCCACAACGGCATCATCGAGAACTTCGAAGCGCTGCGCGAGCGGCTGATCGCGGCCGGTTACACGTTTGCGACGCAGACCGACAGCGAGGTCATCGCGCATCTCGTCCACGCGCACTGGCACGGCGCCGCCGCCGGCGACCTGCTCGCGGCCGTGCGCATGGCCGTCGCCGAATTCCACGGCGCCTATGCGATCGCCGTGATCTCGACCTGCGAACCGGGGCGCGTGATCGGTGCGCGGCAGGGCAGCCCGATGGTCGTCGGCATCGGTGACGGCGATCACTTCCTCGCTTCCGATGCCGCGGCGCTGCTCTCGGTCACCCGTCGCGTCGCGTATCTCGAAGAGGGCGACATCGCCGACATCCGCCGGGAGTCCTGGGCGGTGTACGACGCGAGCGGCAAGCGCGCGGAGCGCCCGGTGATCACGATCGAAGCCTCGGGCGCGGCGGTCGAGCTCGAACCCTATCGCCACTTCATGCAGAAGGAAATATTCGAGCAGCCGCGCGCGGTCGCGGACACGCTCGAAGGCGTGGCCGGCATCAGCGCCGAGCTGTTCGGCGCCGACGCCGGCGCAACGCTGGCGGGTGTCGACGCCGTGCTCATCCTCGCCTGCGGCACCAGCTATTACTCGAGCCTGGTCGCGAAGCAGTGGATCGAGTCGCTGGCGCGGATTCCCTGCACTGTGGAAATCGCCAGCGAATACCGCTACCGCGACAGCGTGCCGAACCCGAACGCGCTGGCGGTCGTGGTGTCGCAGTCGGGCGAGACCGCCGATACGCTGGCCGCGCTGGGCCACGCCAGGGCGCTGGGGCACCCGCACACGCTTGCCATCTGCAACGTCGGCACCAGCTCGATGGTGCGGCAGACGGAACTCACGTACCTCACGCGCGCGGGCATCGAGATCGGCGTCGCGTCGACCAAGGCGTTCACCACGCAGCTCACCGCGCAGTTCCTGCTGGCGTTGACGCTCGCCAAGCTGCGCGACCGGCTCTCCGCGGAGCAGGAGGCGTCGTGGCTGCGCGCGTTGCGGCACCTGCCCGCGGCATTGCAGGCGGCGCTGGCGCTCGAGCCGCAGGTGATCGCATGGGCCGAGAAGTTCGCGCGCAAGCAGCACGCGCTGTTCCTCGGTCGGGGCCTGCACTACCCGATCGCGCTCGAAGGCGCGCTGAAGCTGAAGGAAATCTCGTACATCCACGCCGAGGCCTACCCGGCCGGCGAACTGAAGCACGGGCCGCTGGCGCTGGTCGACGCCGAGATGCCGGTGGTCGCCATCGCGCCCAACGACGCGCTGCTCGACAAGCTGAAGTCGAACCTGCAGGAAGTGCGCGCGCGCGGCGGCGAGCTGTATGTCGTTGCCGATCTTGACAGCCATCTGCAATCGAGCGAGGGCATCCACGTGATCCGGCTGCCCGAGCATGCCGGGTATCTGTCGCCGATCGTGCACACCATTCCGCTGCAGCTGCTCGCTTATCACACCGCGGTGATCCGCGGGACCGACGTGGACAAGCCGCGGAACCTGGCCAAGAGCGTGACGGTGGAGTGAGGGCGGCGGGGAAGCAACAGCCGCGCAGCTGCCGACGGCAGCGGCAGGTTCATTTCTTCGCCGACCAGTAGTCGGCCTTCTCCGGAAGCACCCAGCGAACACCCCCGCGGGGGTCGGGCGAATCGCCGGAATGGCGCGGAATGACGTGCAAATGCACATGGGGAACCGTCTGGCCCGCCGCCGCGCCGTCATTGATTCCGAGAGTGAAGCCGTCCGGACGATGCTGGACGACCAGCCGTTCGCGTATCGCATCGAGCAAGCGGAGCATGGCTGCGCGCTCGTCCTCGTGCAGGTGGAACCAGGAATGAACGTGGCGGCGAGGCACGATCAACGCATGGCCCGGACTGACGGGATGGCCATCAAGGTAGGCAAACGCAAGATCCTCCGCGGCGAGGATACGGCCGGAATCCGGCTTGCAGAACGGACAGTCTCGTTCAGTCATCCTGGCGATCCCGCTTCGCATGGCAGTTCGCTGCTCCTGTATCGCTCGCCCGAGCTCTTCCGCCCATCAGCCGTCGCAGACGTTGGCGGCATCCGCGCAGTGGAACTTGCGGACGCGCTGGTTGCGCTTGGCCCTGCCCCGGCGTCCGGTGCAGGCGGTACCCGACTGCGCATCGATGACCCGCACGCCGCATCGATCATCGCTCCAGCGCGGCGTCCCCCACGAACGGATTGCCGCTGCGCTCGGCGCCGAACGTCGACATCGGCCCGTGGCCCGGAACGAACTGCACGTCGTCGCCGTACGGCCACAGCTCTTGCGTGATCGAGCGCACGAGCGTGTCGAAATCGCCGCGCGGGAAATCGGTGCGGCCGACCGACCCCTGGAACAGCACGTCGCCGACGAACGCGACGCGAAACGCAGGCGCGACGAACACGACGTGACCCGGCGTGTGGCCGGGGCAATGGCGCACGTCGAAGGCTATGTCGCCCACGCGCACCGTATCGCCGCCTTCGAGCCAGCGGTCGGGCGTGAACAGGCGCGCACCCGGGACGCCGAAGCCGCGGCCCTGCTGCTCGAGCTGGTCGATCCAGAACGCATCCTCGCGCTGCGGCCCCTCGATCGGCACGCCCGTCCGGGCTGCGACTTCGGCCACGCCGCCGCAGTGGTCGACGTGCCCGTGCGTCACCAGGATCTTTGCCAGCTTCGCGCCGGCCTTCTCGACGGCGGCGAGCAGGCGATCGACGTCGCCGCCCGGGTCCACCAGCGCGGCCTGACCGGTCGCCTCGCACACGACGAGCGAGCAGTTCTGCTGAAAGGGCGTGACGGGGATGATGGCAAGCTTCAAGAGAGCGGCTCCTGCGAACAGTGCAAACGTACCACGCGCTCCAGGAGATCGGCACCCGCGCTGGATCGCGCAGCGTTGCAACGAGGCCGACTGTTGCCGGGAAGCAAATGCCAGGTCGGAGTCGGGGCGTCCGGTCGCGCCGGGCTAGCGTCAGGCGCGTTTCTTGCATGCGATGGGAACGGAAGTCTGGCGTTGATCACCCCCCGCGCCTGCTGCATCGGGAAAACGAAGCCGTTGATGGGAATTCCGACCGTCCCGTTCCTCCGGCGGTGCCGCCTGCCGGCATGGACTGCCGGCGCCCGTCGGCTTGCCGACGGCACCGCCACGCGGGTCGGGCGCGGACTGACCGTCGGCGCGCTCGCCCTGCTCGCCGCCGTCGTCGCCTTGCCGTCCGCGGCCGCAACGGATGCCGAAATCAGGAACCGCGCGCACGCCATCGAGGTCGATCTGCTCGGTTTCCCCAAACGGATGTTGGCCGAACTGGAGGTGCTGGCGCCACAAGTGCGCGGCACGGACGCCGGCACGCGGCGCCTGGTCGACGCCTTGCATGGCCAGGCCCTGGCAGGGGTCGGGCGCAACGACGAAGCGCAGCGACTGGCGGACCGTCTGGAGCACGAGGGAAGGGCGGCGCGCGACGATGCGCTGGTGGCGATCGCCCTGTTGATCCGCGGCGACGTCGAGTCGCGGGCGGGCGACGAGTCCCGCGCCAACGCGCTGGCGAACGAGAGCCGCAGCCTCGTCGCGGCGGCAGGCGACGAGTATGTCCGCTTCCGGGCCGCGCTGGCCGCCGGCGTCTCTGCCCGCATGCTCGGCCGGTCGGATGAAGCCTCGAGCAGCCTCCAGGAGGCGTACGCGCTCGCCGACGCTGCGCAAAACCCCTACCGGCGCGCCAATGCCCTCTACTGGCTCTCGGTCCTGCATCTGTACCTAAAGCAGCCGGAAAAGGCCCTGGCCGAAAGCCGGGCGACCTTCGACCAGGCCCGGCTCGCGAACAGTGTGTTCGGCATGGTCAAGGGCAAGGCGGCCGAGTCCGCCGCACTCGAGGCGTTGGACCGACCCGCCGAGGAACTGGCGGCGATGCACGAGGCGCTGGCCATCGCGCGCAATGCGAGCTCCGAAGTCACGGAAGCCTTCGCGCTCATCAACCTGGCGGACATCCACCTGCGGCGCAGGGATTTCCAGGCCGCCTACGACATCTCGGCGCAGTCGCTCGAGATCGTCCGCCAACTGGGCGACACGCGTTCGATCGCGGTGAACAAGGCCAACATGGGCTTCGCGCTGTTCGGGCTCGGCCGGGTCGACGCGGGCAAGCGCCTCGCCGAGGAAGCCCTGGCGGAATACGAGCGCGCCGGCGCCAACGCGGAGACCGCCGGCTTGCTGGGAGATTTCGGCCAGTATCTCGCGGATGCCGGCGACTACAAGGCCGCGCTCGCGCTGCGTGAGCGGCAGCAACGGGTCCTCGACAGGATCGCGCTCGCGATTCGCGAGCACGCCGTGCTGGAGATGCAGAAGAACTTCGAAGCCGAGCGGCACATTCGCGATATCGAGCTCGCGCACCGGCAGTCACAGGAACGGATCTGGTGGCTGCTCGCCGCGGTCTTTGCGCTGGCCTTCGCCATCGTGGCGGCGGCGTATCGCACGGTCCAGCGGACGAACCGTCTCCTGGCGCAGAAGAATGCCGAACTCGGCCTGCAAAGCAGCCATGACCCGCTCACCGCCCTCTATAACCGGCGCCATTTCCAGAATTTCATCAAGGCGATGCCCAAGGCAGAGGATCGCCGGCGGGGCGCCGCCGAGGAGCCGATGCAGGCGATCCTGCTGATCGACCTCGATTACTTCAAATTGATCAACGACCGGTTCGGCCATGCGGTCGGGGATGCCGTGCTGGTCGCGGTGGCGCGGCGGCTGCGGGACGCCCTGCGCGAAACGGACATGATCGTGCGCTGGGGCGGCGAGGAATTTCTTGTTTTCGTGCCCGTTGTGCATGCCGGCCAGCTCGACGAGATCGTGCTGCGCCTCATGCGCGCCGTCTCGGCAGACCCGATCGGCATCAGCGGGAAGGACTTGCGCGTCACCGTGTCGATCGGATACTCGCCGCTCGGGTTGCCGCCGGACAACATGGCGCTGGGTTGGGAGCGCGCGCTCGGACTCGCAGACAAGGCGCTCTACATGGCCAAGCGGCGCGGCCGCAACCGGGCCTACGGGATTGTCGGCCTCCGCCGTTCGGGTGTCGACGCGCTGGCCGCGGTCGAGGCCGACCTGGAGCGGGCGTGGCAGGAAGGGGTGGTCGACTTGCGCGAGTTTCCGGGAACGGACATCGGGGTCGCCCCGGCCGCGAAAGCGGTCGACGCCCGCGCACCCGCTGCAGCGATGCCTCGACGCGCTGCGGTGAGCAGCAGCGCCGCGGCGGTCACGCGCGATACGGAGCAACTCCGCCGGGCGAGTTGACCGGCATCAAGGACAATCCGTCACGCAGCATCGAGCATGCCCCTTTGCGCCAGTTGCGGGAGCCTGATCCTGCCGCAGCCGTCGTCACGCACCTCCGCAAAGGCACGCCATGCTCCGTGTTGAGGGCTCTGCGCTGCGCACCAAGGCCGCAGCCGGCCGTTTCGCGCTGTGGAACCTGGGCTTCCGGCCGTTCTACCTGCTCGCCAGCATTTTCGCGTCGCTCTCGATCCTGCTCTGGGTCGGCCAGTACGAGGGCTTCCTTCCCGCAATGTATGTGCGGGGCCCGGCGTGGCACGGCCACGAAATGCTGTTCGGCTACACGCTGGCCGTGGTCACGGGGTTTCTCTTCACGGCCGTGCGCAACTGGACCGGCCAGCCGACGCCGACCGGGGCCGCGCTGGCAGGATACGCCGCCCTGTGGCTCGCCGGTCGCGTGCTGGTGCTGACCCCGTACGCGATGACGGCCGCGCTGGTGAACGCCGCCTTTCCGGTGGCGGTCGCCGTGGGCATCGGCATCCCGCTCCTGCGCAGCGCGAACCGCCGCAACTACTTTTTCGTCGTCCTGCTGCTGGGCCTCGGCGGCGCCGTGCTGGCCGTGCACCTGTCGGCGCTCGGCCTCGTCGCCTGGCCGGAGCGGGCAAGCCTGCAGGTCGGGCTCGATGTCGTGCTGTTCATCATGGCGGTGATGGGCGGCCGGGTCATACCGATGTTCACCAACAACGGCATCCCGGGCGTTGCCGCCGCACGCCATCCGCTCGTGGAGAAGCTCGCGCTGGCCAGTGTCCTGTCCCTGCTCGCCGCGGATCTGCTGCAGGCGCCGTCGGCGCTCGTTGCCGTCGTGGCGGTCGTCGCCGCGGGTGCCCAAGCGGCGCGACTCTATCTCTGGCAACCGTGGCGGACGTTCGCGGCGCCGCTGGTGTGGATCCTCCACGCGGCGTACGGCTGGATCGTCGTCTACCTCGTGCTGCGCGGCCTTGCGGCTTTCGACGTGGTGGCAGCGCCGCTCGCGGTTCACGCGCTGACCATCGGGGCGATCGGCGGCATGACGATCGGGATGATGACGCGCACCGCGCGCGGGCACACCGGACGGTCCCTGACGACCGACAACTTCGAGGTCGCCTGCTTCGCGCTCGTCATGGTCGCGGCCGTCGTCCGCGTTTTCGGCGGCTTGCTCCTGCCGGGCGCCTACCTCGCGACGGTCACCGTCTCCGGTCTCTGCTGGTCGGCGGCGTTCGCGCTCTTTGCCCTCCGTTACTGGCCGGTGCTGTCGCGCGAGCGCTTCGACGGCAAGGCCGGATAGACGCGCGCGACGCGGCGACCGCATTCACGCGAGCGCCGGATTCTCCCGCAGCCGCTCGATCGCGAGATCGAGGAAGGCGCGCAGCTTCCGCGACGCGTGGCGCCCTGCCCGGGGCACCACAGGCACCGGGAGCGGGTCACCGGCGCAGTCCGCGAGCCCTGCCACCGACGTCCCGGCGGCGAGGTGATCCGCGACCTGGCAGGACAGGAGCCGAGGCAGGCCGAAGCCGTCCAGCGCGGCCGTGACCGCGGAGTCGTTGGTGGTGGTCGTGAGGCGCAGATGACCCGGCGCGCGACGCCCACAGGGATCGCCTGCGGGGATGAATCCGGTCGTTGGCCGATGCGTACCGCCACGTCGACGCCCTTGTCCACCCTGTTGACGAGGCGGTCGACGAACCAGCAGGCGGCGCTCGCCTCGGGATAGCGGCGCAGGTACTCGGTCACCCGCGCATCAGGTGTAACCGACCCCTATTCTTCCTCTCAACGCAACAGTGAATTGAGTAGGAAGGATATTCTCATCTTCCGACGAAACAATGATAGTGGCACCCATTCGCCGAGTCCACGAAACCCGACGCGAATATCCCGACCCCCACCGATCCAGGAGCCCCGCCATGAGCCGCATCACGATCCCCACCGTCGAACAATCGCCAGCCGCATCGAAGCCGCTGCTCGCCGCCGTCCACAAACAACTGGGCGTCGTCCCCAACCTGATGAAGCTGATCGGCCACAGCCCGGCCGCGCTCGAGGGCTACCTCGCGCTGAACGGCGCACTCGGCAAGGGCGTGCTCGACGCGAAGCTGCGCGAACGCATCGCGCTCGCCGTCGCCGAGTTCAACGGCTGCGAATATTGTCTCGCCGCGCACACGTATCTCGGCCGCAACGTGGCCAAGCTCGACGACGCCGAAATCGCCGCCGCCCGTCACGGCCACTCGCGCGACCTCAAGGCGGACGCCGCCGTCCGCTTCGCCCGGCGTGTCGCCGAAGCGCACGGCCGGATCGCGGACGCCGATCTCGCCGGCCTGCGCGCCGCCGGCTACGACGAGGCGAGCACCGTCGAGATCGTGCTGAATGTGGCGCTCAACGTGCTCACCAACTACATCAACAACGTGGCGCTGACCGACGTCGATTTTCCGAAGGTCACGCTCAAGGCCGCCTGAGCAAGCACCGCGTTTTCCGGGTGCGCCGCGGCGTGCCCGGAACCGGTGAACGACATCGAACCTGCCACGGAGGACCGCCATGAGCCGCGCCTTTTCCGACATCGCCTTCACCCCCGCCGTCCGTGCGCTGCAGACCCGCATGGGGAGCCGGGCGGCCTATGCGCGCCTCGACCATGCCGACGACGCGCGCGCCACGCTGACGCCCGACGAAGCTGCGTTCATCGAAGCCCGCGACGGCTTCTACCAGGCGACGGTGAGCGAAACCGGGTGGCCGTACGTGCAATTCCGCGGCGGGCCGGCCGGCTTCCTCAAGGTGCTGGACGCGAAGACCGTGGGCTACGCGGATTTCCGCGGTAACGTCCAATACGTCAGCGTCGGCAACCTCGAGGGCGACGGCCGCGTCGCGCTGATCCTGATGGACTATGCCAACCGCCGCCGGCTGAAGGTCCTGGGCCGCGCACGCCTGGTGCAGGAAAGCGAGGACCCGGCATTGCTCGCGCGGCTCGTGCTGCCCGATTACCGGGCGCGGGTCGAGCGCGCGGTGATCATCACGGTGCAGGCGTACGACTGGAATTGCCCGCAGCACATCACGCCGCGGTTCACCGCCGAGGAGGTCGACGCGGCAGCTGCACCGCTGTTCGCGGACCTGGCGCGCGCCGGTGTCGCGCCGTGCGCCGATCAATCCGCCCAGGCCGCCAGCGGATTGCGCGCGCTTCTGCGCCGGAGGTAGAGCGCGCCGGCGCCTGCCGCCGGCCACGCGGCGGGCGAATGCGGTAGCATGACGGCCCGCCTTCCGCACGCTCCCGGCCATGGACTTCGCCTTCATCCTCGACCCGCTGCCCTCGCTCAAGGCCTACAAGGATTCGAGCGTCGCGATGATGCGCGCGCTGGTCGCCCGCGGCCACTGCGTGTACGCGCTCGAGCCGGCGGACATTTTCTGGGACGGCGACGGCACCCGGGCCCGCGTCGTGCCGCTCACGCTCCTCCCCGACAGCTACGACTGGTACGACGCGGGGACAGCGGAAGATCGCGCGCTCACGACGTTCGCGGCGACGCTGATGCGCAAGGACCCGCCGTTCGACATGGAGTACGTCTACGCGACGTACTTGCTGGAAGCGGCGGAGCGCGAAGGCGCGCGCGTGTTCAACCGGCCGCGCGCGATCCGCGATCACAACGAGAAGATGGCGATCGCCCGGTTCCCGCAGTTCGTCGCGCCGACGCTCGTCGCGCGCGACGCCGGCCGGATCAACGCGTTCATCGACCGCCACCGCGACGTCATCCTGAAGCCGCTCGACGGCATGGGCGGCGCGTCGGTGTTCCGGATCCGCGAGGACGACCCCAATCGCAACGTCATCATCGAAACCGTCAGTCGGGACGGGGACCGGACGGTGATGGCGCAGCGCTTCATCCCGGAGATCGCCGACGGCGACAAGCGCGTGCTGCTGATCGCCGGCAAGGCGGTGCCCTATGCGTTGGCCCGCATTCCCAAAGCCGGCGAAACCCGCGGCAACCTCGCCGTGGGCGGGCGCGGTGAAGCACGCCCGCTGACTCCCGCCGAGCAGGCAATCGCCGCGACGGTCGGGCCGGCGTTGTGGGCCGAGGGCCTGTTGCTGGTCGGCCTCGACGTGATCGGCAGCTGCCTGACCGAGGTCAACGTGACCAGCCCCACCTGCTTCGTCGAGATTGCCGAGCAGACCGGCTTCGACGTTGCCGGGACGTTCGCGGCGGCGCTGGAGGAGATCTGCCGGTGACCGATGCGGCCCGGGCGTGCGTGCTAACATCAGCGCCGACAACCCACCTCCGCGAGCGCCGCGGACCGCGACCCCGCCCCGCGCGGCTGTCGCCCATGCGGGGACCACCATGATCGGCATCCTGATCGTTGCCCACGACACCCTGGGCGAAAGCCTCGTGCGGGCGGTGACGCACGTCCTCGGCGTGCGGCCACCGCAGTTCGAGGCATTGGCGGTCGCCGCCACCGACGATCCGCTGCTGCTGCTGCCGCGCGCGCGCGAGGCCGTGGCGCGGCTCGACACCGGCGACGGCGTCGTGATCTTCTCCGACATCTTCGGCGCCACCCCCTGCAATCTCGCCTGCAAGCTGCTGGTGCCGGGACGGGTCGAAGGTGTCGCCGGCGTCAATCTGCCGATGCTGGTGCGCGTGTTCACCTACCGCACCCGTGGCATGGACACGCTGATGAAAAAGGCGGTCTCGGGTGGCTGCGAAGGCGTCCTGCACATCGACCTCGATCCGGCCTATGCAGCAGCGCGAGGTTGAAATCGTCAACAAGCTGGGCCTGCACGCCCGCGCGTCGGCCAAGCTTACGCAGCTTGCGGCCAGGTACCAGTGCGAAGTCGCAATGGTGCGCAACGGCCGCCGCGTGAACGCCAAGAGCATCATGGGGGTGATGATGCTCGCCGCCGGCAAAGGCGCGAAGGTGACGTTGGAGACGGACGGGCCGGGCGAGGTCGAGGCGCTCGACTCGATGGTGGCGCTGATCAACGACTGTTTCGGCGAAGGCCAGTGACGCCCGCCCCGCGCGCCATGGCGAGTTTCGCCTTGCACGGGATCGGCGTCTCGCGCGGCATCGCGATCGGGCGGGCGCAGCTCGTTTCGCACGCGACGTTCGAAGTCGCGCATTACGCGATCCCGCCGGGCGGTCTCGACGCCGAGATCACGCGCTTCGACCACGCGATCCGCGATGTCCAGCTGGAGCTGGAAAGCCTGCGTCACGTGGTGACCGCGGGCGATTCTCCGGCCGAGATCGGCGCGTTTCTCGACGTGCACTGGATGATCCTCAAGGATCCGACGCTGTGCGAGGTGCCGCGCAGGATCATCACCGAGCAGCGCTGCAACGCGGAATGGGCGCTGACGCAGCAGATGGCCGTGCTGGTCGAGCAGTTCGACCAGATCGAGGACCCGTATCTGCGCGAGCGCAAGGCGGACGTGGTGCAGGTGGTCGAGCGCGTGCTGAAGCGGCTCCTCGGCCGGCCCGGTCCGGCGGGGGCGCCGACCTCCGAGCATCAGACCATCCTCGTCGCGCACGACCTGTCGCCGGCCGACGTCATCCAGTTCAAGCAGCATCGCTTCGCGGCCTTCATCACCGATCTCGGCGGCGTCACCTCGCACACCGCCATCGTCGCCCGCAGCCTCAACGTGCCGGCGGTGGTCGCCACGCACAACGGCCGGCAGATGATCCGCGAGAACGAGCTGCTCATCGTCGACGGCACCAACAACGTCGTCATCATCAATCCCGACAAATCGGTGCTGGCCGAGTACCGGCTGAAGCAGGGCGAGCTGGGGCTGGAGCGCGCCAAGCTGCGGCGCCTGCGGACCAAGCCGGCGATGACGATCGACGGCCAGGAGGTGGAGCTTCTCGCCAACATCGAGCTGCCGGACGATCTCCCGCAGACGATCGAGAGCGGTGCCGGCGGCATCGGCCTCTTCCGGTCCGAATTCCTGTTCCTCAACCGCGAGGGCCTGCCGACGGAGGACGAACAGTTCGAGGCCTACCGCGAAGTCGCGCAGGGGATGGGCGGCAAGCCGGTGACCATCCGCACCTTCGACCTCGGCGCCGACAAGCAGCAGGTGGGATTGGGCGGCCTGTCGCGGGTGTCGCCGAATCCGGCGCTCGGCCTGCGCGCGGTGCGCTTCTGCCTCGCCGAACCGCGGCTCTTCCTCACCCAGCTCCGCGCGATCCTGCGGGCGACGCACTACGGCAACGTCCGCATCCTCATTCCGATGCTGGCGTCGGTCGCCGAGATCGACCAGACGCTGGTGATGATCGCGCAGGCCAAGGAGTCGCTGCGCGAGCGCGGCACGCCCTTCAACGCCGAGGTCGAGGTCGGCGGCATGATCGAGATCCCGGCCGCCGCGCTCGCGATCTCCTCGTTCCTCGCCAAGCTCGATTTCCTGTCGATCGGCACCAACGACCTGATCCAGTACACGCTGGCCATCGACCGCTCCGATGATGCCGTGTCGCACCTGTACGACCCGCTGCATCCGGCGGTGCTGAAGCTCATCGCCATGGCGATCACGGCGGCGAAGCGCGCCCATGTGCCGATCGCCGTCTGCGGCGAGATGGCGGGCGAGGTGCGCCTGACGCGGCTCCTGCTCGGCCTCGGCTTGCGCAGCTTTTCGATGCATCCGGCGCATGTCCCGGGCGTCAAGCAGCGCGTGCTGACGTCCGACGTCCCGCAGATCAGCGGCATCGTCGACCGGATGCGCCGCACCGACGATCCGGCCAAACTGATCGCGCTGCTCGACAGGTTGAACGTGTAACCGCAACGCCGGCCGGGTGCCTTGTCCGGACCCACCTGCCACGCACTTCGATGCCTTCGTTCTCCGCTACCGCCGGCAACGCCGCGGCGACCGACGCAGCAGCGTCCGGCACCGGACGTTCGGTCGGCGTCGTCGTCCCCCAGCGGGCCCGGTTCACGACGCCGCTCCCGCTCGCCTGCGGCAAGGTGCTGCCGGAGTACGAGTTGGCGTACGAGACCTACGGCACGCTGGCGGCGGACGCCGGCAACGCGGTGCTGATCTGCCACGCGCTCAATGCGTCCCACCATGTCGCCGGGCATTACGCGGACGATTCGGGCAACGTCGGCTGGTGGGACAACATGGTCGGCCCCGGCAAACCGCTCGACACCGACCGCTTCTTCGTCGTCGGCGTCAACAATCTGGGCAGCTGCTTCGGCTCGACCGGCCCGCTGTCGGGCAATCCCGCAACGGGCAAGCCATGGGGCGCCGATTTCCCGCTGATCACGGTCGAGGACTGGGTCGACGCGCAGGCGCGGCTCGCCGACCGGCTCGGGATCCGGCGGTTCGCCGCCGTGATGGGCGGCAGCCTCGGCGGGATGCAGGCCCTCGACTGGGCGATCCGCTATCCCGACCGCATCGGCCATGCGCTGGTGATCGCGGCGGCGCCCAATCTCTCGGCGCAGAACATCGCGTTCAACGAGGTCGCGCGGCAGGCGATCCTGACCGATCCGGATTTCCACGACGGGCGCTTCGACGAGCACGGCGTCAAGCCGCGCCGCGGGCTCATCGTCGCACGGATGATCGGGCACATCACCTATCTGTCCGACGAGCAGATGGAGGAGAAATTCGGCCGCGCGCTGCGCGAGGGACTCAAGTTCTCGTTCGCGCCCGAGTTCCAGATCGAGTCGTACCTGCGCTACCAGGGCGAGAAGTTCGCCGACTACTACGACGCCAACACGTACCTGCGGATCACCAAGGCGCTCGACTATTTCGACCCCGCGCAGGCATCCGGCGGCAGCCTTGCCCGCGCGCTGGCGCCGGCCGTGTGCCGCTTCCTGGTCATCGCGTTCACGACCGACTGGCGCTTTGCGCCGGCCCGCTCGCGCGAGATCGTCAAGGCGCTGGTCGACAACCACCGCGACGTTGACTACGCCGAAATCGTCGCGCCGCACGGGCATGACGCGTTCCTGCTCGAGGACCCACGGTATCTCGCCGCGGTCCGCGCGTACTTCGAACGCATCGCCGCCGAAATGGGGTCAGGTTCGGCAATGGAGTCAGGTCCGGCACTGGGGTCAGGTCCATTTTCGCCTCTGCAGCCGCGGCGCCAGATTGGAGTTCTCTCCCAGGCGAAAATGGACCTGACCCCAGTGCCAGACCTGCAGGCGAAATTGGATCTGACCCCATTTCGGCCATTTCCGAAATTGGATCTGACCCCATTGCCAAACCTGACCCCATTGCCGAACGCGCTGCCGGCCTACCTTCCCTCTGCGGCGGCGGCCGCCGGCCGCGCCGATTTCGCGACCATCGCCGCGTGGATCGCGCCGAATGCGCGGGTGCTCGATCTCGGCTGCGGCAATGGCAGCCTGCTCGCGTACCTCCAGCGCGAGCGCGGCGCTTCGGGTTACGGCATCGAGATCGACGACGCCGGCGTGCTGAGCTGCATCGCCAATGGCATCAGCGTGCTGCAGAGCGACCTCGAGTCGGGCCTTGCGGGGTTCGACGATGCATCGTTCGATTGCGTGATCCTGTCGCAGACGCTGCAGGCGATGCGTCACACGAGGGACATCGTCGACGAGATGCTGCGCGTCGGCCGCGAAGCGATCGTCACGTTCCCGAACTTCGGCCACTGGACGCACCGGCTGCAGATCCTGCGCGGCCGGATGCCGGTGTCGTCGTCTCTGCCGTACCAGTGGTACGACACGCCCAACATCCACCTGTGCACGGTCGCCGATTTCGACGCGTTCCTCGGCGAGCGCCGGTGCGCCGTGGAGAATCGCGTGGTGCTCTCCGGCGGCAAGCCGGTGTCCGTGCTGCCCAACCTGCTCGGCGAACTCGCGATCTATCGATTCCGACGCGCGTAGCCCGGGTACCCTCTCCCGATGTCACTCGCGCAATACACCGCGATCTTCACCAACCGGCGCGTCGCGGTCATGCTGCTGCTGGGCTTTTCCTCGGGGCTGCCGCTCGCCCTCACCACCGGGACGCTGCAGGCCTGGGCCACGGCCGATGGCCTCGACATCAGGACCATCGGCTTTCTCACGCTGGTCGGCAGCGCATATACGCTCAAGTTCCTGTGGGCGCCGCTGATGGACCGCTTCGTGCCGCCGCTCCTGGGCCGGCGCCGCGGCTGGATGCTGGTGACGCAGTGCCTGCTGATCGCCGCGATTGCCGCGATGGGGGCGTTCTCGCCCGTCCGCGCGATCGTTGCGTTGGCTCTGGTGGCGGTCATTGTCGCGTTCTGCTCGGCCTCGCAGGACATCGCGTTCGATGCCTACCGCACCGACGTGTTGCGCAAGGAGGAGCGCGGCGCCGGCGCCGCCGTTTCGGTGCTCGGCTATCGGCTGGCCATGCTGGTGTCGGGCGGGCTCGCGCTGGTGCTGGCCGACAGTTATCTCGGCTGGCAGGCCACCTACTGGCTGATGGCCGCGCTGATGCTGATCGGCGTCGCCGCCACATGGTTCGCCGCCGAGCCGGAGGTCGACGTGCGGCCGCCGCGCACCCTCGGCGAGGCGGTGACGGGCCCGCTGCGGGATTTCTTCTCGCGTGAAGGCGCGCTCCTCGCGCTGCTCCTGATCGTGCTCTACAAGCTGGGGGACGCGTTCGCGGGCAGCCTCACGACCGCGTTCCTCATCCGCGGCGTCGGCTTCTCGGTCACCGAAGTCGGCGCGATCAACAAGGTTCTCGGTCTCATTGCCACCATTGTCGGCGCGCTGGCGGGTGGCGCGCTGATGACGCGGCTTTCGTTGTACGGCGCGCTGATGCTGTTCGGCATCCTGCAGGCGGTCACCAACCTCGGCTTCTGGTTTCTGGCGGTCACGCCGAAAGCGTACTGGTCGATGGCGACGGTGGTGGGTCTCGAGAACCTCTGCGGCGGCATGGGCACGGCGGCGTTCGTCGCCTTCCTCATGGCGCTATGCCGCGTGCGGTACTCGGCGACACAATTCGCGCTGCTGTCCGCGCTGGCAGCCGTGGGACGCACCTATCTCGCCGGGCCGCTGTCGGGCGTGATGGTGGAATCGTTCGGATGGCCGGTGTTCTTTCTGTGCACGTTCGCGATCGCCTTGCCGGGACTAGGATTGCTGTGGGCGCAGCGCGAGCAGGTGCGCGCGCTCGATAAATCGGAGCGATAAATCGGGGCAACCGCGACCCTTTGCCGCATCCACCCGGGTTTTGCGCCTGCGGTGCAACCCGGGCTACGCGCAGCGCGAGCAGGTGCCCGGGCTCGATTCTGGATTGGGTAACCGCTGCCGCCGCCCGGTTTGGCTCAGGCGATCGATGGCGACTGTTCGATTGTTACGTATCCGACCCCGCTTTTTCCAGCGCGTCGTTCAGCGCCAGCCACTCAGCTTCGAGGCGCGCCAGGTCCCACGCGAGATCACCCTGGCGGGCGAGCTTCGCCTTGAGCTCGTGCTTGCTCGGCTCGGCATACGCGTCGGGCGCCGTGAGCCACGCCTCCAGTGCGGTCTTCTCCGCGGCCAGCGCAGCGAGATCGCGCTCGACCTGCGCGAGCTTCGTCGCGAGCGGCTTGCGCTGCGCGTAGGAGCGCTGTCGCGACGCGGCCTCGGCGCGCTTCTGCGCCTTGCGGTCGGGCGGAGCCGCGACCGCGGCCGCGGCGGGAGCGGCTGGGGGCGCGCTGCCGGCCGCGCGGCGGCCCGCGCCCAGCACCCAGTCGCGGTAGTCGTCCAGGTCGCCGTCGAACGGCGCGACCTTGCCGTCGGCGACGAGCCATAATACGTCGGTGGTCGCGCGCAGCAGATGGCGATCGTGCGCGACGACGATCAGCGCGCCGCAGTAATCCTGCAGCGCTTCGGCCAGCGCTTCGCGCATCTCGATGTCGAGGTGGTTGGTCGGCTCGTCGAGGATCAGCAGGTTCGGCTTCTGCCTCACCAGCAGCGCCAGCGTGAGCCGCGCCTTCTCCCCGCCCGAGAAGCGCGCGACCGGTGCGCTCGCCATGTCGCCGCGGAAGTCGAAGCCGCCGAGGAAGCCGCGCATCTCCTGCTCGCGCGCGCCCGGGTCGACACGCGCGAGATGCCACAGCGGTGACTCCTCCTCGCGCAACTGTTCGACCTGGTGCTGCGCGAAATAGCCGATCTTCAACGCCTGCGCGGTCAGCCGTTCGCCGGCGCGCGGCGCAAGCGTTCCGGCAACCGCCTTCAGCAGCGTCGACTTGCCGGCGCCGTTGGGGCCGAGCAGCCCGATGCGGTCGCCGGCGAGGATCGACCACTCCAGGTTCGCCAGGACCGGCGGGCTGGTCGCCGGATCGCCGTATCCCAGCGTGACGTGCTCGAGGCGGACGAGCTGCCGCGCGGTGATCGGCGTGGCCGCGAAGGTGAACTCGAACGGGCTGTCCACGTGCGCGGCAGCGATGCGTTCCATGCGCTCCAGCGCCTTGACCCGGCTCTGCGCCTGTTTGGCTTTCGTGGCCTTGGCGCGGAAGCGGTCGACGAACGCCTGCAGGTGCGCGATCTGCTTCTGCTGCTTCGCAAAGCTCGCCTGCTGCAGCGACAGCTGCAGCGCGCGCTCCTGCTCGAACTGCGAGTAGTTGCCACCGTAGGTCTTCAACTTCTGCGCGTCGACATGGACGATCATCCCGACCACAGCGTCGAGAAAATCGCGGTCGTGCGTGATCAGCAGCAGCGTGCCGGGATAGCGGGCGAGCCAGTCCTCGAGCCAGAGCACCGCGTCGAGGTCGAGGTGGTTGGTCGGCTCGTCGAGCAGCAGCAGATCCGAGCGGCACATCAGCGCCTGCGCGAGATTGAGCCGCATCCGCCAGCCGCCGGAAAAGCTCGCCACGGCATCGCCGTGCCGCGCATCGGGAAAGCCGAGGCCGGACAGCAACGTGGCGGCGCGGGCACGCGCGGCGTACCCGCCGATCACGTCGAAGCGGTGGTGCAGCTCGGCCAGCGCCTCGCCGCCCGCGTGCGGATCGGCATCGTGGGCCGCATCGGCAGCGGCCAGTGCCGCCTCGACGTCGCGCAGTTCGCGATCGCCGTCGAGCACGAAATCGATGGCCGGAGTCGGCGCAGCCGGCGTTTCCTGCGCGACATGCGCAATGGTCCACGCCGCCGGCAGCTGGACATCGCCGGCATCGGGCAGCAGTTCGCCGCGGATGAGCGCGAACAGGCTCGATTTGCCGCAGCCGTTGGGGCCGATGAGCCCGGCCTTGTGCCCGGGGTGGACCGTCAGCGCCGCGCTTTCGAGCAGGCGTTTCGCGCCGCGGGCGAGCGTGAGGTTGGTGAGGCGGAGCATGAGCGGTCGGCTACGCCGTCAGTTCGTGGTCGTAGTCGATGATCAACGGCGCATGGTCGGAAAAACGCCGGTTGGTGTAGATCTTCGCCGCCGTCGCCGTCGCGGCGATGCCGGGCGTCGCGATCTGGTAGTCGATCCGCCAGCCGACGTTGTTCGCCCACGCCTGCCCGCGGTTCGACCACCACGTGTACTGTTCCGGCCGCGGATCCACGCGCCGGAAGACGTCGACGAAACCGAGGTCGTCGAACACGTGGGTGAGCCACGCGCGCTCCTCGGGCAGAAAGCCGGAATTCTTCTGGTTGCTGCGCCAGTTCTTGAGGTCGATCGGCTGGTGCGCGATATTCCAGTCGCCGCACAGAATGACCTCGCGCCCCGCCGCGCGCAATTGCGCGAGCCGGGGCAGGAATGCCTCCAGGAAACGGAATTTCGAGGCCTGCCGGTGGGGTCCGCTCGAGCCCGAAGGCAGGTAGAGGCTGATCACCGTGAGGTCGCGGAACGTCGCTTCGACGTAGCGCCCTTCGGCATCGAATTCCGGGTGGCCGAAACCGATCGCCACCCGGGGTGGCGTCTTCGCGTAGAGCGCGACGCCGCTGTAGCCCTTCTTTTGCGCCGGGGCGAAGGTCGCGTGCGCCTTGCGCGGGGCGACGAGCGGCCGCGGAATGTCATCCGGGCCCGCCTTGATTTCCTGCAGGCAGACGACATCCCACGGTTCGGCCCGGGCGAGCCAGCGGGCGAAGCCCTTGCGCTCGGCGGAGCGGATGCCGTTGACGTTGAGCGTGATGACTCGCAAGCGGTCTCCGGGGAGCGCGCGAAGGCGCGCGAAGGCAGGAAAAGCGGGCGAGTGTACACGACGCCCCGGCGTTTTCGCGCACGCGCATGGGCGCGGGTGCGGGCATCCCGCCGGGCCGGAGGTGCCGGCGCGGTATACTCGCAGAGACCTCACCTTGCTCGCAGATGACCGATTTCCGCCAGGACTTCCTCGCTTTCGCGCTGGCACGCGACGTGCTGCGGTTTGGCGACTTCATCACCAAGGCCGGCCGCAGGAGCCCATATTTCTTCAACGCCGGGCTGTTCTGCGATGGCGCGAGCCTGCGCGACCTCGGGCGCTTCTATGCCGATGCGTGGCTGGCCTCCGGCATCGACTGCGACCAGCTGTTCGGACCGGCGTACAAGGGCATCACGCTGGCCGCGGCCACGGCCATCGCGCTGGCCGAAAAAGGACGGAATCTGCCGTACAGTTTCAATCGCAAGGAGGCGAAAGACCACGGGGAGGGCGGCGTCGTGGTCGGCGCGCCGCTCGCCGGGCGCGTCCTGATTGTCGACGACGTGATCACCGCGGGAACGTCGGTGCGCGAATCGGTGGAGCTGATCCGGTCGCAGGGGGGTGAGCCGGCCGGCGTGCTGATCGCACTCGACCGGATGGAGCGCGGGCAGGGCGCGGCCTCCGCGGTGCAGGAAGTGCGCGACGCCTACGGCATCCCGGTCGTGGCGATTGCCACGCTGGATGACGTGATGCGCTTCATCGCCGGCCGGCCCGACCTCGAACGCTGGCGGCCCGCGGTGAGCGCGTACCGCGAGCAGTACGGTGCGCGGTAACGTGTCGCCGGGGCCTGTGCGCGTCGGCGAGCGCAGGAACCGACCGCGAAGTGCAGGGTTCTAACGGAATCAGGTGGCTGGAGGTGGACTTGGGCAATGCAATCCGCGGGCGCTCGCCCGCACCGGATGGAAAGGCAAGCGGTGGCTGGCGGCCGGTCGCGGCGGTCGTGCTGCTGGCCGGTTTGGCGCTCGGCTCCGGCGCTGTTCAGGCGGCGATGTACAAGTGGGTCGACGAAAAGGGCGTCACGCACTACACCGACACGATGCCGCCGGACGCCGTCAACAAGGCGAACACCCAGTTGAGCCCGCAGGGCATCCCGCTCAGGAAGACCGATCCGGCGATCACGCCGGAGCAGCGCAAGGCACGCGAAACCGAGGTGGAGCGGCAGCGCGAGGCGGCCAAGGTGCAGGAGGAGACGGCGCGCAAGGATCGGGCGCTGCTCGACTCGTACACGACGGACAGCGACATCGATCTCGCCAAGAACCGCTCGCTGCGCACGGTAGAGATGGCCCTCAAGTCGGCGCAGGCCTACAGCGCCCAGCTGACCAAGCGCAAGGCGGATCTGATCGCGAGCAAGGCGGGGCTGGCGGGCAAGCCGGTCCCGGTGAGCCTCGAACGCGAGCTGGCCTCCACCGACGCCGAACTCGCGCGGCAGGTCGACTTCATCGCGCTGAAGCAGAAGGAGTTGGTCACGATCGCGGCCCGGTACGACGCCGACAAGGTGCGGTGGGATGCGCTCAAGGGCGGCAGCGTGTCGCCGCCCCCGCCGGCCGCGCAGGCCGGATCGGCGAAGAAATAGCCGGCGGCGCCCCCCCGCAAACCGGGGACAGACCACGGTTCCCCCGCAAACCGTGGTCTGTCCCCGGTTTGCGGGGGCGCGCCCGATAGCTGCGATAATCGCGTCCCTCCAACCTTTTCCGCGGCGACCGAGCGATGGCTCAATACGTTTACACGATGAACCGGGTGGGCAAGATCGTGCCCCCCAAGCGCGTCATCCTCAAGGACATTTCGCTGTCCTTTTTCCCGGGCGCCAAGATCGGCGTGCTGGGTTTGAACGGCTCGGGCAAGTCGACGCTGCTGCGCATCATGGCGGGCGAGGACAAGGAGTTCGAAGGCGAGGCGGTGCCGATGCCGAACATGCGCATCGGCTTCCTGCCGCAGGAGCCCCAGCTCGACCCTGGCCAGAGCGTGCGCGAGGCGGTGCAGCAGGGCATGTCCGACGTGCTCGACGCCAAGAAGCGCCTCGACGAGATCTACGCGGCGTACGCGGAGCCCGACGCCGACTTCGACCAGCTCGCGACCGACCAGGCGAAATACGAGTCGATCATCGCCGCCTCCGGCGCCGACAGCGACGTGCAGATGGAGGTCGCGGGCGATGCGCTGCGGCTGCCGCCCTGGGACGCGAAGGTCGCCACGCTGTCGGGCGGCGAAAAGCGCCGCGTCGCGCTGTGCCGGCTGCTGCTGTCGCGGCCCGACATGCTGCTGCTCGACGAGCCGACCAACCATCTCGACGCCGAGAGTGTGGACTGGCTCGAGCAGTTTCTGCAGAAATTCCCGGGCACCGTGATCGCGGTGACGCACGACCGGTACTTCCTCGACAATGCGGCCGAGTGGATTCTCGAGCTCGACCGCGGCTACGGCATCCCGTGGAAGGGCAACTACAGCTCGTGGCTGGAGCAGAAGGAGGCGCGGCTCGCGACCGAGGCCAAGCAGGATGTGGCGCGGATCAAGGCGATGAAGCTGGAGCTCGAATGGGTGCGGCAGAACCCCAAGGGCCGGCAGGCCAAGAGCAAGGCCCGCATCGCGCGCTTCAACGACCTCGCTTCCTACGAGCACCAGCAGCGCAACGAGACCTCCGAGATCTTCATCCCCGTCGCCGAGCGGCTCGGCAACGAAGTCATCGAGTTCAACGGCGTGTCGAAGGGCTACGGCGACCGGCTGCTGATCGACGATCTGTCGTTCCGGGTCCCGCCCGGCGCGATCGTCGGCGTGATCGGGCCGAACGGCGCCGGCAAGTCGACGCTGTTCCGGATGATCACCGGCAAGGAAAAGCCGGACAGCGGCGAAGTCGTGATCGGCCACACGGCGCAGCTCGCCGTCGTCGACCAGCTGCGCGATGCACTGCCGAACGAAAAGACCGCGTGGGAGGCCATCTCGGGCGGGCTCGACATCCTGACCGTGGGCAGGTTCGAGATGCCCTCGCGGGCGTACCTCGGACGGTTCAATTTCAAGGGGCAGGATCAGCAGAAGCTGGTCGGAGCGCTGTCGGGCGGCGAGCGCGGCCGGCTGCATCTCGCGGCCACGCTGCTCGAGGGCGGCAACGTGCTGCTGCTGGACGAGCCGTCGAACGATCTCGACGTCGAGACGCTGCGCGCGCTGGAGGAGGCGCTGCTGGAATTCGCGGGCAGCGTGATGGTGATCTCGCACGATCGCTGGTTCCTCGACCGGATCGCGACGCACATCCTCGCCGCGGAGGACGACTCGAAGTGGGTGTTCTTCGAGGGCAACTACCGCGAATACGAGGACGACAAGCGGAAGCGTCTCGGCGAGGAAGGCGCCCGGCCGCACCGGCCGCGGTACAAGCCGCTCATGCACTGAAAGCCGAAAGCCGGGTCAGGTCCGGAAATGGGGTCAGGTCCATTTTAGGGAATGGGGTCAAGGGAATGGGGTCAGGGTCCTAAAATGGACCTGACCCCATTTCCGCCAGCTTCTGGCGCAGGATCGCGTTGACCTGCGCCGGGTTGGCCTTGCCCTTGGTGGCTTTCATGGTCTGGCCGACGAGCGAGTTGAACGCCTTTTCCTTGCCGGCCCTGAACTCGGCGACGATTCCCGCGTTGGCGGCGAGCACGTCGTCGACGATCTTGCCGATCGCGCCTTCGTCGGAGATCTGCGTCAAGCCGCGGCTGCCGATGATCGCGTCGGCGTCGCCTTCGCCGGCCCACATCGCGTCGAACACGTCCTTCGCGATCTTGCCGGAGATGGTGCCGTCGGCAATGCGCCGGATGAGCCCTGCGAGCCGCGGCGCGGAGACCGGCGAACGTGCAATGTCGACGTCGGCCTTGTTGAGCGCTGCGGACAGTTCGCCTTGCACCCAGTTGGCCGCGCTTTTCGGATCGCCGCCGAACGTCCGCACGGTCTCCTCGAAGTAGCTCGCGAGTTCGCGGTGGCCAGTGAGCGCTGCCGCGTCGGCGGCCGGCAGGCCGTACGTCGCGCCGAACCGCGCCTTCATCGCGGCGGGCAGTTCCGGCATTTCGGCGCGCACGCGCTCGATCCACGCCTCGCCGATCACCAGCGGCGGCAGGTCGGGATCCGGGAAGTAGCGGTAGTCCTGCGCGTCTTCCTTGCTCCTCATCGGGCGTGTTTCGTTGCGTTCGGGGTCGTAGAGCCGCGTTTCCTGGACCACGGTGCCGCCGTCCTGGATCAGCTCGATCTGCCGCCGGACCTCGAACTCGATCGCCTGCTGCATGAAACGGAAGCTGTTCAGGTTCTTGATCTCGCAGCGGGTGCCGAGCTTGTCGCTGCCCAGCGGGCGCACCGAAACGTTGGCGTCGCAACGGAAGCTGCCTTCCTGCATGTTGCCGTCGCAGATGCCGATCCAGCGCACCAGCGAGTGCAACACCTTGGCGTAGGCGACCGCCTCGTCGCTGCTGCGCAGATCCGGTTCCGACACGATCTCGAGCAGCGGCGTGCCCGCACGGTTGAGATCGATGCCCGTCATGCCGTGGTAGTCCTCGTGCAGCGACTTGCCCGCATCCTCTTCCAGATGCGCGCGGGTCAGGCGTACCGTCCGCTCGCCCTGGTCGGTGACGATCGTCAGCGTCCCCCCCTGCACGACCGGGATCTCGAACTGGCTGATCTGGTAGCCCTTGGGGAGGTCCGGGTAGAAATAGTTTTTCCGCGCGAACACGCTCGTCCGGTTGATCTTTGCGCCGACGGCGAGGCCGAAACGGATCGCGCGCTCGACGGCGCCCCGGTTCGGCACCGGCAGCACGCCCGGAAGCGCCAGGTCGATCGCGGAGGCCTGCGTGTTCGGCGCGGCGCCGAACGCGGTCGCGGCGCCGGAGAAGATCTTCGACACGGTCGACAGTTGCGCGTGCGTCTCGAGCCCGATGACGGTTTCCCACTTCATGTCAGATCCGTTTGGGTGTTGGCGTTCGGCATCGGCATCGGCATCGGCATTGCCGCGTTGCACCGTCACGTCGTTACGCCGGGCGGCACGCGCCGGTGCCAGTCCGTCGCCTGCTGGAACCGGTGCGCGACGTTCACCATCGCCGCCTCGGCGAAATAGTTGCCCTGGATCTGCAGCCCGATCGGCAGCCCGTTGCGGTCGAAGCCGCACGGAATCGACATCGCCGGCGCACCGGTGAGGTTGGCGGCCACCGTGTAGATGTCGTTGAGGTACATCTGCACCGGGTCGCCGGTCTTGGCGCCGATCCGGAACGCGGTCGACGGCGCGGTCGGGCCCATGATCACGTCGCAGCGTTCGTAGGCGCGCCGGAAATCGTCGGCGATCAGCCGGCGCACCTGCTGCGCCTTGAGGTAGTAGGCGTCGTAATAGCCGTGCGACAGCACGTAGGTGCCGATGAGGATGCGCCGCTTCACTTCGGCGCCGAAGCCTTCGGCGCGGGATTTCTTGTACATGTCGGCAAGGTCGCCGTACTTCGCGGCGCGGTGGCCATAGCGCACGCCGTCGAAGCGCGACAGGTTGGACGACGCTTCGGCCGGCGCGATCACGTAGTAGACCGGGATGGCAAGGTTGACGTTCGGGAGCGCGATGTCGACGGTCGCGGCGCCCAGCGTGCGAAATTCGTCGATTGCCCCGGCCAGCGCCGCGTCCACGTCCGGATCATTGCCGCCGCCGAAGTACTCCCTGGGCAGGCCGATGCGCAGTCCGGCGAGGGGCTGCGTGGCGTCAGGCGCCGCCCGCCCGGCGGCAATCAGCCGCGTGTAGTCCTCGCGCGGCCGTTCGAGCGAGGTCGCATCGCGCGGATCGTGGCCGGCCATCGCGTTCAGCAGCAGCGCGCAATCCTCGGCCGTCTGCGCGAATGCGCCGGCCTGATCGAGGCTCGACGCGAACGCGACGAGGCCGTAGCGCGAGCAGATGCCGTACGTGGGCTTCAGCCCGGTGATGCCGGAGAACGAGGCCGGCTGCCGGATCGAGCCGCCGGTGTCGGTGCCGGTGGCGCCGGCGACCAGGCGGGCGGCGACGGCCGCCGCCGAGCCGCCCGAGCTGCCGCCGGGAACGCACCGCACGTCCCACGGGTTCCGCGCGGGGCCGAAATGCGACGTCTCGGTCGACGAGCCCATCGCGAACTCGTCCATGTTGGTCTTGCCGACGAGCACGGTGCCCGCCTGCTTCAGACCGGTCACCACGTGCGCGTCGTACGGCGCGATGAAATCAGCGAGCATCCGCGAGCCGCAGGTGGTCCGCAGCCCGGCCGTCATCAGGACATCCTTGTGCGCGATCGGGATGCCGACGAGCGGGCCCGCATCACCGCTCGCCCGTCGCGCATCGGCCGCCCGGGCGGCCGCCAGCGCGCGCTCGGCGTCGAGCGTCACAAACGCGTTCAGGGCCGGATTGATCCGGGCGATCCGGTCGAGGAGCCCCGTCGTCAGCTCGACGCTGGAAACACTGCGTCCGGCGAGCAAGCGAGCGAGTTCGGCGATGGAGGCGGACAGCATGATTCGGTCAGGTGTCGGCGGGGAGCGTTGAGGGAAAGCGTCGGTTCGGCCGGTGGGAGGCCAGCGTCGCCAGGCGCGAGGCCCGGCCGGCCTTCCCGCCCGCCCTACTCGATGACCTTCGGCACCAGGTACAGGCCATCCTCGACGGCCGGGGCAACGCTCTGGTAGAGCGCGCGGCTGTCGGTTTCGGTGACGCGGTCCTCGCGCAGCGGCAGCGGCACATCCTGCGCGTGCGCCATCGGGACCACACCCGTGGTGTCGATGGCCTGCAGCTCATTGATGAGGCCGAAGATCGCGTCGAGCTTGATGCGCGCGTCGTCGGCTTCGGCGCCGGTGATCTCGATGCGAGCGAGGTGGGCAATGCGCTCTACGTCGGCGAGAGAAATCGTCATGGCTGTGCGGGGAGAACGGTGGGCGCGCCCTGCCGGGCAGCGCGGCCGGCCCGAACCTGCAGCTTGCCCGCCGCAGCGCTCGGTCTTCCGGGGGCGCCACGCGGGTTCTGCGGGCGCCCGTCCGTCTGCCCGGCGGCGGGCCCGAATTCGCGCCGGATTTTCAGGCAGCGTTAATACGGGAGCATAACGCGATAGGGTATCATATCGGCAAGTTTCCGAGCTGCGCCGCGCGCGTCCCGCCGCGCCCGGTCGCCCGCTCTTCTTCCTCCGCACGCTTACGCCGCAGGTTACGCTTTTCATGTTCCGGTTTTTCAAAGGCTATTTCTCCAGCGACCTCGCAATCGACCTTGGCACCGCCAACACGCTCATCTACGTTCGCGGCAAGGGGATCGTGCTGAACGAGCCCTCGGTGGTGGCGATCCGCCAGGAAGGCGGCCCCAACGGCAAGCGCGTGATCCAGGAAGTGGGGCTCGCCGCCAAGCAGATGCTGGGGCGCACCCCGGGCAATATCACGGCCATCCGGCCGATGAAGGACGGCGTCATCGCCGACTTCACCGTGACCGAGCAGATGTTGAAGCAGTTCATCAAGAGGGTGCTCGATTCGCGGCTGTTCTCGCCGTCGCCGCGCATCATCATCTGCGTTCCCTGCGGCTCGACCCAGGTGGAGCGGCGCGCGATCCGCGAGTCCGCACTCGGCGCCGGTGCCTCGAAGGTGTACCTGATCGAGGAGCCGATGGCCGCGGCGATCGGCGCGGACATGCCGATCTCGGACGCCACCGGCTCGATGGTCGTCGACATCGGCGGCGGCACCACGGAGGTCGGCGTGATCTCGCTGGGCGGGATGGTGTACGCCGGCAGCGTGCGCGT
>Ga0315271_10000108_pt1 | contig 38166 bp, 35 predicted proteins | sample C3_top_MG_FD_204664 | JGI IMG/M metagenome (GOLD analysis project Ga0315271, IMG submission 204664) | Sediment microbial communities from Yellowstone Lake, YNP, Wyoming, USA - C3_top | ecosystem: Environmental > Aquatic > Freshwater > Lake > Sediment | place: USA: Wyoming | collected 2017-08-01
GGCGGGGCGCGTCGGGGTCGGCCTGGCGGATTTCGAGGACATGGCTGAAGTCGCGCACCAGTTGCATCAGGCGGGGCTGGTCGCGTGCGACGCGGCTGATGTCGTCGAGCAACAGCTCGACGCGCCGCCCGCCGCCTGCCACGCACAGTGCGCGCAACGCCGCATGGCGGGGCATGTGATCCATGTCGAGCAGGCTCAGATCATGATCGTATAGACGCAGTTGCCGCAGCGTGCCGGCCAGCAGTGCGTCGAATGCCGCACGGAATTCGGAGGGGGTTTCAAAGGCGTTCATTGGGTGTCGATCTCCAGCCAGCCCGCTTCGTACCAGTCATAAAAACGCTCGCGCAGCGTGGCGGGCAAGGGCGGCGCGAGGCGATGCTGGTCGGCCAGTTGCTGCAAGGCAGCGGTTTCATCTGCCGCGGGCGTGAAGGCCTCACCGTTGATGAAAAACTGCCGACCCGAGAACAGCAGGCGCGATTTGGGGTTGAGTGCCACGCCGGTTTTGTTCGCTTGTTTGTTGAATGCCGCGTGGCTGAGCGGGGCGTCCGGCGGGTTGAAAAATACATTCGGTTTGGGTTCGGACAAGTAGCATCCGGCGAACTTGGCGATGTCGCGCCTGTTCCATTTGATGCGGTCGATCATGGCTTCGATCTGTTTCAGCATCGCCCGGCTGATTTCGCCAGGGTGGCGTTGCAGGCGCAAATCGGGGTCGGCGTAACGGCCTTCCAGGGCGAGGGTGTCCTGCAGGTGCATCAGAAAACCCTGCGCCAGCTCTTCGGTGGTGGGCGCGCGAAACCCGATCGAGTAGGTCATGCAGGCATCCTCGGCCATGCCGTAATGCGCAACATGCGGCGGCAGATAGAGCATGTCGCCGGGGCTTAGCAGCCATTCGTCTTCGGCTACAAAATGGCGCAGGATTTTCAGCGGTGCGTCGTCCAGAATGGTCAGATCGGTTTGCGTGCTGATCTGCCAGCGGCGGTGTCCCTGGCCTTGCAGCAGGAAAACATCATACGAATCGAAGTGCGGGCCGACGCTGCCGCCTGGCACGGCGTAGCTCACCATCAGGTCGTCGAGCCGGGCATGCGGGATAAAATTGAAGCGCGCCAGCAGCGCGTCGGCCTCGGGCAAAACATGATTGAGCGACTGCACCAATAAGGTCCAGCCGGTTTTGGGCAGGCGCTTGAAATCATTCTTGTTGAATGGACCGTGATCGAGCTGCCAATGGGTGCCGCTGCCCTGGATCAGGCGTGATTCGACGTCGTCGCGATGGGCCAGCTGCCGCATCTCGTCTGCTGACAGCAGTCCGGTGAAGCCCGGCACGGCGTTGCGGATCAACAGCGGGCGCTTGTGCCAGTAGTCGCGCAGGAATCGGGCGGGGCTGAGGCCGCCGAGCAGGGTTTTCATGGCCTGATTATAGCGAGGCCATCCGCCCTGTTAGAATGCTGCCGGAAAAACACGAGGCGGAAACCCCCATGCTGAAAGCGGGAGATCGCGCGCCGGACTTCTCCAATCCGGATGCGGACATGAATATCGTCGAGCTGTCCCAGCTTCGGGGTAAAACGCTCGTGCTGTATTTTTATGTGCGCGACGATACGCCGGGCTGCACCGCGGAGGCGATCGAGTTTTCCGAACTGGAAGGCGATTTTGCCAGGCTGGGCGCCACGGTGCTGGGTGTGTCGCGCGACGACTGCATCAAGCATGGCGAGTTTCGCGACAAGCACGGCATCAGCGTGGGGCTCCTGGCCGACAAGGATCAAGCGACCTGCGAGGCCTACGGTGTGTTGCAGGACAAGGAAGTGGATGGCGTCATGCGTAAAAGCATGGTGCGCTCCACATTTATCATCGACAAACAGGGCGTCATTCGTCACGCACTGTATGGTGTTTCCAGCCGCGGCCATGCGGCGGAAGCGCTTGAACTGGTAGGGAAACTCAAGTGAATATCATTAAAGACACGGTCGTCACCATTACTTACATCGTCAGGGATCTGGACGGCAAACTGCTGGAAGAAAGCAATGAGCCGGTCAGCTATCTGCATGGCGGCTACGACAATATTTTCCCGATGGTGGAAGAGGCGCTGGAAGGCAAGGCTGTGGGCGAAAAGATCGACCTCAAGCTGCAACCTGCCGATGCGTTTGGCGAATATGAAGAAAGCCTGGTGCGGCTGGAGCCGCGCGAGGCCTTTCCGGACGATATCGAGATCGGCATGCAGTTCGTCGGCTCACCGGATGGCGGCGGCGAAGAACTGCTCTACTCCGTCACCGACATCGCCGAAGACAAGGTGGTCGTCGACGGCAATCACCCCTACGCCGGCCAGGCGGTGCATTTTCAGTGCGAAGTGTCGGACGTGCGTGCAGCGACGGCGGACGAGGTTGCGCACCGTCATGCGCATGGCGCGCATGGCCATCACCATCATTGATCCGCGTGGGGCAAATGACGCCGGGCTGCTAGAATGCCCAGCTAACCTGTTTCTGTGACAGCTTGATTAAGACCATCGATGAAAACCACCTTCCTCGACTTTGAGCAGTCGATATCCGAGCTCGAAGCCAAGATCGAAGAGTTGCGCTTTGTGCAGGACGACTCCGCGCTGGATATTTCGGAAGAAATCCGTCGCCTGCAGAAAAAGAGCCAGACGCTGACCAAGGACGTCTACGCCAAGCTCAACGCCTGGCAGGTGTCGCAGGTGGCGCGGCATCCGCAGCGCCCTTACACGCTGGATTATGTTGCCGGGTTGTTCACCGATTTTTCCGAGTTGCACGGCGACCGCGCGTTTGCCGACGACGCCGCGATTGTTGGCGGCATGGCGCGCTTCAATGGCGAGCCGGTGATGGTGATCGGCCACCAGAAAGGCCGCGACACCAAAGAGAAGATTTACCGCAACTTCGGCATGCCGCGTCCCGAGGGCTACCGCAAGGCCTTGCGACTGATGCGGCTGGCGGAAAAATTCGGCCTGCCGATTTTCACCTTCATCGATACCCCGGGCGCCTATCCCGGCATCGGCGCCGAAGAGCGCGGCCAGTCCGAAGCCATCGCGCGCAACCTGTATGTGATGGCCGAGTTGCGCACACCGGTCATTTGCACGATCGTCGGCGAAGGCGGATCGGGCGGCGCGCTGGCGATTGGCGTCGGCGACCGCACCCTGATCCTGCAATATTCGACCTATTCGGTGATCTCGCCCGAAGGCTGCGCCTCGATTCTGTGGAAGAGCGCCGACAAGGCTTCGGTCGCCGCCGAAACCCTGGCGATCACCGCCGACCGCTTGAAAGCCAATGGGCTGGTCGACCGCATCATCGAAGAACCCCTGGGCGGTGCGCAGCGCGATTGGGACACCATGTTCCTGTCGATGCGGCGCGCGCTCACCGACACGCTGGGCGAATTGCGCAAACAGCCGCTGGATGCCTTGCTGGACGCGCGTTACCAACGCCTGCGGGCGTATGGCAGTTTCAAGGAAACCCCCCTCAAGTAACGCCGTCGTGGCGGCCGTGGCGCACAGCCTAGGCCGCCACGTCACCACGAACGCGCGCCTGGTGCTGGCGCTGTCGGGCGGGCTTGATTCGGTCGCGCTGCTGCATCTGTTGCGGGCGCTACGCGATACCTTTCCCTTTCAACTCCAGGCGGTGCATGTTCACCACGGCCTGTCGCCGCACGCCGACGCGTGGGCGGATTTTTGCGCGCAGCTTTGCGCAAGCCATGCGATCGAATTGACGACGCATCGTGTGCACATCGCGCGCACCGACCCGGCCGGCATCGAAGCCGCCGCGCGGCGCGAGCGCCAGCGCATTTTCGGCGCGCTCGACGCGGATTGGCTGCTGACCGCGCATCATCAGAACGATCAGGCCGAAACCCTGCTGTTGCAATTGCTGCGTGGCGCGGGGCCAAAGGGCCTGGCATCCATGCCCGAAGTGCAGCGCCGGCCTGGCTGGCGCGCCGCGCAGTTGCGGCCGTTGTTGGACGTGACGCGCACCGGCTTGCAGGAGTATGTGCGTGCGCATGGCTACGCCTGGGTCGAGGACGACAGCAATCAGGACGTCCGTTTTCGCCGCAACGCACTGCGCCGGCAAGTGCTGCCCTTGCTGGACGAGCATTTCCCCGGTGCCATCGCCACCCTCGCGCGTGCCGCCGCGTTGCAGGCCGACGCCGCCACATTGCTCGACGACCTGGCGCGGCTGGATGCCGCTGCCGCCGTCTCCGGCGATCGTCTCGATTGCGCTGCGCTCGCGGCATTGTCCGACGCGCGCGCACGCAATCTGCTGCGTCATTTCATCGAAACCCGGGGGCATGCCATGCCCAGCGCGCGGCGGCTCAACGAAGCGCTGCATCAGTTGCGCGATGCGCGCCCCGATGCGCGGGTGTGCCTGAAATTGGGGCACGCTGAACTGGTGCGCTTTCGCGGCGGCGCCACCCTCGTGCCGCCCGCGCCCGCCTGGGCGGAACCCGTGCGCTGGCAAGGCGAGGCGCAATTGCACGTGCCTGCTGCGGGCGTGGCGGTGCAATTCGATGCCGTCGTCGGCGCAGGCCTGAAACGCACCGTGCTGGAATCCGCCGTCGTCACCCTGGGCGTGCGGCAAGGCGGCGAGCGCCTGCGCCTGCATCCCGGCGGGCCGCACCGCAGCCTGAAAAATCTGCTGCAGGAACACGCCATTCCGCCCTGGCAGCGCGACCGCTTGCCGCTGCTGTGGGGCGACGGACACCTGCTGTGGGCGGCAGGCATCGGCATGGATGCCGGAGCGCTGGCCGCGCCGGGCGAAGCGGGTGTGTTGCCGTGTGTGGCGGCGGGCTAGCAGGCTCGCGATGCTTGAGTGACCCGTTTGGTCTGCATGTCATGCTGCAGCCGGTTTCGACGCCTTCGGCAATTTGGACCAGGGCTTGAATAGGCACTTGCGCGGGCTTCCTGGCAGACCGCATGGCCGGGCTGCGGCGCAGTCCGGCGCAAGACAGACCGCCTCCCGCCGTGCTATGCTATGCGGCTGATTTTCCTGATTTTTCAACCTTTTTTCATATCTGTCTGGAGCATTCGCATGGCTGTTCAACGCACTTTTTCCATCATCAAGCCCGATGCCGTCGCCAAAAACGTGGTGGGCAAGATTATCAGCCGCTTTGAGAGCAATGGCCTCAAGGTTGTCGCCTCCAAAATGAAGCATCTGTCGCGTCAGGAAGCCGAAGGCTTTTATGGCGTTCACCGCGAGCGCCCCTTCTTCAAGGATCTGGTCGATTTCATGGTGTCAGGTCCGGTGGTGTTGCAGGTGCTGGAAGGCGAAGACGCGATTGCCAAAAACCGCGAACTGATGGGAGCAACTGACCCGAAGAAGGCCGCTGCCGGCACCATCCGCGCCGATTTCGCCGAGAGCATCGATGCCAACGCGGTGCACGGTTCCGACGCGCCGGAGACCGCCGCCATCGAAATCGCCTACTTTTTCCCGGCGTGTGAAGTTTATAGCCGCTGATTGGCTGCACGGATGCCGCAAAACCTGCTCGATTTCGACCTCGAAGGATTGACCGCTTGGTTTGCTGAACTCGGCGAGAAGCCCTTCCGCGCCAAACAGGTGTTTCACTGGATACACCAGTCCGGCGTGGCCGATTTCACGCAAATGACCGATATCGCCAAAAGCCTGCGCGAAACCTTGCAGCGCGAGGCAGTGGTGGCGCCGCCGCCGATCAAGCTCGCACACACCTCGACCGACGGCACGCGCAAGTGGCTGTTCGATGTCGGGGTCGCCAATGGCATTGAAACCGTGTTCATCCCGGAAGACGATCGCGGCACCCTGTGCGTGTCGTCGCAGGTGGGCTGCGCGCTCGAATGCACCTTCTGCTCAACCGGACGGCAAGGCTTCAACCGCAATCTCACGGTGGCCGAAATCGTCGGCCAGTTGTGGGTGGCGCAACACACGCTGAAAAATCAAGCCAACCGCACCACGGGTGAAGTCGCCGAACGGCCGGTATCGAACGTGGTGATGATGGGCATGGGTGAGCCGCTGGCGAACTTCGAGAACGTGGTGACCGCACTCGGCATCATGCTCGACGACCACGCATACGGTTTGTCGCGGCGGCGGGTGACGGTGTCGACCTCGGGCATTGTTCCGGCGATGGATCGGCTGGCCGAGCGTTGCCCGGTGGCGCTGGCGGTGTCGCTGCACGCACCCAACGATGCGCTGCGCGACCAGATCGTGCCGATCAACAGGAAATATCCGCTGCGCGAACTGATGGCGGCGTGCCGGCGCTATCTGGTGCATGCGCCGCGCGATTTCGTCACCTTCGAATATGTGATGCTGGCTGGCGTAAACGATCAACCCGTGCACGCGCGCCAATTGATCGAGCTGACGCGCGACGTCCCGTGCAAATTCAACCTCATCCCGTTCAATCCGTTTCCGGATTCCGGTTATGAAAAGCCGCGTCACGATGCGATGCGTGTGTTCCGCGAGATTCTGCAGGACGCAGGCTATGTGGTGACTACGCGCAAAACGCGCGGTGACGATATTGACGCTGCATGCGGTCAGCTGGCCGGCAGGGTGGCCGACAAGAGCGGGCGCGTGATGAAACGTATGAATCAGGAGGCAGCGTGAAGAAATGGATGGTGGCAGGTGCCGTTTTGCTCGCAGGCTGTGTGTCCGGCAAGCCTGTTGTACAACAGCAGAGCAACGAATTCGCCAGCATGGCGAGTGGCAGCGCCGAGACCCAGCGCGCGCGCACGTTTACCGATCTGGCTGCAGCCTATTATGAGCGTGCCCAATACAAGATCGCGCTCGACGAACTGCGCAAAGCGATTACTGCGGACAGTGGTTTCGGACCGGCCTACAACATCTATGGCCTGATTTACATGGATCTGGCGGAAGACAAGCTGGCGGAGGACAACTTTCGCCGCGCCATCGAGTTAAACCCGAATGATTCCGGCGCGCGCAACAACTTTGGCTGGTTTCTGTGCACCCGCGGCCATTACGACGCAGGCCTGGAACAATTCACTGCGGCACTGAGCAACCCCTTGTACGCCCATCCCGAACAGGCCATGACCAATGCCGGCCTGTGCGCCGAAAAAAAGGGCGACCTGTTGCTGGCTGAAAGCAACATGGTGAAATCGCTCAAGCTGCAACCCGACAATCCCAACACCATCCTGAAGCTGGCCGGGTTGAATTTCCGCCAGGGCAGGCTGATGGATGCGCAACGTTTGCTGGATCGCCATGATGCGCTGGCACCGCCGACGGCGGAAAGTCTGTGGCTGGGGGTGCGGCTGGAGCGCAAGCTGGGTGACCGTGCGCAGGAAGCGGCCTATGGCTTGCAACTGCGCAAGCACTTTCCCGATTCGAATGAAGCGCGGCTGCTGCAGGCGGGACAATACGAATGAGCGAGAACGGCCAGGCATCGGTTGGGCGGATTTTGCGCGAGGCGCGTGAGGCGCAGGGCATCACGCTGGAAAATGCCGCCATCCGCTTGTATCTGATGCAGCGTCAGATCGAGGCGATGGAGACGGATGATTTCGATAGTCTTGGACAGCTGGTTTTCGCGCGCGGGTTTGTGCGCAACTATGCGCGTCTGCTGGGGCTCGCGCCGGAAACCTTGCTGGCGCGCATGGAAGGCGCGCCCGCCGAGCCGGCAGCCGTCAGCCATGCTGCTGCCGTCCCGCCGCATTCCTGGCTGACTTCGCCCTGGGTGATTCTGCTGTTGCTGGGCGTGCTGTTGGCGGTGGTCGTGCCGGTAGCCTTGTATTGGTGGCTCAACAGCGGCGTGGACGAGGCGCAGCCCAAGCATGTGCCCGTGGTGCAGTCACGCCCCGCGCCCGTGGCAGCACCCGCTCCTGCAGCGGTCTTGCCAGCCGTTGCGCCGCCCGCTTTGCCGCTCACCCCCGTTACGCCAGCTGTTCCCGCAGTCGCGCCAGCCGAGCCGGCCGAAGCTGCGGAACCTGCGGCACCTGAGAAACCAGCAGTCGCGAAACCGGCAGCCAGCGGTGCGCTGCATCTCGAATTTGGCACCGAATCCTGGGCCGAGATCAAGGATGCCAGCGGACAGATGCTGCTGCACAAGCTCAACCCCGCAGGCAGCAGCGTGGACATCCAGGGCCAGCCCCCGTTTGATATGGTGATCGGCAATGCGGCCCAGGCAAAAATGACATACAACGGTCGCCCTGTCGATTTGAAGCCCCATATCGATGCGACGGTTGCCCGCTTCACACTGGAGTAATGATGTCGCAGATTGTTCGTCGTCCCACCCGCCAGGTGCGGATTGGTCAGGTGCGGGTCGGTGGCGATGCCCCTGTGGTGGTGCAGTCGATGACCAATACCGACACCGTCGATATCACCGCTACCGTGCGTCAGGTGCAGGCGCTGGCCGAGGCGGGTTCGGAACTGGTGCGTCTCACCGTCAACAATCTGGAGGCCGCTGCCGCGGTGCCGCGCATTCGTGAACGTCTCGACGCGCTCGGCTGCCGGGTTCCGCTGATCGGCGATTTTCACTTCAACGGCCACAAGCTGCTGACCCAGGTACCCGAGTGCGCCGAGGCTTTGTCCAAACTGCGTATCAACCCCGGCAACATCGGGCGCGGCAACAAGCGCGACGAGCAGTTTGCCACCCTGATCGAGGTCGCGTGCCGTTACGACAAGCCGGTGCGCATCGGCGTCAACTGGGGCAGCCTCGACCAGGCGCTGGCGGCGCGCATGATGGACGACAACGCGCGCCAATCGCTGCCGGAAGACGCCGAGGTGGTGATGCGGCGCGCGATGGTGGCGTCGGCGCTGGAGTCAGCCAAGAAAGCCGAAGAACTCGGTCTCGGCGGCGACCGGATCATCCTGTCGTGCAAGATGAGCCGGGTGCAGGATCTGATCGCGGTATACCGCGACCTCGCCGCGCAGTGCGACTATCCGCTGCATCTCGGGCTGACCGAAGCAGGCATGGGCAGCAAGGGTATCGTCGCCTCGACCGCCGCGCTGGCGGTGCTGTTGCAGGAAGGCATCGGCGACACCATCCGGATTTCGCTCACGCCCGAACCGGGCGGCGATCGCACCAAGGAGGTGCAGGTCGGGCAGGAGATTTTGCAGGCGCTGGGTCTGCGCGCGTTCACCCCGCAGGTGACCGCCTGCCCCGGCTGCGGTCGCACCACTTCGACCGTGTTCCAGGAACTGGCGCAGGACATCGAAACCTATCTGCGCACCCAGATGCCGGTGTGGCGCAGCCAGTACGCAGGCGTCGAATCGATGCAGGTGGCGGTAATGGGCTGCGTGGTCAACGGCCCCGGTGAATCCAAGCACGCCAACATCGGCATCTCGCTGCCCGGCACCGGCGAAGTGCCGGTCGCGCCGGTGTATGTCGATGGCGAAAAAACCGTGACGCTGAAGGGCGACCGCATTGCCGCCGATTTTCAGGCCATCGTCGAGGACTATGTGCAGCGGCGATATGGCAGTTGAAAAACATGTATCCGCGAAGCGCGGATAAAAAACAACTTTTTAAATATGAGCAATAACATTCAATCCGTGCGCGGCATGAACGACTGCCTGCCCGATGTCACCGACACCTGGCAGGCCTTCGAGGCGATCGTGCGCGACTGGCTGCGGCGCTACGGCTACCGCGAGATGCGCACGCCGATCCTCGAACATACCGGGCTGTTCAAGCGCGCCATCGGCGAGGTGACCGACATCGTCGAAAAGGAGATGTATACATTCGTCGACGAGTTGAATGGCGAATCGCTGACCTTGCGCCCGGAAGGCACCGCCTCGTCGGTGCGTGCGGTGATCCAGCACAACCTGCTGTACGACGGCGGCAAGCGCCTGTGGTACACCGGGCCGATGTTCCGCCACGAGCGCCCGCAGAAGGGGCGCTACCGGCAGTTTCACCAGGTGGGCGTCGAGGCGCTGGGATTTGCCGGGCCGGATACCGATGCCGAGTTGATCGTGATGTGCGCCGACCTCTGGCGCGCGCTCGGCATCGCGCCGACGCTGCAGCTCAACACGCTGGGCGACCACGAATCGCGGCATCGTCACCGCGCCAAGCTGATCACCTATTTCGAGGCGCACCAGGACACACTCGACGAGGATTCGAAGCGGCGGCTGCACAGCAACCCGCTGCGCATCCTCGACAGCAAGAACCCGTCGATGCAGGCGCTCAACGATGCGGCGCCCAAGCTGATGGACGAGCTGGAGGACGCGGCGCTGTCGCATTTCGATGCGCTGCAATCGCTGTTGCAGGCGAACGGCATCGCGTTCGAGCTCAACCCGCGACTGGTGCGCGGGCTCGACTACTACAACCGCACCGTGTTCGAGTGGGTGACCGACCAACTCGGCGCGCAAGGCACGGTGTGCGCAGGCGGACGTTACGATGGCCTGATCGAACAGTTGGGCGGCAAGCCGGCACCCGCGGCCGGTTTCGCCATGGGCATCGAACGGCTGCTGGCGTTGATGGAGACCGGCGCCACCACGCTTGCGTCCCCGGTGCCGGACGCGTATATCGTTCACGCGGGCGATGCGGCGCAGGCTTTCGCCTGGCAGGTGGCGTCGGCGCTGCGCGGCGCCGGGCTTGCCGCCGTGCTGCATTGCGGCGGCGGCAGTTTCAAATCGCAAATGAAAAGGGCCGATGCCAGTTGTGCGCGCTTCGCGGTGATCATTGGCGACGATGAGGCGGCGGCACAGCAGGTGACACTGAAATCGCTGCGCGGCACCACTGAACAAACCCGCGTCGAACTGACGCTGGCGATTGAATACTTGAAACAGTAAATTTTTGAAGCAGGCATCAACTTGAAAGGCATAAGCACAATGGCAACTTACGATCTCGACGAGCAGGAACAACTGGACTCACTGAAAGCCTGGTGGAAACGCTGGGGCAATCTGGCGATGATCGCGCTGGCTGTGGTCATCGCCGCCGGAGCAGGGTGGCGCTACTGGCAGACCCGCATATTGACGCAAAACCTGGAAGCGGCAACGGTGTACCAAAAGCTGACCCAGTCACTGGCGGGAAACGATGCCAAGGGTGCGCGTGAAGCCGGGGCGATGCTGATTGACCAGTACAAGGACACAGCGTATGCGCCGCGTGCAGCGTTGTTGCTGGCCAAACTGAATGTCATCGGCAAGGATCTGAAAAGCGCACAGGCCCAGCTCGAGTGGGCATCAGCCAACAGCAAGGAACCTTCGGTGAAGGATCTGGCGCGCCTGCGGCTGGCCGGGGTGCAACTCGACCAGAAGCAATATGATGCCGCGCTGAAAACCCTGGACGGCGCGCACAGCGATGCGTTTGCCTTTCGCTTTCACGACCTGAAGGGGGATGTCTTGCTGGCACAGGGCAAGCAGGCTGACGCACGTGCCGCCTACCAGATGGCGTTGGGCAAGATGACGGACGACAACTCCTACCGCAGCATCGTTGAGTTGAAACTCGATGCGCTGGGGGGGCAGACCAAGTGAAGCTGCGCTCGATTGCAGCGGGGCTGATTGCAGCGAGCCTGGCATGGGCCTTGTCCGGTTGCAGCACGGTCGATTCGGTGACCGGCACGGTGGGTGGGTGGTTTGGCTCCGGCCCGACCAAGGCCAAGCCTGCCGAACTGGTTGAGTTCACGCCAACCGCTACGCTCGCCGAAGCCTGGAAAGCCGATTCCGGTGACGCCAATAATTATCTGTTTCGTCCGCAGGCTGATGGCGACGACGTCTTCGCGGCGGGAGACAGCCAGGTGGTGGGCATTGCCGTGGCGAGCGGCCACACCGTGTGGAAAACCGATGCCGGCGTGAAGCTGTCAGCGGGTGCGGGCGTGGGTCAGGGGCTGGTGTTGGCGGGCGGCAGCAAGGGCGAATTGCAGGCGCTTGATCGGGCGACTGGTCAACTGCGCTGGAAAGTGTCGCTGTCGAGCGAGGTGACCGGACAGTTGCTGGTGGTGGCCGATACGGTGATCGCGCGCACCGGCGATGGCCGCATCCATGGACTGGCCGTCGCCGACGGCAGTCGCAAGTGGTTGTACACCCGCAACCTGCCGGCGTTGAGCCTGCGCGGATCGGGCGGCATGGTGGTGCGTGACGACGTGCTCTACGCTGGATTTCCTGGTGGCAAACTGGTTGCGCTCAACGCCACCAATGGCGCGCAGCTGTGGGAAGCCACGGTGGCCCTGCCGCGCGGTGCGACCGAGCTTGAACGGGTGGCCGACGTGATGGGCAATCCGGTGGTGGATGAGCGCCAGGTGTGCGCCGTTGCCTACCAGGGGCGCGTGGCCTGCTTCGACCGCAGCAACGGAGCGCCGCAATGGGCGCGCGACACGTCCAGCAATAGCGGCCTGGCGATGGACGAGCGCAATGTCTATGTCACCGACGACAAGGATGCGGTAACCGTCTACGATAAATCCAGCGGCCGCGTCGGCTGGCGGCAGGACAAGCTGGCGCATCGCCAGGTCACCGCACCATTGGCGCTGGGCGCCTGGGTGGTGGTGGCCGACGCTGAAGGTTACGTCCATGTGTTGTCGGCCGAAGACGGCAGTTTTGTCGCGCGCGCCAAAGTCGATAGCAGCGTGCGCACGGCGGCGGTCGATGTCGGGCCGGGTTTCGCGGTGCAGACGGCCAAAGGCAGTGTTGTCGCCTTCAGGCTTAAATAACGTAACTAACATGACGCGCCGACTGTGTCGGGGCGTCAGCAAGGATGAGCATGCTTCCCACCCTGGTACTTGTCGGACGCCCTAACGTCGGCAAGTCCACCTTATTCAACCGCCTCACCGGCACGCGCGACGCCCTGGTGCACGACATGCCGGGGATGACGCGCGATCGCCACTACGGACGCGGACGCATCGGCGGCAAGCCCTATCTGGTGGTCGACACCGGCGGTCTCGAACCGGTGGCCAAGGACGGCATCATGGCCGAAATGGCGCGCCAGACCTTGCAGGCCATCGACGAAGCTGACGCCGTCATTTTCATGGTCGATGCGCGCAGCGGCATGACAGCGCAGGACAAGGTGATTGCCGATCGGCTACGCCGTGCGTCGTGTCCGGTCTGGCTCGCGGTCAACAAGGCCGAAGGCATGAACCCTGCGGTGATCACCGCCGAGTTCCACGAACTGGCACTGGGTGAACCGCTGGCGATTTCCGGTGCGCATGGCGACGGTATTGCGGATCTGGTGGATTTGGCACTGGCGCCGTTTTCAGAAGAAGAAGAGAAAACCGACGATTTCGGCACCCCCAAAATCGCGGTGGTGGGGCGCCCCAACGTCGGCAAATCCACCCTGGTCAACGCGCTGGTGGGCGAGGAACGCGTGATCGCGTTCGACCAGCCCGGCACCACGCGCGATTCAATCTATGTCGATTTCGAGCGCGACGGCAAACCCTACACCTTGATCGACACCGCAGGCTTGCGGCGTAAAGGCAAAGTGTTCGAGACGGTGGAGAAATTTTCCGTCATCAAGACCCTGCAGGCGATCGAAGACGCTAACGTGGTGGTGCTGGTGCTCGATGCGCACGAGAACATTTCCGATCAGGATGCGCATCTGGCGGGCTTCATCCTGGAAGCCGGTCGCGCGCTGGTGGTCGCGATCAACAAGTGGGACGGCATCAGCCCGGAGCAGCGCGAGGATGTGAAACGCGATATCGGACGCAAGCTGGCGTTTCTCGACTTTGCCCGCTTCAACTACATCTCGGCACTGAAAGCCAAGGGGCTGGAAAATCTGCTGAAGGATGTCGAAGCCGCGCACGCCGCCGCCTTCATCAAGCTATCGACGCCGAAGCTCACGCGGGTGCTGGAGATGGCGGTGGAGCAACACGCCCCGCCCAAGAACGGCCTGTTCCGTCCGAAGCCACGTTACGCCCACCAGGGCGGCAAGAATCCGCCGGTGATCGTGCTGCACGGCAACGCGCTGGAAGGCATGCGCGACGATTACAAGCGCTATCTCGAAAGCAGCTTCCGCAAGGCATTCAAGTTGCAAGGCACGCCGCTGCGCATTCAGATCAAGGAAGGCGAAAGCAAAAATCCGTATGAAGGCAAGGCGCGCGCGCCGCTCACCGAGAGCGAAGCAACCCGGATGCGACGCAAGAAGCGGGTACGGCGCAAGGTGTACGGCGCTTGAGCGCGCCCGTCCAGGTCAATCCAGCCAGCGCACCAGATAAAACAGCTTGAACCCTTCGGATGAACGCGACGGGCCGCTGGCGAGCGCCGCGTGGCGGCTCTTGGCCGGGTCGGCATGCGCCAGCGCCTCGGCTTCGCTGGCATAGACCTCAACCACGCCTTCGGGAAAGCGTTTGCGGGTTTTGCCGGAGGGCGAATAAATCACCACCGCCGAGGTGCTGACCACCCGGGCTTCGATATCGGTAAACAGGCTGCTGGCTTGCGGCATGCTTGATTGGCCCCGGCCCAGCCTGGGTTCAGTGCGTTTTCTTGGGGATGCTGCTGATTTTGACGGCGTGGGTGTTGGGCGTCTCGTCGGTAAAACGCGGCCGCTCTTCCAGGGTGCGGCCGGTGAGTTGGGCGAGTTCGGCCTCGCGGCTGGAAATCACCACCAGACAATCCTTGATGCCGAGCACGGTGGCTTCGGACAGCGGGCTGGGGTTGCCGTCGCGCGGCGCGGTGTCGCGCACGATCGAGGTCAGGGTCTTGCGCATCATGCGCATGATGCGCTGTTCGTCGTGCAGGGCTTTTTCATTGTCCATGGGGAGGGTCCGAAGTGCGGCAAATGGGCTGATATTGTCGGCGCCGGACGGAGCCCCGTCAACGCAAGGCCCTGCTGGGGTCGGGGATATTGATTCGGCCTGATGAAGTTTGAAGTGGCATTGATGCTGGCTTGCCCAGGCTGGGCGAGGCAGCGCGGGAGGCCGAATCATATAGCCATTAAAAACAGCGTTTTATTGAGACGGCTCAATGTACCGGCCAACGCGGGATGACATGAGAAATACTGTGCGGGTTCAAACTTCATCAGGCCGTTTCAATAAAAAGCCCGAGTGGGGGCATAAGCAGAATGAACCACCGCCGCCGGGCGGCTGTTTTATGCTTGGCGGCGGAGGAAACACCCATGTCAGAGATTCAAGCCCGGATTCAGGCTGAGCCGAACGAAGTCCGCGAAATTCGCATCAACCCCATCGTGCCGAGCGAATCGGTGCTGGTCGCCACCGCGCGCAGCATGCGCCCGAAAAAAGCCGAAGATCTGGCGCCGCGCGATACTCGCAAGCATGTTGAAACCTGTCCGTTTTGCCGCGGCAACGAACACAAGACGCCGCCGCTGATCATGGCCTGGCCGGCAACCGGGGACTGGCAGATACGCATGGTCGAAAACCTCTACCCGGTGCTGGGCGACGACCGTGCGCAGAGTGGTTTCACCTTCGGCCTGCAACAGACCATCGACGGCTATGGACGGCACGAAGTCATCATCGATCATTATGAACACGGCACCGCGATTCACGAGATGGCTGAATCGCATCTGGCGGCGTTGTTCGACGTCTACCAGACGCGCATGCGGCAGTTGTTCGAGTCGGACGATCGGCTGAAATACGTGCTGATCTTCAAGAATTTCGGCCCGGCGGCCGGTGCTTCGATTCCGCATACGCACAGCCAGATCATCGCGATGCCGGTGGTGCCGGAAAACGTCGACGCCGAGGTGGCGAACAGCGCCGCGCATTACGCCAAGCACCATCACTGCATTTTCTGCGCGCTGATCGACGAGGCGCTGACCTTCGAAGCGACGCTGTATGACCGCACCTCGGGCGCGGTGCGGCGCAAGATCAACGTCGGCCAGTACGTGGTCGAGCGTGGCGAAAAATTCATCGCCATCAAGCCCTTCGCCAGCCGCTACGAATGGGAAGTGCATATCCTGCCGCTGACGCACCAGGCGGATTTTCTCGATCTGCGCGCCGACGACATGGCCGACCTGGCGCGGGTGATGAAGCGCACCATGGCGCGGCTGGATGCCGTCATCGGCGGCGCGCAATACAACTTCTTCCTGCATACGGTGCCGCACGACGCCAAGCGCGTGGCGCACGCGCCGAGCTATCACTGGCACCTGGAAATCTGCCCACGCACCTCGATCCCCACCGGCTTCGAACTGGGCTCGGGACTGTTCGTCAATACCATCAACCCGGAGCAGGCAGCCGAGCGTCTGCGCACGGTCGAGTTGTGATGCAAGCCTTAAGGCTACAATGGCGGCCTGTTAGCGCGTCCAGACGGCGACCATGCAACCAGCCCACCCACCCGATTCACCCGATTCACCCGTGCCGCCTGTCGGCCATGGCGATACCCATGTCGATCGCCTGAATGCCCTGTGGAAGCTGTCGGTGCGGCGCGGTCTGGGTGACGCCGAACGCATTCGCGCCATGCTGGCCATGGCGGCTGAGGTGCTGGACATGGACCTGGTGATGCTGGGTGATTTTGGCGAGAACTACACCGCGCGTTATGTCAGCGACCGTCTCGGCGTGTTGCCCGAAGGGACGCAGATGATGGTGGAAGCGGTGCTGTGCCATGCCGTGCATCTCACCCGCGAACCCAGTCATATCGCCGACCTGCGCGAGCATCCGGTCTATGCCGACCATGTGCTGGTGAACCAGCTGGGGCTGCGATCCTACTCCGGCCTTCCGGTATCGGTCGGCGACGATGCAAGCTGGGTGCTGGCTTTTTTGCGTCAGCGCAGTGAGTCGCCGCCCGATGCGGTCGACATCGTCTACATGGAAATGATTGCCGACTGGCTCGGTAATGCCTTGTATCAGTCCGCGCAAAAAGAGCAGTTGCAGGGCATCGCGCTGACCGATCAGCTGACCGGTTTGCCTAACCGGCGTGCCGCGGAAGAACGACTGCAAATGGAAAAAGCGCGCACGCCGCGCGACAGCCATGGCTTCGCGCTGGCTCTGGTCGACCTTGATCATTTCAAGATGGTGAACGATCGCTACGGCCATGCCGTGGGGGATGAAGTGCTGAAAGCCGTGGCGCGCCGTTTTGAATCTGGGCTGCGCGAAGGGGACTGGGTGGCGCGCTGGGGCGGGGAAGAGTTTTTGTTTGTGCTGCATGGCGGCACCATGGAGGAGGCTGCCAGCATCATGGAACGGCTGGCTAGCCAGACCCGTGTGAAGCCTATCCAGACCAGCGTCGGTGCCATTTCGCTGAGTTTTTCGGCAGGCGTGGCCGCCTTTGGCGCGAACGACAGCGAAATCCTGCCGATGCTGGAAAAAATCGACCAGGTCTTGTATCAGGCCAAGGCGGACGGACGCAATCAGGTCAGGATGGCGACGCATGCGCAGATGCCGTGGAACAGTGCACTGTTACGCCAGGCGCTGACGGAAAACCGGATCAGACCGGCCTCGCAGGTGATTGTCGATTTGCAGAGCGGGCTGGCGATTGCCGACGAGGCGCTGGCGCGCATCGAGACCGCAGCCGGCGAGATCATCGAGGCCAAGGATTTTGTCGATATGGCAGAAGGCCTCGGGCTGATGGCGGAAACCGACCGCCAGATGATCCGCAATGTGATGCAGCGCTGTATCGTGCGGATGGGTGAGGGGGGCTCCCCCGATTTCGCTCATTTCGTGAACGTGTCGCCGCAGTTTCTGGCGCGGCGCGACCTGGTCGAGGAAATGCTCGACAACGCCGTGAGTTATTGTCAGAGCTGCGACGTGGTGATGGGACCGATCAAGCCCATTGTGCTGGAGTTGACCGAGCGGCAGCACATTGTCAGCCTGGATAAGTTGCGTGCCGACTTGCAGCCCTTCATCGATTTTGGTTTTCGGTTGGCGTTGGATGACTTCGGCAGCGGGTATTCGTCCTATCTTTATCTGGCGAATCTGCCGGTCAGCTTCTTGAAAATCGAAGGCTGGCTGGTGCTGAACATGCGGAAGGATCGCAAGGTGGCGGGCATCGTCGAAAGCCTGGCGAATTTTGCACGCAAGGAAGGCGTGCGCACCGTGGCCGAGCATGTCGAGGACGCGGAAACCGCGCGCATCCTGGCCGACATGGGGGTGGACTACGGGCAGGGCTGGCATTTTGGCCGTCCGCTGCTGACATGACGCGCACCCGGATGAGCGGCCAGGATCGACATGTGTGCCGGCTGCCGGGCGAGAGGAGCATGACGCGTGTTTGACCGGCATCAGGGCGGTGAACGTGTCATTCTGGTGGCGCTCGATTTCGGCACGCCGGACTTTGCCGAAAGCGTGGCCGAGTTGCGCCTGCTGGCGTCGGGCGCCGGGCTCGACATCCTGGGCGAAGTGCAGGGCAAGCGCAGCCGTCCGGACGCCGCCTTGTTCGTGGGGAGCGGCAAGGCCGACGAAATTGCCGCGCTGGTTCTGGCTACCGAAGCCGACGTCGTCATTTTCAACCACGAACTGTCTCCCGCGCAGGAACGCAATCTGGAACGTCGCCTGCAATGCCGGGTGGTGGATCGCACCAGCCTGATTCTGGATATTTTCGCCCGTCGCGCGCAAAGCGCCGAAGGCAAGTTGCAGGTTGAACTGGCGCAGTTGCAGCATCTGTCCACCCGCCTGGTGCGCGGCTGGACCCACCTTGAGCGCCAGCGCGGCGGCGTCGGCATGCGTGGCCCAGGCGAGAAACAACTGGAAACCGACCGGCGCTTGATCGGCATACGGGTCAAGGCGCTGCGCGAACGGCTCGCCAAACTCGGCAAGCAGCGTCGCACCCAACGCCGCGCGCGCGGTCGTCAGCAGGTGTTGTCCGTGGCCCTGGTGGGCTACACCAACGCTGGCAAGTCCACCCTGTTCAATGCACTGACCCGCGCGGGCGCATACGCCGCCGATCAACTCTTCGCCACGCTCGACACCACCACGCGCAAAATCTATTTGCCGCAAGTGGGTGAGGTGGTGCTGTCGGACACCGTCGGCTTTATTACCCGGCTGCCGCACGATCTGGTGGCAGCCTTTCGCGCCACGCTGGAGGCCACCACCGAGGCCGATTTGCTGCTGCATGTGATTGACTCCGCCAGCCCCGGACGCGAGCGTCAGATCGAAGCCGTCGAGAAGGTGCTGGGTGAACTCGGCGCGGATGCCGTGCCGCAGCTTCGCGTCTATAACAAGCTTGATTTGACGGGCGTTGCGCCGGGAGTGGGGCGCGATGAATATGGTAAACTTCAAAGTGTCTATGTATCCGCACAAACCGGCGCGGGGATTGAACTTTTACGCGACGCGCTGTCGGAAATCCTGGTTGCCAGACGCTCCCAGCTTGAAGCCGGCCAGGGTGCGGCCAACGCAGCCAGCGAAGTCCTCCCCTAATCTATGATTTTTTCTGCATAAGCTAACGATATGGCCTGGAACGACCCGCAATGGGGCAACAAAGGTGGTGGCAAAAACAGCGGCCCGCCCGATTTGGACGAGATATGGCGGCGCCTCAATGAGCGCCTTGATGGTTTGTTCGGTGGCAAGGGTGGCGCGCCGGGCGACGGCGGCTCGTCCGGTGGCTTGACGGGCGGTGGCAATCTGGTCGGCTTGCTGATCGGCCTGCTGGTGCTGGTGTGGGTGGCCAGCGGCTTTTACATTGTCGACACTGGTCAGCGTGGCATGGTGCTGCGTTTTGGTAAATACGTCGAAACGACCGAGCCGGGACCGCGCTGGCATTTACCCTGGCCGATCGAGTCGCGCGAAGTGGTCAACGTCGACCAGGTTCGCACCGTTGAAATCGGCTACCGCACCAACGTCAAAAACAAGATTCTGAAAGAGTCGCTGATGCTGACCGACGATGAAAACATCATCGATCTGCAATTCGCGGTGCAATACATCCTGAAAGACCCCAAGGAATTTCTCTTCGTCAACCGTTCGCCGGAAGATACGGTGTTGCAGGTGGCGGAAACCGCGATGCGCGAGATTGTGGGCAAAAACAAGATGGATTTCGTGCTGTATGAAGGCCGTGCTGACATCGCGGCGCGCGCCAAGATGCTGATGCAGCAGATTCTGGATCGCTACAAGACCGGCATCAGCATCAGCCAGGTGACGCTGCAGAATATCCAGCCGCCGGAGCAGGTGCAGGCGGCGTTCGACGATGCGGTGAAAGCCAGCCAGGATCGCGAGCGCCTGAAGAACGAAGCCGAGGCCTACTCCAACGACGTGGTGCCGCGCGCCCGTGGCATGGCGTCGCGCCTGAAAGAAGAAGCCCAGGGCTACAAGCAGTCGGTGATTGCCAACGCCGAGGGCGAAGCGAGCCGCTTCGCGCAGATTTTTACCGAATACCAGAAAGCGCCGCAGGTCACGCGCCAGCGTATATATCTCGACACCATGCAGACCGTGATGAACAACACCAGCAAAGTGATCGTCGACCAGAAAGGCGGCAACAGCCTGCTGTATCTGCCGCTGGACAAATTGCAGCAGCTCGTCAGCCAGCCCTACAGCGGCGCGCCGGAAGTGCTGACGCAGCCGCCGGTGGCCATGACGCCGGTGCCACCCACAGACATTCGCTCGCGCGATGCCTTGCGTAGCCGTGATCGGGGGGAGCGGCCATGAACAAGTCCATCGGCTACGTGCTCATCGGCCTGGTCGTGCTGCTGGTGGTGTTGAGCGGCAGTTTGTTTACCGTGGATCAGCGGCAGAACGCATTGGTGTTCCAGCTGGGCGAGGTGGTTGCAGTGAAAACCAAGCCCGGCCTGTATTTCAAGCTGCCGCTGGTGCAGAACATCCGCTATTTCGATACCCGTATCCTGACGCTGGATGCGGCCGACCCCGAACGCTTCATCACCTCGGAAAAGAAAAACGTGCTGGTGGATTCGTTCATCAAATGGCGCGTGATCGATGCCAAGCAGTTCTACGTGTCGGTGGGTGGCGACGAGATGCGGGCGCAAATTCGCCTGAATCAGACGGTCAACGACGGCCTGCGTGCCGAGTTTGGCAAACGCACCATCAATGATGTGGTGTCGGGTCACCGCGATGAGATCATGGACATCATCCGCACCAAGGCCGACCAGGACGCGCGCAAGATCGGCGTGCAGGTGGTCGATGTGCGGATCAAGCGGGTCGATCTGCCGGAATCCGTGTCGGAAAACGTGTATGGCCGGATGCAAGCTGAACGCAAGCAGGTGGCCAACGAACTGCGTTCGACCGGTGCGGCGGAAGCCGAAAAGATCAAGGCCGACGCCGACAAGCAGAAGGACGTGATCGTCGCCGAAGCCTACCGTGATGCCCAGCGCGTCAAGGGCGAGGGCGATGCCAAGGCATCCGCGGTGTACGCGGCGGCATATGGCAAGAATCCCGAGTTCTACGCGTTCTACCGCTCGATGCAGGCCTATCGCGAGAGCTTCAAGAGCAAGAGCGATGTGATGGTGCTCGACCCCAGCGCCGACTTCTTCAAATACATGAAGAACCCGCGTGCCGCTGGCGGTAAATGACTGGTTTTAACTGGCTTGCAGCAATCGGTTTGTTGCTGGTTAATCGAAGGTGTGCTGCCGTTTGCTGCGCCCGCTGTGTGGCGGGAAGGCTTTCGCAGGATGCTGGAATTGCGCGACGGCCAGCTGCGTTTTATCGGCGCTGCCCCGGGCAGACCAACACGCATTTCGCGTCTGCGTTGCTGCAAGAAAGCGATGGATGCAAGGCGCGTCGCGCAGGCAAGGGGCGTCCCTTGCTAAGCGGCGCAACGCAGCAGACGCGCTTTCTCGCGGCAACCCGAAGGGACGGCGGCGATTCGGGCGCATTCCTTTGTCGCGAGCTGCTTGCAGTGAACGACACTGCGGCGCATCTCGCTTCGCGGACTGCATCCCGAATCGCCGTCGTCGCAGGCGTGAAATGCGTGTTGGTCTGCCCGGATGTTGGGTGGCGTTTTGCTGTTACTGATGTCCAATTGATATGACCGCCTGGCTGCTCCCCGAAAACGTCGAAGATGTCCTGCCGCCACAAGCCTGGCGCATGGAAGACATGCGGCGTGCGCTGCTGGATCTGTTCCGCGGCCGTGGCTACCAGCTGGTGATTCCGCCGCTGATGGAATACGTCGATTCGCTGCTGACCGGCGTCGGCGCCGATCTCGACCTCAAGACCTTCAAGCTGGTCGATCAGCTGACCGGGCGGTTGATGGGCGTGCGTGCCGACATCACGCCGCAGGTGGCGCGCATCGATGCCCATCTGCTGGCCGCCAACGCGGTGAATCGCCTGTGCTACGCGGGCAGCGTGCTGCATACCCAGTCCGACGGCTTTCATCGTTCGCGCGAACCGATCCAGATCGGCGCGGAGCTGTATGGCGAAGCCGGTGCCGAGGCCGATCTGGAAATCCTCACCCTGATGCTGCAGGGTCTCGCCACATGCGGTGTCAAGACGCTGCAACTCGACATCGGCCATGTCGGGGTTTACCGTGCGCTGGCGCAGGAAGCCGGTCTCTCCGGCGAGATCGAGCATCAACTGTTCGGCGCGCTGCAGGCCAAGGACAGCAGCGCGGTGGCGGTGCTGACGGCAGGGCTGTCTGCGGCGTTGCGCGATGCCTTTGCCGCGCTGCCGCAGCTGTATGGCGACCGCAGCGTGCTGGCCGAGGCGCGTGCGCGTCTGCCGCAACTGGCGTCGGTTGCGGCTGCACTGGATACCCTGGAAGTGCTCGACCGTGGTCTTGTCAACGTCGAAGCCGCCTATGATCTGGCCGAGCTGCGCGGCTATGGTTATCACAGCGGGGTCGTCTTCGCCGCCTACACCGGCGGGCGCAGCCATGCGATTGCGCAGGGCGGACGCTACGACGAAGTGGGGCGGGTATTCGGCCGGGCACGTCCGGCCACCGGTTTCAGTCTGGATTTGCGCGAACTGGCCATTGCCAGTTCGGCTACACAATAAATTTAGGGAGACTTCACCGTGGTAACAAAAAACGTGGCAGCAAAAAACGTCGTCGTCATCGGCACCCAGTGGGGCGATGAGGGCAAGGGCAAAATCGTCGACTGGCTGACCGACCGCGCGCAGGGTGTGGTGCGCTTTCAGGGCGGCCACAATGCCGGTCACACCCTGGTGGTGGCGGGCAAGAAAACCGTGCTGCACCTAATCCCGTCCGGCATCCTGCGCGACAATGTCACCTGTTACATCGGCAACGGCGTGGTGCTGTCGCCCACTGCGTTGCTCGAAGAAATGGACATGCTGGCCGAGGCCGGCGTGGACGTGGCGAGCCGCCTCAAAATCAGTGAAGCCTGCCCGCTCATCATGCCGCATCACGTCGCGCTCGACCGCGCGCGCGAAATCGCCAAGGGTGCCGGCAAGATCGGCACCACCGGGCGCGGCATCGGCCCCGCCTACGAAGACAAGGTGGCGCGTCGCGCCCTGCGTTTGCAGGATTTATTCCATCGCGAACGCTTTGCCGCCAAGCTGGGCGAAGTGCTGGATCACCACAACTTCATGCTGAAGAATTACTACAAGACAGAGGTGGTGGATTTCAACCAGTCGCTGGATCAGATGATGGCGCTGGCCGAGCGCCTGAAGCCGATGGTGGCCGACGTGCCGCGCAGCCTGTACGACGCCAACAAGGCGGGCAACAATCTGCTGTTTGAAGGCGCACAGGGCACGCTGCTGGATATCGACCACGGCACCTATCCGTTTGTCACCTCGTCCAACTGCACTTCGGGCGGCGCGGCCACCGGCGCCGGCGTCGGCCCGAACACGCTGCACTATGTGCTGGGCATTACCAAGGCCTACACCACGCGCGTCGGCTCCGGCCCTTTCCCCACCGAGCTGTTTGACGACACCGGCAAATACCTGGGTGAACGCGGCCATGAAGTCGGCGCGACCACGGGCCGTTCGCGTCGCTGCGGCTGGTTCGACGCCGCCGCATTGAAGCGCTCGATCCAGATCAATGGCGTGACCGGCTTATGCATCACCAAACTCGATGTGCTCGATGGCCTGGAGACCGTTCGCGTGTGTGTCGGTTACAAAATCGAGGGTGAGGTCTGCGACATCCTGCCGGTCGGCGCCGAATCGATCACCGATGTCGAACCGATCTACGAAGACCTGCCGGGCTGGAGTGATTCGACGGTCGGCGTGCAGTCGTTCGACAAGCTGCCGCAAAAAGCGCAGGCTTACATTTTGCGCATGGAAGCCTTGTGCGAAGTGCCGGCGGATGTCGTATCGACCGGGCCGGATCGGGTGGAGACGATTGTGCGCCGTCACCCCTATGACGGCTGAAGTACCCAATAAAAAAGCCGACACAAGGTCGGCTTTTTTATTTGCTGCATCTGGTGCCCAGAAGAGGACTCGAACCTCCACACCTTGCGGCACACGGACCTGAACCGTGCGCGTCTACCAATTCCGCCATCTGGGCAATAAGGCGCGCATTATGAATATCAGTGATTAACTTGTCAACGAAGATGCCTACAAAAAAACCACGCAGTCACAGCACCCCAGCAAAAATAAGCGCGATTCGTCGCGCCGATCCCTTTTACGAGCGCGAAATCGAACGCTACGAATCGCCGCTGCCCAGCCGCGAATACATCATGCAACTGCTGACCGAGGCGGGCTGTCCGGTCGACGCCGATGCATTTGCCGATCAGTTGCAGATCACCGACGACGAGCGCGAACTGTTCCAGCGCCGCCTCGGCGCGATGCAACGCGACGGCCAGTTGATGCTCAACCGCAAGCGCCAGTTGTGCCTGCCCGAGAAACTCGACCTGATCAAGGGCCGGGTCGAAGGCCATCCCGACGGCTTCGGCTTCGTGGTGCCGGAGGAAGGTGGTGACGATCTCTATCTGTCGCCCAAGGAAATGCACCGCGTGCTGCACGGCGACAAGGTGCTGGTGCGGGTGGCGGGATTCGACCGGCGCGGACGGCGCGAGGCCAAGATCGTCGAGGTGCTGGAGCACGTCAACAAGCATGTCGTCGGCCGCTATTACCTCGAAGGCGGCGTCGGCTTCCTGATTCCTGAAAACCGCCGCATCAACCAGGACATTCTCGTCCCTGCCGGCAACGCGGGCGCCGCGCAGTCCGGCCAGGTGGTGACGGTGGAAATCGTTACCCAGCCGGGCGCGCACAACGAAGCCGTCGGCCGCGTCAGCGAAATTCTCGGCAGTTTCACCGGCCCCGGCATGGAAATCGAGATCGCGCTGCGCAAGCACGATCTGCCCTACGTGTTCCCGCCCGACGTCGAGGCCCAGGCGGCCAGGTTGCCGAACAAGGTACTGAAAAAGGACATGGCCGACCGCGAGGACATCCGTCATCTGCCGCTCGTCACCATCGACGGCGAGACCGCGCGTGACTTCGACGACGCGGTGTACTGCGAACCGCTCGGCCGCAGCGGCTTCCGCCTGGTGGTGGCGATCGCCGACGTCAGCCATTACGTACAGCCCCGGGACGCACTCGACAGCGAAGGCTTCAACCGCGGCAACTCGGTGTACTTCCCGCGCCGCGTCATTCCCATGCTGCCCGAGGCGCTGTCGAACGGCCTGTGCTCGCTCAATCCGGAAGTCGACCGTCTGTCCATGGTGTGCGACATGCAGATCAGCAGCACCGGCAGCGTCAAGGAATACCGCTTCTACCCGGCGGTGATCTATTCGCACGCGCGCCTCACCTACAACCAGGTGTGGGACTGGCTCTCGGGCGCCGTCAAGCCGGAGAACAAGCACGCCGAACTGATGCCGCACCTGGAAGCACTCGACAAGCTGTTTCGCACCTTGCTGAAGGCGCGCGCCAAGCGCGGCGCCATCGATTTCGGCTCGACCGAAACACAGATCATTTTCGACGACCAGGGCAAGATCAAGGAAATCGTTCCGGTGATCCGCAACGACGCGCACCGCATCATCGAGGAATGCATGCTGGCGGCCAACGTCTGTGCCTCGGATTATCTGCACGAGAACAAGCAGCCTGCGCTGTTCCGCGTCCACGAAGGCCCGACGCCGGAGAAGCTCGCCGCGCTGCGCGGCTTCCTCGCCGAATTCGGCCTCGATCTCGGCGGCGGCGACAAGCCACATGCCAAGGATTACGCCGCTCTGCTGGAGAAGATCAAGGATCGCCCCGACCACGGCCTGCTGCAGACCGTGATGCTGCGCTCGCTCAGACAGGCGGTCTACAGCCCAGACAACAAGGGCCACTTCGGCCTGGCGTACGAGGCCTACACTCACTTCACCTCGCCGATCCGCCGCTACCCCGACCTGCTGGTGCATCGCGGCATCAAGGCCGTGCTGAACGGCGAAAAGCTGCCCGCCAAGGGCCTGGTGGAAATCGGTGTGCATTGCTCGCTGACCGAGCGCCGTGCCGACGACGCCACCCGCGATGTCGATGCCTGGCTGAAGACTTACTTCATGCAGGACCGCATCGGCGACGAATACAACGGCACGGTGAGCGCGGTGACCAGCTTCGGCATGTTCGTCGCGATCGACGACATCTTCATCGAGGGCCTGGTTCACGTGTCCGAACTCGGCCAGGACTATTTCCACTACGACCAGGCCAAACACATGATGCTGGGCGAGCGCACCGGCAAGCGCTATCGCCTGGGCGACCGCGTGCGCATCAAGGTGCTGCGCGCCGACATCGAAACCAGCAAGATCGACTTCAGCCTGGTTGAACAGGACAGCTCTGCACACGACATGCAGCGCGCGTTCGAGCAATCGGCGCAGAAAACGAAATCTTCCAAACCCCGGACGGCGAAACCTAAAGCCGGTAGCAAGAAGCAATGAGTGAGAAGTCCGCCGACAAGCATGCCGCAGAAAAACTCATCTACGGCTTTCACCCCGTCCTGGCCCGCCTGCGCCAGGACCCCGCGGGTATATTCGAAATCTATCTGGACCTGACCCGGCGCGACGCGCGCGCGCGCGATCTGGTGCATCAGGCCAAGGACAATGGCGTCAAACTGGCGCAGGTCGAAGCCGACCGCCTGACCCGCCTGGTCGGCAAAACGGCCAATCATCAGGGCGTGGTCGCCCGCGTCAAACCGGTCGCGCTGACGCATTCGCTCGACGAGGTGCTGGAAAATATCAAAGGCCCGCCGCTGCTGGTCATCCTCGACGGCGTCACCGACCCGCACAATCTCGGCGCCATCCTGCGCTCGGCCGACGCCTTCGGTGTGCACGCTGTCATCGCGCCGAAGGACAACGCCGTCGGCATCAACGCCACCGTGGAAAAGGTCGCCTCGGGTGCCGCGGAAACCGTGCCCTACATCATGGTCACCAACCTCGCGCGCACCATCGATGATCTCAAGGAACACAACATCTGGGTCATCGCCGCCGACATGGACGGCGAGCAGCCTCTGTCCGGCATCGACGCCAAAACCGGCATCGCCTGGGTGCTCGGCGCCGAGGGTGCGGGCATCCGGCGCCTGGTCAAGCAAAGCTGCGATCAGGTCGCGCGCATCCCCATCGGCGGCACGGTGGAAAGCCTCAACGTCTCGGTGTCGGCGGCGCTGTGTTTGTATGAGACGGTGCGGCAGCGCGGGGGATGAGCTATTAATTTGAAAACAAAACACTCGCCCAACTTTCCAGGCCAGTCGAAGTCGCGGGTGAACCGTGCCGGCGACGCTGTTAGGGCAGAAACGGCAACCGCGGAGGATTTGCATGTAATTGATGAATGGCGCGCTGCGCATAGGGCAGTCCTAAACACGTTCCAGGCAATTCTCCGAAACAGAACACACGCGACAGACATAGTTGTTGCGCAGCGGCATAAACGCAAAAGAACAATATTCGATAAATTGCATCGACTGCCGGGGATGCAGCTTTCCCGTATGGATGACATCGCTGGTTGTCGATTGATCTTCCATAAAATTAAAGATCTATACCAATTCAGAGAGCAGCTTCATAAAGCACGTTTTAAGCACCGTCTTCGGAATTCAATCGATAAATACGATTATATAAAGCGGCCAAAAGAGACAGGATATCGGGGCGTACATGACGTGTACGAATATGATGTCAACTCTGAGGTCGGGAAGTCTCTCGCTGGTCTTTGCGTCGAAATCCAATACCGAACGCTTGTTCAGCACGCTTGGTCAACTGCGGTTGAAGTAATTGGTTTTATTACCGAGAGCCAACCCAAGTTTCAGAAGGGGGATAAAAGATATGAAGAGGCCATGGCTCTGGCATCGGAAATTCTTGCAAGGGCGTGTGAGAAGTCAAAGGGCCCATTCCCTGAACTTGAAGATAGAGATGTTGTTCGCCGTTTCTTGGCTCTCGACGAAGAGCTTTCGCTCTTGAACACGTTGCATGGACTTAACGCAGCCAACAAGTCTGTTACTGAGAATAGAAATACGATTCTGATATTTTCTCCGAGTGGCGATTTGGAAATCAGGACATTCCGAGACGCGCCTGATGCACTAAAGTCACTCTTCGAACTAGAGAAGCAGTTCCCTGATCGCGACATCGTTTTGGTGAGAGCTGACACGAGCGACGAAGTGCGATTGGCATTTCGTAACTACTTCTCGGATGCTCAAGAGTTTATTCGCTTGGTTGAAAATGGCTGCGCAAAACTCTCTGGTGGAAAAAGAATTTCACGGAACCTAGACTCAAAGCGACGAAAAAAATAGCTCAGTCGCGATATTAGGGTTCGTATGAAAGAGAAATATAGCAACCAGAAAGACGAAGCTGACCATGCTGATCATTGGACAACTGGTGAGGCCGCAATGAATGCGTCGTTGCTTCTGTGGGGCCTGTTATTCAGCTCGGTCAGGCTCGGCTTCTTCATCTACGGCAAGAAGCAGAAGGCGGTCATTCCTCTGCACAGCGGGCTGGGCCACATGATCTACCCGTATTTCGTTTCCAACACGATTCTTCTGGTCGCGATTGGGGCCGCACTCATCGTGCTGCCTTATTTCATCAGGATTTAACGACGGTAGCGCGGTGAGCGGGTCTTCGCGTCAAAGGTAAAACCTCACAGGCGTCACGCCAGCCCCTGCAAGCGCAACAGGTGCGCACAGCCGTGGCGGGCGATTATGCGGCTCTTAGCCGGCAGTTCCCGGGCCGCTATCGACGGGCGCGTCTGCCGCGTCGTCTGCGGGAGGCGCTTCATTTTTCTGCGTTTTCTCTTTCAGCTTGTCTTCTTTTTTCTTTTTCTTGGCGAGTTCTTTTTGACGCTTTTCGTATTGATAGTTGGGTTTTGCCAATTTGATTTCCAGTATGTCAGGGGTGTGTAGGGTTTTAGTTTAATCGGAATGGCAACGTTTTGCTGATCCGCCGCATTGGCCCCTGTGTCTGCCGATTCAGCAGTCTGGCTTGCCAAGACCCGCCAAGCCCCTCATACTAACCGGACGAACTGGTCTTTTGGTTTGCCCCTTCCCGGCTTTCTTCATTGGCATCCGCCGCTCCCGGCGCGGTTGCAGCAGCTTCCCACTGCGATCTTTCGCATTCCAACCCCCTGGCGCACGTCTTCGTCGCGCCCTCGCTCCACTATGAGGAACCCGTCATGTCGAAAGAAGAACTGATAGAAATGGAAGGCGTTGTCAACGAAGTGCTGCCGCAAACGCGCTTCCGCGTGACCCTGGACAACGGCTTCGAAATCATCGCCTACGCTTCCGGAAAAATGCGCAAGCACCGTATCCGCATTCTGACCGGCGACAAGGTCACCATCGAGATGTCGCCTTACGATCTCACCAAAGGCCGCATCAACTTCCGTCACAAGGACTCGCACGTCCAGATGCCGCCCGTCATGCCCAGAAAACCTCATTGATTCGATCCCGGGCGCGTCGCAGGCTGTTCGGGCTGCGCCCGGCAATCAATGGGGCGTCAGGCTCAGCCCCGCACTTTGCGATACGCCTCCAGCAAGCGCTGGTGTATGGCACTGCCCTCGAAATTTCCGCCCAGCCTGGTCAGCCCGAAAAACCGTTCGTCCTGATTGAATAGCGCGAACGCCCGACCCAAGGTGTCGCGGCCATACAGCAGCGCCAGCGCGGGTTCGAAGGGGCTGGGGTCGTCGAGTTGGACGAGGTCGGCGATGCAGCGGTATGCCTTCAGGCGCGCTTCGCTGCGCTGGCCGTATTGCGCGATCCATGCGCAGCCTTCCCGGATCGCGTCGTCGTCGCCGATGGCCAGCGCGAGCAGCAGTTTGAGTTCGCCGACGCGCAGGTCGGTCCACGCCGAATCGGGGTCGGGAGCGAGGCCGATCAGCACCGTCACCAGCCGGTCGTCCGCCAGTTCCAGTTCGACGATCTGATCGAGCAGCGCGGCGCATTCGTCGTCGCTCAAGTCGGGCAGGCGCGACAGAGCCGGGCGGATCAGGTTGCCGACGCTGTTGTTCTCGAATTCGAGTTCTTCCACCGGGTAAATCTCGGACACGCCCGGCACCAGGATGCGGCAGGCATAGACGCCGAGATGGGTGAAGTCGGCGATGTAGAGGTCATGCCCTTCGGCGTGCAGCGCTTCGACCGACCACGCGTAATCCTCTTCGGTGGTGGTGCCGAAATTCCAGTCGGCGAATTCGAAGTCGGGGGTATCGCGCAGGAACTGCCAGCTGATGACGCCGCTGGAATCGACGAAATGGATTTCCAGATTTTGCGGGTCGGCAATTTCGGTTTGATCGAAGCCGGGCGCGGGGAAGCCTGCCAGCGAGTCGAGCGCACGGCCCTGCAGCAGTTCGGTCAGGGCGCGTTCCAGTGCCACCTCGAAACGCGGGTGCGCGCCGAAGCTGGCAAAGCAGCCCTGGTCGTGGGGGTGGATCAGCGTCACGTTCATCACCGGATACTGGCCGCCGAGCGAGGCGTCCTTCACCAGAATGCCGAAGCCCGCCTCGCGCAGGCCGCGGATGCCGGCGGCGATGTGCGGGTAGCGGTTGATCACGTCCTCCGGCACGTCGGGCAGACAGAGGCCTTCCTCGATGATGCGGAACTTGATGTGACGCTCGAAGATTTCGGCCAGCGCCTGGGTCCGCGCTTCCATCAGCGTGTTGCCCGCCGACATGCCGTTGCTGACATATAAATTGCCGATGAGGTTGACCGGAAAATACACGGTTTCGCCGTCGCGCAAGCGCTGGTAGGGAATGGCGCAGATGCCGCGCGCGGCGTTGCCGGAATTGAGGTCGATCAGTTGGTCGGCGCGCACGCCGGCGTCGGGGTTGTACAAGGCGTGCAGCTCGGGCGTGAGGAGCGCTTGCGGCCAGGCCTCGTCGTTCAAAGCGAACCAGCGTTCCTCCGGGGTGTGGGTGTAGTCCCGTTCGGCCAGGGTCTCGCCCAGATAGAAATGGGTCCAGAAATAATTGGTCGACAGCCGTTCGAAGTATTCGCCCAGCGCGCTCGCCCGCGCCGCCAGCTCCGAGGCACCCTTGCCGTTGGTGAACAGCAGCGGGCAATCGCGGTCGCGGATATGCACCGACCAGACGCCTTCCACCGGGTTGAGCCAGGAGCGTTCCTCGATGTGAAATCCCAGCGCGTCGAGCTTGGACTGCAGGGTGGCGATCGACGCTTCGAGCGAGGCGTCCTTGCCGGGGATGAAATGTTCGGTGGTGTGCATGGGGTGACTCTTTTTTGAACAGCCGACAGCATAAGCCATGCGTCAAGTGCGGCGTAAAATGATGGGCGTCGATCCCTTCCCAGCCGGCACTTCAACCCATGTTCAGCCGTATTGCCCTGTTGGTGCTGTTGCCCTGCCTGGTGTGCTCAGGCACGGTGGCGGCTGCCGCGCAGACCTTTGGTCTGGACGGCGGCCAGGCAGAGCGTGCCGCCCGTCCGCAGGCCGAGTGGGTGCGGCAGGCGCAGATGCTGGAAAAGCGCGCCGACTGGCTGGGCCTGCTGGCATGGGGCCAGGAGTGGGCGCGGGTCGAGGCGAAGAATCCGCTGGCCTGGTTTGTTCAGGGGCGCGCGCTGGGCGAACTGGGGCGGTTTGCCGAAGCGATTACGGCGTATCAGCAGAATGTGCATCTGGCGCCCGGCGATGTGTGGGCGCGCAACAACCTGGGCAATGCCTACCGCGACAGCGGGCGCCCGCACGAGGCGATGCTGGCGTACCGTGCGGCGGTGGAAATCGATCCCGACTACATCCAGGCCTGGCACAACCTGGGGCTGACGTTTTATCTGACGAAAGGGCAGGCGGGGGTGACGCAGGCACTGAAGAAACTGCAGGCGACCGATCCGGCGCTGGCCGAGGTGTGGCGCGCGCTGGCGGTGGAATATTCGGTCACGCGCGACCCCCGGATCGCACGTGATGCGGTGCGGGTGCTGCGCGGCCTGAGCGAGGCGGAACGCGCGCGCATGTTCGGAATCCTGTTTGCCGAGGGCTGAGCCTGCCGGCTTCGCCCCCGCCTGTTGTCACGCCGTGCTTTGCTCGAACTCAGCCACCACCTGCCGCAGCCGGCTGGCTTCCTGCTCCGGCCGCATCAGCCCGCGACGCTGGCTGGCGTGGCTGGCCAGGTCGGCATAAAACGCCGGGTCGCTTTCGGCCTTCGACAGCAGCGTGGCCAGCCGCCGCTCGTCGCCCACCGGAAAATAGCCGGGGTAGTCTTCTCCCAGCATGCCGATGTTGCCCGGCATGTGCGAGGCCAGCACCGGCACCTCCGCCGCCAGTGCCTCGCAGATGACGTTGGCGCCGCCTTCCATCACCGAACTGATGACCATGAGATGCGCGCGCGACAGGCGCTTCAGCACCGCCTTGTGCGGCACATCGCCGCCCCAGTGCCAGCGCGGCAGCTTGCTCTGCGCCAGCTCGGCCGTTTCGGTCATTTCCTCGCTCAGGGCGCCGCCCAGATGCGTCACCTGGATATGCGAATCCTCGGGCAGATAGGACGTGGCCAGTGCCACCCGGAACGGATCTTTTTCCGTGCGCAGGTGGCCGATTACCAGCACCTCGAAGGGGTGGGGAGGCGAGGGTTGGCGGGCGATGTCGGGCGCGGACTGATAGATCACCCGTGTCTTGGCGGCCAGATGCGCGGCGAGTTCGTCGACCCCGCGATCCTGCAGCACGATGATGCGGTGCGCGAGCTCCAGCGCCTGCTGGGCGTCGGCGTCTTGGTGAATGTCGCGATAGAGGTCGGTGCCGGTCAGTGCCAGCAGCAGCGGGCGGCTCGGAAAGCGTTCGGCAAAGGCGCGGATCGAAGCAAAGCTGCGTCGCGCATGCAGCGCCAGCATCAGGTCGGCCGGGCGGCCGTCCCATTCCTGCTGCACTCGCACCGTGTGCCCCGCCTCGCGCAAAAAGCGGGTCCAGCGTGCAGCCGTGTGCCAGTTGCCGTTGCGATGCTCGCGGCCATACGGTGTGATGAGGGCGATGCGCATGGCGTGAGTGTACGCCCGGTGTGGCGAATCGCGGATAATCGGCCCATGACCGAGACCCCTATTTCCTCGCGCGACAACCCCATTTTCAAGCGGCTGAAAAAGCTCGCCGATTCTGTCCGTGCGCGGCGCGAGGCGAAGATGACGCTGCTCGACGGCGAGCATTTGCTGGCAGCCTATCTGGAAGCGGGCGGCCAGCCGCATACGCTGGTGCGTGCGGCTTCGTTCGAGACGGGCGGGCTTGAACACCTGAGCGTGCGTTGTTCGCACGCCAAAACCATCGTGCTGCCCGATGCGCTGTTCGCCGAACTGGCGCCCGTCGCCACCCCCACCGGTCTGCTCGCCGAGGCCGCCTGGCTCACCCCGCCGGCCATCGACGCCACGCCGCTCGTCATCGTGCTGGAAGACATTCAGGATCCCGGCAATCTCGGCTCCATGCTGCGCACCGGCGCGGCTGCCGGTGCCACGCTGGCGGTGCTGTCCAGGGGCTGCCACGACCCGTGGTCGCCCAAGGCGCTGCGCGGCGGGCAGGGCGCGCAGTTCGTGCTGCCGCTGCAAACGGCTGTCGACCTGCCATCCTGGCTCAAGGATTTCGGGGGGCGGAGCGTGGCTCTCACCCTGTCCGAAGAAAGCCGCTTTTACGCGCTCGATCTGACTGGAGCGCTTGCGCTCATTGTAGGCAACGAAGGCGCGGGCCTGTCGGAAGCGGTGCGCCAGGTGGCAAGCGTGCAGGCCCAGATTCCGATGCGCGGAAAAGTGGAATCGCTGAACGCGTCGGCCGCGCTGGCGGTGGCGGTGTTCGAGGCGGTGCGCCAGCGCGGTTAGGCCCAGCGTGGTTAGGCCCAGCGTGGTTAGGCCCGGCGTGGTTAGGCCCGGCGTGGTTAGGCGTGGCGTGGTTAGGCGTGGCGCAAGCGCGCGGCAATTTCTTCCACCGACATGCGGGTGGTGTCGAGCACCGGCACGGCGTGGTGTTTGAACAGCCGCTCGGCAGCGGCGAGTTCTTCGCGGCATTGTTGCAGGCTGGCGTAGCGGCTGTCGGGGTAACGCGCCTGGCGGATGGCGGCGAGGCGTTCGGCCGACAGGGTCAGCGCGCGCAGCCGCGGCAGATGGGCGAGCAGGGCGCCGGGCAGGCTGTGATGCTCAAGATCGTCCGGTGTCAGCGGATAGTTGGCGACGCGCAGGCCGTATTGCAGGGCGAGGTAGAGCGCGGTGGGGGTTTTGCCGACGCGCGAGACGCCGATCAGAATCAGGTCGGCCTGGTTGAGCCGTTGCGGCTGCAGGCCGTCGTCCAGTGCCAGGCTGAAATTCACCGCGTCCATGCGCGATTCGTAGTTGTTCGCCATGTTGTGGGTGCGACCGCTGCTGGGGGTGGCGGCTTGTCCCAGCGCGGTTTCCACGGCAGGGGCGATGAGATCGAAGACATCGAACAGATGGGCACGACTGTCGCGCAGGATGGCGCGCAGGGCCGGGTCGGTCAGCGTGGAAAACACCAGTGCGCCGGGCGCGGTGGCAATCTGTGCAGCAGCGGCCTGAGCCTTGTCCGGGCTGTCGACGAAAGGCAGTGCAATCAGGCTAAACTCGAAAGCAGGAAACTGCGACAGCATGCTCTTCGCCACCGCTTCGACGGTGACGCCGGTGTGATCGGATACGCAGAATGCAATGCGATTTTTCATGGGGTGCCTTTATGCAAGTCTCGACTGACTATATCGTTCCACTGGATGCCCTGTCGATGGCAGATGTGCCGCGCGTCGGCGGCAAGAATGCTTCGCTGGGCGAGATGATCCGCAATCTGACGCGCAGCGGCGTCAAGGTGCCAGGCGGCTTTGCCACCACCGCGCAGGCGTTCTGGGATTTTCTCGATCACAACGATTTGCGCACGCACATCAATGCGCGGCTGGCGACGCTGGATGTGGCCGATGTGACGGCGTTGGCCCGGGCAGGCGCGGAGATTCGCGCCTGGATCGAGGCCGCCGCCTTGCCGTCCGCACTGGAAACGGGGCTGCGCACCGCGTATGCCGCGCTCGGCGATGCGGTGTCGGTGGCGGTGCGCTCGTCGGCCACGGCGGAAGATCTGCCCGATGCCTCGTTTGCCGGGCAGCAGGAAACCTATCTGCATGTGCAGGGCGAGGACGCGTTGCTGCTGTATGTGAGAAAGGTCTTCGCCTCGCTCTACAACGACCGCGCCATTGCCTATCGGGTGCACCACGGCTTTGCGCATGCCGAGGTGGCATTGTCGGCGGGGGTGCAACGCATGGTGCGCTCCGATATCGCCTGTTCGGGGGTGCTGTTCACGCTCGATACTGAATCCGGATTTCGCGATGTAGTGTTTATCACCGCCGCCTACGGCCTGGGCGAAACCGTGGTGCAGGGCTCGGTCAACCCGGACGAGTTTTATGTGCACAAACCCAAACTGGCAGAAGGCTTTCCCGCCGTGGTGCGACGCGAGCTGGGCGAAAAAGCTGTCCGCATGGTGTGGCGCGACGGAGCCACCGTGATCGAAGCCACCCCGCTCGAACTGCGCCGGCGCTTTGCGCTGACCGACGCCGAGGTGCTGGAACTGGCACGCCAGGCCATGGCAATCGAAGCCCACTATGGCCGCCCGATGGACATCGAGTGGGCGAAGGACGGCGAGAGCGGTGAACTGTTCATCGTGCAGGCGCGGCCCGAGACGGTGAAGGCGCGCGCCAACGGCGGCGGCGAACGCTACACGCTGGAAGCAACCGGCGAGGTGCGCATCAGCGGCCGCGCCATCGGCCAGAAAATCGGCAGCGGTGCCGTGCGGATCGTTGCCAGCCCGGCGGAAATGAACCGGGTGCAGCCGGGCGACGTGCTGGTGACCGACATGACCGATCCCGATTGGGAGCCGGTGATGAAGCGCGCGGCGGCGATCGTCACCAATCGCGGCGGGCGCACCTGCCATGCCGCCATCGTCGCGCGCGAGCTCGGCATCCCCGCGGTGGTGGGAACCGGCGAGGCGACGACGGTGTTGCGGGATGGCGAGACGGTGACGGTGTCGTGCGCCGAGGGCGACACTGGCACGGTATACGCGGGCAAGCTCGCGTTTTCGGTGGAGACGCTGGCGAGCGAAGCCCTGGCGGAACCGCCGGTCAAGCTGATGATGAACGTCGGCAACCCCGAGCGTGCCTTCGAGTTCGCGCAGATTCCGAATCATGGCGTGGGTCTGGCAAGGCTGGAATTCATCATCGCGCGCATGATCGCCATGCATCCGCTGGCATTGCTGAACCTGGCCGACCAATCGCCGCCGGTGCGCGACGAAATCGAACTGCGCAGCGCGGGCTATGCCGATCCGGTGGCCTTCTATGTCGACAAGCTGGCCGAGGGTATCGCCACCCTGGCGGCCGCGTTCTGGCCGCAGCCGGTGATCGTGCGGCTGTCCGATTTCAAGTCCAACGAATACGCCAATCTGCTCGGCGGCGAGCATTACGAGCCGAAGGAAGAAAATCCCATGCTCGGGCTGCGCGGTGCGGCGCGTTATGTGTCGGCACTGTTCCGCCCGGCATTCGAACTGGAGTGCCGCGCGCTGAGGCAAGTGCGCGAGACGCTGGGCTTGAGCAACGTCGAAGTGATGATTCCCTTCGTGCGCACGGTGGAAGAATGCGCGACAGTGGTCGAACTGCTGGCGGCCAATGGCCTCGCGCGCGGCGAGCACGGCCTGCGCCTGATCATGATGTGCGAGATCCCGTCCAACGTGCTGCTGGCCGACGACTTCCTGCAATACGTCGACGGCTTTTCCATCGGCAGCAACGACCTCACCCAGTTGACGCTGGGCATCGACCGCGATTCCGGCCTCGTCGCGGGCGGCTTCGACGAGCGCAATCCGGCGGTGAAGAAGCTGCTGGCCGAGGCGATTGAAGCATGCAAGCGGCACGGCAAATACATCGGCATCTGCGGCCAGGGGCCGAGCGACCATCCCGATCTGGCCGACTGGCTGGTGGCGCAGGGGATCGGCTCGATCTCGCTCAACCCGGATACGGTGGTGGCGACCTGGCGGCGGCTGGCTCGGGCATGATATTTTGACGACACAAAACAGGGAGACACGATGCAAACAGCAACGATAGCGCCGCGCAAGGGCGGGCTGAAATGGGCGATGTGGCTGGTGTTACTGCCGCTGTTGATCTTCGCCCTGTATCTCGCATTCGTAATGAACTGGTCGTATTCCGAGGGCGAGCGTGCGGGCTATCTGCAACGGTTTTCGCACAAGGGCTGGCTCTGCAAAACTTACGAAGGTGAACTGGCGATGACGACCGTGCCGGGCGTGGCGCCGGTGCTGTGGAATTTCACCGTGCACGACGCGGCGGTCGCCGCTCAGCTCAATGCGCTGGCGGGCAAGCGGGTGGTCGTGTTTTACGAGGAGCATCGCGGCATTCCCACCACCTGTTACGGGGAGACCGGCCACTTTGTGAGCCGCGTGCGCGAGATCGACGATATTGGCGCGCGAACCAACCCGGTCAGGCCACTTCTGCAACATCCGCAATAGGCTTCACTGCAAGAAGCGTTCGTACGGCCTAGGCGTGATCTCTCAGTAGGTTGTTCACTCGGGGCATACCCGGAGAATTGGGGCTGCGAAACCAAACCATATCCCCGGAGCCCCGAATGAACAGCCATAAAAATGCCCGATTAACGCCTCGCGGTCGAGTCCTGCTCGTATCACGCATCCTCGACCACGGCCTGCGCCCGGAGGAGGCGGCAAAAGCCGCCGGAGTCAGCGTGCGCACCGCCTACAAATGGTTGTGCCGCTTCCGCGAGGAAGGCGCGGATGGGCTCGTCGATCGCTCTTCACGTCCACACCACTGTCCGCACGCGCTGCCCGAGACGACCCGAGCCCGCATCGTCGCGGCGCGTACCGAGCGCCAGACGTACCGCCAGATCAGCCAGACTTTGAACGTGGGACACAGCAGCGTCGCACGGGTGCTGGTTCGGGCCGGACTGAACCGGCTCGCCTGCCTCGAACCCGCCGCGCCGATTCAACGCTACGAGTACGACGCGCCCGGCGGTATGCTGCACCTGGACATCAAGAAACTCGCGCGCTTCAGCCGTCCCGGCCACCGGATGACGGCGGACCGAACGGTGAATTCGCGCGGTGCGGGATGGGAATACGTCCACATCGCCATCGACGATCACTCGCGCATCGCCACGGCCAGCGTGCACCCGGATGAATCGGCAACAAGCGCCTGCGCGGCGCTGTTGC
>Ga0315271_10000109_pt1 | contig 38160 bp, 32 predicted proteins | sample C3_top_MG_FD_204664 | JGI IMG/M metagenome (GOLD analysis project Ga0315271, IMG submission 204664) | Sediment microbial communities from Yellowstone Lake, YNP, Wyoming, USA - C3_top | ecosystem: Environmental > Aquatic > Freshwater > Lake > Sediment | place: USA: Wyoming | collected 2017-08-01
GCCAGGCCAACGATCAGCGACACGCGCGCGCCGTACATGATGGCCGACAGGAGATCGCGTCCCTGGTCATCGGTGCCGAGCAGGAAGCCCGCGTTGCCACCCGCCAGCCACCGCGGCGGCGACAGCGCGTCGGACAGATTGAGCGTCTTCAGGTCGAAGGGATTGTAGGGCGCCAGCAGCGGTGCGAAGAACGCCGCCGCAAGGCACACGAACAGGACGGCGAACGCGCCGATGGCCACCGGAGAGTGCCGGAAGCTCCACATGACGTCGCTGTCCCACGCGCCGGCGAGCCGGGCGCGCAAGCCGGGGCGGGCGATCGCGGGAGGATGAAGTGTGGACATGGCGCCGGGCAATGAACGGTTCAGGTCCGCGAATCGCCGAGCCGCGATACCGCCGTCAGGCTCGCCGCAAGCGCCTGCGCATGCACGGCGGTCTTCCAGTCGTCGGCATCGCAGTAGAAAGCGTCGCGGACCTGCAGCTTGATGGCCGCACGAAGACCGCCGTCTGCATCCGGATGGTTCATCAGCCACTGGTCGGCGCGCAGTGCCTCGATCATTTCGCGCATCGGCACCGTGCCGAATTCGAGGGCGATACCCGCAAAGGGCACGCCGGGGCAGTCGTCGTACATCGCGTTGTAGTTGACGCCCGAAAGTGTCGCCGACGATGACGAGCCGTCGAGGAACGACGTGACATCGTCGCCCCACCAGCTGCGCGTGCGGGCGAGATCGGCCGGCACGTTGCGGCCGGAATAGATTTTTTCGCCGTGCGCGCGTGGGCCAAGTCCCGTATGGAAATCGATCCAGCCGATCCTCGTTCGGTGCGCACTATATTTGCGCAAAACGGCACGAAACACGGCGTTGCTCCACGCTGGCCGCGTGCCGCCATAAAAGAGCCCGTCCGGGAATTCGCACTGGCCGCCGGTGATGGCCTGCTGCAGCGCGCGTTCCCCGTGCTGCGCGACATAGGCGGCGATCCTGGCTGCATTGGCGGGCGCGGGTGGCCAGTCGGCAGGGACGATGAAGCCGTGCACTTCGGCATAGGCGCGATTGGGGGCAAGCGGCGTTGTGAAATCGCGGAAATTGCGATTCATGTCGACGTTGTCCTCGTTCGTCCTGTGCAGGTGGGAAAACCCGAACGGGTTCACTGCATGCAGTAAGACGACGGCAACGCCCGCCGCGCGCACAGCAGCGACGAATTCCGCATCGTGCAGCAACGCGACCTGGCAGCCGGACCCGCAAAATCCTTCGACACCGTGGGTCCCCGACGTCAGCAGCAGCATTCCGGCGGCGGAAGCGTCACCCAGCGCAACGACATCAATGGAAAGTTCCTCGCCGGACGCGCCGCGGGCGGTCGGATGAACATGGCGATCCACGGCGACGCCGTGTTCCTTCGCCGCGGCGAAAAACTTGTCGCGCGCTTCCGCGTAGGTTCCGGAGAAATGCCGAACCGGATCCATGCTACTTCGCGAGCGGCATCGCCGACTCCGCCAGCGCCGCGAGATAACCGGCTCCCAGTGGAATGACGGCATCGTTGAAGTCGTATTTGCTGTTGTGCAGGAAGCAGCCGCCTTCGGCGCCGCCCTGCCCCAGCCGGGCGAACGCCCCCGGCTTGACCTGCAGCATGAACGAGAAATCCTCCGAGCCCATCGACGGGTCGAGGTTGCGCTCGACGTTTTCCGCGCCTACCAGGCGCTCCGCCACGTCTGCGGCGAACATCGCCTGGCGCTCGTGATTGAGCGTCGCCGGATACACGCGTTCGTACTTGAGCGCGGCCACCGCGCCGAATGCGGCGCCTATCGAGTGCACGAGCTCGGTCAGGCGCCTCTCGATCATGTCCTGCGTCGCCGGCTTGAACGTCCGCACCGTCCCCACCAGCTTCGCATGCGAAGGAACGACGCTCATCGCACCGGGATGGCCGGCCTGCATCGAGCAAAGGCTGACCACGGCGGTGTCGATCGGGCTCACGTTGCGACTGACGATCGATTGCGCCGCCGTGATGATGTGGCCGGCAACGAGCACCGGGTCGATAACCGTATGCGGGTGCGCGCCGTGACCGCCGCGGCCGTCGATGGTTATCTCGATGCGGTCCGCCGCCGCCATCGCGTAGCCGGGCGTGATGCCGATGCGGCCGGGCGGCAACCCGGGCCAGTTGTGCAGCGCGAAGACCTGCTCGGCCGGGAAACGGTCGAACAGGCCGTCCTCGATCATCGCCTTGGCACCGGCATAACCCTCTTCGCCCGGCTGGAAAATGAGATACGCGGTGCCGTCGAAGTTCCGGGTCTCGTGCAGGTAGCGCGCCGCGGCGAGCAGCATCGTCGTGTGGCCGTCGTGGCCGCAGCCGTGCATGCGGCCCTCGTACCGCGACTTGTGCGCGAACTCGTTTTCCTCGAGCAGCGGCAACGCGTCCATGTCCGCGCGCAGGCCGACGCTGCGCCCGCTGGCGTTGCTGCGTCCGGGAATGACCGCGACGATCCCGGTCTTGCCGATGCCGGTGTGATGCTCTATCCCTAAGCGCGCCAGGTTCTCCTGAACGACACGCGCAGTCCGGTGCTCCTCGAAGCCCAGCTCCGGGTGGGCATGCAGGTCGCGGCGGATGACCGTGAACTCGTCGTGCCAGCGGCGGATGTGTTCGTCGGGTTTCATTTAGGCAGCAGCCGTCCGTTCGATGCGCAGGCGGGGATCGACCGCGTAGTACATGAGGTCGACGACGAGGTTCAGCAGCACGAACACGAGCGCGATGAAGCACAGGTACGCGGCCATCACCGGTATGTCCGAGAAGTACACCGACTGGATGAAGAGGAGCCCCAGCCCGGGCCATTGGAATACGGTTTCGGTCACGATCGCGAACGCGATGATGCCACCCAATTGCAGGCCGGTGATCGTGATCACGGGCACGAGCGTGTTCTTCAGCGCGTGCCCGAAATGGATGGCGCGATCGGACAGCCCGCGCGCCCGCGCGAACTTGATGTAATCGGTGCGCAGCACCTCGAGCATTTCCGAACGGACCAGCCGCATGATCAGCGTCATCTGGAAGAGCGACAGCGTGATCACCGGCAGGATCAGCGCCTTCAACCCGGACTTGGTCAAGAGGCCGGTCGTCCACCAGCCCAGCGCGACCGTCTCGCCGCGCCCGAACGACGGCAGCCAGCCCAGCTGCACGGCGAAAACCAGGATCAGCAGGATGCCGATGAGGAATGAAGGGAGGCTCACGCCGACCAGCGATGCCGTCAACAGCAGCTGCGCCCCGAAACTGCCCCGTTGCAGCGCCGCGTAGACGCCCGCGGGAATGCCCACGAGCAACGCCAGCAGCGCGGCGCCGAGCGACAATTCCAGCGTGGCCGGCAGGCGTTCCTTGATCAGCACGGCCACGCTGCGCCCCTGGCGGAGCGAGCGCCCGAAGTCGCCCTGCACCGCGTGGCCGACGAAGCGGAAGAATTGCACCACCACCGGCTGGTCGAGCCCGAGCTCGCTGCGCAGCTTGGCCTTTTCCTCCATCGTGGCGTCCTGCCCGACCATCGACACGACGGGATCGCCGACGAAATTGAACAGGCTGAACGCGATCAGCGCCACCACCGCCATGACCGCGAACGATTGCAGGATACGGCGCAGGATGAACGCGAGCACCTAGGAACCCCTTCCCGATGCGGCCTGAGCGCCGAGATCACGCATTCAGTTCCTCCGCGCGATGGCAGGCAACGCGCGAGTTCCCGAGCGGCGCCAGCAGCGGCACCTCGGTCGCGCAGCGGGGAATGGCATGCGGACAGCGCTTGTGGAACGCGCATCCGCCCGGCGGATTCAGCGGCGACGGCAATTCCCCGGTCAGCGGCACGCGCACCCCACGCCCCGCCGCAGACAGCGACGGCGTGCTCGCCAGCAGCGCACGCGTGTAGGGATGCGCGGGACGCGCGAAGATCGTGGCCTTGGGACCCTCCTCGACCGTCTTGCCCAGGTACATGACGAGAACCGCGTCGGCGATGTGGCGGACGACCTGCAGGTTGTGCGAGACGAACAGATATGCGATCCCCATTTCCTGCTGCAGGTCCATCAGCAGGTTCAGCACCTGCGCCTGGATCGACACGTCGAGCGCCGACACTGGCTCGTCGGCGACAACCAGTCGCGGGTGGAGCATCAACGCGCGCGCCACGGCGATGCGCTGGCGCTGGCCGCCGGAAAACATGTGCGGGTAGCGGCCGAAGTGCTCCGGCCGCAGCCCGACGCGGTCCATCATCGCGCGCGCGGCATCCTGGCGCTCCGTTGATGACTGCGTCGTGTTGATCGCGAGCGGCTCCATCAGCAGCGTGCCGACCTTCTTGCGCGGGTTCAGCGACGCGAACGGGTTCTGGAAGACCATCTGCACCAGCGGCCGCAGCCGCTTGCGCAACGCCGCATTCGCCGTGCCGGCGTCCTGCCCGTCCAGCAGCAACTGTCCGGAGGTCGGGCGCTCGATCATCGTCACCTGCCGGGCAAGCGTCGACTTGCCGCAGCCGGATTCGCCGACGACCGCCAGCGTCTCGCCCTCTCGCAGCGTGAACGAGACGCCGTCGAGCGCGCGGACAAGCCCTTTCGGCCGGAACATCCCGAGCGAAACGCGGTAATGCCGCGTCAACGCGCGCGCTTCGAGCAGCCCAACGGTCATGCAGGATTCTCCACGTGCGCCGCCTCGTGCTTCCAGCCGCCGGTGGGCAGCCCGGCGGCATCCAGCGGAAAGTGGCACCTCACGCGACGATCCGCGCTGCCGGTCATCGCCGGCATGTCGCGGCGGCAGCGCTCCACCGCATACGTGCAACGTGGCGACAGCAGGCAGCCGGTGGGACGGTCATGTTGCCCCGGCACCATGCCAGGAATGGACTTCAACCGCTCATTGTCTTCGTTGTGTTCCGGCAACGCGGCCAGCAGCGCCTGCGTATAAGGATGGCGCGGTGTCTCGAACACGCCCGGGACCGGCCCCGTCTCGACCTCCTGCCCCGCATACATCACGACGACGCGATGGGCCGTCTCGGCGACCAGCGCGAGATCGTGCGTGATGAGGATCAGCGCCATATTTCGCTCGCGCTGCAGCCGTGTAAGGAGGGCCAGCACCTGCGCCTGCACCGTCACGTCGAGCGCCGTCGTCGGCTCGTCGGCGATAAGCAGACGGGGATTGCAGGCAATGGCCATCGCGATCATCACGCGCTGCGCCATGCCGCCGGACAGCTGATGCGGAAACGCGTCGAGACGCGCGGCGGCATCCGGGATCTCGACCTGCTCCAGCAGGCTCAATGCGCGCGCGCGGCGAACCGCGCGATGGTGCCGCTCCTCGTCGGTGCCATGGATGCGCAGCGTCTCCATCAGCTGGAACGCGACGGTGAAGCACGGGTTGAGGCTTGCGAGCGGGTCCTGGAAGATCATCGCGATGTCCTTGCCGACGAGCGCACGGCGCTCGCGGTCGGAAATCGTCGCTAGGTCGCGGCCGGCAAACACAATCGACCTGGCCTTCACGCGTCCCGGAAAGTCGATGAGCCCCATCAGCGCCAGCGCCGTCACCGTCTTGCCTGAGCCCGACTCGCCGACGACGCCGACGATTTCGCCCGCGTCGATCGCGAAGTCGATGCCGTCGACCGCCTTGAACGGCGCCTTTTCGGTGCCGAATTCGACCGTCAGGCCGGCGATGTCGAGGAGCGCCAAGGCGGCCTATCGCTTGAGCTTCGGATCGAGCGCATCGCGCAATCCATCGCCCATCAGGTTGAACGCCAGCACCGTGATCAGAATGGCGAGTCCGGGAAAGGTCACCACCCACGGCGCGCGCTGGATGAATTCGAGAGCGCTGGCCAGCATAGACCCCCACTCGGGTGTCGGCGGCTGTGCGCCCAGGCCCAGGAAGCCGAGTGCGGCGGCGTCGAGAATCGCGGTCGAGAATCCGAGCGTCGCCTGCACGATCAGCGGCGCCGTGCAGTTGGGCAGGATCGTATTGAACATGATCCGCATCGTGCCAGCACCGGCGATTCGCGACGACGCGACGTATTCCTTGCCTGCCTCGCCGATGACCGCCGCGCGCGCCAGACGGACGTAATGCGGCAGCAGGACGATGGCGATCGCGTACATTGCGTTGGCCAGTCCCGGCCCGAGGATGGCGACGACCGCGATGGCGAGCAACAGGCTCGGCAACGCGAGCATGACGTCCATCATCCGCATGATCACGGTCTCGGTCAGGCCGCGGAAATAGCCGGCGACAAGTCCCAGCACGACGCCGAGGCTCAACGAAATCACTACCGAGATGAGGCCGATCAGCAGCGACAGCCGCGTGCCGTAGATGATCCGCGAAAGGATGTCGCGTCCGACCGGATCGGTGCCGAGGATGAAGCGCATCGACCCCCCTTCGGCCCACGCGGGCGGCGTCAGGAAGGATTCGCGGTACTGCTCGTTGGGCGGGTGCGGCGCGACGACCTCGGCGAACACGGCGAGCAGCAATAGCGCAACCACGAGCCCCAGGCCGATCATCGCGCCGCGGCTGCGCGAGAACGACAGCCAGAACTCGCGCCACGGACCCGGCGGCGCGGTTGGAGCTTCCATTTTCAGCACGTGGGTTGCGTCAGGCATGGCGAATCCGCGGATTGATGACGCCGTAGAGCAGGTCCACGATCAGGTTGACCGAGATGACGATGGTGGCGATCAGCAGGATGCCGCCCTGCACGACCGGATAGTCGCGCGACTGCACGCCGTGGATCAGCCAGTTGCCGATGCCCGGCCAGGAAAATATCGTCTCGGTCAGGATGGCGCCGGACAGCAGCAGGCCGACTTGCAGGCCGATGACGGTGATCACCGGAATAAGGGCGTTGCGCAGCGCGTGGACCAGCACCACCTGCAGTTGCGGCAGGCCCTTGGCGCGCGCGGTACGCACATAGTCTTCGCGGAGCACCTCGAGCATCGACGAGCGCGTCATGCGCGCGATGACGGCCAGCGGTATCGTGCCGAGCGCGATCGTCGGCAGTATGAGGTGCGACAGCGCCGAGCGAAACGCGCCGGGCTCGCCGCTCCGGAGCGTGTCGATCAGCATGAAGCCGGTCGTGGCGGGGACGTCGAACTGGACAGCGAGGCGCCCGGACACCGGCGTCCATCCCAACTGCACCGAGAAGAGCAGGATCAGCAGCAGCGCCCACCAGAATATCGGCATCGAATAACCGGTCAGCGAAACGCCCATCACCGCATAGTCGGCAACCGTGTTGCGCTTGATCGCCGCGAGGATTCCCGCTGGCAGGCCGACGCAGATGGCGAAGATCAGCGCGAAGAAGGCCAGCTCGAACGTGGCGGGAAACAGCGTCAGGAATTCCGTCAGCACCGGCTCGTGCGTGGTCAGCGACGTGCCGAGGTCGCCACGCAGGACGTTGCCGATGTAGTCGAAGTATTGCGTGTACAGCGGCTGGTCCAGCCCGAACTGGTGCAGCAGGCGCAGCCGCCGCTCCGGGTCCATGCCGCGCTCGCCGGAGAGATTCTCCACCGGGTCGCCGGGGATCAGGCGGATCAGCGCGAACGCGAGCAGCGTCACGCCGAAGAACGTCGGCACGATCAGCGCAACGCGGCGGAGCAGAAAGCCAAACACTCAGGCGACCGGGCCGCTCCCCGGAGGATGCGTCACTTGGCCAGATCAGTGGTGTTGAAGTAGTGGTGCGAAGTCGCATCCATCTTGTACCCCTGCACTTCCTTGCGGACGGGGTCGAAGCGGACCGAATGGGCCACGGTGATCCACGGTGCCTCTTCCTTGAAGATCACCTGCGCCTGCTCGTAGAGCTTGGCGCGGTCGGCCTGCTTGGGCGTCTGCGCGGCCTTGATGATCAGGTCCTCGAAGCCCTTGTTGCACCAGCGCGCGACGTTGCCGCCACCCTTGACCGCCTCGCAGCCCAACAGCGGCACGAAGAAGTTGTCCGGATCGCCGTTGTCGCCAGACCAGCCGAACATCATCACCGCCTGCTCGCCCGTCTTGCTGCGCTTGCGGTACTCGGCCCACTCGTACGTGATGAGCTTGGTCTTGACGCCGATCTTCTCCCAGTCCGCCTGGATGACTTCCGCCATCCGCTTGCCGTCCGGGTTGTACGGGCGCGTCACCGGCAGGTACCAGAGCTCGACCTCGAAGCCGTTCGGGTAGCCGGCCTGCGCCAGCAGCTCCTTGGCCTTGGCGGGATCGTACGGGTAGTCCTTGACCGCGTTGTTGTAGCTCCACAGGATCGGCGGGATCGGGTTCTTGGCGACCTGCCCCTGCCCCTGGTAGACCGCCTTGAGTATCGCGTCCTTGTTGGTCGCGAGGTTCAGCGCCTGCCGCACGAGCTTGTTGTCGAACGGCTTCTTTTCGGTGTTGAACGCGATGTAGCCGATGTTGAGGCCTTCCTTCTGCAGCACGTTCAGGTTCGGGTCGGACTTCATCTCGGCCAGATCGGCCGGCTTGGGGAACGCCATCACATGGCACTCACCGGTCTTCAGCTTGGCGTAGCGCGCCGTGGCGTCGCGCGTGATCGAGTACACGAGCGTGTCGACCTTCGGCCGCCCGGCCCAATGCTGGTCGAAGGCCTTGTAGCGGATCGTCGCGTCCTTCTGGTATGACACATATTCGAACGGTCCTGTGCCGATGGGGAAAATATCCGCCGCGTTCGGCGTGCCCTTCTTCGCCATCGTCTCGAAGTACTCGAGCGACAGGATCGACGCGAAGTCCATCGCCATGTCGGCCAGGAACGGCGCTTCGGGACGCTTCAGCGTGAAGCGCACCGTCATCGGGTCGACCTTCTCGACTTTCTCGACGATGTTCTTCATGCCCATGTCGTCGAAGTACGCATACGTCTGGCCGCCGGTGCCGCCGTGGAACGCATTCTTGTCGTTGGCCATCCGGTCCCAGCTGAAGAGCACGTCGTCGGCGTTCATGTCGCGCGTCGGCTTGAAATTGGCGTTGCTGTGAAACTTGACGCCCTTGCGCAGCTTGAACGTGAAGACCTTGCCGTCCGGCGACACCGTCCACGATTCCGCCAGCGCGGGGACGATGTTGGTCGTGCCGATCTCGAACTGGACCAGGCGGTTGAACATGGGCACGGAGACGGCGTCGAACGTGGTGCCGGTCGAGAAGAACTGCGGCTGGAAGCCCTCGGGGCTGCCTTCCGAGCAATAGACCAGCGTGCCCTTGGCTTGGGCGGCCGTGGCGGTCAGGGCAAGCGCGGCGATCAGTGCGGCGCGCTTCCAGTAATGGGGCATGACAACGGCGGAGTGCGACATGTAAACCTCTTTGAAGGGAATCAATGACGTGAAAGTGGGCCGAATGTTGGTCAACGCTCCGCCCATGCTAGTCGTACCGCCGGATCAAGGCAACGGGCGCGCCCGTTTCCCGCTAGAGCGCGCGTGCCCGGGCCGCCTGCGTCGCGTAGAGGCAGATGCCCGCCGCGACCGAGACATTGAGGCTTTCGACGCTGCCGCCCAGAGGAATGCCGACGACGCGGTCGCACGATTCACGGGTGAGGCGGCGCAGCCCTGCCCCTTCCGCGCCCAACACCCAGGCGACCGGGCCGCTCAATTCCGCGGTGAACAGGCTTTCGCCGCCGGCGTCGGCGCCCAGCAGCCAGATGCCCCGCTCCTTCATTTCCCGCATGGCCCGGGACAGGTTCGTCACCGCGACCACGGGCACCGTATCGGCCGCCCCGCAGGCGGCCTTGGCCACCGTGGCGTTGACGCCGACGGCGCGGTCCTTGGGTACGATCACCGCCTGCGCTCCGAAGGCATCGGCGCTGCGCAGGCAGGCCCCCAGGTTGTGCGGATCGGTCACCCCATCCAGCACCAGGAACAAGGGCGGCTGCGTGCTCTGGCCGGGCTCGAGGACGTCGTCGAGCGTGACGTGCGGCAGCGCGTCGTCGACGATGGCGACCACGCCCTGGTGCTGTCCGTGGCCGGCGAGCGCATCGAGCCGTGCGCCGTCGACAGGGTGCACCGTCACGTTCGCCGCTTCGGCCCTCGCGACGAGGTCGCGCAGCCGCGCATCCTGCCGTCCGCCGAGGACGTAGAGGTCGTGCACGGCATCGGCGCGCTGGCGCAGGCGGGCGGTGATTGCGTGAAAGCCGAACAGGGAACGTGTGGCGGGCATCGAAAGGCTTCAATTCAGGACGAACCAGTGTTGACACATGGCGGCTGCAATGGCCAGCAAGCGCTGTGGTAGTGTAACTCGCGCCCCGGCGCACCCCGCGGTGCGCCGACCTTTCCCGACGAACCCACGCCTCCAATGCTCGACGAAGACTTGCAGCAACTGGTCAAGGCCATCCTCGTCGTGGTCGGTGCCATCCTTCCCATCGTCAATCCGCTCGGCAGCGCGCCGATGTTCCTGGCGATGACCCACGGTGCAGATACCAAGACGCGCAGCACGCTCGCCGGGCTGGTTGCCGTCAATTCCTTCCTGCTGCTGATGGGCTCGCTGATCTTCGGCAATTTCGTGCTGAAGCTTTTCGGCCTGTCCGTGCCTGTCGTGCAGCTGGCCGGCGGGCTTGTGCTGTGCTCTCTGGGCTGGCGCCTTCTGACCGACGACGATCCGGCGCCGCCGGTCGCAGCACCCGAGGAGGCCAGCGCGATATCCCGCGCGTTCTACCCGCTGACGTTGCCGCTGACCGTCGACCCAGGCGCTATTTCCGCGGCAGTGACGATCGGCGCGAACCACTCGTCGAACATCACGCGGATCCTGATCGCAATCGTCGGCGCCACCATCGGCGTCGTGATCATCGCGGCTTCGGTTTGGCTCGCCTACCGCTATGCCGAGCGCATCGCGCAATGGCTCGGTCATTCGCGGCTGATGGTCGTGCTCCGCCTGTCGGCGTTCATCGTGCTGTGCATCGGCGTGCAGATCGCCTGGAACGGCACCAAGGCGCTGGTCGAGGAATTCCCGTTCGCCGCACCGGCACCCGCTGGCGTGCAGAAGCACTGACGCATGGACGCGCGACACTTCATCGAGGGCGTGTTCCTGGTCTATGCGGCGCTGTTGCCCATTGTGAACCCGCTCGGCGCGGCGCCGGTGTTCCTGGCCATGACCCGCTACGCCGACGACCCGACCCGCGCCGTGCTGGCGCGCAAGGTCACTATCAATTCGTTCGTCCTGCTCATGGCGTCGGTATTCATCGGCACCTACGTGCTCGAATTCTTCGGCCTGTCGATTCCGATCGTGCAGATGGGGGGAGGACTCGTCGTCTGCTCGGTCGCCTGGGACATGCTGCGCAGCGCGGACGTCTCGAAGAAATCGACGACGGAAGGCGTGCAGGACCCCGGGGCCGTCTCCACCGAGGCGTTCTATCCGCTGACGCTGCCTTTGACAGTCGGACCGGGTTCCATCTCGGTCGCGATCACGATCGGCGCCAACCATCCGCAGACGGTGCGCTCGTTCGTCACGGCGTCCGTCTCGTCGCTGCTGGGCGTCGTCCTCATCTGCCTTTCGATCTACCTCTGCTACCGCTACGCGGAGCGCTTGTCGAAATTCCTGGGCAGCGCGGGTACGGCCGTGGTCATCCGTCTGTCCGCGTTCATCCTGTTGTGCATCGGCGTGCAGATCATGTGGAACGGTCTCGACGCGCTGGTCGGGATCACCGGCCCGCCGCACGTTCCCCGCCCATGACCGCAGGTTGGCAACGGCGGCCGGCGTCGGCTATAATGTCGGGCTTGTCACCGCCGGCGTAGCTCAGTTGGTAGAGCAGCGCATTCGTAATGCGAAGGTCGGGAGTTCGACTCTCTTCGCCGGCACCAGTAAACACAAGGGTTAACGGGTTAGCGCCCGCTAACCCTTATTCATTTTTGAATTCTACTTCTTGGGCACCTGAGAATCGCGGGTTGCTCTGACGGACCATAGCCCATCGATCGTCGCCTCGAAGCATAGCGAGATACAACTCAACAAATTGCAGCGCGGACCATCGGAGTTGTTCCCGTCGCGGTCATGAATGCCCATTCGTAGTTCGAACAACTCGGTCCATCCGGTCCTGCATCCATTTTGGAATTCGGTCGTGCAATGTGGGGCATTCCTCGTCTGTAGGCTTTGCACGGCGTTCAAAAGACGCGCCGGGCGCGTTAGCTATTCCCACGCTGGCATTGATCTGCGGCAATACCGTCATTTTTCATAGCGAGATACTGCGCGAAGGGCTATGACCGCCGGTCCCTCTGCATCACTTTCGCCAGTACTCCTAGGAGTCACGAATGCGCCCGGTCCTCTTGATGGTTTTCGCTTCCCTACTTTGCTCCTGCGCCGCGACGTACAAGCAGAACACAATTGCGCAACCGAGCGCCAAACTTGTTCGCGGACAATCGGTAGCAATTGCGACCCCCGCCAACGGATTCTACGGAAACACGGAATATCACGCATCGGGGAAGATGACAGCGCTCGCTGTCCGAGCGGCCTTTGCGCGCTTCTCCAACTCGATAACCGAGTGGCCAGAATGCAAGGACCTTGTATGCCTCAAAGGAGTTAAGGCGGTTGCTGCCGACTATTACGTAATTCCCGAAATACTGCACTGGGAGGATCGCGCTACGGAATGGTCTGGAATACCGGATAGGGTTGAAGTAAAAATTTCGATTTACGACGGCTCGACTTCGCGCGAGTTGGCGTCAACGATTATTTCGGGAAAGAGCAAATGGGCCACTTTTGGCGGCGATCATCCTCAAGATCTACTTCCTGAGCCCTTTAATGCGTACGTGGAATCACTGTACTAGGTGAAAATTAGTCCGTCGCTTTAACAAGGACGTCCCGCCGCTTTCGCTCACCTGGACGAGTAGCTGCCTCCAACAGAAAGATCACGTCCTCGGTCTGCCCGGTCATCGAATCGGCGGACGCCTCCATGCACACGCTGATGTTCTCGCTGAGCACGGATGTTGGCTAGCGTCAATGGCAGGATCGGCGACCTGATGGTGCCGCCGGCGTCTTCGGAACTGGCCTTGCATCAACGCACGGAGATCTTCGCCGTGGACTTTCCCTTGCAGTGCAACGTCAGACCAACCCCTTTGCCGCCGCCAGCAGGTAGCCGACCGCGCACGACGTCGACACGCCGATCAACCCCGGCAGGATGAAGCTGTGGTTGATCACGTACTTGCCGATCTTCGTCGTTCCCGACCGGTCGAACTGGATGGTCGCGAGGTCGCTCGGATAGGTCGGCAGGATGTAATAGCCGTACGACGCGGCGGCGAACGCCACGACGTAGCCTGGCGGGACGCCGATCGACAGCGCGACGGGCACCATGGCGGCGATGGCCGCCGCCTGCGAGTTGACGAGCTTGGACACGATCAACAGCGCCAGCGCGTACGTCCACGGCTGGGTCTGCACCACGCCGGCCAATGCGGACTTGATGCCCGGCAGGTTCGCCTCGAACACCGTGTCGGCCATCCAGGCCACGCCAAAGACCGCGACGACCGCGATCATGCCTGCGCGGAACACTTCGTTCTTGGCGATGGACATCGGATTGGTCTTGGTGAAGATCACGATGAGCGCCCCGGCCATCAGCATGAACATCTGGATCGTCAGCACCATGTTGATCGGCTTCCCGGCGACCACCGGCCGGATCGACTCGAAAGCGCCCAGCATGGCGACCACGGCGATCGCACCGACGAAGATCCACATCGCCAGCCACTGGTTCGGCGCCAGCTTCTGGTCGAGCAGCGTGGTTGAGTTGCCGTAGACGAACTTGCGGCTTTCCGGATCGGCGATCAGCGCCTGGAATGCCTCGTCCTTGTCCAGGTCCTTGCCGCGGAACCAGCTGAAGATGCCGATCATCAGCACGCCGGCCAGCGTGGACGGGATCGTGACCGACAACAGCGTGACGAACGTGATGATCGGACTGCCCTCGGGTGCCTTGGCCAGGAAGGCAACGAGCGACACCACGGCGACCGACACGGGGCTGGCGATGATGCCCATCTGGCTGGCGATCGAGGATGCCGCCATCGGCCGCTCGGGCCGGATGTTGTTCTTGATGGCCACGTCGTAGATGATCGGCAGCATCGTGTACACGACGTGCCCGGTGCCGCAGAGCATCGTCAGCGTGCAGGTCGTGAACGGCGCCAGGATCGACACATACTTCGGATTGCGCCGCAGGACCCTTTCCGCGAGCTGCAGCAGCACGTCGAGGCCGCCCGACGCCTGGAGCGTGGCGGAGGCCGCCACGACGGCGACGATGGTGAGCATGACGTCGACCGGCGGCTTGCCCGGCGGCAGCTTGAAGGCAAACACCAGGATGACGATGCCGATGCCGCCCAGGAGGCCGAGCGCGATGCCGCCCTTGCGCGCGCCGTAGAACAGGCACGCGAGGATGAGTACGATTTGCAGGAAGAATTCCATGGAGTACCAAAACGGCCGCGATGTGCCGTCGTCAATCTGCGGAAGTACGCGTGCCGACAGTGTCGGTCCGAGTACCTCCCGCGAGCTTGACGTGAAGCAACCTTGCCACAATCAGGACGCGACATTCACAAACGTCGTGCCTGCCATAACCAAATCCGATCCCGCCGATTCAAGGATCGGATCGAGGTGATCGACGGTCGCGTCGCCCGGTCATGTTCCCGCTGACACGCGCCGAATCCACTGCGCCGTCAGCTTTTCCTGCAGCGAATTCTGCTTGAGGCGCAGGTCCAGCCCCGGGAAATCGACGAGATCGAGCGGCTGGTCCTGGTTGAAGCACGAGAACACGTAGGTCACCTTGCTGGTCACCGGATCGCGCTGAGGCTGCAGGCACTGCGCGCAGATTTCCTTCAGCATGCACTGCATCGGTGAATTGATGGAACCGATGGCCCGGTGGTCGGGCTTGAGGTAAGGCGACAGCACGTCGTGGCGCGCGGCGCCGACCGCCGCCATCATCTTGTCCGAGCCGATGGCGATGATGCGGTCGCACGCGCTGAAATGGATCGTCTGCGCGCCGAGTTCGCCTGACGCATACGCGCGCATCGCCTGCACGATGTTGCCGACGAACGCGCGGTCCTGCGGCCGCTGCGCGCTGAATCCAGGTGCCTCGTCGCAGCACCAGACGACGACGTCGGCCGCGGCCTCGATGTCGGCGACCTTGTAGCGGTCCTGCATCTTCTTGTAGCCGGCGAAGTACAGCACCTTCGAGCCGGCGGCGCGAAACGCCTGCCCGATCGAGAACAGCACCGCGTTGCCCAGGCCGCCGCCGACCAGGACGACGGTTTCACCAGGCTCGATCTCGGTGGGCGCACCGGTGGGTCCCATCAGCACGACGGGCTCGCCCGGGCGCAAATGCGCGCAGAGGTCCGACGAGCCGCCCATTTCCAACACGATCGTCGACACGAGGCCCTGCTCGCGGTCCACCCACGCGCCGGTCAATGCCAGCCCTTCCATCACCAGCCGCGTGCCGCTGCGGCGCGCAGCCAGCGTCTCGTAGTTCTGCAGCCGATAGAACTGTCCCGGCTGGAAGCGCTTCGCCGCCGCGGGCGCGTGCACGATCACCTCGACGATCGTTGGCGTCAACCGATCGACGCGGACCACGGTCGCGCGAAGCGACCGGTCGAGGTGCGCGTAGAAGTCGGCGTCGCTGGCTGCGGATGCCGGCGCGACCTTCGCCAGCATGCGCGAGACGATCGGGTAGCCCTGCTTGGCGCTCGCCATCGCCTTGACGACGTTGCCGGAGAACGACGGATGCAGGTCGCCGAAGAAGCTGGTCGCGCGGCCGTCCGGAAGAATCTCCGTCAGCACGGCCGGGTGCGCGGGCTTGGGCAAGCCGCGGATGAAGTGGGCAGGCTGTCCATGCTCGTCGAGCAGGCGGAAATACTTGCCGTCAAGACGGAAGTGCGACGCATCTTCGCGCGCCAAAACGGTATTGGGCTGCGTGCCGGCGGCGATGAGGATCGTGTGCGCAGGCAATGTGGCGCGGCCGAACTCGTGCCACACGCCGTCGCCGTCGTTGTGATGCATCGACACCTTGAGGCCGGTGGCCGCGCCATCGGCATCGACGTCGATCGCCAGCGGCGTCAGGCCCTCGGCAAAGTGAATGCCCTCCTCCAGCGCCTTCTCGACTTCCTCGTGGTTCAGCGTGTAGGACGGGCTGTCGATCAGGCGGCGGCGATAGGCGACCGTCACGCCGCCCCACTGCTGCACCAGTTCGGCGATCCGTGCCGGCCGCCCCTCGCGTTGCGCGGCGGCGCGTTCCGCGCGGATCGCGTGCGCGTGCGCGAGGAATTCCTCGGCGATGACGTGATCGCGCGACGTCCAGCCGGACTCGACCGCGGCCGCGCCGCTATCCGCGACCAGCGCTTCGTGCCGCGTCAGGAATTTCTCGACCTGCACGGGATAGTACGCAAGTGATTCGGTGGCCGTGTCGATGGCCGTCAATCCGCCGCCGACGACAACCACGGGCAGGCGCAGCTGCATGTTGGCGATCGAATCCTTCTTCGCCGCGCCGGTCAGCTGCAGCGCCATCAGGAAATCCGACGCGGTGCGCACGCCGTTGGCCAGGCCATTGGGAAGCTCCAGCACGGTCGGCTTGCCCGCGCCGGTCGCCAGGGCAACGTGATCGAAGCCCATCGCGAAGGCGCCGACATCGTCCAGTGTGCCGCCAAAGCGCACGCCGCCGTACAGCGCGAAGCGGTCGCGCCGCTCCAGCAACAGCCGGATCATCTTGAGGAAGTTCTTGTCCCAACGCACGGTGATGCCGTACTCGGCCACGCCGCCGAAGCCGGCCATCACGCGGTCGTCGAGCGGCTCGATCAAGGTCGCCAGGTCGCGTATCGGCTCGAACGGCACGCGCTCGCCGGCGATGGTGATGCCCGACAGCGAAGGGTCCAGCGGCTCGATCTTGAGGCCGTCGACGGCGACCACCGTGTGCCCGTCGTTGACGAGGTGGTGAGCAAGCGTGAATCCCGCTGGACCCAGGCCGACGACGAGCACGCGCTTGCCGGTGCGCGGCAGCGGGACGGGGCGGCGCAGGTTGAGCGGGTTCCAGCGCGTCAGCAGCGAGTAGATCTCGAAGCCCCACGGCAGCGCCAGCACGTCCTTGAGGATGCGCGTTTCCGATTGCGGAATATCGACCGGATCCTGCTTCTGGTAGATGCACGACTTCATGCAGTCGTTGCAGATGCGGTGGCCCGTCGCCGCGACCATCGGATTGTCGATGCACATCACCGCCAGCGCACCCAGCGGCCAGCCTTCCGCGCGCAGCTTGTGGAATTCGGAGATGCGCTCTTCCAGCGGACAACCGGCAAGCGTCACGTTGAACGGCGACCTCTTGAACGGCACGTCGCCCTCGATCGCCTTCTTGTCCGGGAGTCCGTGCGCGCACGAATCCTTGCCCTGCTCGTGGCACCAGATGCAGTAGTGCGCCTGGTCGAGGCCGCCGACGAGGTCCGTACCCCGGTCGGTCAGCGCAAAGCCGTCGCGGCGGCGCAGCGGATGGTCGTGGGGCTGCGCCAGCGCGGTGACGCCGTTGCGGGAAACCGCCTCGAGCGGCACCAGCTTCATGTAGTCGAGCTTGCGTGGCGCGCGAAACAGCACGCCGCCCCGGGTTGCAGCGCGCCCCGCTGGCGTGTGCAGCGCCCATGCCGCGTACCGGGCGGCGAGCGCGAGATCGTCGGCATGCGCGGGTTCATCCTGCAGCCAACCGGTCACCGCCTTGGCGAACGCCAGCTCTCCCGCGGTGCCGCCGAGTTGGGCGCCGAGCCGTGCCTCGAGCGCAGCCCGCAATGCCGGGCCGTCGAAGGTCGCGGCCTCCTCGGCCTTGTGCGCGTTGGCCGCCTTGCGCTGGACGAACTGGCGCTTGACGGCGAACAGTGGCGCCAGCGCGTGATGCGTGGCTTCGAGCGCCTGGACCTCAGCTGCGATCCCGAACAGCTTCGCCAGGTAGTCTTCCAGGTGCGGCGCGACCGCAATCAGCAGCGCCGCCTCCACCTTGGACTCCAGTGCATCCGGCGCAGCGCGTGCAGCGTCGTACCGGCCGCAAAGCTCCGCATCCACCGCGCGCAGGTGCTCGACGAACAACCGGTCGATCCGGTCGGCACCGGCAGTCGAGTACAGGTCGGCGAATTGAAGTCCGTGTGCGAGCATGGTCATGGGAACAAGGGAACACTGGGACCCCGCCCGGCAGGAAGGCGAAGCGCAAAAGCCTTCCATTTTACCCGCTCCCGGCGCGTCCCCGGCCTTCTGTCCAGCTATTAGCTCATGGCACCGGAGCTGCCGGGTATCATGCCGTCAACCGGGGCGGACGGCGGCGCGTTGAGGGCGTCCTTGCGTCACCCCAGGCCGAAATGGAGAACCGCATGACCGTGTGCCGCCGTGTTGTCGTCGCCGTCCTGGCCTTGGCTGTGGCGGCGCCGTCGTTCGCACAGGCCGTCAGGCTGGGCGAACTGAACAGCTATAAGGTCTTTCCGGCGTTCCTCGAGCCCTACAAGAAGGGCATGGAACTCGCGCTGGCCGAGGTGAATGCCGCGGGCGGCGTGCTCGGCCGGCCGCTGGAAATCGTTTCCCGTGACGACAACGGCACGCCGGGCGACGCCGTGCGCGTCGCCGAAGAGCTGACCTCGCGGGAAAAGGTGACGATGCTGATCGGCACGTTCCCATCGAACGTGGGCTTGGCCGTCGCCGATTTCGCCAAGCAGCGGAAGATTCCGTTCCTGGCCGCCGAGCCGCTGACCGACAAGATCGTCTGGGAGAGCGGCAACAAGTACACGTACCGGCTGCGCGCGTCGACGTTCATGCAGACCGCGATGCTGGTGCCGGAGGCCGCCAAGCTCCGTAAGAAGCGCTGGGCGATCGTCTATCCCAACTACGAATACGGCCAATCGGCCACCGCGGCGTTCAAGAAGCAGATCAACGTGCTGCAAAGCGGCGGGCTGGAGTTCATCGAGGTCGCGGTGCCGCTGGGCAAGATCGACCCCGGACCGGTCGTGCAGGCGCTGCTCGACGCGCAGCCCGATGCGATTTTCTCTTCGCTGTTCGGTGCGGACCTTGCGCGCTTCGTGCGCGAAGGCCAGCTGCGCGGCCTGTTCAAGGACAGGCCGGTGTTCAACCTGCTGGGCGGCGAGCCCGAGTACCTCGACCCGCTGAAGGACGAAGCGCCCGTCGGCTGGTACGTCACCGGCTACCCGTGGTACGCCATCGACACGCCGGAGCACAGGCGCTTTCGCGATGCGTACCAGGCGAAATTCAACGACTATCCGCGCCTGGGGTCGGTGGTCGGCTACAGCACGGTGATCGCCGCCGCGGCCGCCATCAGAAAGGCCGGCTCGACCGACCCCGAGAAGATCGTCGCCGCCATGAAGGGACTGGAGTTTCCGACGCCTTTCGGCCCTGTGCAGTTTCGCGCGGTGGACCACCAGTCGACGATGGGCGCCTTCGTGGGCCGCACGGCGGTCAAGGACGGCAAGGGCGTAATGGTCGACTGGCGCTATGCCAACGGCAAGGATTACCAGCCCAGCGACGATGACGTTCGGCGGATGCGCCCGGCCGACTGAACGCTTCCGCAAACCGCTAGAATCGCAGCAGCGCCCGCGCATCATCGCGTCGGGCGACCATGGCTTGTCCCTCGCGTCCTTCCTTCTCCAGTTCCTCAACGGCCTCGCGTCCGCCTCGGCGCTGTTCCTCGTCGCGGCCGGACTCACGCTGATCTTCGGCGTCACGCGCGTCGTCAATTTCGCGCACGGCTCGCTGTACATGCTCGGTGCCTATTGCGCGTACACGTTCGGCAATGCGCTGGCCGCCGTCGCCGGTCGCGGGCCGCTGTCGTTCTGGCTCGGACTTGCGGGCGCCGCGCTGGCCGTGGCGCTGATCGGGGCGCTGCTGGAAATCCTGCTGCTGAAGCGGCTCTACGACGCGCCCGAGCTCATGCAGTTGACTGCCACTTTCGCCGTCGTGCTCATCGTCCGCGACGTGGCGCTCGCGTTGTGGGGCGCCGAAGACCTGCTGGGCCCGCGCGCTCCCGGGCTTGCGGGAACCGTGGAACTTTTCGGCCACGCGGTTCCGCAATACGATCTGTTCCTCATCGTCGCCGGTCCGGTGGTGTTGGTCGCGCTGACCGTGCTGGTGACGCGCACGCGCTTCGGCATGCTGATACGCGCGGCGGCCGAGAACCGCACGCTCACAGCGGCACTCGGCATCGACCAGGCGCGGCTCTTCACGGTGGTGTTTGCGCTGGGTGCGTTCCTGGCGGGCCTGGCTGGTGCGTTGCAGCTGCCGCGCGAACCGGCCAACCTCGGCATGGATCTGTCGATCATCGCCGACGCGTTCGTCGTGACGGTGGTCGGCGGACTGGGATCGATACCCGGCGCGTTCCTGGCCGCGGCGCTGATCGGCGTGACCAAGACGTTCTGCGTGGCGCTCGGCGACGTCGACATTTTCGGCATCACTTTCGCGTTTCCCAAGTTGACACTGGTCGTCGAATTCGTCGTCATGGCCATCGTCCTGGCGTTCAAGCCACAGGGACTTCTCGGCATCGCTCCGGCAACGCCGGTTACGACGCCGCTGCCGGAACAGCGCGCGCTCGTCGTCGCGCCCGGACGCAACGCGACCGTCATCGCGGCGATCATCGTCATTTGCCTGGCCGCCCTGCCATTCATTCGCGACCAGTATTCGGCGGTGCTTGCCACCGACATCGTGATCGCCGCGCTGTTCGCGGCGAGCCTCCAGTTCCTGCTGGCCACGGGAGGCATGACGTCGTTCGGCCACGCCGCGTACTTCGGCGTCGGCGCCTATGCGGCCGCGCTCGCCGTCCGGTCGGGCTGGCCGATGCTGGCGGCCGTCGTGGTCGCGCCGCTGGCGGCAGGCATGGCCGCCGTCGTCTTCGGCTGGTTCTGCGTGCGCCTGGCCGGCGTCTATCTCGCCATGCTGACGCTGGCCTTCGCGCAGATCGTGTGGTCGATCGCCTTCCAGTGGGAAAGCGTCACCGGCGGGTCGAATGGCCTCGTCGGCATCTGGCCCACGGCGTTCCTGGCCGACCGGACCGCGTTCTATTTCTTCGTGCTGGCGGTGGTCGCCGCCGCGGCGATCGTCCTGATGCGGATCACGCATTCGCCGTTCGGCCTCGCGTTGCGCGGCGTCCGCGATTCGCCGCTGCGCGCGGCCGCGCTGGGAATCGACGTTGCGCGTGTCCGGTGGCGCGCGTTTGCGCTGGCCGGAGCCTTTGCCGGCGTGGCCGGCGGACTGTTCGCGTTCTCGAAAGGCAGCATCTCGCCGGAATCGCTGGCGATCCCGCGTTCCGTCGACGCCATCGTCATGGTGCTGCTGGGCGGACTAAATGCACTGTTCGGTCCGCTGCTCGGCGCCGCCGCCTTCACGTGGCTATCGGATACGCTCGCCCGCGGCACCGAATACTGGCGCGCGCTGCTCGGCGTGCTGATCCTGGCGATCGTTCTGGTCTTTCCCACTGGCCTGGGCGGCGTGGTCCACCGGTTCCGGCATTGGGGCGGACGGCGATGAACACTTCGATTCTGAAAGTGACCGGGCTCGAGAAGGCCTTCGATGGCGTGCGCGCCGTCGACGGCGTGTCCTTCGAAGTGGCGGCCGGCGAACTGGTCGCGCTGATCGGACCCAACGGCGCCGGCAAGTCCACGTGCTTCAACCTGGTCAACGGCCAGCTCGCGCCGGACGCCGGAACGATCGCGCTCGCGGACCAGCGCATCGACGGGCTCGCTCCGCAATCAATCGCGCGGCGCGGCGTCGGCCGCACGTTCCAGGTCGCGGCGACGTTCGCATCGATGACGGTCCGCGAAAACGTCGTGCTGTCGCTGCTCGCCCATGCCGGAACGCACGGCACAATGCTGGTGAAGCCTGCCAGGGAACTCAGCGCGCAGGCGGACGCGTTGCTTTCGCGCGTCGGCTGCCTCGAGCTCGCCGATACCCATTGTGCAACGCTCGCCTACGGCAACGCCAAGCGCGTGGAGTTGGCGCTGGCGCTGGCCGGCCAGCCGCGGCTGCTGCTGATGGACGAACCCACGGCCGGCATGGCGCAGAACTCGCGCGGCAAGCTGATGCGGCTCGCTTCGGCGCTGGCGAAGAGCGACCGCATCGCCGTGCTGTTCACCGAGCACGACATGGACGTCGTCTTCGGCTTCGCCGACCGCGTGATCGTATTCGACCGCGGCCGGATCATCGCCGAGGGCGCGCCCGACACCATTCGCGCCGATCCGCGCGTGCAGGCGGTCTATCTGGGCGTCGAAGCCTGACCGCCGAGTCGCGCGAAGCCGCCTGCGAGATCCGCGATCAGGTCGTCCGGATCCTCCAGCCCCACGTAGAGCCGCAGCATCGGCCCGCCGGCCTCCCAATGTGATGCCGTCCGGGTGCGCTCCGGATAGATCGGGATGACGAGGCTTTCGAAGCCGCCCCAGCTCCAGCCCATGCCGAAAAGGCGCATGCCGTCCAGCATCGCATCGATGCGATCCTTCGCCACCGGGTTGAGGACAATGCCGAACAGCGACGTGGCGCCGGCGAAGTCGCGCTTCCACAAATCGTGGCCACGCGAGCCGGGCAGCGCGGGATGGATGACCTCATTCACCTCAGGCCGCGTCCGCAGCCATTCGGCGACCTTGATGCCCGACGCCTGCTGCCGCGCCAGCCGCGTCGCCAGCGTGCGCAGACCACGCAGGCCCATGAAGCAGTCGTCGCTCGACGCCGTGACGCCCATGTCCGTCCACAGCCGGTGCAGCTTCGGAAACGTCGCCTCGCTGCCGACGATGAGGCCGAGCAGCGTGTCCGAGTGCCCGGCGATGTACTTGGTCGCCGCGTGCACCGAAACGTCGACGCCGTGGTCGAACGCGCGGAAGTTCAATGGCGTCGCCCACGAGTTGTCGATGATGACCAGCGCGTTGCGCGCATGCGCTACTTTTGCGATCGCAGGAATGTCCTGGACGTCGAACGTCAGCGACCCGGGCGATTCGGCGAACACGATCCGCGTGTTGGGCCGGAACTCTCGTGCGATGTCGGCGCCCAGCAGCGGGTCGTAGTAGCTGACCTCCACACCCAGCCGCTTCATGTGCAGGTCGCAGAAGCGGCGCGTCGGACCGTAGACCGAGTCGGTGACCAGCACGTGGTCGCCGGGGTTGGCGAGTGCCAGCAGCGGCAGCGTCGTCGCCGTCAGTCCCGAGGGGACGGCGAGCGCCGCGTGGCCGCCTTCGAGTTCGGCGATGGCGTCCTGCAGGTCGGTGACCGTCGGCAGGCCATGCAGGCCGTAGCCGACGCCCTCGTACGCGCCGCGCTCGGCGGCCTCGAGGTCCGCAACCGTCGGGAAGAGCATCGTCGTCGCGCGAAACACCGGCGTGTTGACCGCGCCCATGAATTTTTGCGGCGCCCGGCCGAGGCGGCCGACCTGCGTGGCCTTGCTGTGCTGCTTGTCGCTCATGGTTGCCTAGGCAGTAGTGATGGAAAGGCCATCGCGGATGCGCGCGACCTGCGTGGGAACGGCGTCGCGGATGTCGACGACCAGAGCATCGTCGGGGACCTCGAGCGCGGCAAATTGCGACGGGAGCAGCGATGCCGGCATGAAGTGCTGCGTCCGCGCGGCCAATCGCGGGCCGATCGTCTCCGAATCGCCGTTGAGAAAGATGACCCGCACGTCGCCGGCGCGCTGCATCCGCTGCCGGTGCGCGGATTTGAGCGCCGAGCACGCGAAGACCGCGCTGCCGCCACGATCCAGGACGCCGCGCATCGCTTCGGCAATCCGTTCGATCCACGGCCAGCGATCGGCATCCGTCAACGGCAGCCCCGCAGCCATCTTGGCCACGTTGGCTTCCGGGTGGAAGTCGTCGCCGTCGAAGAACGGCCAGCCGAACGATTCGGCCAGCGCCTTTCCCGTCGTGGTCTTGCCGGAGCCGCAAACGCCCATCATCAATACGATCATGCTGTGATGCTACCCAATCGCGGCTGCGGGCGCCATCGGCGTCAGGAGTCCGCGGGCCGAGTCGCCCGACGCGACGCGGCAATCGCAGCGCCAACCAGCAGCGCGCCGCCGAAACACGTGCGCGCATCGGGAATTTCTCCGAGCAGCAGCGCCGCAAGCACGATTCCGTAGACCGATTCCAGCGCGGTGACCACGCTCGCCGTGTGGGCGGACAGCCGCGACAGGCTGGCGATGAACAGCGTGTGCGCGAGCGCGGTGCACACGGCGCCCAGCACCAAAATGAGCGCCAGCGTCGCCGGCGTGATTTCGACGGCTGGTCCGCCCGGCCGGAAGACCAGCGGCGCGACGCAGAGCGCCGCGAACGCGTTCTGCCACAACGCCACCGCGATCGGCCGGCGAACGTCGCCCAGCGCACGATTGCGCACCGTCAGCCACGCGAACGTGAACGCGGACAATGCGCCCCATGCCACTCCCTGCGCCGTTCGGTCGGCGAGCGTGAATGTGGGAACGAGCAGCGCGAGTCCGGCGACGACCAGCAATGCAGTGACGGCTTCCGGGCCTCGCCAACGCACGTCGAGCAGCAGGCGCTCGAGCACGATGACGAACAGCGGAAAGCTCGCGAAGCCCAGCAGCCCGATCGCGACCGTCGACACCTGGATAGCCGCGAAGAACGCGACCCAATGCACGGCCAGGATCACGCCGTTGCCGGCCAGCGCGAACGTCGGACCGCCGCGATCGGACCGCCTGCCGAGTGAAATCAGCCCAAGGACAATGGCCGCGACGACGGTGCGGCCGAAGACGATGACCACCGGGTCCCAGAAGAGCCACTTGCCGAACAGCCCCGCGAAGCCGAACAGGGCGACGGCGGCGTGAAGCGCGACAAGGGCGGCGGCGGGAGTCATCGTGCGGTGAACGGCGGCAATGCCGTGCCGTGTCCGGCGTCATAATGCCATCCTGCGCTAATATTGGTGCCGGCCGCTTGCGCATTCCCGGCCCACGACAACAACAGGAGCAACCCATGCCCACGCCGGTCACGCCCGCCAAGGTCATCGAAGCGGTACGCAAATCCCCGGGCAGTCGCGTCAAGGTCGCCTGTTCGGATATCGACGGCATCCTGCGCGGCAAGTACATGCACAAGGACAAGTTCGTCTCGTCCGTCGAGGGCGGGTTCGGCTTCTGCGACGTGGTGTTCGGCTGGGATTCGCAGGACGTCTGCTACGACAACACGCGCATCACCGGCTGGCACAAAGGCTATCCCGACGTCCTCGCTCGGCTCGATCTTGGCACGTTCCGCCACGTGCCGTGGGACGACAACGTGCCCTTTTTCCTCGGCGAATTCGTCTGGCAGAAGGACGGCAAGGAGGCGCCCTTCCCGCTCTGTCCGCGGCAGGTGCTGAAGCGCGTGCTGAAGCGCGCGGAGAAGCTCGGTTTCACGCCGATGTGCGGCATGGAATTCGAGTGGTTCAACTTCTCCGAGACGCCGCAATCGTGGGCCGAGAAAAAGGGCGTGGGTCCCGACCCGATCACGCCGGGCATGTTCGGCTATTCCCTGTTGCGCGCCAATGCGGCGCAGCCGTTCTTCGAGGCGCTGTTCAACGAGATGGGCGCCTTCGGCGTCCCGATCGAGGGTCTGCACACCGAGACCGGTCCGGGCGTGTACGAAGCGGCCATCCTGTTCTCCGAGGCGCTGGAACAAGCCGACCGCGCGATCCTGTTCAAGACGGGCGCGAAGGAAATCGCGTCGCACTTCGACATCATGCCGAGCTTCATGGCCAAGTGGAACCAGCATTTGCCGGGCTGCTCAGGGCACATCCACCAGTCGCTGTCGGACGGCAAGACCAACCGCTTCTACGATCCCAAGGGCAAGCACGGGATGAGCAAGCTGTTCGAAAGCTATCTCGCCGGGCAGGTTGCGGCGCTGATGGACTTCGCGCCGATGTTCTGGCCGACGATCAACAGCTACAAGCGCCTGGTCGACGGCTTCTGGGCGCCGGTCAAGCCGACGTGGGGTGTCGACAACCGCACGGCGAGCTTCCGCGTGATTCCGGGAAGTCCCAAGTCGACGCGCCTCGAGACGCGCTGTCCTGGCGCCGACGTCAACCCGTACCTGGCGATGGCTGCGGTGATCGCCGCCGGCCTGAATGGCGTCGAAAAGGGCATGAAGCTCAATGCCAAGCCGATCACCGGCACCAACCAGGGCGCCGAGAACGTGCCGCGGGCGCCGCGCACGCTGATCGAGACGACGCGCATCTTCGAGAAGTCGGACGTCGCGCGCGACTGGCTCGGCGACGACTTCGTCGACCACTTCGCCGCGACGCGCGACTGGGAATGGCGGCAATGGCTGGACGGCGTCACCGACTGGGAACTGAAGCGCTATTTCGAGATCATCTGAAAGGTGCGTCCGAATGTCCGTACGGGTCCTGACTCGCGAAGATGCCGCCGCGTTCCGCGAGCTGCGGCTGCGCGCGCTCAAGGAGCACGCCGACGCATTCACGTCGAGCTACGAGGAGGACGTGCAGCAGCCGCTGGCCGTCACGGAACAGCGGATCGCCGGTGGCGTCGGCAACACGTTTTGGGGCGCCTTCGTCGACGGACGCCTTCAGGGCATCGTGGGGCTGACGCGCGAGCCGCGCAGGAAGAACGCCCACAAGGCCGATATCGTCGCGATGTACGTGGCGCCGGAGTCCGGCCGGCGTGGATTGGGACGGGCGCTGCTGCAGGCGGTGATCGACCATGCGCGAAGCGTGGCGGGCCTGGAACAGCTGGTGCTCACCGTGACGCGCAACAACCACGCCGCCTTTGAGCTCTACCGCACCACCGGCTTCATGACGTTCGGCGTGGAACCGCGCGCCATCAAGGTCGCCGGCGAGTATTTCGACAAAGAACACATGATCCTTTTCCTCTGAGAGTTTTCCATCGAGACCCCATGAGCATCGAACGCTTCAGCTTCCCGACCACCATCCACTTCGGCCCCGGCGCGCGCAAACTCGTCGCGGACCACCTGAAGGCGCAGGGCATCAAGCGGCCGCTGCTGGTCACCGACCGCGGCATCGCCGCGCTGCCGCTGCTCGCAGCACTGGTTGCCGAGCTGCCCGGCCTCGACGTCGGCGTCTTCTCGGAGATCTTCGGCAATCCGGTGCGCAGTCAGGTGATGGCCGGCGCGGCCGCGTACAAGGCGCACCGCGCCGATGCCGTCATCGGTGTCGGCGGCGGCGCCGCGCTGGACGTCGCCAAGGCCGTCGCACTGATGGCGAACCACGAGGGCGATATCCTCGAGTACGCGTGGGACCATCCGCAGGTGCGCGCGATCACGGCGCCCATTCCCTGGTTCGTCGCGCTGCCGACGACCGCTGGAACGGGATCGGAAGTCGGACGCTCGTCCGTCGTCGGCGACGACCAGACGCACGTCAAGAAGATCATTTTCTCGCCGCTGCTGCTGGCCAAGGCGGTGTTCGCCGACCCGGAGCTCACACTCGACCTGCCCGCGTCCATCACTGCAGCGACGGGCATGGATGCGCTGACGCACAACGTCGAGTCGTACCTGTCCCCGGCCTACCACCCGATGTGCGACGGCATCGCGCTGGAAGGCGTGCGCATTGCCGCGAGGGCGCTGCCGCGCGCCGTCAGAAACGGCCACGACCTCGCCGCGCGCTCCGACATGCTGATGAGTTCGATGATGGGCGCGGTGGCGTTCCAGAAGGACCTGGGCGCCGTGCATTCGTGCGCGCATGCGCTGTCGACGGTCGCCGACCTGCATCATGGCCTCGCCAACGGCATCATGATCGACCATGTGATGCGCTTCAACCTGCCGGCTGCCACGGCCAAGCTGGCGGAACTCGCGCATGCGGCCGAGGTGCCCGGCGCCGAAGATGGCACCACCGAAGCCCGCGCCATCGCGTTCATCGCGTGGCTGACCACGCTCAAGGCGTCGCTCGGCATCCCCGCGATGCTGTCCGACTACCGCGGCGCGCGCGCCGTCACGAAGGCCGACCTTCCCCGCCTCGTGGAAGTTGCCACTGCGGACATCTGCCACCAGACCAATCCGCGCAAGTGCACCGCGGCCGATTTCCAGTCGCTGTTCGCCGGTGTCCTCTGACGGCGGAAGCCAGCGATGCTCAAGATCGGCATTTCCGCGTCGTTCATGCATGCCGACCAGCCGCGCGCCATCTTCCAGGGAATGACGCTGCAGTACATCGAGCAGAACGTCGCGCATTGGCTGATGCAGCGCGACGTTCTCGCGTTCATGGTGCCCTCGCCCGACGGCGAGACGCGACGCGGAACAAGCGGCGTCACCGTGGACGACTACGCGCGCGAGCTCGACGCGCTGGTCCTGATGGGCGGATCGGACGTCTGCCCGGAAACCTATGGCGAGACCGCGCTAAAACCTGCGTGGAACGGCGACCGCATCCGCGATGTGTACGAAATCGCGCTGCTGCGTGCTTTCGTCGCGGCGAGCAAGCCGGCGCTGGGACTGTGCCGCGGCATGCAGGTGATCAACGTCGCGATGGGCGGTTCGCTGTACCAGGACATCCCGACCCAGCGCCCGGATGCGCTGCGCCACCGGATGCAGTCGCTCTACGCCCGCAACTGCCACGCCACGGCCCTCGTTCCCGGCACGCCACTCGCGAAACTTTATCCGGGAGCGACGCTCGTGAAGACCAATTCCGTGCACCACCAGGCGGTCAAGGACCAGGGACGGGACCTGGCCGTCGAAGCCTGGTCGGAGCCGGACCGCATCGTCGAAGCACTGCGCTGGAGCGGTCCGTCGTACCTGTTCGGCGTACAGTGGCACCCGGAGTTCCATCCGCCCGGCGACACGACGTTCATCGACGACACGCCGCTTCTCGACGATTTCCTCGCCACGGCATCACGGCACAAGTCCGCCGCCTACGCACTCTGAAGAGCCTTGCCATGAAAATCCTGAATCCCGCCACTGGCGGCGTCATCGCTGAAGTCGCCGCCGACAGCCTGAAGACGGTCCGCGCCAAGTACGAACTCGCGCGCGCGGCACAACCCGGCTGGGCCGCGGTGCCGATCAAGAAGCGCCTGGCCGCTCTCGCGAAGTTCCGGGAGCTGCTGATCGCGCGCCAGGACGTGCTGGCCAGGACGCTGACCGGGGAGGTGGGCAAGCCGATCCGCCAGTCGCGCAACGAATTGAACGGACTCACCGCGCGCATCGATTTCTTCCTGGCCGAAACGGAGCGCGCGCTGCGCGACGAGCGCGTGTTCAGCGACGCCAAGGGGAAGCTGGAGGAGCGCATCGCCCACGACCCGCTCGGTGTCATCGCCAACATCTCGGCGTGGAACTATCCGTACTTCGTCGGCGGCAACGTCTTCGTTCCCGCACTGGCCGCCGGCAACGCCGTGCTGTACAAGCCCTCCGAATTCGCGACGCTCACTGGCCAGCACATTGCCGACCTGCTGCATGAGGCTGGCGTTCCGCGCAACGTCTTCGTTGCCGTGATCGGCGACGGCGCAACCGGCGCGGCGCTGCTGCGCCAGCCTGTCGACGGCGTGTTCTTCACGGGCTCGTACGGCACGGGCGCCAAGATCGCGGCCAGTACCGGGCGCCGGATGATCAAGACGCAGCTCGAACTGGGCGGCAAGGACCCGATCTACGTCTGCGAGGACGTGGACATCAAGGCCGCGGCCGCCGGCGTGGCCGACGGTGCGTTCTACAACACCGGGCAGTCGTGCTGTTCGGTCGAGCGCATCTACATCCACGAGCAGGTCTACGACGCGTTCGTCGCCGCGTTCGTCGCGGAGGTGAAGACTTTCAAGATCGGCGATCCGACCGACGAAGCGACGTACATCGGCGCCATTACCCGCCGCCCGCAGCTCGCCGTGCTGCAGGCGCAGGTGGCGGATGCGAAGCGCAAGGGCGCCAAGCTGCTGCTGGGCGGTCACATCCTCAAGGGCAAGGGCAACTGGTACGCGCCCACGGTGCTGGCCGACGTCGACCATTCGATGCGCGTGATGCGCGACGAGTCGTTCGGCCCGATCATCGGCCTGCAGGCGGTCGCCGACGACGAGGCGGCCATCGACCTGATGAACGACACTGAGTACGGCCTGACCGCGGGCGTCTACACCACCAGCGAGCGACGCGCGAAGAAAATCCTGGGCAAGCTCGCCGCCGGCAGCGTTTACTGGAACTGCTGCGACCGCGTCAGCCCACGGCTGCCGTGGTCAGGCGTCAAGCACTCAGGGATCGGCCTCACGCTGTCGACGTACGGCATCCAGACGTTCACCCGGCCGAAGGCCTGGCACCTGCGCGGAGCTTAGCGGGGAACTCAGGCCTGCGCCTGCCACTGCGCGGCGCGCAACGTGTTGGCCAGAAGCGTCGCGATCGTCATCGGCCCGACGCCGCCCGGCACCGGCGTGATCCATCCGGCGATTTCCCTGGCCGCCGCGAAGTCGACGTCGCCGCACAGTTTGCCGTCCTCCATGCGGTTGATGCCGACGTCGATGACGATGGCACCCGGCTTGATCCAGTCGCCGGGGACGAACTTCGCCTTGCCCACGCCGGCAACGACGATGTCGCCCTGGCGGACGATGCCCGGCAGGTCGCGCGTCGCCGAGTGGCAGATCGTCACCGTGCAGCGCGCCATCAGCAGTTCCAGCGCCATCGGCCGGCCGACGATGTTCGACTGGCCGATGACCACCGCGTGCATGCCGACCAGGTCCTGCCCCGTTTCCTTGAGCAGCCGCATGCAGCCGTACGGCGTGCACGGACGCAGCATCGGCATCTTCAGCACCAGCCGGCCGATGTTGTACGGATGGAAGCCGTCGACGTCCTTTTTTGCATCGATGCGCTCGATCACGCGCTCGGGGTCGATGTGCTTCGGCAGCGGCAGCTGCACGAGGATGCCGTTGACGGACGAGTCAGCGTTGAGCCGATCGACGAGCGCCAACACCTCCGCCTCGCTCGCCGAAGCAGGCAGGTCGTGGGCGAACGAGCGCATGCCGACGGCCTCCGTGGTCTTGCGCTTGTTGCGCACGTAAACCTGCGAGGCGGCATTCTCGCCGACCAGCACGACGGCGAGTCCGGGCGCCGCCCTCCCCGCCGCGACATGGGCGGCCACATTGGCGCGAACTTCGTCGGTAACGCGTTGAGCGACGGCCTTGCCGTCGATGATGTGGGCGGGCATCGGGAATCCGTTGTTTGGTCGCGGGCGCCCTGGCAGGCATCCGGATTGCATTTTCTCACGCCGTGCGATCAACGCACGGAAAGCCGCCACAGCGACGTTACCTCCGCTGCGCGTGCGGCATGGAGCGCGTCGGTCTCGTCGGACGCCTTCGGATGTCGGGGGCGCACGTCGCGGCGCTCCACGACTCGCAATCCGGCCGCGTCGATGAGCGACAGCAGTTGCGCCCGCGACCGCAGCCCCAGATGTTCGGCGAGGTCGGACAGGATCAGCCAGCCCTCGCCACCGGGCGCGAGATGCGCGGGAAGTGCTGCCAGGAATCCGCGCAGCATGCGGCTTTCGGGGTCATAGATGCCGTGCTCCAGCGGCGAACTGGGCCGCGCGGGAACCCATGGCGGATTGCACACGACCAGTGCGGCCCGGCCTTCGGGAAAGAAGTCCGCCTGCACCACTTCCACCTGCGCCGACAGACCGAGACGCTCGATGTTCTCGCGCGCGCACGCCAGCGCGCGCGGATCGACGTCGGTGGCGACCACGCGTCGCAGCGCACGCCGCGCCAAAACGGCGGCCAGCACGCCGGTCCCGGAACCGATGTCGAACGCAAGACTGTTTGCCGTCGTCGCAGCCGGCAACGGCGCCAGGGCAACCAGATCGACGTACTCGCGGCGTATCGGCGCGAACACCCCGTAGTGGGGATGAATGCGGCCGCCGGCCGCCGGGATCTCGATACCCTTGACGCGCCATTCGTGGGCGCCGATCAGTCCCAGCAATTCGCGCAGCGAGACGACCGAGGGTTCTTCCGGCGGGCCATAGGCTTCCAGGCACGCTTGCCGGATGTCGGGCGCGCGCCGCAAAGGAATGCCGTAGTCCGCGTCGAGAGGGACCAGCAGAGCACCCAGCGTGCGTGCCCGCTGCGACCGGGCCTGGCGGTGGGCGTGAAAGGCCTCTGCAAGCGGCGCAGGTGGTGAAGCAATGACCGTGGACTTCCGCTTTCGCGGTGGACAGTCGGCCCGGCTCGCCAAGGCGATCAGCATCTGGCGCGCATTCTGGAAGTCTCCCCGCCACAGCAGCGCGGTGCCCTGGCACGCGAGGCCATAGGCATCGTCGGCCGTCATCCCGTCGTCGGCAATCGCCACGCGCGCCGGGAGCGGCGCCCCGCGCTCGGAGCGCCAACGCACGGTACGCGCTCCACCGTCCTCGGTCCATTGGATGACCGGGTGCGCAGTCACGCTACAGCTCGGTGTATTTCTTGCTGTTCCCGCGCGCCTTGTCCACCGGATACTTCGCGGCGTTCGCGAGCATCTTCCGGTCAGCGGCGGCGATCGGATCGATGCCCAGCTGGTCGCAGAGCCGGATCAGGTACAGGAGAACGTCGGCGACCTCCTCGCTCGCAGCGGCCAGCGCCTCGGGCGATGGGTTCCGGCTCTGCACTTCGGTGAGCCACTGGAAGGTCTCGAGCAATTCGCCGGCTTCCGCCGACAATGCCATCGCCAGGTTCTTCGGCGAATGAAACTGGTTCCATTCGCGCGCGGCGGCAAAGTCGCGCAATGCGTCGCGCAATCGCTGAAGTTCGCTCAATTCGATGCTCCCGTCGGGTGTGCTCAGCCGATGACGATCTGCGGCCAGCCCTTGAGGCGCGCGTGCGCCGCAAGCACCGAGTCGGCGTTGACGGCCACGGGGTGAGTCACGTGGGACAACAGCGGCAGGTCGTTCTGCGAATCGCTGTAGAACCAGCTTTCGCGAAAATCCGACAGCTTGAGGTTGTGCTCGGCAAGCCAGCCCAGCAAACGCTCGACCTTGCCTTCCTGCATGTTGGGCACGCCCTTCACGCGCCCCGTGTAGCGGCCCTGCTTGAACTCCGGCTCCGTGGCGATGTGATGCTCGAAGCCAAGCTCCCTGGCGATGGGGGCGGTGAGGAAACGGCTGGTCGCCGTCGTGAGGATCATGAAGTGATCGAGCTTGCGATGCTTGGCGATGAGGTTGCGCGCCGCCTGCGCGATCGAAGGCAGTATCCGCTCGCGCATGAACGTGCGATGCAGTTCGTCCAGCTCTTCGGTGTTGAAGGGTTTCAGTGTCGACAGATAGAACTCGGTGAACTCGATGGCGCTCGCCTCGCCCCGCCGGTAGCGCTCGCCCAAGTCGCGGTTGGCCGCCTCGTACGCAGCGCGGTCCAGCTTGCCGCGCTCCAGCAGGAACTCGACCCATTGCTCGTCGCTGTCGTGCGGCAGCAGCGTATGGTCGAGGTCGAACAGCGCGAGGATGTCGTTACGCATGGTTCGGGATGAACAGCCGGCAAAGCAGTCTAGAATTCCGTACGTGATCGACGACGATGTGGCAGGCAACATCCTGGAACGGCTCGGCCGCGCGCTGGCTGCGCCGGCACCCTTTTACCGAGCCCTCCGGGTTGGCTCGGCGATTGCCGGCTGGCTCGATGCCGACCGCGCTGCGCGCATCGCGCAATTCGGCGCCGTCTTTGCCGTCAACAGCGACGGCGTCGCGTTTCATCCCGCGCTGCGCGACGAAACCGCGCGCAGCGAAGCGATGGCCGGAGTCGCGGCCGCGCTGGCCGCAGAAGGCGCGCTCAGCCCATGGCGCGACGAGCTCTACGCCGTGGCGCCGACGTTTGGCGCTCCGCCCTGGTTCCGCCTCGAAAGGGCCGCCGCGCGGTATTTCGGCGTGCATACGTGGGCGATGCACATCAACGGCGTGGTCCGCGGCGCGACCGACGCGACGATGTGGCTCGCGCGCCGCAGCGCCGACAAGGCCATCGACCCGCTCCAGCTCGACAATCTCGTCGGCGGCGGGATCGCGGCGGGGGCCGGCATTGCCGAAACGCTTGCCAAGGAAGCGTGGGAGGAAGCAGGCATCCCGCACGCGCTCGCCGCGCAGGCGCAACGCGAGGGAGCCCTCCACATCTACCGCGACCAGCCAGACGGCCTGCAATCGGAGACGATTTTCGTCCACGACCTGTGGCTGCCGGGCGATTTCGTTCCATCCAACCAGGACGGCGAGGCGATCGAACATCGGCGCGTCGCGCTGGACGAGGCAGCGCGGCTCATCGCCCTGCCAGGCGGGCGCGACGTCGTCACCGCGGACGCGAGCCTCGTCATCCTCGATTTCCTGCTGCGGCACGGCGCAATCGATCCTGCGTCGCCCGCCTTCACCGGGTTGCGGCAATTGCTGCATCCTCAGGCTGCGGCGCGCCGCGCGTGAGCGGGCGCAACGTGCTTGATACCCATCTCGGCCAGCGTGTCGCGCACGGCGTTGACGGCGTGCCGCATCTCGTCCGGCCCGATCGCGCCGATGCACCCAACGCGGAACGTCTCGACCTGCGTCAGCTTGCCCGGATACAGGATGAAGCCCTTGTCGCGGACGCGATCGTAGAATTCCTTGAAGTCGTACCGGGCGTCGGCGGGCGCATGGAACGTCACGATGATCGGCGCCTGGATGGCGGGATCGAGGAAAGGCTGGAAGCCCAGCTCGCGCATGCCCGTGACGAGCGTTTCATAGTTGGCCGTGTAGCGCGAGAGGCGCGCGGGCCGCCCACCCTCGGCAATGAACTGGTCGAGCGCGGCGTTGAGCGCCACGACAACGTGCGTCGGTGGCGTGAACCGCCACTGCGTCGTCTTCTCCATGTACGCCCACTGGTCGGCCAGGTCCAGAACCAGCGACGTCGAATTCCCCGCGCAGCGCTCGAGCAATCCCTTGCGCACCAGCACGAAGCCCATGCCGGGCGGACCTTCGACGCACTTGCCCGAGGCCGCGATCAGCGCGTCGAACGGCGTCGCGCGCGCGTCGATGGGCAGCGCGCCGAAGGAGCTCATCGCGTCGACGATCAGGCCCTTGCCGTGACGGGCCACGACGTCGGCAATGGCGGCGAGCGGATTCTGGATTCCTGTCGACGTCTCGCAGTGGATGAGGCCAACGTGGGTGATCGACGCATCCCTGGCCAGCAGACGGTCCACGTCGTCGGCCGTCGTCGGCACGTCGTCGGGCGTTTCGAACGTCGACAGGCGCCGCCCCATCAACTCTGTCAGCTTCGCCATCCGCTTGCCGTACGCGCCGTTGATCAGCACCAGCACATGACCGTTACGCGGGACGAGCGTGTTGACCGCGGCCTCGATTGCGAACGTTCCGCTGCCCTGGAGTGGCACGCAGGTGTGCGTTTCGCGGCCGTGGATGATGTCGGCGAGCTTTTCGCGGACATGGGCCGTGACGGTGTTGAACTCGGCGTCCCACGAGCCCCAGTCGCGCAGCATCGCCATCTTGGTCGGCAACGTCGTGGTCAGCGGACCGGGAGTGAGCAGGATCGGATCGCGGGAATGGAGGCTCATGGCATTTCCTTGACTGGGGCGCAATGTGCGGGAAGGTTGTCGTTCACGATATCACCGGCGTCCGCCACGCCTGGGTGCGCGTGACGACGAAGCGCGTCAGCAGCGCGTAGACGATGCAGATCGCCGTCGAGGCGGCGACGATCAGCGTCGCCATCGCCGCCGCGGCGCCGATTTCGCCGGCCTCGTCCATGTTGAGGATGGCCACGGCGGCGAGCTGCGTCGACGGCGAATACAGGAACACCACGGCCGAGATCGTCACCATCGCGTTGACGAACAGGTAGCGGCCGATGTCGAGGATCGCGGGCAGGCACACGGGAACCGTCACGCGATGGAAAGTCTTGTAGAACGGCACCTTGAGCGAGGCCGACACGGCCTCGAACTCGTTGTCCAGCGCCTTCAGCGCGGTCACGGCGGTGAGGTGGCTCGACGTGTAGTAGTGGACGACCGTCGACAGCACGAGGATCGTCATCGTGTGGTACAGCCCGTTGAGCGGATTGTCCGGGTGGTTGAAGAACAGGATATAGCCCAACCCGAGCACCATGCCTGGAACGGCCATCGGCACTGCAGCCAGCAGCCGCACCGCCGCCTTGATCCCGGGCATGCCCCGCGTCTTTTCCAGCAGGTAGGCGACGCCAAAGATGAAGATCGTCCCGAAGAACGCTGACAGCGCCGCCATCTTGAGACTGTTGAAGAACGAGTCGATCACGCCGGCGTCGATCAGGCCGTAGGTGTAGTGCCGCAGGCTGAACGACTTGTCGTACGGCCAGAGCTTGATGAACGACGTGTAGACCGCCATGCCGAGCACGAGCAGCAGCAGCAGCGCCACGACGCTGCAGTAGCCGAACATCGTCCAGTCGAACCATGCCTTGCGCTTCGGCGCATAGGGCACGGCGCGGGCGCTGAACTGCGCGTGCAGCCGGCCCTGCATCCGCCAGTCGACGATGAATGCCAGCACGACCGGCAGCAGGAGAAGCAGGCCGACGACGGCACCCTTGTTGAAGTTCTGCAGCCCGATCACCTGCTTGAAGATGTCGACGGCGAGGATGTTGAAATTGCCGCCGATGACCTTGGGGATGCCGAAGTCGCTCACCGTGTAGGAGAACACCACCATGGCGGCGCTGACGAGGCCGTACTTGGCGCCGGGCAGCGTGATCGTGAAGAACTTGCGCCAGGTCGGCGTGCGCAGCGATTCGGCCGCCTCGTAGAGCCGGCCGTCGGACAAAAGCAGCGCGGTCAGCACGATCATCAGCGCATGCGGAAACGTCGCGTAGACGGCGCTCATGATGATGCCGATGGGCCCGTAGACCGACGCTCCGCCGAGCAGGCCCTTCAGCAGGCCTTGGGTGCCGAACCACTGGATGAAGGAGATCGCGGCCATCAGCGACGGCGCCAGGATCGGCGTCAGCGCGAGCACGCGGAATACGGTCTTGCCGCGCATGCGCGATCGGGTTAGTCCGTACGCGTAGGCGAATGCCAGCGGGACCGTGATGCAGGTGACGGTGGTCGCCACCCACAGCGTGTTCCAGATCGACCGCTGCAGCGCGGGCGTGGCGAAATACTCGCGGAACTGCTGCAGTCCCACGAACGCGCCGTCCTTGTCCTGCACGCTCTTGACGAGAATCGCGACCAGCGGGCCCAGCAGGAAGAGCGCCAGCGCGACGCAGCAGAGCAGCAGCAGACCTTGCGCCAGGCGATCGTGCCAGTGGACCTGCGGCGTGACGCGGACCGGAGTGCCGGCGGGCGGCAATGCAATTGCTGCGGTATTCATGCGGACCGGTCGGTTTCGGCGCGGGCGGGCTTCAACCGAGCACGCGCAGCGCAGCGGCCGGCACGCTCACGGCAACGGCCTGCCCGGCGGCGAAGCCGATGCCGTCGGCGACCTGCCGCGGCACGTTCGCCATGAGCGCAGGCACGTCGGCAGCGTCTGGCGACAGCGCGACCATGCAGAACGCCCCCAGGAATTCGACCTTCGCGATATGCGCCGGGAACGAGCCCGAAGGCGCCGCTCCGTTGCCGTGCACGCCGATATCCTCCGGCCGTAAATACAACTTCACCGCGGTGCCGGGCGGGACGTCCGCGCGCGCGGCCGCGAGCGACAGCGAGCCCACGCGAAACTGGCTGCCGGCTTCGGCCACCGCAGGCAGCACGTTGATCTTGCCGACGAAGTCCGCCACGAACGGCGTGGCGGGCGTCCCGTAGACCTCGCGCGGCGTGCCGACCTGCTCGATGCAGCCGGAATTCATGACGACGATCCGGTCGGCCATCGACAGCGCCTCTTCCTGGTCATGCGTGACCATGATCGTCGTCACGCCCAGGCGCTGCTGCAGCGCGCGGATCTCGCCGCGCAGCCGGACGCGCTCGATGGCGTCGAGTGCCGATAGCGGCTCGTCCAGCAGCAGCAAACCCGGCGCGGTGGCGAGCGCGCGCGCGAGCGCAATGCGCTGCTGCTGGCCGCCCGACAACTGGGCCGGATATTTGGACCCGGAATCCGGCAATCCCACGAGCTTCAGCAATTCGCGCACGCGCTCGCCGATGGCCGCACGGCCCTGGCGGCGGTTCACCAGCCCGTAGGAAACGTTGTCGTGGATGGTCAGGTTGGGAAACAGCGCATACGACTGGAACACGATGCCGTAGTCGCGCTTGATGGCCGGCAGCCGCGAAATTTCCCGTCCGTCCTGAACAATCGCGCCCGTATCCTGCGCCTCGAGGCCGGCGATGATCCGCAGCAGCGTCGTCTTGCCGCACCCGGATGGCCCGAGGAACACGACCATTTCGCCGCGCCGCACGTCGAGCGCGACGGATTTCAGAGCCTCGAACTTGCCGAACGTCTTGGTGATTCCCGAAAGCCTGAGGAACACGCCGTCGGGTGGTGAGGTGGGCTTGGACACTGCCA
>Ga0315271_10000110_pt1 | contig 38139 bp, 33 predicted proteins | sample C3_top_MG_FD_204664 | JGI IMG/M metagenome (GOLD analysis project Ga0315271, IMG submission 204664) | Sediment microbial communities from Yellowstone Lake, YNP, Wyoming, USA - C3_top | ecosystem: Environmental > Aquatic > Freshwater > Lake > Sediment | place: USA: Wyoming | collected 2017-08-01
GGCGCGCCGCTCCCCCACTCCCTTCAGGAAGGTGATCGGGGTGTCGAGCACCCGTGCCGGGGCCCGCGGCTCGCGGCTCACCCCTCGAGCAACTCGCGCGCGAACGTGTCGGCGTCGAACGGCAGCAAGTCGCCGGCCGCTTCGCCGACGCCGACGAACTTCACGGGGGCATCAATGGCTTCGTGCACCGCCACCACCACGCCGCCGCGCGCCGTGCCGTCGAGCTTGGTGATCACGAGTCCCGTCACCGGCACGGCCGCCGCAAAGGTGCGGGCCTGGATCACCGCGTTCTGGCCGATGGTGCCGTCGAGCACCAGCAGCGACTCGTGCGGCGCGCCCGGCATGCGCTTGGCAATCACGCGGTCCACCTTCTTGAGCTCCTGCATCAGGCCGTCGCTCGTATGCAGGCGGCCCGCGGTGTCAATGATCACCACGTCCACGCCACGCGTGATGGCGGCGTCAATGGCCGAGTAGGCCACGGCGGCCGGATCGCCGCCAGCCTGCGCGCCAATGAAGTCCGCGCCGGTGCGCTCGGCCCACAGGCGCAGCTGGTCAATGGCGCCGGCGCGAAAAGTGTCACCCGCGGCGACCATCACGCGCTTGCCCTCGCCAGCCAGGCGCGACGCCAGCTTGCCGATGAACGTGGTCTTCCCCGCCCCGTTCACGCCAAGGACGAGGATGACGGTGGGCTTGGCATCGGCAAAGGTCAGCGCGGCGTCGTTGGTGCCGCTGCGCAGGGCAGCGGCGACCGACGCGTGCAGCGCCGCGCGAAAATCCTCTTCCGTCGTCAGCTCGCCGCGCTTGGCCCGCCGTTCGATGTCCTCGATGAGCCGCATGGTGACGGGCACGCCGAAGTCGGCCTCGAGCAGCAGCGTCTCGAGCTGCTCAATGGAACCGGCGCCGACACCGCCGCGCGCCATGACCGCGACATCGAGGAGTGCCACGTCCTTGATGCGCTGCCAGAGACTCTTCTTGGACTTGAACAGGGCCATGCGGGAAATCTACCGCTTGGGCGGGGGTGGGAGGTACCAGTTGCACGCGTTTGGGGGCGCAACGCCACGAGGCCCCGGCGGGTGCGCCGGGGCCTCGTGGTTTGCATGTGCCGCGCTGCGGGACGTTAGTGATGCCCGTGCGCGGGCAGGGCCTCGTCCTTGGGGTGCTTGTACTTGAAGACGAACGGGAAGATGACCGACAGCACGAGTGCATACGCGGCGAACGCAAACCAGATGCTCCGCCAGTCCTTGACCCCGCCCGACGTGTAGTGGTCCACCACCCAGCCGCTGGCCGTGCCGCCAATGAAGGCGCCGAGGCCGTTGGTCATGATCATGAACAGGCCCTGCGCGCTCGCGCGGATGGTGCTGTCCGACTCGCGGTCCACGTACAGCGAGCCCGAGATGTTGAAGAAGTCGAACGCCATGCCGTAGATGATCATGCTGAGCACGAGCATCCACAGGCCCGAGCCCGGATCGCCCACGGCGAAGAGGCCGAAGCGGAAGACCCACGCGAGCATGCTGATGAGCATCACCGTCTTGATGCCGAAGCGGCGCAGGAAGAACGGGATGGTGAGGATGAACAGCGTCTCGGAAATTTGCGAGATGGAGAGCAGCAGGTTGGGATGCAGCACGCCGAAGCTGCCGGGATACACCGTCTTGAAGTCGTCGAGGAACGCGCCGCCAAAGGCGTTGGTGATCTGCAGGGCCGCGCCAAGCAGCATGGCGAAGACGAAGAAGACGGCGGTCTGCGGCCGCTTGAGCAGCCGGAACGCATCGAGGCCCAGGGCGGTGACCACGGACTTCTTGCGCTCCGCGGTGGACGGCGGGCAGGCGGGGAGCGTGAAGGCGTAGAGCCCGAGGAACAGGGCCGAGGCGGCGCTGATGTACAGCTGCAGCGGGCTCTTGGTCCAGCCGGCGATGTCCACCATCCACATGGAGGCGATGAAGCCGACGGTGCCCCACACGCGGATGGGCGGGAAATGCTTGATGACGTCGAGCCCGCCCTGCTCGAGGACCTTGTACGACACGGTGTTGCTCAGCGCGATGGTCGGCATGTAGACCATCGCGTTCAGCAGCATGATGGTGTACAACGTGTGGTAGTCCTTGGTGGTCGTGGCCCAGAGCAGCAGCCCGGCCCCGATGATGTGGCACAGGCCGTACACGCGCTCCGCGTTGAGCCAGCGGTCGGCGACGATGCCCAGCAGCCCCGGCATGAAGAGCGAGGCGATGCCCATGGTCGCATAGACGCTCCCCACCTCGCCGCCGGTGAAGTGGAGCGTGACGATCATGTAGCCGCCGAGCGAGATGAGCCACGCTCCCCACACGAAGAACTGCAGGAAGTTCATGACCGTCAGTCGCAGCTTGATGCTCATGGGAGCGGATCCTGGTCGTGGGCGGGCGAAACGTGCAGGGCGATGGCGTCGTGTGTTGTCGCGCGCCGGCGACGAATGCCGGTCACGCGAATTCGGAGAATATAGTGCGGCATCCGGGCGCCGTAATGGCGGCGGCACGGGCCGGCGCCCGCGCCTGTGGGCCAAGTTCAACGCCGCGCCGTGGCGCCTCGTACCTTCGTGGACATCAATCGCCGTCCCCAACGGGGGCGGCGCCCGTTCCCCCATCGCGAGGCACGCCTCCATGCGTCACGTCCCGGTTCTTCTGCTGATTGCGGCTCCCCTGCTGGCCCAGGGCGGTCCTCCCGGGGGAGCACGAACGGGCGGCGCGCGCGGCGCCGCGACGCCGACCACCGCGCAGGCGCCGGGCGCGCAGGCCGCCCGGGCCGACACGGCGGCCGTGCGCTCGGGCATCGTGCCGTCGTTGCGGGGCGGCGGAGAAGAAGCTCCGGCCGTGACGCACCACACGCTGCGCGGCGCGGGCGACTTCCGGTACACGGCCACCGCCGGCATGATGCCCATCAAGGGTGAGCAGAGCGGCGAGACCGAAGGCAACATCTTCTACGTGGCGTACACCAAGGACGGCGCCGAGGCGGCGTCGCGCCCCATTGCGTTCATCTTTAACGGTGGGCCGGGGTCGGCCACCGTCTGGCTGCACATGGGCGCCTTCGGCCCCAAGGTCGTGACGCTCAACGCCGACGGCACCAACCCGCCGCCGCCCGCGACGTACAAGGACAATCCCAACACGCTGCTCGACCAGGCCGACCTCGTCTTCCTCGACCCGGTGGGCACCGGCTACAGCCGCGCCACGTCGGCGGCCAACGGCCCCAAGTTCTGGGGGCTCGACGAAGACATGCGCTCGGTGGCGGAGTTCATCCGCATGTACCTCACGCGCAACGAACGCTGGCTGAGCCCCAAGTTCATTGCGGGCGAGAGCTACGGCACCACGCGCGCGGCGCACCTCTCGGGATACCTCACCGACAACGGCATCGCGCTCAACGGCGTGGTGCTGCTCTCGGCGGTGCTGAACTTCGAGAACTCGCGCCCCAGCAAGGGCAACGACATTGCGTACGTCGGCTTCCTGCCCTCGTTCGCGATGACGGCGTACTATCACAAGAAGGCGGCGCCCGACCTGCAGAAGCTGCCGGTGGAGGAGTTCGCGCGGTCGGTGGAGAAGTTCGCCAGCGGCGAGTACGCCGCGGCACTGGTGAAGGGCGAGGCCATGACGCCTGCCGAGCGCAGCGCGATCGTGACGAAGATTGCGCGCTACACCGGCATGACGGAGCAGTTCGTGATTGACAGCGACCTGCGCATCGAGCTGGGCCGGTTCAGCACCGAGCTGCTGCACGACAAGCGCCAGATGAGCGGGCGCCTCGACAGCCGGCTCACCTCCTATATGATGGACCCGCTGTCGGGCCGCACCAACTTCGACCCGAGCGACGCGAGCATCCGCAATTCGTTCACGCCCGTGCTGAACGACTACATCCGCCGCGAGCTGGGCTACAAGAACGACAACCTGTACTACATCCTGGGCGGCGGCATTGGCCGCTGGCGCTACGACGAGGGACAGTTCCCCAACGTGGTGCCGAGCCTCGAGCGCGCCTTCGCCAAGAACCCCGACATGCACCTGTTCGTGGCCATGGGCTACTACGACATGGCCACGCCGTACTGGGCGGTGCAGTACACACTCGACCACATGGCGGTGGAGCCGAAGATCCGGTCGGGACGCATCCAGACCGAACACTTCACGGCCGGGCACATGATGTACATCGACGCGGCGTCAATGAAGAAGCTGCGCGAGGGGCTGCGCCGGTTCATCGACGAGTCGGTACCCAAGCGCTAGCGCGCCAGCACCAGGGCGTCCCACGCCTCCGGGCGGCCGTCGCGCAGCAGTGCCTGGAGCAGCGCCCAGGCGGCCTCGAGGTTGGCGGCCGCCTGGGCGCTGAGCGATTCACCCAGTTCGAACCGCTCGCCGCGCACGCCCAGTACATAGGAAGGCGGCGGCGCCGCGCCGGCCACGTCGCGACAGACGCACAGCACGGCCTCGGGGCTCAGCGCGTGCGTGCTGTAGGTCGCGTCCTGCCGGGGCAGCGCGCGGCGCAGGACGCACGGCGCCGCGCACGACGCGTCGGCGTCCACGAAGAGCGCGAGGTCGGCGCCGCGCAGGTCGAGCGCGTGCTCGATCTGCAGCTGGAAGTCGGCAACGGTGCGCACCTGCAGCTGCGGCTGGCCGGCCAGCCACGCCTCGGCGCGCGCGAGCAGCAAAGGACCCAGGGCATCGTCGCCGCGGCTCTCGTTGCCGTAGCCGAAGAGGACGATGTGCACGGGCGCGTACCCTAGACGTCGCCGTGCGTAAAGCTGCCGTCCGCTGACTTCACGACGCGGTCAACCACGCGCCCGTCGGCGGCTATCAGCTCCACCTGCAGCGGCATCCTGCCCAGCGCGTGCGTGGCGCACGACAGGCAGGGATCGTAGGCGCGAATGGCCACCTCGATGTGGTTCAGCAGTCCCTCGGTGAGTTCGTGGCCGTCGAGGTACCGCGCGGCGACGCTGCGCACCGCCTCGTTCATGGCCTGGTTGTTGTGCGTGGTGGCGACGATGAGGTTGGCCTTGGTCACGAGGTCGTTTTCGTCGACCTTGTAGTGGTGGAACAGGGTGCCGCGCGGCGCCTCGACGACGCCGACGCCCTCGAAGGCGCGCTCGCCCTTCGTTACGAGATCCGTACCGATGATATCCGGATCATCGAGCAGGCGCTCGATGCGCTCGGCGGCATGGAGCATCTCGATGAGGCGCGCCCAGTGGTAGGCGAGCGTCGCGTGCTGCATGCCGCCGCCCGCCGCGGCGCGGAACTCCCGGCGCTCCGCCTCGGCCAGCGGGGTGCAGATGCTGTCGCAGTTGTTGATGCGGGCCAGCGGGCCCACGCGGTACCAGCCGTCCTCCTCCCCGAGCGACAGGAGATAGGGGAACTTCATGTACGTCCACGACTTCACTTCCTCGCGGATGTAGCGGTTATAGTGCGCGTAGTCCACGTGATCGAAGACCGTCGCGCCGGCGGCGTCGCGGGCGCGCAACCCCCCGTCGTAGAAGTCGATTTCGCCGTCCGCGCCCACGAGGCTGAAGTAGTTGGACGGGAAGACGCCGAACTGCGCGCTGTGCGCGCTGGTCTCGAAGAGCCGGCGGCCGAGCGCCACCGCCTCTCGGCTCCAGGCGACCATCTGGCCGGCGTCGCGCCGCATCTCGTCGCGCTCGGCCACGGTGAGCGCCTTGTTCATGCCGCCCGGAATGGCGGCCACGCCGTGCACGCGCTTGCCGGCGATGTGCCGAATGACCTCCTGGCCGAACTTCCGCAGGAGGACGCCGCGCACGGCGAGCTCCGGCTGCGCCGCGATGACGCCGATGATGTTGCGCTTTTCGACCGGCGAGTCAAATCCGAAGAGCAGGTCGGGGCTGGCGAGGTAGAAGAAATGCAGTGCGTGCGACTGCAGCAGCTGTCCGACGTGCAGCAGGCGGCGCAGCTTTTCGGCGGTGGGCGTCAGCTGGCGGGCGCCCACCAGCACGTCCACCGCCTTGGCGGCGGCCAGGTGATGGCTCACGGGGCAGATGCCGCAGAGCCGCTGCACCACCACCGGCACCTCCCAGTACGGGCGCCCCTGGATGAATTTTTCGAAGCCCCGGAATTCGACGATGTGCAGCCGGGCCTGGCGCACGTGGTTGTCGTCGTCGAGCAGCAGGGTGACCTTGCCGTGCCCTTCCACGCGCGTGACCGGTTCGATGACGACGCGCCGGAGGGTGCGGGGACTGGCGGCGGTTTCGAGGGTGCTTGTCACGGGGACGTCTCGTGGTCAGTCGAAGCGGAGCAACTGACGGGGAAGCCGGGAATCGCGCCCGGCGATGTGTTCGGTGAGGAAGTGCCAGAAGGCGTCGGCCGACGGCGGACAGCCCGGCAGGGAGTAGTCCACCGTCACCACCTCGTGCAGCGGATACACCTTGCTGAGCAGGAGCGGCAGCTCGGCGTCGTCGGGGATGTGCGCGTTGTCCACGCCGGTGCCGCGGATGTACGACTCCTCCAGGCACTCGCGCAGGGTGTGATGGTTGCGCATGGAGGGAATGCCGCCGGTGACGGCGCATTCGCCGACGGCGACGAGCACGATGCAATGGGCGCGGAAGTGCTGCAGCACGTGCACGTTCTCTTCGTTGCACAGGCCGCCTTCCACGAGTCCGATGTCGACCATGCCCGTGATGGTCTTGATGTCGTTGATCGGGCTGCGGTCGAACTCGACGATCTCGAGGAGGTCGAGCAGGCGCTCGTCCACGTCGAGCAGCGACATGTGGCAGCCGAAGCAGCCGGCCAGCGAGCAGGTGGCAATGGTGATCTTGCTAGGCACGGCGCGTTGCCTCCCAGGCCTGGAACTTGGTCACGCTGTCCTCGGAGATGGGGGTCTTGTCGTAGGTCCGCTCCCCGATGGGCACCGCGTACGCCGCTCCCTTCAGCATCAGCGCCCCCACGGGGCAGTGCTGCACCGCCTCGTCCGTGGCCGACGCACTGCTGTCCTTCAGCAGGCCGGATGGTGAGTCCACGACGATGGTGGTGTCGATGCCGCGCCCCGTCATGGCAAAGACGTGCTTCTTGTCGATGTTGCGGCTGATGCGCACGCACAGGCCGCACAGGATGCAGCGGTCGCGGTCGAGGACAATGTCGGCGTGCGATGCGTCCACGTCCCGCCGGGGGAAGAACTGCGAGAAGTGGTTCTCCTGGATGCCCAGGTCGTAGGCGGTGGCCTGCAGGCGGCAGTTGCCGCTCTTCTCGCAGGCCGGGCAGTAGTGGTTGCCCTCCACGAAGAGCATCTGCGTGAGCAGGCGGCGCATCTGGTGCAGCTCGGGCGTGTCGCACTGCACCATCTGGCCGGCCACTGCGGGTTGCGTGCACGACGCAAAGGGGCGCCCATTGACGATCACGGTGCACAGGCGGCAGCTGCTGTGCGGCTCGTAGTCCGGATTGTGGCAGAGATGCGGGATGTAGACGCCGGCCGCCATGGCGGCGTCGAAGATCGTCTGCCCCGCGAGGAAGTGGATCTCCTTTCCGTCCAGCTGAAAGGTCCGCTTGGTATCAGGCATCGAGGGCGTTCCTCACGCGTGCGAGTCGGCAACGTCGCGCCCGGCCAGCTGGCGCGCCTCGTCGAGCGAATCCTGAAGGTCGAACGCCGGGATGAAGTCGGTGACCATCATCCGCTTGTCCCAGTCGCCGCGGAACTTCACGATGCTGTCAATGAGGTGGTTCGGCGCGGTCTGGCCCAGGCCGCAATGCGCGGTGGTCTTCATCAGCTGGCTGATCATCTGCACTTCGTCGAGGTCCATGGGGCTGCCCTTCCCGGCCGCCACCTTGTCCACGATGGTCGCCAGCAGGCAGGTGCCCACGCGGCACGGCGTGCAGAGGCCGCAGCTCTCGTGCTGGAAGAAGTGCGTGAAGTTGCGCACCATGTCGAACATGTCCCGCTCCGGGCTGAACACCATGACGGTGCCCACGGTGGAGAGGTCCTCGTACGCGAGCAGGCGGTCGAACTCGGGGCGCGAGATGGTGGTGCCCGACGGGCCGCTGATCTGCACGGCGGCGGCGTTCAGCGCACCGCAGTCGCGAAGGATCTCGCGCACCGAGACGCCGAACGGATACTCATAGATGCCGGGGCGATCGCAGTCGCCGGACACGCAGAACAGCTTGGTGCCGGTGGAATGCATGGTGCCGTGGCCGGCAAACCAGGCGCCCCCCTTGAGCGCCACCATCGCCGCGGCGGCGAAGGTCTCGACGTTGTTCACCACCGTCGGCTGCCGATCCACCCCCGAGACGACGGGCAGCGGCCAGCGCTTGCGCGGCTTGCCGCGACGCCCCTCGATGCTCTCGATCAGCGCCGACTCCATGCCGCAGATGTACGCGCCGGCGCCCCAGTGGATGTCGATGTCGAAGCTGAAGCCGGTGCCCAGGATATTCTGGCCGAGCAGGCCGTCCTCGCGCCGCCGCGCCAGCACGGCCTCGAGGTGCGGCTTGAGGTACCAGTACTCCTGCCGGATGTAGAGGATGCCCTGCGACGAGCCCACCACGTAGCCGCAGACCGTCATGCCCTCGAACACCATGTCGGTGTGGCTGGAGAGCAGCACGCGGTCCTTGAAGGTGCCGGGCTCGCCCTCGTCGGCGTTGCACACGACGTAGCGCTCGGGCGCCGAGATGTCGCGGCAGGTCTCCCACTTGATGGCCGTCTTGAAGCCGGCGCCGCCCCGCCCGCGCAGGTCGGAGCGGTACAGCTCCTTGAGCGTCTCGTCCGCGCCGCGCTTCCACGAGATGCCGGACGACGGGTCGAGCGCCTCCTCGAACTGCAGGTGCTTGAGCGTCTCGTCGCCGCCGCGCAGCATGGCGGTCTTCAGCGCCTCGCCCGGCTCAAAGGTGCGCCGGAACATCACGTCCGAGCGGCGGAAGTTGTCTTCCACCGCAAAGAACTCTCCTGGCCACTCCGTCACCGGCCGGCGCGCCGCGATGAGCGCCACGATCTGGTCCACCCGGTCGCGCGTGAGTCGCGTCACCGGCAGCCCGTTCACGAGCAGCGCGGGGCCCTGGTCGCACATGCCCGTGCACGACGTGAAGTGCACGCTCGCCCGGCCATCGGTGCGCGTCTTGCCCATGGCCACCCCGAGCTTGCTGCAGAGGTACTTCGCAAACCCGGCGTTCCCCAGCATCCGGTCGGTGATGTTGTCGCTGACGTAGATGACGTACTCGCCAAGAAACGTGTCGCTGAGGAACGAGTAGAAGCCCAGCAGGCCGCGCACGTGCGCGCGCGTGACGCGCAGGTGCTCCGCCACCTGGCCGACGGCTTGCTCGGGGACATGGTGAAACGCGTGCTGCACCTGAATGAGGATCTGCAGCAGTTCGCCCGGCTTGCGTTCGTGCGACTGCAAAATGCCGGACATCACGTCGTCGTAGGGGGCCGCGGTGGAGCTCCACATGGCTTCTCCCTTGGTCTCATCGGGCCCGGCACCGCGCGTGCGCGCACCGGATGAAGCCAAGCTAGGTTGCGGGCCCGCGCGATTCCATAAGGAGGCGCCTCACGCGGTGTCGGCGCTTCGGGGGCGTTGCGTAGGGGAACCGCTTTGGCCGCTCGGCGGCCTCGTGTTGTGCTGCTCCCGGGTCGGCGCCGCCGCCGGTGGCGCCGCTCGCCGAACGCCACCATACTCACGACACGGGTACTCGCACTGCAGTTCCTCCGACTTCTTCCGTCGTGCACATCACATGAGACGCCGCGTCCTGCTCTCCGCTTCCGCGGGCCTCGTGGCCCTGCTGACTTCATGCTCGTCCGCCGCGCAGAGCACCGCGCCGCAGTCCACCGCGCGGCGCCCCACGCTGGAGTACGCCATCGGCGCCGACCTGTCGTTCCTGGCGCAGGCGGAGGCGGGTGGTACGCCGTTTCGTGATGCGGGTGTGGTGAAGCCGGGCCTGCAGATCTTCCGCGACCATGGCTACAACTGGATCCGGCTGCGCCTCTTCCACTCGCCGGTGAACTCGCCCTGGCCGCTGCCCAACGATCTCGCCTACACGATGGCGCTCGCCAGACAGGCCAAGGCGCTCGGCTACAAGTTCCTGCTCGACTTCCACTACTCCGACACCTGGGCCGACCCGCAGAAGCAGACGCTGCCCAAGGCGTGGGAGGGCAAGACGCCCGCCGAGCTGGTGACGGCGGTGCATGACTACACGCGCGAGAGCATTGCCGCGCTGCGCGCGGGCGGCGCCATGCCCGACATGGTGCAGATCGGCAACGAGATCACGCCCGGCATGCTCTGGCCCACCGGCCACCTGCCGGAGCACTGGGACACCTTCGCCGATCTCGTGAAGGCCGGCATTCGCGGCGTCGAGGACGGGCGCGGCGATGCCGCGTCGCCGCTCATCATGATCCACATTGACAAGGGCGGCGACCAGGCGGCCACCAAGTGGTTCTTCGACAACCTGCTGCAGCGCGGCGTGCAGTTCGACGTCATCGGCCAGTCCTACTATCCCTGGTGGCACGGCACGCTGCTGGAACTTCGCAACAACCTCGCGTTCATGGCCGAGGCCTATCACAAGGACATCGTGCTCGTGGAAGTCGCGTACAACTGGCGGCCCACAGAGTACGTCGGCAAGCCGGCGCCCTACCCCGAGTCGCCAGAGGGGCAGCGCACCTTCCTCGACGAAGTGCAGCGCGCCGTGCTGTCGACGCCGTACGGCCTGGGCAAGGGCATCATGTGGTGGGAGCCGGCGGTGGCCGAGGGCGCGCTACGGTCGCGCGGCATGTTCGACGACACCGGCAACGCGCTGCCGGTGATGACCGTCTTTGACAAGTACACGCGGGGAAGGACCGGGCGCTGAGCGGACTGCAATCAGCGGTTAGCGCAGTCCCACGCGACGCCGCATCACCCACTCGGCGCTGAGCGCTGCGAGCAGCAGCGCCCACCACCACCAGCCCGTGCGCAGGCTCGACGGCGCGCCCGGCGAGGGCACGCCGGCCACGGCCGCGCGCGACGTCACCGGCTTCACTGGCAGCCACTCGGCCCCGGCGTTCACGACGAACATTGATGTGGCCGTGCCGATGGTCGCATGCCAGAGCCCCGCGGCCAGCGGCGGACTCATCGTGGTGCCGCCGAGTTCGGGGAACCGCAGCACCAGTTGTTCATCGCCCGTCGCGCCGTCGCGACGCAGGCGCACGGCCACAATCGAGTCGCGCCCCGCCCCGTGGCGCCAGGTCACGGGCTCGCCCTCGCGCAGCGACGGCGACGCCACGCGCGCCGGGCGCTCGTCGGCATCGCCCTGCGCCAGCCAGTCGAACACGCCGCCCCACAGCGCCGCGAAGGCATCGGCCGGACGGCCGCCGCGGAACTTCCAGCGCCAGAGACCGCGCGCCGGCATCACCGCAATGCGGCGCGGAGCGTCGTCACCGGCCAGCACCACGCGCTCGTCGAATCGCCGGCCGCGCCGCGCCGTCAGCGCGTTCCACTGGGCGCCGATCGGCGCGGGCCCGAGCACGATGGGCGGCAGCGAGTCCCACGGCACGCCGGAGAGCGCCGGAGCGAGCGGCGAGGCGCCTGACCGCTCGGTGAAATATTCGCCGTCCTCGTCCTTGGGCGGCGCGACGAGCAGCAGCGAGCCGCGGCCAAGTGCGCGCGGCGCACCGAAAAGCGCCGTGTCACCGTGCAGCACCGCCACCGGCGCACGCGACAGCGCCTCCTTCACCACCGACTCTTCCACCGGGGCCAGTGTGCCGTCCTGGCGCCACTGCCCCGGTGCGACGCGCACGAAACCGCGCACCGCCAGCGCCATGGCGCCCCGCATCAGGTCGAGCGCAAAGCGCGCGTCCTCGTCGGGCGATGTCGCCACAAAGACGGCCGTCGGGCCGCCGCGCACGTCGAGCACGGTCGAGAGCGTGTCGTTGTGGTTCTCCACATCCCCCGCCGCCTGCGCCACGACGCGCACCACCAGCGCATCGCGCCGGTCGGGCACCCTGAGGCGCACACGCCACTCGCGCTCGCTCCACGGTGGCAATGCGCCCAGCTGCACCGCCGCCAGCGACGATCCATCGGCCAGCCGCACGTTCACCGCGACAGCCGGCACCGGCGCGCCCGCCGTCACGATGAGCGCGCGCAACTCCACCGAGTCACCGGGTGACGCCGCCTGCGGCAGCTCGAGCGAGCGCACGGCGGCATCCACCGTCACGGGACCGGCGAGCACCTCCACCTTCGAACCCACAGGGAGATGGTCGAGCTCCTCGGCGTCGTCCAGCGCGCCGTCCGTGATGACCGTCAGCGGCCTGCCGAGGGCCGACGCACGCTCCACCGCCGGGCCAACGCGCGACGCCTGGTCAGCAGGCTGCCCGGGCGCGCTGCCGGCTCGCAGCGAGTCGCCGAAGAGCAACAGCTCGCCACCGGCCGCCCGGGCGCGCTGCGCCGCCTCGGCGTACCGCGCCGCGTTGCCGCCCTGGCCCCAGCTGCGCGACACGTCGAGCGCCACGAGCGACCGCGCCGTCGCGCGCACGCCCAGCGGCGCGTCGAGCAGCAGGGCCACGACCAGCGCGACAGCCAGCACGCGCAGCGCCACGAGCGTACGGCCATACGAGTCCGCCGGAAGCGGCCATCCGTAGTGCCAGACGGCGGCGCCCGCCGCAGCGACAAGAGCAACGAGCCAGGATATCATCGATGTGTAACGTACTCGACGGGCCGATCGCTCAGTGGCTGGGACTTGCCGTCGTGGCGGGCGCCGCTGGCGCCGTGGGCGCGGCCGAGGGCACGGGACCACTCAGATGCCCGAGGGCGACGAGTCCCGCGCGCTGCACGCCGTCGAACTTGGCCTTCTCGGCGCCGCTGAGCGCCACGCCGGCCGACTGCTTGAGGGCAAAGCGCGGGTCACGCTGCACGCCGTTCACGAGCACCTCGAAGTGCAGGTGCGGCGCCGTGGCCAGCCCGGTAGCGCCTACGTAGCCGACCGTCTCGCCCTGCGTGACCGAGCGCCCCGGGCGCATGCCCGAGGCGAAGCCGCGCAGGTGGCCGTAGCGCGACACGAAGCCGTTGCGATGTCGTATCTCGAGCGCGTTTCCGTAGCCGCCCTTGCGGCCCGCAAAGATCACCACGCCGTCGCCGATGGAGCGCACGGGCGTGCCCGACGCCGCCGAGTAGTCGGTGCCCTTGTGCGCGCGCCAGATGCCGAGAATCGGATGCTTGCGCAGGCCGAACACCGACGAGATGCGCCGGAACGACAGCGGCGCACGCAGGAAGCTGGCGCGCAGCGACTTGCCCGCGGCGTCGAAGTACTCGGCCTTGCCGTCGGTGTGGAGAAAGCGGTACGCCTGCAGCTCGCGCCCACCGCGCTCGAGGCCGGCGGCCAGGATGATGCCGATGCGATTGAGCTTGGCGGGGCTGGTGCTGCGCTCGAAGACCACGCGCACGCTGTCGCCGTCCTGCAGGTCGCGCGACATGTCCACGCGGTATTCATAGATGTCGGCCAGCTCCCAGGCCAGCTCGGCGCGCGCCCCCTTGGTCAGGAAGGGCGCGCTGCCGGCCTCGAGGGCGTCGTACAGGTTGGAATGCACCACGCCGCGCACCACCAGCGTGTCAATGGTCCACGGGACCTTCTCCTCGCGGGCCGTCCACTCCTCGCCGCGGCGCTCGAGGTGCAGCACGCGCTCGGGGGAGAGGTTGAAGAAGAGCTCGCTGGCGCGCGACCCGGCGGAATCGCCGTGCACCACGACCTCCATGCCGGCGGGAATGCGCCGGTCGTCAACGAGGCCGCCCATGGCGCTGACGGCGGCGGCCGCGTCGGCCTCGCTCAGGCCGCGGCGTCCCAGCAATGCAACGAGCGACTCCCCTCGTCCGAGGGTGTCGCTCGCATTCCAGTGCTCGAGGCCCAGTCGCTTGGCCGGCGCACGGTCGGGCAGTGCGGTGCGCGGCAGGCGCAGCACGACGGCGGCAAGCGCGGCCGCCACCACGAAGATGGCGGTCCGCCGCGTCGCGAGCTTCAATCCATCTGTCTCCGAATGAACGTCGGGATCTCCATGTCGCTCAGATCCTCGATGCGGCGGGGTTCGGGCGCCGGGCGGTTGCGCGGCGCCGGCATGGCCGAGCCCGTCGGGTTGTACGCCCCGCCGATGACCGGCCGCGGACGGGCGCCCGCATCGGTGATCGGGATGACCGAGCCGTGCTGGTTGGCGCGGCCGTGGGCCGCGGGCTGCGCCTTGGCCTTCTCGAAGCCCGTCGCGACCACGGTGACGCGCACCTGACCGACCATGGCCGGCTCGACGCCCGCGCCGATGATGATGTTGGCTTCCTCGCCCACCGCTTCCTGCACGATCTGGCCGACCGTGGTGAAGTCGGTGAAGCTCAGCTCGCCGTCGCCGCCGGTGATGTTCACCAGCACGCCGGTGGCGCCCGCAATGGAGACGTTGTCGAGCAGCGGGCTCGAGAGCGCAATCTGCGCCGCCTCGACCGCACGGTTCTCGCCGGAGCCGACGCCGGTGCCCATGATGGCCGCGCCGCCGTCCTTCATGACGGTGCGCACGTCGGCAAAGTCCACGTTGATGATGCCGCACTTGGTCACGAGGCCCGAAATGCCCTCGGTGGCGCGCAGCAGCACTTCATCGGCCTTCTTGAGCGCGTCCTGGAACGGGATGTTCTTGCCGACCACCGCAAGCAGGCGCTCGTTCGGGACGACGATCATGGTGTCCACGAACTTGCGCAGCTCCTCGATGCCCTCTTCGGCCTGACGCATGCGCTTGCGGCCTTCGAACAGGAACGGCTTGGTGACGATGCCCACCACCAGCGCACCAGCTTCGCGCGCCAGCTCGGCCACCACCGGTGCCGCGCCCGTGCCCGTGCCGCCGCCCATGCCGCAGGTGACGAAGACGAGGTCGCTGTTCTGCATCACGCGCGACACCTCGTCGCGGTTTTCCTCAATCGCCTGCCGCCCGATCTCGGGGCGCGCACCAGCGCCGAGTCCGCGAGTGAGCTTCTTGCCGATCTGGATCTTGACGTCGGACTTGGAGTTGAGCAGCGCCTGCGCGTCGGTGTTGACCGAGATGAAGTCCACGCCTTCGAGCAGTTCCTCGATCATGCGGTTGACGGCGTTGCCGCCACCACCGCCGACGCCCACGACCTTCATGCGGGCGCCGCTTGCCGGCGCGCTCTGCTCGAGTTCGAAGTTCAGGGCCATGGCGAGGAAAGCTCCACTGCGATGTTCAGGGGACCAGATCGGACGCGGAAATATACGCGCGGGCGCGTGTCACACCAATGAGTGGACGAGTCAGTTCGAGAAAAGGCAAACGGAGCGAACCCACACTCGGGAGCGCTCCGTAAGATTTGTGATGTGAGGCGGATCGCAAGAGCGCGGGAACGCAAGAGCGCGAGAATCTCGCAATCAGGCTCTCGCGCTCTCTCGCGCTCCCGCGTTCTCGCGCTCTCGCGCTCTCAAAAGAAATCCTGCAACCACGTCTTCACCCGCCCCGCCAGCCCGTCCAGGCTCGCATTGGCGCCCGACATGGACAGCCGCTTCCCCTTGAGGTTCAGCTGCCCCTGCGCCACGCGGCCGGCGCCGTACTGCACCAGCCCCACCGCCGTCGCAAAGCGCGGCGCCTGCACGCTGTCGGCCAGGCCGCCCAGGAACTCGCCCGGCAGCCCGATACGCGCGCCAATACCGAACACCTCGTTGGCCAGCTCGGCCATGCCGGGCATTGCCGCCACGCCGCCGGTGATCACCACGCCAGCCGCGAGCTTCTTGAGGTAGCCCGCATCCTCGATGTCGCGCACCGCCAGCTCGTAGATCTCCGACGTGCGCTGGTGGATGATGTGCGCCAGCAGCTCCTTGGGGATCTGGCGATCGCCCTGCGCCACCGTGCTTGGGAGGCGGATGGTGTCGCCGTGCGGCACCATGGGCTCATATGCGCAGCCGTACGCTTCCTTCAACCGCTCGGCGTCGGTCTGGGTGACGCCCAGGCCGTGCACGATGTCGGCCGACACGTTGTTGCCGCCGTATCCGATGGTGCCGAGGTGGCGGATCTTGCCTTCGTGGAAGATCGCGAGGTCGGTGGTCCCCGCCCCGACTTCCACCAGCGCCACGCCCAGCTCCTTCTCGTCGTCGGTGAGCACGCTCAGCGCCGCGGCGAGCGGCTCGAGCACCAGCTCCTGCACCTTGTACCCCGCGCGCTCCACGCTCTTGCGCAGGTTCATGGCCGGCGACGACCCGATGGTCACCAGGTACATCTCGGTCTCGAGGCGCGTCCCGATCATCCCGATGGGATCGCGGATGCCGAGATTCTTGTCGACCGTGTATTCCTGCGGGATCGCGTGAATGAGCTCGCGGTCCTGCGCGATGGGCTGCGCGCGGGCTACCGCGTTGGCGCGGTCCACGTCGTTGCGCGTGATCTCCGCCCCGGTCACCGAGGCGATGCCGGTGCTGGTGACGGCCTGCACGTGCTCGCCGGCAATGCCGCAGAAGACGCTCTCCACCCGCGCGCCGGCCATCTGCTCGGCGTCGGCCATGGCCTTGGTGATGCAGCGCATGGTCTCCTCGATGTCGGCCACGACCCCGCGGCGCAGGCCGGTGGTCTTGGCTTGCCCGACGCCGAGGATGTTGACGGTGGGATGCTTGGGGAGGTCGCCCACGACCTCGGCGATGATCGCCGTGGTCTTGGCCGAGCCGATGTCGAGGCCAGCTACGAGTCTGTCGAGGTTCATGGGAGCCTGGCGATGACCTGGTCACGGTAGCGCAGGTCGAGCTCGACGGCGCGCCGTCCACGGCGCGCGAGGTCGCGTTCGACCGGCAGGATGTCCGACAAGCGCGCCGCCGAGAGGTCCTTGGCGGCCAGGACGGAAAGCGAATCAACGTGCAGTGCCAGCTCGCCGCGCGGCAGGCGCTTCACGTCACTGATGCGGGCAAAGAGCGCCGGGGTGTCCTCGCGCACGTCGCCGAGGAGTCGAAGGGCCGCCACGTCACGATCGGGCACGACCGGGAGGTCCAGGTCGACGGCCGTCGGGTCAATTGGCAGCGGATGTCCGGCGGCGTCGTACGGCGCCAGCCCCGCAGCCGTGGCCACGAGGGCCACCGGCGGCACTTCCGTGATGTGAACGACCAGCGTGCCCGGCAGCCGCCGCGAGATGCGCACATCGCGCACCTGCGGATGCGACCTGATCCGCTGTTCCCATATGCCCGCGTCGTCCCAGATGGACGCCACGGTATCGATCCTCATTCGCGAAACGATTTGATCGGGGGCGATGTAACGCGTGCCGTCGATTTCCACCTTGCGCGCATGGAAGAACGCCATGCGTCGGGCGCCGGCGCGCAGCGCGAAGGGGGACGCGACCACCGCGAAGGCGCCCAGGACCAGCAGGGCGCGGCGCGCATAGACGCGGAACTTCGAGCGAGGTGGGGTGGAGTCGTCCATTACGACTGTAGACGACTCAGACGGCACGGCTGAAACAGGACGCGTACGGCTTATAACGTAGAGCGTATGGCTTAGAGCGGCTTTTCCCGGAACAGCCGCTCTAAGCTCTACGCTGTACGTCGTAGGCTGTAGGCTAACTGCTCTCCAGGATTACCAGTAGCTCCGGTCCCGTCTTCGTGATGTCCCCTGCCCCGACGGTCAGCACGACGTCGCCCGGACGCACGAACGCGGCGAGTGCCGTAGCCGCCTTCGCGCGAGGCCCCATCCAGGCCGGGGCCTTCCCCGCCGCGTTCGCATGGCCGGCAACCAGCTGCGACGTGACGCCCGGCATGGGCTGTTCGCGCGCCGGGTAGATGTCGCACAAAAAGACCTCGTCGGCCGCCGCCAGCGCCTCGCCGAACTCGCGCGCAAAGTCGCGCGTGCGGCTGAACAGGTGCGGCTGGAACGCCACGACCAGGCGCCGCCCCGGAAACGCCGAGCGTGCTGCCGCCAGCGTGGCGCGTATCTCGGTGGGATGGTGCGCGTAGTCGTCCACGAGCTCGATGCCCTGTACCGCGCCGAGCCGCTGGAAGCGGCGCTCCGCACCGGCGAGCGTGGCCAGGCCCGGCGCCATCTGCTCCACCTTCAACCCAAACGCGCCTATGCCTACCGCCAGCGCGGCCAGCGCGTTGCGCACGTTGTGCTCGCCGGGAACCTGCAGCGCCACGGTGCCACTTGGCTTGCCGTCGAATACCACGTCGAAGGTCGTGCCGCCGTCCACCGCGCGCAGGTTCACCGCGCGCAGCCGCGCGTCGGGACTCGAAATACCGTAGCGGATCACCTCGGACGTCGCCGGCGAGGGCAGCGCGTTGGCGCCGGCATCGTCGGCGCACAGCACCACCCAGCGCGCGCGGCCCACAAACTCGGCGAACGTGCGCGTGATGTCGGCGAGGTCGGCGTAGATGTCGAGATGGTCGGCCTCGACGTTCGTGACGACGGCCACCTGCGGCCAGAGCGCGAGGAATGAACGGTCATACTCGTCGGCCTCCACCACGAACGCCGACTCGCCGCCGTACTTCAGGTTGCCGCCCCACGCCGTGACGCGCGCGCCCACCACGCCCGTCGGCGAAATGCCGGCGGCCGACAGCGCCTCCGTCGTCATGACGGTCGTGGTGCTCTTGCCGTGCGTGCCGGCAATGCCAATGAGCGTGCCGCCGGCGCAGCACTCGGCGAGCGCCTCGGCGCGGCGCACCAGCGGCAGGCCGAGTTCGCGCGCACGCACCAGCTCCGGATGGTCCTTGGGCATCGCGCTCGTGTAGACGACTTCGCGCACGCCGTCGAGGTGCGCCGGGTCGTGTCCGGCGATCACGTGCACCCCCACGTGCTCGAGGTCCGCCACCGTGCCCACATTCTGGTCGCAGCCCGTGACCCGCATGCCGCGCCGCACGAGCAGTTCGGCCAGCGCGCTCATGCCCGCGCCGGCCACGCCGACGAAGTGTACGGGGCGATCGTCGTTTCTATCGATGAGCGACATTTGACCCGTCAGTCAATTTCTGGTTGATGCGCCGCGCGATCTCGTCCGCGGCGTGTGGCCGCCCACGGGCGCGCGCCGCCAGCGCCATCTGCTTCAACTGCACGCCATCGCCCAGGAGCTGGCGCATGGTCGAGTCGAGGCGCGCGACCGTGAGCTCGTGCTGCGGCAGGAGCATCCCCGCCCCGCTGCGCTCGATCACCATCGCGTTCTTGGTCTGGTGATCAGCCGCGGCGGTGGGCAGCGGCACCAGCAGCATCGGGATGCCCCACGCCGACAGCTCGCTGGTGCCCATCATGCCGGCGCGCACGAGCGCCAGGTCGCACGCCGCGTACGCATCGGCGATGGGTGCGAGATACGGCACCACGCGCACGTCGGGACGGTCGAAATGGCTGAACGCGTCGTACTGGCCCTTGCCGGTGGCCCAGATCACGCAGAGCTCGTCCGGCACGCCCTGCTCCACCCACGCGGCGACCGCCTGGTTGAGCGCACGCGCGCCCTGGCTGCCGCCGAAGACCAGCAGCACGCGCGCGCGCGCCGGGAAGCCCCACTTGGCGCGCGCAGCGGCCGCGTCGGGCCGGATGTCGGGCGGCGGCTCAATGGGATTGCCGGTGTCGATGTACTCGCAGCGTCCCGTCGGCAGCGTCGCCGCCGCCTCGGGAAAGCCGAGGTATGCCTGGTCGGTGAATCGCGCGCTCAGCCGCGCCGTGATGCCGGGGTACGCGTCCCCCATCTGCTGCACCACGCGCACGCCGTGGCGCCACGCCCAGAAGAGCGTGAGCCCCGACGCGTACCCGCCGGTGCCCACCACCAGCTGCGGACGCGACGCGCGCGCCAGCGCGCCAAGTTCGCGCCACGCGCCGAGCGCACCACGCATCGTCTTCCAGTTCTGCCAGACGCGCGGCCGATACAGCGGGTGCAGCTCGAGCAGCGTGTGCGGAAACTCGGTGCCTGGCAGCACGTCGCGCTCGATGCCACGCCGGGCGCCCACAAAGTGCGGGCGCACGTCGGCATTGAGTCGCACGAGCGCGCGCGCAATGGCGAGGCCCGGGTACAGGTGCCCCCCGGTGCCGCCACCGGCGAACCAGACGGGAATCGGCGTGCCGGCCATGGCGCGCTACGCGCCGGCCGTGGAGGTGGCCATGCCCGGCGCTCCGCGCGTGGGATCACTGGCCGACGTGCCGTGCACGCGCTCCCTGACGCTCCCGATGTTCACCAGGATCCCCGTCATCAGCAGAGAGAGCAGCAGGTTGGAGCGTCCGTACGAGATGAACGGCAGCGTCAACCCCGTGGTGGGCAGCAGCCCGATGGCCACGCCGAGGTGCAGGTAGGCGGTCGATACCATCACGAACGTCAGCCCGATGGCCATGAGTCGCTGGAACGGCGTGCGCGCCTGCTGCGCAATGCGAAAGCCGAGCCAGGCGTACGCCGTGAACAGCAGCGTCACGCCCGTGATGCCCACGAAGCCCCACTCCTCGCCGATGTTGCCGCCAATAAAGTCGTTGTACGGCAGCGGCAGGAAGCCGTACTGCTGGCGTCCCTCGCCGTACCCCACGCCGAACAATCCGCCCGACCCCACCGCGATGAGCGACTGCTGCAGCTGGAAGTTGACCTTCTGGTGCACCGCGCTGGCGTCGGTGAAGCCGAGCACGCGCTCCAGCACGTACTGCAGGCGCTGCACCTGGGTCCAGATGATGGGCACCGAGATGACGCCGAGGAACACAAAGTGGCCCACGCGCACGCCGCCGGCGTACAGGATCACGCCCATCACCAGCACGTAGTACACTGCGATGGACAGGTCGGGCTCGGCGGCGGCGAGCGCGCCAAGGATGCCGACGACCAGCAGGATGGGCAGCAGTCCCTTGCTGAGGTGCCGCAGCTGATCGCCCTTCTTCACGGTCAGCATGGCGGTCCACGCAATGACCGCGAGCTTGGCGTACTCCGACGGCTGGATGGACCCGCCGAACAGGAAGCGGCGCGAGCCGTGGATGGTGGGGGCGATGCTGCGCGTGAACGGCAGCACGCAGAGCGCCATCAGGAAGATCGCGCCGCCCATCAGCAGCCAGGCGCGGTCGCGCCACCAGTCGGCGTCGAGCTTGGCCGCAATCATGAACAGCACGGTGCCGGCGGCGACGCCGGTGAGCTGGCGCACGAGAAAGTGCGTGCTCGGCGCGCCCGACTGCATGGCGACGATGGCGCTGGCGCTGTACAGCGTGGCGAGGCCAAAGGCGAGCAGCGTGGCCGTGAGCATCACCAGCGCGCGCGCCTCGACCGTCATGCGCCAGCGGTCGCGCGCGGACGAGGCGGCGCGCGCGGACGCCGCCGGTGCGGCGCCGGCTGGAAAGGCGCGGGCTGTCACGCGGGCTGCTGCGCGAGCTGGCGGAAGGCGTCGCCGCGCGCTTCGTAGTTGGTGAACATGTCGAAACTCGAGCAGGCGGGGGCGAGCAGCACCGCGTCGCCCGGCCGGGCGGCCGCGCGTGCGCGTTGCATCACTTCCTCAAATGACGACCCGCACCGCTCCAGCGGCACGTGCGCCGCCAGGTCGTGCGCAATGAGCGCCTCGGCCTCACCGTAGGCGATGACGAGCGTGGCATGCGCGCGCAGCGGCTCGATGAGCGAGGTGTAGGGCTCGCCCTTGTGCTTGCCGCCGAGCAGCACCACGGTGGGCTGCGCCATGGCCTCGATGGCCACGCGCGCCGACGTCACGTTGGTCGCCTTGGAATCGTTGATCCACCGCACGCCGTCGGCCTCGGCCACCAGCTCCAGCCGGTGCGGAAGCCCCCGGAACGACTGCAGCGCCTCCACCAGCGCGCTGCGCGCCTCGGGCGCCTGCAGCAGCTCGTCCGCCATCATGACGGCCAGCAGCGCAGCGAGCGTGTTCTCCACGTTGTGCCAGCCCAGCAGCGGCAGCGCCGCGCGATGGATGAACGGCTGCTTGAAGAGCACCAGGCTGTCCATCACGGCATCGTAGTGCGCCGTCGCGTGGCGATCGGTGCGCGAAAAGGCGACGCGCTTGCCCTTCGCGCCCTCGGCGAGCAAGCGCGCGCGGGCGTCGTCGGCGTTCACCACCCAGAGGGAGCGGGGCGTGGCGTTGCGGTACAGCAGCTGCTTGTCGGCGTAGTACGCCTCGACCGACGGATACCGGTCGAGGTGATCGGGACTGAGGTTCGTCAGCACGCCGACGGCGGGCGCAATGCCCGGCGTGTCGTGCAGCTGGAAGCTCGAGATCTCCAGGGCCAGCCAGTCGGGCCGCATGGGCTGCAGCGCCACGTCGCTCAGCGCGCGGCCAATGTTGCCCGCCGCCACCGCCTCGTAGCCGACGGCCCGCAGCAGGTGCGCCACCAGCGCCGTGACGGTACTCTTGCCGTTGGTGCCCGTCACCGCGATGTACGGCACGCCACGCAGCGCGTGCAGCGCCACCTCCAGCTCGCCGACCACGGGCACGCCGGCCGCGCGCGCCGCCGCCAGCGGCGCCGCATCGGGCGGCACGCCGGGGCTCGCGACCACCAGCACGCACGCGGCGATGCGCGGCAAGTCGTGCACGCCCGCCTCGGCGCTGATGCCGGCGCGGCGCAGGTCCGCCGCCGCTGCGTGGACCGCCGGTGACGCCCCCGCGTCGGAGGCGTACACGCGCCCCCCTTCTCGCGCGATGAGCCGGGCGACAGCGATCCCGCTGCGGCCCAGCCCGATCACGGCGATCTCGCCGCGCGTCAGCAGGGAGGCGATCACCGCAGCTTGAGCGTGCTCAGCGCCAGGAATGCGCACAGGATGCCAAGAATCCAGAAGCGCACCACGACCTGCGTCTCGGGCCAGCCCGACAGCTCGAAGTGGTGGTGCACCGGCGCCCGCTTGAAGACGCGGTGCTGCTGCGCGAACTCCAGGCCGTAGCGGCGCCGGCGGTACTTGAACATCGAACGCTGCACGATCACCGACACGGTCTCGGCCACGAACACGCCGCCGATGATGAGCACCAGGAACTCGCTCTTGAGCAGGATGGCCACGGCGCTCAGCGCGCCGCCGAGGGCCAGCGAGCCCGTATCGCCCATGAACACCTGCGCCGGGTGCGAGTTGTACCACAGGAATCCCACGCACGCCCCGAACACCGCGGAGCAGAAGATGGTCAGCTCACCCGCGCCACGCAGGTAGAAGACCAGCAGCGCCTGGCTGGTGATGTAGTTGCCCATGACGTACGCAAAGATCGCGATGGTCGCCATGGCGATGGCCATCAGTCCGGTGGCCAGGCCGTCGAGGCCGTCCGTGAGGTTCACGGCGTTGCTGAATCCGGTCATCACGAACGTGACGAAGCCCACATACAGCAGGCCGAACGCCGGCACGATCAGCACGTACTTGTAGAACGGCAGCGTGGTGGACGCGCCGGGCAGCGTGCTGATGGGGAACTTCCAGAGATAGAATCCCAGCGCGAGGCCGATGGTCACCTGCCCGATGAGCTTGTAGCGCTCCACCAGGCCGGTGTTCTCCTTGCCCTCGCGCTTCTGCTTCAGCTTCAGGAAGTCGTCCAGGAAGCCGATGCCGCCCATCCACAGGGTCACCAGCAGCGCGATCCAGACGTACTTGTTGTTCAGTCGCATGAACAACAGCGTGGGCACCAGCGTGGCGACCAGGATGATCAGCCCGCCCATGGTCGGCGTGGTCCCCTTGCCCGCGTGCGAGTCGGGCGTGCCCTCACGCACCACCTGGTGCAGCGACATGTGCTGCAGGCGGCGGATGATCATCGGCCCGAAGATGAACGACACAAGCAGCGCCGTCACCGCCGCGCCGGCCGAGCGCACGGAGATGTAGCGGATGACGTTCAGCGGACCGAACAGGTCGCGCAGCGGATACAGGAACTCGTACAGCATCAGGCGGTGGGCTTGGCCCAGGCTGTGAGGTATGGCACCAGGCGCTCGAGGCGCACGCCGCGCGACGCCTTGAGCAGGATTGCCGCGTTGGGCGCGAGCCGCAGTTCTAGGACTGGCCACAGGTCGTCCACGTCACCGGCGGTGATGACGCGCCCGTCCCCCGCCCCTTCGGCCTTCAGCGCCTCCTGGAACTCGCCAATGCCGGCAATGACGTTGGCCCCGCTCGCCAGCGCCGCGCGCGCCACGTCGCGGTGCAGCGCCGGCGCCGACGGGCCGAGCTCGCGCATGGTCCCCAGCACGGCCACGCGCTGGCGTCCCGCGCCCACCGCCGACAGCAGCTCGATGGCGGCACGCGCTGATCCGGGATTGGCATTGTAGGCGTCGTTCAGCAGCAGCGCCGCGCCCAGCGGCTCGACCGCCGAGCGCATGGCCGGCTGCGGCATGCGCGCGATCCCCGCGGCGGCATCGGCCACCGCCACGCCCAGTGCGCGCGCGGTGGCGAGCGCGAGCATCGCGTTGCGCAGGTTGTGCACACCGCGCAGCGGCACCTGCACCCGCACGCCGTCGAGCTCGAGCCAGCCCGTGCCGTCGGCGTTCAGTCCGTGGGCCGTGGCGGCCACGTCACCCGTGCCGAGCCCTGCCGTGACCACGCGACCCGCGCGGTGGCGCGCCTGCTCGATGAGCCCCGGCTCTTCCGACGGCACGATCGCCAGCCCGGTCTCGTCGAACAACGCCGATTCCTCGGCGAGCACGCCGGCCAGGTCGCCGAAGCCCTCCAGGTGCTCTTCCTGCACGCACGTCACCACCGCCACATCCGGCGCCACGATGGCGCGCAGCAGCGGAATCTCGCCGGGATAGTTGGTGCCGACCTCCACCACGGCGCAGTCGGCGCCCATGGGCAGCGTGAGCAGCGTGAGCGGCGCGCCAATCTGGTTGTTGAGGTTGCCGCTGGTGGCGTGCACGTGATACCGCGCGTCGAGGGCCGCCTTCAGCAGTTCCTTGGTGGACGTCTTGCCGTTGGAGCCGCCCACGGCGACCACGGGAATCGTCCACGCCGCACGGAAGAAGCGCGCCAGCGCGCCGAGCGCATGCAGCGTGTCGGCCACCTCAAACACCGGCACCCCGAGTCCGGCGGCGCGCGCGGCGTCATTCACGACCAGCGCGGCCGCCCCGCCCGCCACCGCTTCGGCCAGGAAGTCGTGCGCGTCAAATCGCTCGCCCTTGAGCGCCACAAACAGGTCGCCCTCCTGCAGCGCGCGTGTGTCGGTGGTGACGCCGCGCAGCGCGGCATCGGTGGCGCCGTAGCGCGGCAGGTCCAGCGCCTGCGCCACGCGCGCGATCGTCCAGAAGCCCTGGGTCATCCGTTGCCCCGGTCGAGCAGTTCGCGCACGATGGCCGCCTCGTCAAACGGATACGACGTGGTGCCGCGAATCTGGTACGTCTCGTGTCCCTTGCCCGCCAGCAGGACGACGTCGCGCACCGGATCGGCCATGGCGATGGCCGTCGCGATGGCCGTGCGGCGGTCCTCGATGCGCTCGTAGCTGCCGGCCGGCAGCGCCGCGCAGATGTCGTCGAGAATGGCTTCGGGATCTTCCGTGCGCGGGTTGTCGCTCGTCACCACCACGGCGTCGGCCAGCCGGTGTGCGACGTCGGCCATCATGGGGCGCTTGCCCTTGTCGCGGTCGCCGCCGCACCCGAACAGCACGATGAGCCGCCCGGGCGTGAAGGGGCGCAGCGCCAGCAGCGCGCGCTCCAGCGCATCGGGGGTGTGCGCGTAGTCGCGCAGCACGGTCGGGTGTTCGCTGAGGATCTCGAGCCGCCCGGGCACCTGCGGCAGCGCGCAGAGCCGCGCGGCAACCGTCGCCACGTCGAGTCCCACCGCAATGGCCGCGGCGGCCGCGCCCAATGCGTTGGCCACGTTGAAGTCGCCAATGAGCGGCAGTTCCACCGGCGCGCGCGCATCGCCGCGCACGAGGGTCCACCGGCTGCCACGCGGGTGAAACTCCACATCCTCCGCGCGCACGTCGGCGCCCGGTGACGTCACGCCGAAGCTCAGCTTGCGTGGCGCATCGGGCAGCGCGAGCCAGGCGGGATCGTCGGCGTTCGATACCGCGACGCCCTTGGGGCCGAGGTAGCCGACCAGCAGCGCCTTGGCCCAGAAGTACTGGTCCATGGTGCCGTGATAATCCAGGTGGTCGCGCGTGAGGTTGGTGAAGACCGCCGCCGCGAACTCGAGTCCTTCCACCCGCAGCTGGTCGAGCGCGTGGCTCGACGTCTCCATGGCCACGTGGCGCACACCGGCATCAACGAGCAGGCGCAGCAGCCGCTGCAGTTCAATGGGGCCCGGCGTCGTCAGGCCGCCGCCGCCCGGCAGCGGCTCGCCCGCGCTGCCCACCAGCACGCCGAGCGTACCGATGCTCGCGGCGCGAGCGCCGTCGCTGTCGAGCAGGTGCCGCAGCATGCCGACGGTCGTCGTCTTGCCGTTGGTGCCCGTGACGGCCACCAGCGTGACGCGCGTCGCCGGTTCGCCGTAGAACGCCGCCGCCGCAATGGCCGCCGCGCGGCGCCCGCCGTGCACCACGAGCGCCGGCAGCGTGGTGGCGGCCGCGTCTTCGACAATCGCCATCGCAGCGCCGGCCTGCTCGGCCGCCGCCAGGAACGAATGCCCGTCGCGCTGCGTGCCGCGCACGGCCACGAACACGCCGCCTGGCGTGACCGCGCGCGAATCGTCGGTGATGCCGGTCACGCGGTCGGGCAGCGGGCCGCGACGCTCGACCAGCAGGCCCGCGCGCTCCAGCGCGTCGGCGACCTGCTTTACGGAACTCGTCCGGCTCACGGCGTCACCGCCACGGTGACGCGGCTCCCCGCCGCCGCCATGGTGCCCGCTGCGGGCGACTGCGTGGCGGCGCCGCGCACGAAGCTCACGCGAAAGCCCGCGCGATGCAGCACACGCGCCGCGGCGCGCGGCGACAAGCCCGTCACGCCCGGCACCGCGCGCGCCCCCGCGACGATGCGCGCGGGGCGCGCCGGATGCTCCAGCGAGATCTCGAACGGCACGCTGCCCGCGCTCTCCATCACCACGGTGGACTCGGTGGGCAGCGTCGCGGGCTCGACGGGCCGCGGCGTCGCCGGCTGCGTGGCCGATACGCGCTGCGGCGCGCTGGCCAGGCCGCGCCGGTCGAGCGCCGCGTCGCGCGCGGCAATCGCCGCCTCGAGGATCGTCTTGGTCACCGGCGCGGCGGCCTTGCCGCCGTAGATCGACTTGGTGGGGTTGTCGAGCTTCACCAGGATCACGATCTGCGGCTCGTCGGCCGGGAACATGCCCACGAAGCTCGCCTTGTACGCGCCCTTCACGTAGTGCCCGTGCTCCGCCACCTTGGCCGTGCCGGTCTTCCCCGCCACCTCGAAGGTCGCCAGCGACGTGCCCTCGGCGGTGCCGCCGTCCACGACGCTCTTCAGCAGGATGCGCATGGTGCGCGCCGTCTCGGGCGACATCACGCGGCGCACGACGCGGCGTTCGTGGCGGTATGTCACGGTGCCGTCGGCCGCGCGAATCTCCTTGACCAGCGCGGGCTGCAGCAGCTCGCCGCCGTTGGCGATGGCCGCGTACGCGGTGGCCAGCTGCATGGGCGTCACCATCACTTCGTAGCCCATGGCGAGCGAGGCCGGCGACTGCGACGACCATTGCGCCGGCGGGGCCAGCCGCCCCGGCGACTCCGACGGATACGTGGTGCCGGTGGGTGTCCCGAAGCCGACGTCGCGCATCACCTCGAACTGCTCGCGCGGCGAGAGCCGCTGGGCAAACTGCACGATGCCGATGTTGCTCGAGTACCGGATGACCTCGGCCAGCGTGAACCGCGCGCCCTTGTGGTCATCCTCGATCATGCGGCCGTTGAAATTCCACTTGCCGCCGTAGGTGTTCATCACCTCGTCCACGCGTGCGCGCTTGCGCTCCAGCAGCGCGGCCGCGATGAACGGCTTGAGCGTGGAGCCCGGCTCGTACGCCTCGGTCAGCGCCGTCACGGTGGTGCTGCGCGGGTCGGCGCGATGGCTCGCCAGCGCACGCACCTCGCCCGACTGCGCGTCGAGGATCACGATGTCCCCGCCGTCGGCGCCCATCTTCTGCACGGCGTCGGTGAGCGAGCGCTCCGCGATGTCCTGCAGCCCGCCGTTGATGGTGAGCGTGATGCTGTGGCCCGGCGTGGCCGCGGCGCCTTCCACCGCCGGCGACGCGAACAGGCGCCCCTTGGAGTCCTTGAGCCGCGCGGCCTCTCCCGCCTCGCCGCGCAGCAGCGCGTCGAGTGCGAGTTCGATGCCGTCCACGGGCGCGCCGCCATCCTGCGCGCGGCCGATGATGCGACGCAGCCCTTCCGACGGCGGCGCCACGCGGTTCATCACCGGCACCGGATGCACGCCGTTGGTGGCGACGATCTTCTCGATGTCGGTGGGGACGAAGAGCCCGGGAATCTCCACCCACTTCACCGCCGGATCACTGACGCGCTGCACCCACTCGGGCTTCACGCCCACCGCGGCGAGCTGGCGCCCAAGCCGCGCGCGGTCCTTCACCTCGGGCGGCGCCACGTTCAGGCGCACCATCTCGCGGCTCTCCACCAGCACCTCGCCGCCGGCCTCGTGAATGGCGCCGCGCGCGGCGGGGAGCGTGGCCACCTCCACCTGCCGGTCCTTGGCGCGCGCGCGCCACTCGGCGTGGTCGAGCAGCTGCACCTTGGCGGCCCGCACCACCACCGCTCCCGCGAACAGCAGGAGGCAGGCGTGGATCACGCGCGGGCGGTCAGCGAACAGCTGCACGGGGCGCGGCCGCCGGCCGTTCGATGGTCACCACGATGCTGTCGCTCGGCACCCGCATGTGCAGGCGCTCCTCGGCCACGCGACCCAGCCGCTCCATGCTGACCGCCGCGTGAATGTCGCGATCCACCTGGGCGCGCTGCGCCATGAGCGCGGCGCGCGTGGACTCGAGCTTCACGATCTCGCGGGCGCGCTTCACGCCGTACGTGCGGCGGACGATGACGCCCGACGCCAGCACCACGAAGCCAAGCAGCAGCAGGTACACCACGGAGCGACCCCGCATCTCAGTCCTCCCGCCGGAAGGCGCGCAGGTGCGCGCTCCGCGCGCGCACGTTGCGCGCCACCTCGGCGTCGGCGGCGGTCACGGGCTTCCGGGTCAGCAGGGTGCCCAGCGGGCGCCCACGGCAGGTGCACATGGGTTGTCTTGGCGGACAGATGCACGACGACGCCCACTCCCGAAAGGCCAGCTTCACGAGCCGGTCCTCCCCGGAGTGGTAGGCGATCACTGCGAGGACGCCCTGCGGGGCCAGTTTGTCACGCAGCGCCGGCAGCGCGCGCGTGAGTCCCTCGAGCTCGTCGTTGACGGCAATGCGGACGGCCTGGAAGAGGCGCGCAAAGTCCCCCGGCCCGCTCCGGGAGCCGAGCACCGCGCGAATGGCGCCCACAAAGTCGTCGCTGATCACGAACGGGCGCGACGCGCGGCGGTGCGCGACCTCGCGCGCCAGACGACCCCCGTGCCGTTCGTCCGCGTACTCCTTGAAGACTCGCGTCATGTCCTCGACCGGGGCCTCGTTCAGGAAATCGGCGGCGCCGGTGGCGCCCCCTTCCATGGCCATGCCCAGCGGCGCGCCCTCGCGAAAGCTGAATCCGCGCGTCTCGTCGTCAAGCTGGTGCGACGACACGCCCAGGTCGAGCAGGATGGCATCGTACGTCGCGTCCGACGGCAGCAGTCGCGCCGCGTCCGCATAGTTGCCCGTCACCGCGCGGAACCGGCCGGCGTCCATGAAGGCCGACAGGCGCGCCGTGGCCTCGGCGATGGCCTGCGGGTCGCGGTCGATGCCCGTGACCTCGGCAATGCCGGCCTCGAGCATCGCGGCCGAATGCCCTCCCCCGCCCAGCGTGCAATCGAGCGCGCGCGATGCCCCGGCGAAGAGATCGAGGATCTCTTGGACCAGCACGGGGGCATGGTACGCGGAGTCGAAGCGCGAGGTCACGTGGGGAGGGTGGCGGGGGGCATACCAAGGACGAACGAAAGAGCGGGCGGCCACTCGGCCGCCCGCTCTGACTTATTCGGTCGTGCGCTCTCGCGCTCTCGCGCTCTGCGCTACTTGCAGTACTGCTTCGCCTGCCCGTCCGCCGCCGTCATGATCTGCGGCACGATCGGCATCAGCTGCGCCACGGCGGCCGGCGCAAAGCGCCCGCCCTGCGGCAGGTTCTGCTGGGCCACCATGATGTTGTCCTGCGCCAGCTTGGCCAGGTCGCACGACTTGGTCTTCGGCGCATCGCTCACTGCGGCCAGCGAGATCTGGAACGACGACACGCCCAGGATGAACAGCGCCTGCTGCTTGGTGGTGCCCGGCTGCAGCGATCCATCGGCGAAGGTCACGAACGGCAGCACCTTCTGGTGCCCGACGATGGCGGTGTGGTAGTCCTCGCTCGTCTTGCTGTTCTGCGCCTTGGTCGAGAGGTCCTGCGCCGCCTTGAAGAAGCGGTTGCCGATGGTCAGCGCGTAGCCGCCGATCGCCGTGGCGTCCTCACCGGCCGCCTTGGCGTCCTTGAGGGCCGCGAGCGTGCTGTCGGGCTGCTGCATCTCGTCGTACGTGCGGGCGATGAGCAGCCGCACGTTGGGCGCCTTCGGGTTGATCGCGAGGATCTTGCGGAAGGTCGCAATGGCCTGCTGCTGCTGACCGCTCTTCAGCTGTTCCGAGCCGAGCGCCGTCCACAGGCCGATGTTGGCCGGGAACTTCGCCGTCGCGCGTGCCGCCATCTCGGCGGCCTTCGCGAATGCGCTGTCGCTGTCGTAGGAGCCAATCATCTTCAGGAAGAAGGCGGTGTCGGCCTTGGCCGAATCGATCTTCACCATCTCCTCGCCCAGTGCCGTGCCGGCCTTGTAGTCACCACCGGCCAGGTAGACCTGGAAGCCCTTCTCGAGCAGCTCCATGTCGCCCGGGTTGTCCTTGACGGCCTGCGCGATGATCGGCTTGGCCTTGTCGAACTGGCCGCTGGCGGCCAGCCCGTTCACCACGTCAATGACGAGGCGGCGGTTAGTCGGGTCCGTGGCGAGCAGCTGGATGAGGAGCTCGGTGGCCTTGGCCATGTCGCCCTTGTCCTTGAACGCCTGCGCCGCGTTGGTCAGCGCCACCTTGCTCTTGGGATCGTACTTGATGATGTCGAGGGCGGCCGCGATGATCGAGTCGGGCGCCTGCTTGAAGCCGACGCGCACCTGCAGTTCGCACAGGCGGGTGAGCGTGGCCTGCGGATACGCCGCCGAACCCTGGCGCGCCGCCGCGATCGCTTCGGCCTGCTTGCCGTCGCGCCCGAGCATGTTGCACTTCTTCTCGAACTCCATCTGCTTGCGCGCGTCCTGCACGTTCTTGCTCATGAGCGTGGTGACGCGCGTGATCTTGTCGCCCTCGACGTCGGGCAGCGGCTGCTGCAGCGCCGCGTCACGGGTGAGCACGAGCACGGCCGACAGCTTGAAGCCCGTCGCCGTCTTCTCGATCGTGCCCTCCATGTACTCGTCCGTGCGGAGGAGCTTGGCCAGGCTGTTCAGGTCGCCCGACGACAGCGCTTCGTCGTAGGGATAGCCCGACTGCTCGACGACCGTCTTGTAGTCGGCCGACGACAGCACGGTCAGCATGCGGAAGGGGATGTCGGCGTTGAGCCGGCTGCGCATCTCCTCGGACGCGTTGACCGAGAGCTTCTTGTCGTTGGCACGGAACGTACCGACAACCAAGCGGGGGGCGTTCGGGTTCGGCGTGCGGGTGGCCTGCGCGTGCATGATCGCCGGAACGGCGCCCACCAGCAGGACCGAGGCCGCAACAATCGAACGGGCATTGGAAAGCCGAGCCTTCACTGTCATCTCCTCCGAACGTTTGATCCTTCTACCCGGCACGGGCCGCTGCTGGTCCGTGCCGACTGTCACAATCTAATCGAATGGGCGAAGAGGGACTCGAACCCCCGACACCCTGCGTGTAAGGCAGGTGCTCTAACCAACTGAGCTATTCGCCCGGAGCACCCGACCCGCGGGGGCTGCTACCTCGACAGGATGGCCCGCGGTACCAGCACGCAGTATCCCAGGACAAGGAGAATGGGAGCCACCGTCTCACCCCCGCGCGCCAAGTCGGCGTAGCCGAGCGCCAGCGTCAGCAACGCCACGCCCCACCACATCGCCGGACCCGCAAACTTCTTTGCCTGTGGTTCAGTCATAAGTGCCTGAGACTAGACCAGTTGGGGGGTCGTGTCAAGCAACAATAGAGGGGTCGCCGGTACGTTTCATCGAATCCTAATAGTCCCCCTAGGGGGACCCCTGATGGCGTTCGCCGGGGCTTTCGTCTTCCGGCGTCTCCCCGAGCAGCGCCGCCAGCGCGCTGGCCCGCTCGCGCTCGGCCTGCAGCGCGTCGGCGACCCGCATGGCCGCGAGCCGCTGCCGGTCGCGCCGCCGGCGCATGAGCCAGAGCGGACCGACCAGGACGCCCAGCAAAATGGCCCCAGCGCTCAGGTCGGTCACCAGCGCCAGTCCACCGTACCGGCGTCGCGTGGCATCCTGCCAGCGCACCTCGAAGCCACCCAGCGTGATGCCGTAGGCCTGCCGCACCGCCTTCTCGAGCGACCGCTCGCGCCGCCAGTGTTCGAACAGCAGCGTCAGCCCGCGTCGCTGGTCGAGGGACGCCAGCTCCGACACGGCCCGGTACGAGAACGCGTACGCCGCCTGCGCCGCCGTGGCGCCGCCCTGGAACTGCGCGTCGAGTTCGGCGAACGACGGCGTGCGCCCGAACGCGATGGCCAGCGCGAAGTTGGTGGCGAGCACGTCGTCGCGCCCCCATTCGCCCGCGGCGAACGACGCATAGCCCTCGTCGAACCAGCGGGGCGGCAGGTCGCCGAGCGCCTCGTGCAGCGCGAGGTGCGCGAGCTCGTGCCGCAGGACTTCCAGCGGATCGCCCGCGCGGCCGCCGCCGCGATGCCCGTGCAGCACGATGCGCCGTTCCACCGGGAAGGCGAACGCGGCGCCCCACTCAGGCGCGCCCTCGCCCGCCCAGCGGCGAAAGTGCGCGTCGTCGGGCGCCACCCACACCTGCACCCTCACCTGCGGGCGCGGAAGTCCGGGAAAGGTGTCGCGCGCGACGGACGACTCGAGCAGCGACAGCGCCAGCCGCTGGTCGGTTGGCGCGTACAGCATGGTGAAGCGCCCACGCTCGGCGCGCATCAGGCCCTCGGTGCTTCCCTGCACCTGACGCGCCAGCACGGGCGCGACGCCGCCGAGGAGCATCGCGAACACGGCGAAGGCGCACGCGGTCACGAGCGCCCGGCGCACCAGCCGCGCCATCGGCGGGTGCATCAGGCGGCGCGTGGCGGCTCCCCGCCCGCGGCCACCGTCTCCAGTACCTCGGCGCAGCGCTTGCCCCACGGGTTGAACTTGTTGGCGGCGAGCCCGGCGGCCCAGGTGGCCTTGGCCTCGTCGAACTGCTCGTTGAACCAGAATGCCCGCCCCAGTTCGTAGTACGCCTCAATCAGGTTGGGCCCGATGGCGAGCGTCTTCTGGAAGAACGTCTGCGCGTCCTCGTACATCTCGCGCTCGAGGTACGTCAGCCCCAGGTAGAAGTGCGCGTACAGCGTCGCCTTCTTGTCGTTGTCCAGCCGGATGGCCTTCGACAGGTGCTCGATGGCCTCGCCGAAGATGCGCTTCTTCAGGCAGATGTACCCCACGTTGATGCGGGCGAGCGCGTTGGCCGGCTCCTTCATCAGCACCTTCTGGAAGTTCATCAGCGCCTCGTCGTACTTCTCCTGCAGCATCTGCGCCCAGCCCAGCAGCGCCTCGCTCTGCGGGTCGTTGGGCGACAGCTCGAGCGCGCGGTTCAGCGCGGCCTCCGCGGCTTCGTAGTCGCCGAGCGACAGGCGGCTCCACCCCTTCTCGATGAAGGTCGAGGCGCCAATGTGGTCGGCGTGCACCACCGGCCGTTCCGCGTTGAACTGCGGCGCGTTCGACTCGGCCTGCGCCGACTTGAACTTGTCCACCAGCCGCTTCACCTCGTCCTTCAGCGCCGTCTGCTCGGCGACCGCGGCGGACAAGTCGGCGATGCTCTGCTCGATCGCGCGAAAGAGGCCAATGATCTCGCCCTTCACCTCGTCGCGATTGGCGGCGGCCACACCGGCGTCGAGCTTGCGCTCGATGTCGGCAAAGCGGTCGCGGAACGATGCCGTCTCTGGCGCCGTCATTGTGCGGCTCCTGCGCCCAGGGCGCGCTCGAGTTGCAGGCGTTCCCGCGAGGTGAGCAGGCGCGCGACGTCCAGCACCACCAGCACGCCCTCGTCGCGGCGCACGAGGCCGCGCAGGTACTCGCGGGTGAGGCCACGGAACAGCGCCGGCGGCGGCTCCAGCTGCGCCGCGGCGATGGTCGAGACCTCTTCCACCGCATCCACGGTCATGCCAATCCAGTCATCGCCCACCACGCAGATGACGATGCGCGCCCCCTCGGGGCGCTCGCCGGCGGCGCCGAAGCGCACGCGCAGGTCGATGACCGGGACCACGCGGCCCTGATAGTCAATGACGCCCTCCATCCACTCGGGCAGGTCGGGCACGGGCCGTGGCTTCGCGAAGCGGAGCACCCGCTCCACCGAGAAGATGTCCGCGGCGAACCGATCGTCGCCCAGGCTGAAGGTCACCAGTTTCATCGTGTCAGCACTCATGTGTTGCTCCGTTCGCCCTGGGACACCAGGCGCGCCACCAGGACGTTCACCCGCACCACGTTTACCAGCGTTCCGTGATTCTTGTATACCCCGCACAGCAGGCCGTCGCCGTCGGCGCCCGCCGGCGCCACGCGCACGGCGTCGTCCGCGATCTGCAGGATGTCCTCCGCGTCGTCCACCAGCAGCGCCACGCCGCGCGCGCCGTCGTGAAAGACCAGCGCCGTGCCCTGCCCGCCCGCGCGCCCAACGCCAAAGGCGCGCTCGGCGTCCCACACGGGCAGCGTGCGCCCGCGGTGTCGCAGCGTGCCCAGCATGCCCGCCGGACGGCGCGGCAGGTCGTGCAGGCTCGGCGCGTCGAGTGCCTCGACCACCAGGCCCAGCGCAAACGCAAAGCGCTCTGTCCCCACCCGGGCCACGAGGTGCGCGCTCATGCCCGCCTCCGCAGCTCGGCGACGTGCGCCACCACCGCCGCGGCCACGTCGGGCAATGCCGGCTCGGCGTCCACCGCGCCGCAGGCGGCCTTGGCTTCACGCGGCATGCCGTAAATGATGGACGTGGCCTCGTCCTGCACCACCGCGCGGCCACCGGCGGCGCGGATGGCCGACAGGCCGGCGGCGCCGTCGCGACCCATGCCGGTCAGCACCACGCCGACGGCGCGACTGCCGAACTGCGCCGCGACGCTCGCAAAGAGCGGGTCGGCCGCGGGACGGACGCCGTGCACGGTGGCATCGTCGCCCAGCACGAGCCGCGCACCGACGCCGGGGGCGGGCAACACGCGCACGTGCTGGCCGCCCGGCGCGAGATAGATGTGGTTGGCACGCAGCGACTCGCCGTCGCGCACCTCGCTCACCGGCAGCGCGCACAGGTCATCGAGCCGGCGCGCGAGGCCGGCCGTGAAGCCGGGCGGCATGTGCTGCACCACGATCACCGCGGCACCGAGGTCGGCGGGCAGCCCCGGCAGCACCTCGGCCAGCGCGCGCGGGCCGCCGGTGCTCGCCGCCACCACCACCACCGCGCCCGCGCCGTCGGTGGCCTCGGCCGCGCGCTGCAGCGGGCGCCGCGGGCGCGCCAGCATCGGCGCGGCGCGCAGGTTCACGCTCGCCGCCGCCTGCAACGCGTCGTGCAGACGCTCCTTCACGCTGTCGAGGTCCACGCGCGAGTCGCGCGGCTTGCGCACGAAGTCCACCGCGCCCAGCTCGAGCGCGCGGATGGTGAGGTCCACGTCCCCCCGCGCCTCCACCGCGCTCAGCATCACCACCGGGCGCGGCATCTCGCTCATGATGTAGCCCAGCGCGGCAATGCCGTCGAGCACCGGCATCTCGACGTCGAGCGTCACGAGGTCGGGGTCGAGCGCGTGGATCTTTTCCAGCGCATCGTGCCCGTCGCGCGCCGTGCCGATGACGCGGAACCCGGGAAAGGAACTCACGAGGTCGGCGATGATCGTGCGCATGAACGCGCTGTCATCGACCACCAGCACGGAATGGCGCCTAGAGCGCACGGTCGCCCTCGCGCATGGAGCGCACGTCCAGGCGGCCCGTCGCGACGTCGAGCGAGACGGAGCGCCCGCAGTCGCCGCCCACGAGCTCGGCCTCCACGCGCACCTGCAGCGCCTGCAGTGCGTCGCGCGACGCCTGCACGTTGCGCGCGCCGATGTTGCCCGCGCCCTCGGGCGTCAGCAGCCCGGCAAACAGCGACGCGCCACCGACCAGCCGCGCGGTGATGCCCCCCGCGGCGCTCGAGGCGCCGCGCGCGCGCATCTCCCCGAGCAGCAGCGGCACCGCCGTCGCGGGGTACTTGCCGGGATACCGCACGTCCTGCGCGCCGCTCGCCGCCGGCAGCAGCACGTGTGCCATGCCGCCGATCTTCGCGCGCTGGTCGTACAGCACGATGGCCACGCAGCTGCCGAGCCCGATCGTCACGATCCGGTCCGGCGCGGCGGCCACGGCCCACTCGGCGATGCGCACCATGTGCTCGGTCACGGCTTGCGGAAGATGCGGTGCCGGTGATCCACCACGTCAAACAGCGTGCGCGCGGCGCCCAGCAGCGTCTCGACCTTGCCGAGCACCAGGAATCCCCCCGGCGCCAGCGCCTCGTGGAAGCGGGCGAACAACCGCTGCTGCGACGCGCCGTCGAAGTAGATCACGACGTTGCGGCAGGTGATCAGCTGCAGCGGGCCATGCGGCGGCGCCTCGCCCAGCAGGTCGCGCCGCTCGAACGCCACCAGCGTCCGCGCCTCGGGCACGACGGTGGACGGCGCGCCCGGCGTGAAGTAGCGCTGCCGCAGGTCGGCCGGCGTGTCGCCGAACGCCGCCTCGGGATACGCGGCGCGGCGCGCGCGGTCCAGCGATCCCTTGTCGATGTCGCTGGCGATGACCTGCAGCCGCTGCAGGCGATCCTCCTCCTGCCGCGCGACGGCATGCCGGTGAAAGAGGACCGCCAGCGAGTAGGGCTCCTCGCCCGATGAGCAGCCGGCGCTCCAGACGCGCAGGTGCGGCGGCTGCATGGCCCACACCGCCGGGATCACGTCGCGGGCCAGCACCTCCCACACGTCCCGGTCGCGGAAGAGCTTGGTGACGTTGATGGTCAGCGCGTCAATGAGCGGCTCCCACTCGGCGGGATCGCGGTCGAGCAGCCGGCCATACGACGTGAAATCCGCCACGCCCCGCGCACGCATGCGCACCGCGATGCGGCGCCGCAGGCAGCCGTCCCGGTAGTTCGCCGCGCCGAAGCCGCGTTCGCGCGCAATCTTTGCCGTGAGCGCCGCGAAGGCGGCATCGTCGGCGGGGGCCGCCATCACACCGCGCCTCGCACGGCGTCGAGGTTGGCCTGCAGCCGCGCATCACCGGGTTCGATGGCGAGCGCGGCCTCCCAGCAGTGCACGGCCTCCTCCGTCTCGTTCCGCTTCAGGCGGATGTTGCCGAGCTTGCGCCAGACGTCGGCGCCCAGGCGGTCGTTGAACTTCACCGCGCGCTGGTACGCCTCGAGCGCCTCGTCAACCTGGCCGTTGCGGTAGTACAGGTCGCCAAGGTTCTTGTGCAACTGCGGCAGGCCCGCCTCCTCGTGCACGCCACGGTCGGCAGCGGCCCGTGCGTCGTCAAACCGGCCCTTCGCCTCCAGCGCGACGGCAAGGTTGTTGAACAGCGTCGCCGAATGCGGGTGCGTCTGCGTGCCCTCGGTCAGCAGCGAGATGGCCTTGTCGAGGTGGCCGCCCAGCGCCGCCGCGAGCGCGGCGTAGTGGAACCAGACGGCGGCCGGCGGGCGCTGCCCGTAGAGCGGGCGCGCGGTCATCAGGGCCGCGTCCGCCTCGTGCGCATCGCCGGCGCGCAGGTGCAGCACGCCAATGGAGATGAGCACGCGCGGATCGGTGCCGCCGCCGCGCTTCACGGCCTCGTCGAGCGCCTCGCGCGCGTCGTCGGCGCGACCGGTCTGCTCGAGCGCGAGCGCGTAGTTGTGGAACGCGGCCGGCTTGGCGGAGCGCGAACCCACGGCGTCGTGATAGTCGGCCACCGCTTCGGCGAACTTGGCCTGGCGGATGTGCACCATGCCCAGGTAGAAGCGCGCCGGCGAGTCGGACGGGCGCAGGTCGAGCACGCGGCGGAACTCGCGCACGGCCTCGTCGAGCATGCCCGCCTTGTAGAACGCCACGCCGAGGTTGCGATGCTCCTCGATGCGCGCGTCGGGGGCGCCCGTGTCCACGGCCTTGGCCGTCTTGCCCACGCGATGCAGGAAGCCGGCGGTG
>Ga0315271_10000111_pt1 | contig 38110 bp, 33 predicted proteins | sample C3_top_MG_FD_204664 | JGI IMG/M metagenome (GOLD analysis project Ga0315271, IMG submission 204664) | Sediment microbial communities from Yellowstone Lake, YNP, Wyoming, USA - C3_top | ecosystem: Environmental > Aquatic > Freshwater > Lake > Sediment | place: USA: Wyoming | collected 2017-08-01
CCGGCCTCGGATTCCTTCAGGACCCCGATGATCTTTTCCTCGGGAAACCTCTTCCCCTTCATGTGGGCTCTCCCCTCGTAAGTCTATGGAGAACTCACACCCTCCGTGGATCACTTTTCGGGGAGCAGGTCGACACAACCAGACCCGATTTCTTGGCAGTACTTCACGCCGACTCCTAAGACACCCCTAAAGCCTCCATCGTTCGCATACGCGGACCTGAACCCCTCGCGCCGTCTCGACCCGCTTGGACTCTTTTCGTGTAGCGGCCCGAGTTGCAGCGGAGCCGGAGCTACGGGCACATCCTGCTGCGCCGAAATGCAGAGACGCGCACAGCAGCTGAGAGGCTTTCTCGGCGAACTCGAGGGCAAGAAACCGCCTTCCAACACGGAGTACAGAATCGGCGGCTATACCACGTGCGCCAACAACACACCGAGCATCGACATTGAGGATTTACGGCGAAGCTTCTCGCCGTGCCTATTCCCATGTGCGCTCGCCCACGAACAACGTCACGCAGAGCAGTGCCCTCGCTACGGCGCACTGTACATGGGCGTACATCACACCGAAATGGAACGCGTCGGCTACTACGTCGAACTCGGCTGTCTCCTTCAAAGAGGTGCCCAGTGATACTGCCCTTAACGCTGCTTCTCGCACTCTCGATCGAAGCGGACCAGGCGAGCACGACTGCCACAGCTCCGAGGAAGACACGGCCGACGCCAACTTGCTGGCAGGCGCAGGATGAAGTGCAAAACGACCAGCGCGAATCCGGCTCGGTACCACGCTTACCCGCCGAGCTACGGCAAGAGAAGGTCACACGCGCCGTCGTTGCCTTCAAGCTCTGCATCGACCAGGGAGGCAGGGTCACGCAAATAGTGACGAGCACATCCTCCGGAAACAAAAAGGTCGACGCGTTCTTTCGCGATTCCCTGTCAAAATGGAAGTATCACCCTCGACGGGTCGGCTCGGAGGACCAACCGAGCATCGCCTTCGTCACCGTCACATTCGCCGTCCTGCCCGACGGGCAGTGAATACGACGCAACATCGACGAGACGAGTCAACCTCGCCACCGCGATCTCCCGAGAGCCCCGCGAGTTGCTTGCGCGCCGAAGACGAGCATGCGCACTGCCACGCCTTTAGGTGCTCGCGCGGCCGCGCCGCGCGCACGAACGATTCTTCGCGGCCTTTCTCGAGCGCACGGACCTTGCGGTTGCTTCGGCGAGAGCCCCCGCGCGCGGCGAGTTGGTGCGCGCTACGGCGCGCACCCTAGAACAGAGCGCTCGCGTTCTGTTAAGCCCGAAGGGCCGAAGGCGTGCGGGGCGCCGCCGCGTGCGCGGAGCGCACGCGTGAAAGGCCAGTGCCGGGGACGGTAAGGCGCGCTCTTACCGGCCAGCGAGAGATGCGGCGCGCGTGCCGGCCAGGGGAAATTGGGGCCCCGGCCAGCGCGCGCGCTGCCGAGCGCCCGGCACGACCGCCCCGCGACGCCGGAGCTCGCCGCGCGCGGGGGCGGACGGGGGGCCGATGCTCTTCTGGCGACAGGAGATCGGTACAAGAAGAAGGTTCCTAGTCGGGACGATCTGCACGCTGTTTCTCCCACGCGTACACGGCGACGCCCGCGGCGAGGATCAGGAGGCCGCGGAGGGCGTCCTTCGGAGCGTCGAGGGCGATCGCGACGGTGAAGACGAGCGACGTCGCCACGTAGAACGCCGGGATCCACGGGTAGCCGGGCGTCTTCCACGGCGCGTCCGGCTGCCGCCTGCGATAGACGAAGAGAGCCGCGCCGCCGAGCGCGTAAAAGAACGTCGCCGCGAAGGACACGGTCGCGACGAGCTCGTCGAACTTGCCCGAGAGCGTGAGCGCCGCCGCGAAGACGGCCTGGAAGGCGAGCCCGAACGCGGGCGTCGCGTACTTCGGGTGGAGGCTCGCAAAGGGGGCGGGAAGGCGGCCGTCCTTTGCGGCCGCCCAGGCGATGCGTGGCGCCGGAATGATGTTCGCGGCGAGGGAGCCGAGGACGGAGACGATCACGGCGATCGAGAGCCACCGCGCCGCGCCGTCGCCGAAGAGAACCTTTACGGCCGTCTCGGCGGCGCGGGGCGAGGCGCCGAGCGTGGCGGCCGGGGCCGCACCGAGGTAGACCGCGTTCGCGCCGAGGTAAAGGAGCGCGACCGCGCCGACGCCGAGGATCAGCCCGCCCGGAATGTCGCGCTTCGGGTTCTTCACCTCCGCGCCGAGGGCCGACAGGTTGATCCAGCCGTCGTACGCCCAGAGGACGCCCGCGAGCGCCCCGCCGACCGAGATCGCGAGCGGCGCGGACATCGGCGGGAAGGCGAGGGACGGGCGCACGGCCTTCGCGGCCGTGAGGCCAAAGGCCACGAGCGCGATCACGGAGCCGATCTTCACGACCGTCAGGACGCCGTTCAGCCGGCCGCCCTCCTTGATCCCGAGGACATTCCAGGCCGTGAGCGCAAACGCCGTCGCGATCGCGACGAGCTGGCCCTGCGAGACGGGGAGGCCGAGCGCCGTGAACGCGGGCGCGGCCGTGCCGAGCGCCGGGAAGAACGAGCCGAGGAACTCGGCAAACGCCGTCGAGAGGGCGGCGACCGTCCCGGGCATCACGACGAAGACGAGCGCCCACATGTAGAGGAAGCCCCAGATCGGCCCGAACGTCTCGGAGAGGTATACGTACGGGCCGCCCGCCTCGGGGCGGCGCGCGCCGAGCTCCGCGTACGTGAGCCCGGCGGCGGCAGCGTGGACGGCGCCGATCACCCAGACGACGACGATCCACGACGGGAAGGCGGCTTTGCGGATGACGTTGCCGGCCGAGAGGAAGATTCCGCTCCCGATCATCGACCCCGCCACGTACAGGACGCAGTCCCAGAGCCCGAGGGCCCTCACGAGCTGCGTCGCGCCGCGGCGTTCTTCGATCACGCGCGGGGAAGCCTAGCAGGCGTCCCGGAGGGGTAATCTCCGGCCGTGACGGACGGCCCGCCCGCGACCCGCAGGTACGTGCTCAAGCGCACGGTGGCGAAGAGCTACCGCGTCGACTACGCGCGCGAGCTGAACGAGGAGCAGAAGGCCGTCGTCTTCGCGCCGGACGGGCCGACGCTCGTCGTCGCGGGGGCGGGCTCGGGCAAGACGCGGACGCTCGTCTACCGCGTCTCGCGCCTCATCGAGGACGGGGCCGACCCGGCGTCGCTCCTCCTCCTCACGTTCACGAACCGCGCCGCGCGCGAGATGAAGCGGCGCGTCGAGGCCCTCATCGGCGCGGACCTCGTGCGGGCCACCGCGGGGACGTTCCACTCGGTGGGTGCGCGCCTCCTGCGCCCGCACGCCGAGCTTCTCGGCTTCAAGCCGAACTTCACGATCCTCGACTCGGAGGACACGAAGGACCTCCTCGAGTCCGCGACGTCCGACGTCGGTGTTCCCGTCACGGAGCGCCGCTTTCCGAAGGGCGACCTCCTGCGCGGGATCGTGTCCCTGTGCGTCAACACGGGCCGTAAGCTCGACGACGTCATCACGGAGGAGCACCCGCACTTCCTCCCGCAGATCGACGCGATCCGGACGGTCGTCCACCGCTACCTCGAGCGGAAGGTCCTCGCGAACGGGATGGACTACGACGACCTCCTCCTGAACTGGAAGCGGCTCATGCTCGAGCGCCCGGAGATCCGGCGCTCCTTCGGGCTGAGGTTCAGGCACGTCCTCGTGGACGAGTACCAGGACGTGAACCACCTGCAGGCCGATCTCGTGGACATGGTCGTCGAGGACGTCGAGAAGCCGAACGTCATGGTCGTGGGCGACGACGCGCAGTCCATCTATTCGTTCCGCGGCGCCGACTTCGAGGCGCTGCTCGGCTTCCCGGACCGCCACCCCGGGACGTCCGTGTTCCCGCTCGAGACGAACTACCGTTCGACGCCCGAGATCCTGCGCCTCGCGGACGCCTCGATCGCCGGGAACGCGCGCCGCTTCGAGAAGACGCTCAAGCCCGTGCGCCCGTCCGGCGTGCCCGTCGCCGTCATCGGCGCGTCTGACGTCTCGCAGCAGGCCGAGTTCGTCGCCCAGCGCGTCCTCGAGCTGCGCGACGAGGGGACGCCGCTGGACGAGATCGCCGTCCTCTACCGCGCGCACCACCAGGCTCTCGAGCTGCAGATCGAGCTTACGCGCCGGGGCATCCCGTACGAGATCCGCTCCGGCATGCGCTTCTTCGAGCAGCAGCACGTCAAGGACGTTCTCGCGTACCTGCGCCTCCTCGTGAACCCGAAAGAGGAGACTTCGTTCAAGCGTCTCCTGAAGCTCCTTCCGAAAGTCGGCGAGCGCACGGCCGCGACGCTCTGGACGGCCGTCAGCGACCTGCCCGACCCCGTTGCCGCGTTCTGCCGGACGGATTTCCGGAAGGCGCCGCAGGGCGCGCAGGCCGGCCTCCGGAAGCTCGCCCAGACGCTGGAATCCCTGCGAAAGCCGTCGCTCCGGAGCGCTCCGGCCGAGGCGATCCGGTACGTCGTGGACGACGGCGGGTACGCCCACGTCGCGAAGTCGAAGTTCGACAACCACCAGGCGCGCCTCGACGACCTCGAAGCGCTCGCGCAGTTCGCGCTGCCGTACGACAGTGTCGAGAGCTTCCTCGAGGAGGTCACGCTCTTCGGTGAGCCCACGGGCGAGACGACGATCGCGGGGGAGAAGGAGGACGAGCGCCTCGTCCTCTCGTCGGTCCACCAGGCCAAGGGCCTCGAGTGGCGGGCCGTCTTCGTGATCGGGCTCATCGAGGACCGCTTCCCGAACGTGCGGGCCGCCCGGACGGCCGCGGGGCTCGAGGAGGAGCGCCGCCTCTTCTACGTCGCGGCGACGCGCGCCAAGGACGAGCTCTTCCTCGTCCACCCGCTCGCCGCGTTCGACCGGTACGGCATCGTCGTCGTGACCGAGCCGAGCCGGTTCCTGCGCGAGCTCGCCGACGACCTCTTCGAGCGCTGGGTCCTCGAGCCCGGCCCCGCGCTGCCGATGGTGCCGGGCGCGCCGCCCGCCCCGCGCCTCGCCGAGGGGGACGACCCGACGGTGGAGGATGATCCCGAGGACGTGGTGAACTGATGTCGGCGCTTTTCACGTCCTGGTCGGGGGTCGGGCTCGTCGTCCTCAGGACGTCGATCGTCTACCTCCTGATCCTCGTCGGCCTGCGCCTCGCGGGAAAGCGGGAGATGGGACAGATGACGCCGTTCGACCTCGTCGTCCTTCTCCTCCTCTCGAACGCGGTCCAGAACGCGATGGTCGGCGCGGACAGCTCGCTCGTCGGCGGGCTCGTCGCGGCAGCGGTGCTCCTGCTCCTGAACGCCGGTGTCTCGCGCCTCGCCGCGAAGAACAAGACCCTGGGCGGCCTCGTGAAGGGCCACTCGCGGCTCCTCGTGAACCGCGGCATTCTCGTCGAGAAGAACCTCGAGGACGAGCACATCACATTGGACGAGCTGATGCAGGCGCTCCGCGAGCACGGTGTCGGAACGCTCGAAGACGTGCGCCTCGCCGTTCTGGAGATCGACGGGACGATCTCCGTCCTCCAGAACGACGACGTGACGGGCGACACCCATCGGCCGCATCGCCGCTTCCGCTTCCGCAGGACGAACTGACGCGCCTCTACAATCGCGGTGTGAGCGAGAGGCGGACGGTGCGCTTCGACGGCCGAATCCTGTATCTGACCGAGGACGCAGGGCCCGTGCGCCGGCAGCTCGCGGGCGAGGATCTCGCCTGGGACGCGAACGACGCTTCCCACGCCCTTCGGGACCAGATCTCGACGGACGAGATCACGCCGGGGTGGGCGTGCTTCCACCACGACGAGGCCCTCGGCCGCTTCGCGTACCTCGGGGTGACGTGCGCCGAGGTCGGCGATCGCGTGACGCCGTTCGGCGAGGGCGCGGTGCGTTCCGGCGGCTTTGCCGTTTCGGTCGCCGGACGGCGCCGCGGCAAGGGCTCCTCGCGCGAGCAGGCGCCTTACGCCGAGCGCGCGGCCGGGATCCGCCTCCTCGTCGCGGAGAGCTTCGAGCGCATCTACCGCCAGAACGCGATCAACCTCGGGATACTCGTCACGACGGACTTCTCGATTCTCGAGAGGGTGCGGCGGGGCGAGGAGATCCCGCTCTCGTTCTTCACGGACGGCGAGGACGCCGTGACGCGGGGCATCGTCGAGGCGGGCGGGCTCCTCGCGTACACGCGCGCCCGCCTCGCGGGAAGGGCCGTGCCGCCTTCGTTCGGGGGGACGCCGCGCCCGATGACGCTCGCCGAGAAGATCCTCGCCCGGCACGCCGGGGTTCCCGCGGTGGAACCCGGCGACACGGGCTTCGTCCGGACGGACTGGCGGTTCTCGCACGAGTACGTCACGCCGATGGCGGCGAACGCCTTCGAGGCCGAGCTCGGGTCCGCCGCCCGCGTCGCGGACCCCGAGAGCGTCCTCCTCTTCCGCGATCACCTCGCGCTCCTCGGAGAGGTCATGCCGGAGGAGCGGCGCCGGCGCGGCCTCCTCGCGCTCGCCGACGGTCTCGCGGCGCGCCAGGAGGAGTTCGCGCGGGCGCAGGGCCTGAAGCTCCACGGCGAGGGCGACGGGATCTGCCACTCCCTGATGCTCGAGCGCTATGCCCGGCCCGGGCAGGTCGTGGTCGGCTCCGATTCGCACACGACACATGCGGGCGCGCTCGGCGCTCTCGCGTTCGGGATCGGGACCTCGGAAGTGGCCGCCACGTGGCTCTCGCGCGACGTGCGTGTGACGGTCCCGGCGACGATCCGCGTGGACCTGACGGGCGCGCTGCCGGCCGGCGTCGCGGCCAAGGACGTCATGCTCGCCCTTCTCGCGCATCCGGCCGTCCGGAGCGGCGGCGCGATCGGGAAAGTCCTCGAGTATGGCGGCGCGGCCGTGCGCGCGATGTCGGTCGACGAGCGCGCGACACTCACGAACATGGCGGCGGAAGCCGGCGCGTTCGCGGGGATCGTCGCGCCGGACGAGGAAACGGCGAGGTTCCTCGCCGAGAGGCGCGGCCTGCCCCTCGACGGCGCGCGCCGCGCCTGCGAAGGGCTCGCCCCCGATCCCGGCGCCGTTTACGACTCGGTCCTCACGCTCGACGTCTCGGCGCTTGCCCCGCTCGTCGCCCTGCCGGGAGACCCGGGCAACGGCGTCCGGATCGCCGATCTCGCCGCGGACGTCCCGATCGACATTGCCTACGGCGGGTCGTGCACGGCCGGCAAGCGGGCGGACATGGAGATGCTCGCGGCCGTCCTCGCCGAAGGCCTCGAGCACGGCCGCCGCGTGGCGTCCGGCGTGCGCTTCTACGTCCAGTTCGGGAGCCGTGACGTGCGCGAATGGTGCCGGGAGAAGGGCTACCTCGACCTCTTCGCGCGCGCGGGAGCCGTCACGATCGAGCCGGGCTGCGGCGCCTGCATCGCGGCGGGCCCGGGCGTCTCGACGCGGCCGGGCGAGGTGACCGTCAGCGCGATCAACCGCAACTTCCCGGGCCGGAGCGGGCCGGGGTCCGTGTACCTCGCGAGCCCGTATGTCGTCGCGGCGTCGGCCCTCGCGGGTAGGATTACGGCGTGGACACCCGGCGCCTGACCCGAGCCGCACTCGCCGCGGGTCTTCTCTTCGCCGGGGGGGGCTGCCGCTGGGCGTGGAACCTCTGGGCGCGCGGGGACCTCGCGCGAGACGTGAAGTCTCTTCTCGCGCGCGAGGGCATCCTCGTCGCCGACTTGAAGTGCCGGATGTTCGGAACGCTCAACTCGGGCGCCTGCGTCCTTCCGCTGACGGCCGCGCAGTCCGCGACGCTCGTGGCGGCGTTGAAGCTCCGCGTCCTCACCCCGACGGAGCCGATCCGGGAGTTCAAGCACGGGTGCTCGGACACTCCGCCCTTCGACACGGGCTTCGTCCGGGCGTACCGGTCCTCCGCGCTGCGTCCCCCGGAGCTGAAGCTGCGGGACGGCGGCGGGTTCGACTACGTCTACGTTTATCACCATCCGACGTCGGGCATGGCCTGCATCCAGGCGCTGTACACGCCCGAGGGCGTCGTGCTCCCCGCGAACACGATGGTCCGCTGACCCGGAACTTTCCGGCGTTCCGGGCGTATCCCCTTTCTGAACGGGGCTCCGCCCGGGAGGCATCGGCATGGCCAAGCTCTTGAAAATCCTGCTCGGGTTGATCCTTCTGGCCGGGGCGGCCACGGGCGTCTACGCCTTCAGCCGGGGCGCGAGGAAGGCCGACGGCGGAATGAAGCTCGTGGACGCCCAGACGGGGTCGATCATCGAAAAGGCGGTTGCGGTCGGGCAGATCCAGCCCCGCCAGAAGTTCTCGGTCAAGTCCAAGATTTCGGGCATCGTTCGGGTGTGCCGGGTCCAGGTCGGCGACCGGGTGAAAGCCGGCGACCCGCTCTTCGAGATCGGCCCCGACCCGACGCCGCTCGAGCTGACCGGCGTGGATCGCGCGGTCGAATCCGCGAAGGCGACGTTCCAGCGCGCCCAGCTCGAATTCGACCGGGCCGAAGAGCTGTTCCGGCAGGGGATCACGGCGAAGTCGGACGTGGACCAGAAGCGGGAGAGCTTCGAGCTCGCGAAGGTGGCCCTCAACAAGGCCGAGCAGGACCGCGACCTGACGCGCAAGGGCAGCCTCGCGAAGACGGCCACGACGGGGCTCGAGTCGATCATCCGCGCGCCGGCGGCCGGGACGATCCTGACCCGCCTCGTGAACCCGGGCGACCCCATCGTGCCACTGACCTCGTACCAGCCGGGCACGGAGATGGCGACGATCGCGGACATGAGCGACCTCATCTTCAAGGGGACCGTCGACGAGATCGACGTCGGCAAGCTCCACGTCGATCTGCCGGCCCGCATCAAGGTCGGCGCGCTCCCGACGGACGTCGTGACGGGCAAGGTCTCGCGCATCGCCCCGCAGGCCCAGCAGAAGGAGGGCGCGACGCTCTTCGACGTCGAGATCGAGCTCGACGCGAACCCGAAGATCACGCTGCGCGCGGGGTACTCCGCGAACGCCGACCTCATCATCCGCGAGAAGAAGAACATTCTCACGATCCCCGAGCGCCTCGTCCTGTGGGAGGACGGCGGCAAGAAGAGCTTCGTCGAGATCCCGGACGAGAAGGCGAAGGGCAGCAAGGTCGAGCCGAAGAAGGTCGAGGTCGAGCTCGGCATCTCGGACGGGATGAACGTGGAAGTTGTGAGCGGCCTGAGCAAGGGTGACAAATTGGTCCAGAGACCCCCGAAAGAGATTTCTTAGAAACAGGAAGAGGGACTCCTTCTCTTGAAAGAAGTCTTCCGTCAACTGTTCCGCGACGTGCGCAGCCAGAAGCTGCGGACGTTCCTGACGGTGTTCGGCATCGTCTGGGGAACCGTCGCCGTGACGCTGCTCCTCGCGTTCGGCACCGGCCTCAAGAAGCAGCTGATCAAGAACACCGCGGGACTGGGGGACCGCATCTGCATCGCGTGGCCCGGCCTCACGTCGATCCCGTACCAGGGCCTCGGCAAGGGCCGGAGGATCCGTCTCGTCGAGGAGGACGTCGACGCGATCCGCCGCGAGGCCGAGGGGCTCTCCGGCGTCTCGAGCGAGTACCAGACGACGATGAAGCTCCACCTCGACCTCAAGACGTGGCCCGTGGACGTCTCGGGCGTCTCGCCCGAGTTCGGCCGGATGCGCAACCTGATCCCGGACGCCGGCGGCCGGTTCCTCGACCCCGTCGACATGGCCGAGCAGCGCCGCGTCGTCTTTCTCGGCGACAAGCTCGCGAAGAACGTCTTCGGCAAGCCGGAAGATGCGGTCGGGAAGACCGTCATGCTCGGCAGCTCGCCGTTCCTCGTCATCGGCGTCCTCAGGCCGAAGCTGCAGGACTCGAGCTACAGCGGGCGCGACAACGACAAGGCGTCGATCCCGGGCACGACGTACCGCGCGCTCACGGGCGAGAAGTACGTCAGCAACGTGATCTATCAGGCGAGCTCGGCGTTCGACACCGAGCCCCTCACGGCGCGCATCCTCGAGATCCTCGGCAAGCGCAAGAAGTTCGACCCGAAGGACAAGGAAGCCCTCTCCGTGTGGGACACCACGGGGCAGTTCAAGTTCTTCGACACGTTCATGCTCGCGTTCACGGGATTTCTGGGCGTCGTCGGCTCGCTGACGCTCGTCGTCGGCGGCATCGGCGTCTCGAACATCATGAACGTCGTCGTCGAGGAGCGGACGAAGGAGATCGGGATCAAGATGGCGCTCGGGGCGAAGCAGCGCTTCATCCTCGGGCAGTTTCTCCTCGAGACGTTACTCGTGACGGGCATCGGCGGCGCGATCGGATTCGCGGTGTCACTCGGCCTCTGTGCGGTGTTCCCGCGGTTCGGGCTCACAGACTACGTCGGGGTCCCCGAGGTGTCGCCGTTCGTCGCGGCGATCACGATCGGGATCCTCGGGGCGATCGGCTTCGTCGCCGGGTGGTTTCCGGCCCGGGAGGCGTCGCGGCTGGATCCGGTCGTGGCGATGAAGCTCTGATGCGGACGCCCGCCGTCGTCCTGACCCTTTTCGCGCAGTCCTCGCGGCTCGCGAAGAAGCGCGCGTTCCTCACGATCGCGGCGATCGCGTGGGGCACGGTCGCGATTCTCCTGCTCCTCTCCTTCGGCGAGGGCCTCAAGCGCCAGATGGACCGCAACCGCCGCTCGACGGGCGAGAACCTTGCCGTCATGTGGCCGAACGAGACGTCGAAGGCGTGGAAGGGCATGCCGCCCGGCCGCGACATCCGCCTCACGACGGACGACGTGTCGTTCGTGGCGGACCGTATGCCGGAGCTTCCCGCCGTCATCGGCGAGGTCACGTCCTGGCGCACGGCCCTGACCTACGGCCGCAAGACCGTGAACGGGCGCGTCCTCGGCACGAACGTCGTTTACGGGGAAGCGCGCAAGCACTACCCCGTCGCGGGCGGGCGGTGGCTGACGCCCGGAGACGAGGCCGACAAGCGCCGCGTCATCTTTCTCGGGGACGAAATGGCGAAGGACATCTTCGGCAAGGACGATCCCGTCGGCAAGACGCTCCTCGTCAACAACTCCCCGTTCACGGTCATCGGCGTCATGCAGCACAAGACGCAGATGGGCGTCTACGGCGGCCCGGACGAGCACCACGCCGTGATCCCCTGGACGACGTTCAAGGCTCTCTTCGGGCGCGACCGGCTCAACGTCCTCGTGATCCAGTCGCGGACTCCCGAGGAGATGGCGCCCGCGCTCGTCCGCCTGAACGAGATCCTCGGCGCCAGGTACGGCTACGACCCGACGGACGAGCGCGCGCTCTCGACGTGGAACATCGTCAAGACGTCGAAGCAGGGCCAGAACATGATCGTGGGCATCCAGATCTTCCTCGGGCTCATCGGCGCGCTGACCCTTCTCGTCGGCGGCGTCGGCGTCGCGAACATCATGTACGCCGTCGTGAAGGAGCGAACGCGCGAGATCGGCGTGAAGATGGCCCTCGGCGCGAAGGCGCGCTGGATCACGTGGCCCTTCGTCCTCGAGGGGCTCGTCTACACGCTCGTGGGCGGAGTCGCGGGGATGACGATCGCGACCCTCATCGTGACCGGCCTCGGCCTCATCCCGGACGGCTCGAACCGCGTTCTCGCGTTCCTCGGCCGTCCGACGCTTTCTCCCGTCATCGCCGCGACGACCGCCGGGATTCTCGGCGCGATCGGCCTCATGGCCGGCTACTTCCCGGCCCGCCGCGCGGCGGCCATCGACCCCGCCGCGACCCTGCGCTACGAGTAGAACGAAGGAGACCGCATGCCCCGCGACGTGAGGACTACCGCGCCGCCCACGGACGACATCGTCGCCATGGACGACATCCGCAAGGTGTACGACACCGGCAAGGTCGAGGTCGAGGCCCTCAAGGGCGTGACCTTCACGATCCGGAAGGGCGAGTTCGTGGCCATCGTCGGGCCGTCGGGCTCGGGCAAGTCCACGCTCATGAACCTCCTCGGTTGCCTCGACACGCCCACGAGCGGGTCGTACCGCCTCGCGGGGGAGCCGGTCGCGGGCCTCTCGCGCGACGCGCTCGCCGACGTGAGGAACCGCCGCGTCGGGTTCGTCTTCCAGAACTTCAACCTCCTGCCGCAGATCTCGGCGCTCGAGAACGTGGAGATGCCGCTGCTGTTCGGCGGCGTGCCGCCGCGCGAGCGGCGTCAACGCGCCGCGGAGCTCCTGACGAAGGTCGGCCTCGGCGACCGCCTCGAGCACAAGCCCACGGAGCTGTCCGGCGGCCAGATGCAGCGCGTCGCGGTCGCGCGGGCGCTCGCGATGAAGCCCGACATGCTCCTCGCCGACGAGCCCACCGGGAATCTCGACTCGACCTCCGGCGGGGACATCATGGGCCTCTTCACGGAGCTCTGGGAAGGCGGCGGCACGCTCGTCGTCATCACGCACGACATGAGCCTCGCCCGCCGCGCCGGCCGGGTCATCGAGGTCCATGACGGGCGGATCCTCAAGGACTCGGCGGCGGAAGCCGCGTGAGAGGGGGTCCGGGGGAGAGCCCTGAGGGCTTTCCCCCGGGAGGGTATCAGCTAAAATGAGATCTTCTCTCAAACAGGAGGAGTCCCATGAAGCCTAAGTTCATCCTCGTCGCCGGTGCGTTCCTCGCCGCCGCCTTCACGGCGGCTGCCGCCGACAGCCCGAAGGAAGACCTCAAGTACCTCGGGATCGACAAGTGCAAGAAGGACAAGTTCGACTGCGTGTACGTCGCGGACGGCTTCACCTTCGCGGGCAAGACGATCCACGTCCAGAAGTTCGAGAAGAAGGCCGACGCCCCCGCGAGCGGCGACATGGGCGGTCTCGAGTACGGCAACGCGGACGTGTTCATGCAGGAGAGCTTCGCCAAGGACGCGAACGAGCGCATCGAAAAGACCGGCGCGAAGTTCGTGACGGGCGGTTCCGGCGACTACACCCTGAAGGGGCAGATCACCGAGTTCCGCTACCCCAAGAAGGGCGCCGCCTGGGGCGGCTGGATCGGAGGGGCGGTCGGCTCGGGCACGATCGTCTACGACTGGAAGATCGTGGACAAGAGCGGCAAGACGGTCGTCGGCGTCCACCACAAGATCGTCGCCAGCGCGTCGGACACGCTGGAGCACCGCGTAAAGAACGTCCAGGGCGACGAGATGGTCGAGTTCGTCAGGAAGAACGCGAAGTAAGTCTCTTCACCCTTCGCAGAAATCTTGCTATCATTTCCACGGAGGCGCGCACTCACATCCGACCCGACGCCATTCCTCTCACCCTTCCCGAGGCCGGGCTCGGCGCGCTCTTCGGTGTCCACGACGAAAACCTGAGGCTTCTCGAAGACGCATTCGGCGTCGAGATCGCCGCGCGCGGGAGGGAAGTCTCCGTCTCCGGCGACCCCGACGGCACGGCCCTCGCCGCCCGCCTCCTCTCGGACTTCGCGAAGCTCATCGAGCGCGGCTACGTCCCGAAGAAGCCCGACCTCGAGGCCGCGATCCGCATTCTGCGCGAGGAGCCGGGCACGTCGCTCGTCGACTTCTTCGAGAACCGTTCCGTCGGCCCGGCCCTCCGCCAGGTCGTCTCGCCGCGCAACGTCCGCCAGCAGGAGTACCTGCAGGCCGTCCTCGAGCACGACATCGTGTTCGCGATCGGGCCCGCGGGCACGGGCAAGACCTACCTTGCCGTCGCGATGGCGGCGGCGGCCCTTCTCGAGAAGAAGGTCAAGCGCATCGTCCTCTGCCGCCCCGCTGTCGAGGCGGGCGAGAAGCTGGGCTTCCTCCCCGGCGACCTCGCCGAAAAAGTGAACCCGTACCTTCGGCCGTTGCACGACGCGCTCTACGACATCCTCGGCTACGAGAAGGTCGGGCGGATGCTCGAACGGAACATCATCGAGGTCGCCCCGCTCGCGTTCATGCGCGGCCGCACGCTGAACGACGCGTTCGTGATCCTCGACGAGGCCCAGAACACGACGTCCGAGCAGATGAAGATGTTCCTGACCCGCATGGGCTTCGGGAGCCGGGCCGTTGTGACGGGCGACGTCACGCAGATCGACCTCCCGCAGGGGAAGATCTCGGGCCTGAAGGAAGCCGACCGCGTCCTGAACGGCGTCGAGGGCGTCAAGTTCATCCGCTTCGACCAGCGCGACGTCGTCCGCCATCGCATCGTCCAGTCCGTCGTGACCGCCTACGAGGCCTTCGAGAAGCAGAAGGCCGATGCCGCTGAAGCCGCCGCGGCGAACGGAAACGGGAACGGCAACGGCCACTCGAACGGCAACGGCAACGGGCACTAGCCTGTCGGAGAGCTCCGTCGAGGTCCTCGTGACGGTGGGCGGGGCCCCGTCGCCCGCCATGGTGCGCGCCTGGACCCGCACCCTCCTTTCGAAGGCGGGCGCGAAGCGCGCCTCTCTCTCGATCCTCCTGTGCGGCGACGCGCGCATGCGGACACTGAACAGGACGTGGCGCCGCAAGAACCGCTCGACCGACGTCCTCTCTTTCCCATCACTCGAAGAATCTTCTGCTTTTCTTTCTTCTTCTTCTTCCTTCCTCGGTGACCTCGTCATCGACGTGCCGTACGCGGCCCGGCAGGCGCGCCGGCGGGGGCACGCAGTCGCGCGGGAGGTCCGGATCCTCCTCGCCCACGGCCTTCTGCACCTTCTCGGATACGATCACGAGACGGACGACGGCACGATGTTCCGACTTCAGAGACGAATCATCCTCGCGGCCTTCGGCGACGGGCCGGACGGTGTGCCGTGACGGGCTTCGGGCTGACCGCGGGCGCGGGCTTCGTCGCCGCGGCGCTCTTCGCGGGCGTCTTCGTCCTCTTCTCGGGCTTCGCCCAGGCCCTCGAGAGCCTGTCCGTCCTCCGGCGCAAGGCGCTCCTCGAGGCCGACCCGGCGCGCTTCGGGACGCTCCTCTCGCGCGAGCACGTGCGCGTCTCGCGGATCGCCGTGCGCCTCACGGCGCAGGGCGCCGTCCTCGGCGGTCTCCTCTGCCTCGGGTCGGCGCTCGCGGCGCTCGGCGTCGGCGAGCCGTGGCTCCTCTCGGCCGTCGTGATCCTCCTCGGCTGGATCGTCGCCGAGAGCCTCGTGATCCGCTGGGTCGCGCGGCGGGGCGGCGACGCGCTCCTGCAGGGCTTCGCGTGGCTGATCCCGCTCGTGGATTTCCTCTCGGCGCCGCTCACGCCGCTCCTCTCGCGCCTCGTCGAGGTCGAGGAGGACGCCCCAGAGGGCGGCCTCGTGCCGGACGCGGCGAAGGGGGAAGCGACGAAGGACGCCGAGGTGCGCGCGCTGCTCGACGTCGCCCGCGAGGAGGGCATTCTCGAGAAGCACGAGGAGGAGCTCGTCTCGCGCGCCGTCGACTTCAACGACCGCACCGTGGGGCAGGTCATGACGCCGCGTCCGGACATCGTCTTCGCCGAGGCCGACGCGCCCCTCGACGAGATCGCCGACCTCTTCGTGAAGACGAAGTTCACGCGCCTCCCGCTCGTGGAGGGCTCGATCGACAGGCCCGTCGGGATCGTCCACGTCAAGGATGTCTTCACGGTGCTGCGGCGCCCGGACCCGCCCGCCACCGCGCGCGCGATCGCCCGCGAGGTGTTCTTCGCGCCGGAGTCCCAGACGGTGGCGACGCTCCTCTCGGACTTCCGCCGCCGCCGCCACCCCCTCGCGATCGTCGTGGACGAGTACGGGGCCGTGACGGGCCTCGCGACGCTGGAGGACCTCGTCGAGGAGCTCGTCGGCGAGATCGCGGACGAGCACGAGGACGAAGCGCCGCCCGTCACGGCTCAGGGCGACGGCTCGTGGTCGGTGGCGGGCCGCGTGCGCGTTCCCGAGCTCTCGACGCTGTTCGACGTGGACTTCCCGCACGCCGAGTACGACACGGTCGCCGGACTCGTCTCCGAGAAGCTCGGCCGCATCCCGAAACCCGGCGAGGTCGCTCACGAGGCCGGGCTCTCGTTCACGGTGGAGGAGGCCGACCGCCGCCGGATCCACCGCGTGCGCGTGCGCCGCGAGGCGCCGCCGCCGCGCGACGACGGCGGGGCGGGGACGGAATGAAGACCCTCCGCTCCGGGACGGTTGCCGTCGTCGGGCGCCCGAACGCCGGCAAGTCGACGCTCGTGAACGCGCTCGTGGGGACGAAGGTCGCGATCGTGTCCGACAAACCGCAGACCACGCGGCGCAACCTCCTCGGAATCCGGAACGACGACGAGGGGCAGATCGTGTTCGTCGACACGCCGGGACTCCACAAGCCGCTCCACCGGCTGAACAAGTCCATGGTCGCCGAGGCGCAGGACGCCCTGCGCGAGGAGGACGTGCGGCTGCTCGTCGTCGACGTCACGGCGCCCGCGGGGGCGGGGGACCGCTTCGTTCTCGAGCTCCTGAAGGCCGCCCCGGCTCCGCGGATCTGCGTCCTGAACAAGGTCGACCTCGTGCCGCGCAAGGAGACGCTCCTGCCGCGCCTCGCCGCTCTCGGCGCGGCCGGGCTCTTCGACGCGATCGTCCCCGTGTCCGCGCTCACGGGCGAGGGTCTCGACGTGCTCCTCGAGGCCCTCAGGGGCCACGTTCCCGAGGGCGACGCGCTCTTCCCGGCCGGCGTCGTGACGACGTCCGACGACGCGACCAGGATCGCGGAGACGATCCGCGAGAAGTTCCTCGAGAGGACGCGCGAGGAGATTCCGTACGGCCTCGGCGTCCTCGTAGAGGAAGTCCGCCGCGAAGCGGCGAAGAACCTCACGGTCGTGCGCGCGACGATCGTCGTCGACCGCGACGGCCACAAGGGAATCGTCGTCGGCGCGGGCGGGCGTCTCCTCAAGGAGGCGGGCACGGCGGCTCGTCTCGACCTGGAGAAATCATTTGGTGGAAAATTCTTCCTGGATCTCGTCGTCGCCGCGCGGCCCGGCTGGCGCGAGGACCCGCGTTTTCTCACGACCCTGACAAGCTGAACGTTGACGCAGACCGGCTGTTGCCATAAGACTCCGGGTGGAGGACTGCGACTCTGGCGACGCCGGAAAAGGGCATGGACGACAAACGGCGCGCGCCGCGTCTTGCGCTCGCGAAAGGGACGAAGGCTCAGCTCAAGTCGACGGTGCCCGTCGAGCTCGTGAACCTGTCGGCGACCGGCCTCCTGATCGAGCTGCCGTCCGCCCTGCGTCCGGGCTCCACGTGCGACCTCACGGCCACGCTCGCGGGCATCCCCTTCGCGGCGCTCGTGCGCGTCACGCGCTGCCGCGCGGGCGGGTTCGCCGCGGACGACAAGGGCGGGCGGGTGCTCGTCTACCAGGCCGGGGGTGAGTTCGTGGGGCTCGCCGAGGACCAGATGCTGAACCTATCCCGGGCGATCGAGAAGATCGGCGGCGCCAAGCTCGCGAGCCAGTCCTCGGCGTTCCTCAAGAGAATCAAGCCCGCCTAGGGAGCCTGTTCCCCGGTCGAGAGGTCGCGCAGAGCGGACCGGAGAGCCTCCTCGAGCCGGCGCGCACGGTCCGAGGCTGCCCCGGCCGACGCGTGGGACGCCTCCACCGCGGCCTTCGCGGCCTGCAGCTCTTCGGTCAGCGCGGCGAGGCGCGCCTCGAGGCCTGCCGAGGCCTCGTTTGCCGCCGCCTCGGCGCCCTCGCGGGCCGCGCGTTCGCCCGCGACGGCGTCGGCGATTCCCCGCCGGTTCTCCTCGACCTCGACGCGCAGCGCGGCGAGCTCGGCCTTCAGCGCGGCGACGGCCTCGTGCGCCTCATTCGCGCGCGATGCCGCGCCTTCCGCGGCGCCCCTGAGAGCCTCGAACGTCTCGTCGGCCCGAACCGCCGCGACGTCGCGCGCGGCCTTTTCGGCCTCGAGCGCCGTCGCGATCTGGCGGCGTTCGTCGCGCTCGGCCTCGAGCGACTTCTCGAGCGCCTCGACGCGCCGGGCGTCGGCCTTCGCGGCCTCGGACCGCGCGGGCTCCTCGCGCTTGAACGCTCCGGAAATGCGGCCGGCCGCCGCGCGGCGGGCCTCGGCGAGGACGGCGTTGAGCTTGTCGTCGAGCGGCGTGACGGGCGCCGTCGTCTCGGGCCGCGGGCGGGGGCGCTCGCCGGACAGGGACGCGGAGTTCGCTCCGAGGAGCGCTTCCGGCCGCGCGGCCGGAGCGGACGCCGAGGCCACGGGCGACGCAGCCGCCTGCTCGGCGCGGGCCGCCGAAGCGACGGACTTCTGCGAGTCGTCCGAGAGATCCGCGAACGTGCCTTCGGCCGACGGCGGGACCCAGTCGGCATCTTCTTCTTCCTCCGCGGCGGCGGATCCGCCGCCCGCCATCGCGAGGACGGGTGTGGGGGCGTGCGGCTCGTCGGGCTCGGGGGCGGGGGCCGAGATCGACACCGCGGGCCCGGGGCCGAAGAACGGCTGAGTCGATCCGCCGGGGCCCGACGACGACCCGAGCGACGATTCGGCGGCCGGCACGTCCGCCTCGGCGGGCGGCTGCCAGCCACGCTGGAGGCGCCTGAGGAGGTCGACGAACGTGAGCTTGGAGGCGAGCTTGAACGTCTCGAGGACGCCCATGCCCTCGGAGGCGACAGCCTCGACGTACGGGTACGACTGGAACCCGAGCGACTCCTGGAGCGCTTCCACCGAGAGCGCGCTCGGGAGGTCGCGCTTGTTGTACTGGATGACGACGGGCAGCGACTCGAGCGAGATCTTCTCCTGGGCGAGGTTGTCGCGCAGGTTCTGGTAGCTCTCGAGGTTGTGCGAGAGCATCGACCACTGCGAGTCCACGACGAAGACGAGGCCGTCCACGCCGCGCAGGACGATTTTGCGCGTCTCGTTGTAGAAGACCTGTCCGGGGACGGTGCACACCTGAAAGCGCACCGTGTAGCCCTTGATGTTCCCGAGCTCGATCGGGAGCAGGTCGAAGTAGATCGTGCGGTCCTGCGCGGTGGACAGCGACAACAGCTTGCCCGCCCCGCGCTCCAGCCTCTGGTGCAGGATCTTGAGGTTCGTGGTCTTGCCGCAGAGCCCGGGCCCGTAGAAGACGATCTTGGCCGTCAGCTCTTTGGTGGCGTGGTTGAAGAGGGCCATCGTGCCTCCGGACCCGTTTGAGACGCTGTCCGAGTATACGCGCCGGGTATCCTCGACCCGTGACCGTGGAGGCGCGTGCCCGGCGAATCGAGGGGACGTTTGCGGGCCTGCAGCTGCGCGGCGTGTCCGTGGCCGGCCGAGAGACGTGGTTCCACTTCCCGACGCTCGGGTTCGCGTTCGACCTCGGCCGCTCCCCGTGGGAGCTCGTGCCGGTCCCGCACGTCTTCCTGTCGCACGCCCACCTCGACCACGGCGCCGGTCTCGCGTACTGGTTCTCCCAGCGCCGGCTCCTGCGCCTTCCGGGCGGGACGGTCCACACGCACCCCTCCGCCGTCGAGGCGTGGCGGAAGATCGTCGGCCTCCACGCGCAGCTCGAGGACGTGACGTACGACGCGCGCGTCGAGGCGATGGCTCCCGGCTCGAGCGTCGCGCTCCGGCGCGACCTCTCGATGACGTGCTTCGCGGCCGACCACCGCGTCCCGACGCTCGGGTTCGTGGCCTCCGAAGAGCGCCACCGGCTCCTCCCGGAGTTCGGGTCGAAGACGCGCGAGGAGATCAAGGCCCTCGCGGCGGGGGGGAGGGACGTCGCGGGCCGCGTCGCTATTCCGCTCGCGGCTTACTCGGGCGACACGGCGGCGGGGATCTTCGACGCGGCGCCGCCGGAGTTCTTCCGGGCGAAGGTGCTCCTCCTCGAGTGCTCGTTCGTGGAGGAACGCGACAAGGGCCGCGCGGCGCCGTTCAAGCACCTCCACGTCGACGACATCGCCGAGCGTGCAGACCTCTTCGAGAACGAGGTCATCCTGCTCACGCACGTCACGCTGCGGACGTCGCCCGGCGAGATCCGCCGCCTCGTGAAGCAGCGCCTGCCCGCGCGACTTGCGGGCAGGGCGCTGCCGTTCTTGCCGGACTAGGGCTACTGCTTTTCGTACACCGAGGTCGACTTCACGGCCTCGCCCTTCGCGTTCTTCCCTTCCTGGGTCACGGTGAGGCTCTTGCCGTCCGCCGAAACGACGACCTTCGCCTTCATGACGTCCTTGCCGCCCTTCTTCCAGGTGTTCGTGTACGTGTTGGCGTCGACGCGGAGCGGGGCCGCCGTGTCGGCGTCGGGGTTCCCGGCCCAGGGCACGTCCTTGCCGTCGAACTTCGAGGTGTACGAGCCCTTCCGCACGGAACCGTCACCCATGACGCCGTCGGACGACAGCGTGATCCCGGCCGGCGAGGCCGTGAACGTCAAGGTCTGGCTCTTGGGCCCGGGCCCCGGGCTCGCCTTCGACTTCGCGACGTTCATCTTCCAGGTGCCGATCCAGTTCTCGGCGGCGAGGGCCGACGACCCGGCGAGGACCATGACGGAGAACAAGAATCCGGTGAGCAGGCGCTTACGCATGAGGTCTCCTTCGACTTAAATTTTGTTGCGAGTGCGACGCGATCTTAGCGCCGCGCGGGCGCGCCCGCAATGCCCCCGCGGGCCGCCGCCCATTCGCCGAGCGCCTGCCGCCACTCCCACGCGTGGCCGGGCGAGACGACGAACTCGACCGCGTCGCCGCGGACCGGGGTAACGCGGAGGACCTTGCTGCGAAAGAACCCTCTCCGCGCCTGTGTCTTCTCGTCGGTCTCGAGTCGCTGTATTTCTTCGAAGGTGAATGAGCCCGGAGCGGAGGCCAGCGCCTGCCACACGAGGCCGGCCGGTGTCAGGGCGACCGTCCCGGGTAAGAGCGCTCGTCCGCGGCGGTCCACGACGCGGCACGGCGTGCCAATGCGAACCACGCCCCCTAAACCTTCTAAGAAAATGCGCCCTCTCCGTCTGGCAATGAGCCGTGTCGCGAGCACGAAGCCCGCGGTCGCCAGCAAAAAGATCCCTGCCGCCGCCGCAATCCAGAGAGCCATTACCGGAAGAGCTTCTTCCTGTTCCGGATGTAGTCCCGGAACACGAACGTCGCGAGGTCGGTGGGGGAGGCGTAGTACGCCCTGCCGCGCGCGATCTTCGTCATCGTGTCGACGAAGTCCACGAGGGCCTCGTCGGTGGCGATCATGAACGTCGTCAGCTGGATGCCGTCGCGCCGGAGCTTCTCGGCTTCCTCGAGCGTGCGGTTCACGATCTTCAGGTCCAGCCCGAACGGGTTCTTGTAGAGCTTGCCGCCCTCCTTGATGCACGAGGGCTTGCCGTCCGTGATCATGAAGATCTGGCGGTTCCTCGAGCGGCGGCGCATGAGGAGCCGGCGCGAGAGCGCGAGGCCGTCCTTCGTGTTCGTGTGGAACGGCCCGACCTGCGCCTTGCTCAGCTCCTCGAGCGGCACGGAGCGCGCCTCGTCGCCGAAGAGGACCACGTCGATCGTGTCCTTCGGGTATTTCTGGAGGATGAGCTCCGTCAGCGCGAGGGCGACCTTCTTGGCGGGCGTGAAGCGGTCCTCGCCGTAGAGGATCATCGAGTGCGAGACGTCGATCGCGATCGCGGTCGCGCAGGCGCTCTGCGCCTCGACGTCGAAGACCTCGAAGTCGGCCGGCACGAGCGCGAGGTCGTCGGGGTCGCGGCGCGCCGCGTTCGCGACCGTGCGGATCCCGTCCAGGCGCGCCGGGTCGTCGCCGAACTCGTACGGGCGCGTCTCGGGCAGCGTCTCGGACCCGCCTCCCGCGCGCGGGATGGCGTGCAGCCCCGGCCCGGCCTTCTGGAGGGACGAGAAGATCTCCTCCAGCGCGTTGCGGCGGATGCGGCGCTCGCCCGGGCCCATGAGCGTGAGGTTGCCCTCGCCGTCGCGCCCCACGATGCCCTGCTGCTCGAGCGCCTGGCGGAACGCCTCGAGGTCGACGTTCTTGCCGATGATTCCGCGGCGCTGCAGCTCCTGCATCCACGCCATCGCCTCCTCCACGTCCCCACCGAGGCGCGAGACGAGGTCGAGGAAGAGCTTCAGGAGCTCTTCCCAGGACAGGAGCGACTGGAGCAGTTCGAGCGGGAGCTCGCCGTACCGGTAGTCCACGACTCATGGTACGACGCCGCGCGGGGGATGGACTGGGGTATGGTCACTCCGCTTCATGGAAGTCCGCGATCGCCGCGCCGGGCTCTGGCCCGTTCTCCTCGCGCTGCTGCCGCTGCTCCCGTCGTGGTGGTTCGTGCTCGCGAAGCCGTGGCTCCCGATGAGCGTCGACGACGACGGAGCGGTCATCGAGATGGCCGAGCGGCGGGCGCTCCACGGGGCGCAGCTCACGGGCGTCTACTCGCGCTTCGGCTTCAGCCACCCCGGGCCCGTCCAGCTCTACCTGATGGCCCCCGTCTACGCGGCGACCGGCCAGCGCAGCGGGAGCCTCTCCCTCGCTGCCCTCTTGCTGACGACTCTCTTCACCGGCGCCGCGGCGTGGTCCGCGGCGATGATCCTCGGCCCGCGCCACGGGCTCGTCGCCGCGGCGGGGCTCGCGCTCCTCCTCGCGCGGATGGGGCCCGGCTGGGTCGCGCACGCGTGGGGGCCGCACGCCGTGGTCGTCCCGTTGGCGCTCCTCGTCATCCTCGCCCTCGGCCTCGCGCGGCAGGGCGCCGCATGGCTCCCGGGCCTCGCGTTCGTCGCGACGTTCCTCGTCCAGACGCACCTTGGAACCGCACCGGCCGTCCTGTGCATCGTCCTCGCGGCATTCGTCCTCGCGGGACGCCTCGGGCGGCGCCTCGTCGCGCTGCGCCCCGTGCTCCTCTCGGCGCTTCTCCTCGCCGCGCTCTGGGCGCCGCCGCTCCTCGAGCAGGCGCGCGGGACGCCGGAGCACCCCGGCAACCTGACGCTCCTCTGGAAGTTCTTCCGCGAGCACGGCGCCCGGCACACGTTCGTGGAGGTGTTCGGGCCGCTCGCCCACGAGCTGGGGTCGATTCCGATCGCCCTCGCGGCGGCGATCGTCCCGTCCACCACCGACCACCGCGACGTCGGCGCGGGTCTCTTCACGCTCCTCCTCGTCGCGCTGCTGCCGCTCGCTCTCGCGGCGGCACGGCGGCGGCGGGACGACGACGCGGCGGCGCTCTCGTGGCTGGCGCTCGCGGCCGGCGCGGCGGCGCTCTTCTCGGCCCTCAGGATCGTCGGCGAGGTCTTCGACTACCTGCTCGCATTCGCGTCCGCCGTCTCCTTCGCAGGCTGGACGGCCGTGGCGCTCGTCGCGACGCGCCCGCTGGAGGAGCGCGGCCGGGGCCGAGCCGTCGGGATCGGCTGCGCCGTCGTGGCGGTCCTCGCCGCGATCTCGAACGCACGCGGCCTTGTGCAGCAGCAGCCGATCCCGATCGCGACGAAGGAGAGCGTCGCGACGTTCACGGCCGCGCTGAAGTCCCACCTCGCGGCCGAGGGCATCCGTAAGCCGCTCGTCCACGTCGCGGAGGGCGAGCCCTGGGTGCCCGCGGCGGGCGTCCTCCTCGAGCTCGAGCGCGCCGGCATCGACTACGCGGTCGACGAGGACTGGACAGTCATGTTCGGTCGCAACCGGCGCGCGACGGGCGTCGAGGACGGCGCCGTGTGGTTCGTCGAGGAGGAACCGGCGCCGCTCATGAGGCTGCTCGCCGCTGCGGGGAAGACGAAGCTCTACGGGCGGCCGATGCGCGGTGCCCGCTGAACGTCACGGCCTCCAGACGAACTTCCGCGGCGGATAGTGGCGCTCGCGGCCATCGGCGCTCCGGAACACGGCGACGATCTCGTGCGATCCTTCCTCGCCGGGATAGAAGGCGAACGTCGCGCGGAAACCGGCGCCGGTGCAGTCGCCGAGGGCGGGGACGGCGGCCTGCACGTCGGGACGGGGAAAACGCGTGAACGTCCGGAAGGGCCTTTCCCCGCCGTCGACCAGGATCGAGACGATGAGATCCTCGCCCGGAAGCCTCGCCCAGCCGGCGACCTCGAGCGTTCCGCGGACGGTCTGGTCCTCGGCCGGCGCGTCCACGTTCCCGGTCAGCGCGGCATCCTCACGCCCGGGCGCGGCATAGCTCATCCGGGAAAGCGTCTCGACGGATACCGCGCCGGGCTCGTTCCTCACGACGGCGAAGAGGTCGTCGCCCGGCCGGAAGCGCCGAATGAAGCGCAGGCGTCCCGAGGAGAGGCCCGCGTCCACGAGCGCGCGGATCGGCCCGCGCTGGCCCTCCGGGATGTTCATGCGACGGAGGGTCACGTACGAGACGGGCGCGGTCTCCAGCGCGTCCAGCATCTCCGTGGTCCGTGACGCGAGGAGCAGTTCGTGCAGCCGCCCCGCGAGGGGCGTCTGGAATCCCGAGTAGCCGTTCACGAGCGGCTTCCAGTGGTCGGCCGACCGCAGCACGTAGCGTGCGTTCGTCTCGCCGAAGTCGTCCGGCAACTGAAGGAGCCCGCCGCGCATCGGCGTGGCGGCGAGGGCGCGCGTCAGGGGATCGGGGTCGGGCTGCCCGCGATGGAGGTAAAGCGGTGCAACGCGATCCTCGGCCAGCAGGAGAGCGCAGACAAGAACGCCGAGGCCGGCCTGCGCGCGCCGCGACCGCCACGCGAGCCGCTCGGCGAGGGCCGCAATGGCCACGCCGGCGAGGAGGGCGAGCCCCAGGTCTGCGACCATCGCCCATCGGGCGGGGACGCGGATGGCCCGAAAGAGCGGAACCGCGTGGTAGAGCGCGAGATGGAACGGCGTCCGCATCCCGAAGGAGCCGATGAAGCCAAGGCCGAGCCATAGCAGGCCCGTCCGAGCGGGTGCGTTCCTCTTCGCAAGGGCAAGCCAGACCCCGCAGGCCGCGAGGACGATCAGGAGAAGCCCGGGAAACAGGCAAAGCTCGCCCTGTGGCGGGCGCTCACCCATCCCGGATCCCTGCCACAGCTTCATGTTCCAGTCCGGCGTGATCCAGTGGACCAGTCGCGCGGAGTACCCCGCCGCCTCGCTCGCTTCCCGCCTGAGTCCGTACGCCTTCGTGACGCGGAGGTAGGGCAGGAAGAACGGAACGAGAGCGATCCCGGCGGCGCCCACGGCGGCGGCTGCGCGCGCCCACTCCCGCCGGGGGCCGGGCGCCTCGCGCCACAGAAGAGCGACGGCCATCGCGGCCGTGGGGACGAGTCCGAGGACGAACCAATGGATCGAGCTGAGGCCGGACATGAGGAACGCGGTGCCGAGCCACGCCGCTCGGAGCCAGGTCCGCCGTCGGGAGAAGAGGACGACGGCTTCGGCCAGGAGTGCCATCCATCCCGCGAAGACATACGGGAGGTGAGGCAGGTGGTGGAAACGATACGGGACGAACGCAAACGCGACGCCGGCGACCCACCCCGCGAGGGTCGAGCCCGTGAGGGTGCGTGCGAAACGGAACGCGCCATATCCCGAGAGAGCGAAGGCCAGGAGCATCGCGAGACCGTGAACCGTCAGCGGCGGGAGGCCGGCGGTGAACGCGGGAATGAGCAGGAGAGCGATGCCGAAGAGATGCTCCGAGAAGGCGAGAGTGTCGCGGTAGGGAAAGAAGATGTTCGCGTCGAACAGGTGAAACGGATCGCGGAAGATCTGGTGAACGTCCCACGCGAGGATCCACGAGGCCAGGTACGAGTCTCCCGGGTCGAACGACGTGTCGCGCAGGTGCGCGGCCCAGGGCCACGTCATCGCGGCCGTGAGGACGAGAAACGCGGCGAGAACCGCGGCTTCGCGGAGGGCTCGGCGCGTCACCGGCCGCCTTGCCACGTGAACCTCCGCGGAGGGTAGTGGCGCTCGCGGCCGTCCCTCGACCGGAAGAGGGCGACGATCTCGTGGGGGCCCGCGTCTCCCGGAAGAAAGGCGAACGTCCCCTCGTACCCGGTCTGCGAGCAGTCGCCGAGCGCGGGCACGGCGGCGCAGACGTCGGGCCGTGGCGTCCGGCTGCCGGACGCGAGGGAGCGCTGTTCTCCGTCGACGAGGAGCGTGACGTGGAGGTCCTCGCCGGGGATGCGCGCCCAGCCGCGGATGCGGAGGGTGCCCTTCACGATCGCGCCGTCCTCTGGAGCGTCGATGTTTCCGGTGAGCGCGGCGTCTTCCTTCCAGGGCAGGCCGGCAGGCGTCAGGCCCCCGGGCGGAGTCCACGGGAGCGGCTCGAGCGGCCTGGCCGACGGCTCGTTCTTCGCGACGGCGAAGAGATCGTTCTTCACGTCGCCGTCGAAGCGCTTCACGAAGACGAGGCGGCCCGAGACGAGCGCGCGGTCGATCCACGCCCGGTGCGTCGTCCGCATCGCGGGGTCGAGCCACGACTCGCGCACGAGGACGTACGAGGTCGGGAGGCCCTCGAGGAAGTCGAGAAGGTCATCCGGGATGGGCGCCTTGCGCTCGTCCTCCTCGATACGGCGGACGACGGGGGACGAGAAGCCCGACACAGCCGTCACGAGGGGCTTGCCGTGGTCGGCGGCGCGCAGGACCGCGCGGTAATTCCCGTGCTCCGGCGTGCCGGACGGCAGTTCGACGAGGCCGCCCTTCATGGGGGTCGTCGCGAGGAAGCGCGTGACCTCGTCCGGGTCCGCCTCCCCGCGCATGAGGTCCAGCGGCGCCGCGCGGTCCTCGAGGAGAAACGCGAGGCAGGCGAGCGCGAAGACGGGGGCCGTGCGCGCGCCGGGGCGGCGACGCTTCCACCCCTCGGCCAGCGCGAGGACGCCGGCCCCGGCGAGGACCGCGAGGCCGAGGTAGGCGATCGTCGCCCACCGCGCCGGAACGCGAATGCTGCGGAACAGCGAGATCGTCTCGAAGAGGACGCGGTGGAACGGGAACCGCACTCCGAGCGAGCCGAGAAAGCCGAGGAGGGCGAGGAGCGCGCCGACGACGATGACGTCCGGGCGCCGGACCGCACGGACGCTCGCCCCCAGGCTCCGCGACCTCACGAGCGGGAGCGCAGCGGGATACGCGAGCCACCAGCGCACGGCGAGCGCCGCGAGGAAGACGGCGAACGCGCGCCAGGGCTCGGTCGCTCGGAAGATCTCTCTTCCCGCGAGGCGGACGTGGATGCCGGCGGGGCTCGCGGCGAAGAGCGCGAGGAACCCGGCGAGGACGGCCACGGCGTCGAGGGCAGAGAGCACGCGCGGATCGGGAGCGGGCGCGGCTTCGGCGGCTGCCGCGTCTGCACGGGGCGTCAGGAGCAGCGCCGCGAGCGGGAGCGCGAGAAGCAGGAGCCCCGGGAAGAGCGCGCGCTCGCCGGGCGTCGGGAACTCGGAGAAGCCGCGCCAGAGGTGGTTGCGCGGGTCGGCGTTCAGCCAGTCGTGCGGCTGCGCGGAGAAGTCGCGAGTCTCCTCGATGCCACGCGTGAAGCCGTAGAGCTTCGCGGCGCGCTGGTACGGGAGAAGGAACGGCAGGAGCGCGATGCCCGCGATCCCGACGGCGATCGCACCCCGCTTCCAGCCGGCGCGGTCGCGATCTGCGCCGGAGCGGAACGCGAGGACGAGCGCGACCGCGGCGAGAGGGACGAGCGTGAGGACGAGCCAGTGGATGACGGCGAGGCCGTTCAGGAAGAACGCGGCGCCGAGCCAGGCCGCGCGTCGCGGGGACCTCTCGCGCACGAAGAGGACGAGCGCCTCGAAGAGGATCGGGATCCAGCCCGCGAAGAGGTAGTTCACGTGCGGCAGCTGCCCGAACCGGTAAGGCACGAACGCGAACGCGACGCCCGCGACCCATGCGGCGCCGGTGGATCCGGTCAGCGTCCGACCGAGCCGGAACGCCCCGTAGCCCGAGAACGCGAAGCCGAGAAGCGTGAGAATTCCCTGGGCGGTGAGCGGCCGTAACCCCAGCGCGAAGAGCGGGAAGAGCGGCAGCGCGAGGCCGTAGTTGTGCTCGCTGAACGCGAGGCTGAGCTTGAAGGGGAAGAAGACGTTTCCGTCGAAGAGGTGCAAGGGGGAGTGGAACGTCTGGTGGAAGTCCCACCAGAGGATCCACGAGTTCAGGTACGGGTCCCCGGCGTCGGATGCGTGGTCGCGCAGGTGCTTCGCCCAGGGCCACGTCATCGCGACCGTCAGCGCCAGGAAGGCGAGGAAGATGAGCGCCTCGCGGCCGAATGCGCGCGACCGGATCCTGTTCTCGGCGGGCACGGACGGATGATATCGGCGGGAGGTCGAATGCGTATGCTCTCGGGGTCCTCATGTCCGAGAGCCGAGCGTCCCGCCGGGAGAGGGCCCTCGTGGCCGCCGCGTTTGCCGTCCTCGCGCTCCTGCGCCTCGCGACGCTCGCTCCAGACCCGTGGGAGTGGGACGAGGTGCTCTTCATGGAGGGCGTGCGCGACGGGCTGGACGTCCGCGTGAATCACCCGCACGCCCCGGGCTATCCGGTCTTCGTGCGCCTCGGCCAGGGCATCCGCGCTCTCGGCGCCGAGCCGTTTCGCGCGACAGCCCTCGCGGGCGCGATCGGCGGTTACCTCTCGGTGCTCGCGCTCTACCTGCTGCTCCGCGAACTCGGGTCTCGGCGCGCGTGGGCGCTCGTCGGCGCGCTCTTCTACGCGCTCACGCCGTCGGTGTGGCTCCACGGCGTGCGGCCTCTGTCCGACGGGCCGGGGGCGGCCGCGGGACTTTTCGCCGCGGTGTTCCTGGTCCGGGCGATCGCGGGGAAGGGCCGCCACGCCCTTCTCTGGGCCGCGGCGTTCACGGCGCTCGCGGCCGGCGTGCGCCCGCAGGTGGGCCTCGCGCTGCTGCCGGCCGCGGGCGTCGCGGCGTTCGTCGTCTTCCGGCGCGAGCGGAGCGTCAAGCCGCTCGTCCTCGCGGTCGCCGCGGGCGTCCTTCTCTCTGCCGCGATCTGGATCCCGGTCTTCCGCGGCTCGGGCGGTTTCGCGGTGTGGAAGAACCGCCTCGACGAGCAGATGAAGTACGTGACGCAGTTCGACAGCCCGAAATTGCACGACGTGATGCAGTCGCCGTTCTGGAAGCGCTGGTTTCTGGATCCGGTCGGGCACGGGAAGTTCGCCGGGAGTTTCCTGTTTCTCGGCCTCGCCGGGGCCGTGCTCGAGAGGAAGAAGGCGGGGATGATCTTCCTCGTCTTCGTCCCGGTCACGCTCCTGACGCTCGGCGTTCTCTCCGTCGACTCGGCGCCCCGGTACGTCCTCGCGTTCTGGGCGGCGCCGTGCGCTCTCGCGGCGTTCGCGCTGGAGAGATGGGCGGCCTCCCGTTTCGGCCGCGTGGCCTCGCCCGCGGCGGCCGTGCTGGCTCTCGCCGCGTTCGCCGCGCTCGGGGCTCCCGCGATCGCCGAGGTCGCGTCGAAGCCGAGCCCGTCCGTCGCCGCGATGCAGGCTGTCCGCGCCGCGGGTGTCGCGCCCGGCGACGTCTACGCGACCGAACCGCTCCGCGCCCACGCGGACGAGTACTTCAAATACGCCGCACACGTCGTGAGCGAGACCGCCCCCGTGGCCGTGCCTCGCGCGGGCGTCTTCGCCGGCGCCGACGACCGGCCGTTCGGCGTCGTCCCGCAGCGCGTCTTCACGTTCGAGAGCCCGCGCCTCGTTCGCATCTCACGCGGGCGGTACCTGCGCACGGAGATCTTCGAGGGCCGCGCGGGCGCCGGAGTCTTCGTCCCCATCGTCACGAAGCCGGGCTGGCAGCTGGACGGAAGAGTGGAGCTCCGGGAGGGCACCACGCTGTCGGTCTATTCCGCGAGTCCCGCGGATGTGACGTTCACGGCGAGAGCGGCGGAGGGCCGGGCCGAGCTCGAGTTGAAGACTCTCCGCGGGGCGCGCACGGGCTCCGTCGATCCGGGCCGCGAGCTCTCCGTCACGTTCGGCGCGGCCCCGGACCTTTCGGAGAAGCTCTTCACGGTCTCCGCCCTGAAGGGTCTGGCGACGCTCGACGCATTCCGGATCGTCGCGCATGAAACGCATGGCCCCGCCTGGCGAGTCGACGATGCGATTCCCGCCGGGTTCGACGAGCCGGCCGAGGGCGCGCGGGTCAGCCTGCCGTTCCACGCGCGCGGCTGGTGTCAGGAGAAGGGCGGCGGGCGCGTGGACCCCGTCGAGTTCCGGCTCGACGGGCTCCTCGTCGTGGAGGCGACGGTCACCCGGACGCCGAGACCCGATGTCGCGGCGGTCATCCCGGCGATCGGCGACGCGCGCGAGGCCGGCTGGGAGGCCGTCCTCGCGCCGAGCGTCGAGCCGGGCCGCCACGTTCTGACGGTCACGTTCCAGGCGGGCGACAGGCGGCGTGTCTACCCGGCCCGGACGATCGAGATCGTCGGGCCGGGTGGAACGCCGTGACGAAAGCCCTCAGCGAATCGCGGCCAGCTCGTAGAGGTAGTCGACGAACGAGCGTGCCGCGCCGTCGAAGCCCGCGACCTTCGGGTTCGTCGACTCGATCACGAAGTACTCGTCGGGTGCGTGCGCGCCGCTGCCGTGCCCGAGGCCGTGGTGGCCGGAGGCGAGCCTGAGCGGCGCGTCCGTGAAGACGTAGCCCGGGTACGAGCCTGCGTTCCTCACCCAGAGCATCGGGTCGAGGCCCGCGCGCTTGTAGACGGACATCTGCGCGCGGATGAGCGGCGCGTCGGCGGACGTCTCCGTGGGACCGTAGCCGCCCGAGACGTTCACCTCGATGTCGCCGAAGCCTCTCTTGGCGAGGTGGGCCTTCAGGGCCGCGATCGCGCCGTCGAACGTCATGTCGGGCACGAGGCGGAGGTCGAGCTTCGCGAGGGCCTTGTTCGGGAGCATCGTCTTGCCGCCGGGGCCCATGTAGCCGCCGACGAGGCCCTGGATGTTCACGGTGGGCGAGAACGCGAGGCGCTCGAGCGACGCCCGCCACGCGTCGTCGTGAGCCCAGTGCGTGGCGCCGAGCATCCTCTTCGCCGTCGCTTCGTCGAGGCGCTTCGCGGCCGCGTCGATCATCGCGGCCTGGGCGGCGTTCGGCGGCTTGACGGCGGCGGCGAGGCCGTCGATGGCCGGATCGCCGTCCGCGTTCACGAGCGTCGCGAGCGCCTGCACGAGGTGGAATGCGGGGCTGTCGAGGCGCGCGCGGTTCGCGGAGTGGACGTCCTTCGACGGGCCGCGGCCCCACTTCGCGCCGCTCGAGACGAGCTCCAGCTCGACGACGCCCTTGGCGCCGAGCGAGACCTGCACGGAGCCGTCGGGGTCCTGGCCCGCGCCGGGCATGAAGACGCCCATCGTGTTCTTCAGCGCCGCGAGGACCTCGGGCTTGCGCACGATCTCGGGGATGTGCGGCGATCCGATCTCCTCCTCGCCCTCGGCGACGAGGACGAGGTTGACGGGGAGCTTCACGCCCGCGCCCCGGAACGCGTGGAGCGCGGCGAGGAACGCGGCCTCCGGGCCCTTCTGGTTCACGGCGCCGCGGCCGACGAGAGCCTTGCCGAAGCCCGGCTTGTCGACGATCCGCGCCTCGAAGGGCGGCGCGACCTTCCACTCGGCGGGGTCCGCCTGCTTGACGTCGTACATGAAGTAGAGGCCGACGGTCCTCGGCGCACCCGCGTCGAGCGTCGCGAAGACGCCCGGGACGCCGGACGTCGGCATCTTGACGGCGGTCTGGAAGCCCGCGTCCTTCGCGAGCGACATCATCTGCGCGCAGCCCGTCTCGATTCCGCGGCCCTCGGCGGCGATCGACGGGTTGCGCACCCAGTCCTGCAGGCGCGCGACGGCTTCGCCGTGGCGCTTCTCGATCTCGGCGTAGACCTTCGCGCGGTCATCCGCGGCGAAGGCAAAGCGGGGGAGGGAGGACACGGCGGCCGTCGCGGCGGCCGCACCGAGGAGGTCGCGTCTGTTCATTGGCATGGGGGCGAGTGTACCGCCGGGTCTATGCTCTCCGGAGATGTCCGAATCGGATGGCCCGGCTAAAGCGGAAGGCGCCGGCGGGAGCTCCGATCTATCCCGGGATCTGACGGCCGCCGTCCCGCCCGGGAGCGCCCCGCGTCCTCCTTCGCCCTCGATCAGCGGGACGACTCTCCAGCACTTCGAGGTGCTCGAGCGGATCGGAGCGGGCGGATTCGGAGAGGTATACAGGGCCCGGGACAAACGCGTCGATCGTATGGTGGCGCTGAAGGTCGTGCCGGAAGAATTCTTTGAAGGTGAAGAGAGGAGACAGAGATTCGAGCGCGAAGCTCGCATGCTCGCGAGCCTGAATCATCCCGGGATCGCCACCCTCTACTCGTTCGAGGAAATCCCCGGTTCTTCCCCTTCTTCTCCCGCGCGGCACGTCCTCGTGATGGAGCTGGTTGAGGGAAAGACTCTCCATGCCGCCCTTGCGAAGGGACCGCTCCCTACCGCCGACGCACTGTCGATCGCGATCCAGATCGCGGACGCGCTCGCCGAGGCGCACCGGGCCGGGATCCTCCACCGCGACGTCAAGGGCGGCAACATCATGCTGACGTCCCGGGGGCAGGTGAAGGTCCTCGATTTCGGCCTCGCGAAGCGCCTCGGGAGCGGGCCCGCGGCCGGCGCCGGCCCAGAGCTGACGCGCGAGGGGACGACGCTCGGGACGCTCTCGTACATGTCGCCCGAGCAGCTCCTCGGCAAGGCAGTCGACGCGCGGAGCGACCTCTTCTCGTTCGGCGTCGTTCTCTACGAGATGGTCACGGGGCGGCTGCCGTTCCAGGGGAGCACCACCGTCGCGGTGGCGGATGCCATCCTGCATGCAGCGCCGCGAGACTTCGGCGAGAAGCCGGTCCCGGAAGGTCTCACGCGGATCGTCCGCAGGCTTCTCGAGAAGGATCCCGACCGGCGCTTCACGAGCGCGGAGGATCTGCTCGGGGCCCTGCGGGCGGAGCAGACGGCAATGGCTCCCGTGCCGGCCGGAAGAATCTCGCGGAAATCCCGGATTTTCCTCGCCGTCCTCGCCGTCGCCGTCGTCGCGCTGGGCGCGTGGGCGTGGCGGCGGGCGGCGCGCACGCGGCGCGCTCGCGAGGCGATTCCGGAGATCGCGCGGCTCGTGGGCGCCGGGGAGTTCCCGCAGGCCGCCGCGCTGCTGCGAGAAGCCCGTGCCGTCCTCCCGGGAGATGCGGCTCTCGAGAAGCTCTGGACGGACGCGACATCGGAGTGCTCCGTCCAGAGCGACCCGCCGGGCGCCGACGTTTCGATCCGGCCCTACCGCGCAGCCCCTGATCTCTGGGAAAGCCTCGGGCAGACGCCGATCAAGGTCCGCGCGCCCCGCGACTACTACGTCTGGAGAATCTCCAAACCCGGCTTTCGCGCGAATTACATGATCACGCTGCGCGGCCTGAACCGGAAACTCCGCCTCGACCCGGACGCGAGCGTGCCTCCCGAGATGGTCCGGGTGCCGGGCGAGGAGAGGGTCGTGCCGTACATGCCCGGTCTCGATCAGGCTCCCCCGGTGAAGATCGTCGACTACCTGATCGACCGGCACGAGGTCACGAACGAGGAGTACAGGAAGTTCGTCGACGCGGGGGGCTACGTGAATCGGGAATTCTGGAAGGAGCCCTTCGTCCGGGACGGGCGGACTGTCCCGTGGGAACAGGGGATCGCCGCCTTTCGCGACACGACCGGCCGCGCCGGCCCGGCGACGTGGGAGGTCGGGTCCTTCCCGAAGGGTCTGGAGAAGCACCCGGTCGCGGGCGTGAGCTGGTACGAGGCGGCGGCCTACGCCGCGTTCGTTGGCAAGAGCCTCCCGACCGTCTACCACTGGAATCTGGCTGCGCAGCCCTGGTACGGGACCCTGATCCTCGCCGGGAGCAACTTCCGATCCGACGGAACGCGTCCCGTTGGAGAGCCCGGAGCATTGAGCGGCTTCGGCACGACGGACATGGCCGGCAACGTGAAGGAATGGTGCTTCAACGAGAGCGGCGGGGGGAGGCGCTACATCCTTGGCGGCGGTTTCGGCGAGCCGGAATACATGTTCGTCGACAAGGATGCGCAGTCGCCGTGGGACCGAAAGCCAAACTTCGGATTCCGGTGCGTCAGGTTCTCCTCGCTGCCGCCGGCCGCCGCCGCGAAGATCGAGCCCGCATTCCGGGACTACGGCAAGGAGAAGCCGGTCTCCGACGAGGTCTTCCGTGCGTACAAGGGCCTCTACGCCTACGACAAGGGAGAGCTGAACGCGCGCGTCGAAGAGACACTGAGCGCGCCTGACTGGACTCGGGAGAAGGTCAGCTTCGACGCGGCATACGGCGGCGAGCGCGTCGTCGCCTACCTCTATCTGCCGAAGAACGCGTCCCCGCCGTACCAGACCATCGTCTACTTCCCTGGCTCGAGCGCGATCTTCCAGGACAAGTTCAACGAGGCACAGTCCTTCATGTGGGACTTCGTCCCCAAGAGCGGCCGGGCCCTGATGTACCCCGTCTACAAGAGCACCTACGAGCGGAGGGATGGGCTGCCGGGCGATACGCCGGAGCCCACCGCCCTCTGGCGCGATCACACGATCATGTGGTCGAAGGATTTCGGCCGGTCGATCGACTACCTCGAAACGCGAAAGGACGTCGAAGCGACGAAGCTCGGCTATTTCGGGTTCAGCTGGGGGAGCGCGATCGCCCCGATCCTCCTTGCGGTCGACGACCGGGTCCGCGTCGCGATCCTCGGCGTGGGGGGCCTCGAATTCCAGAAGACACTGCCCGAGGTCGACCAGATCAACTTCGTGACGCGAATGAAGACGCCCGCGCTCCTGCTCAATGGCCGGTATGACTTCTTCTTCCCGGTGGAGTCGTCGCAGGTTCCGCTTTTCAGGCTTCTCGGGACGAGCGAGAAGGACAAGCGCCAGGTCATCTTCGAGTCGGGGCACATGGTGCCCCCCAAGGATTTGATCCGCGAGAGCCTCGACTGGCTGGACAAGTACCTCGGGCCGGTGAAGCGGTAGACGCCGGCGGACGAACTAACCCCGGCTCCGCATCAAGTTGAACTTCGCGAGCTCCGCGTACGTCAGCGTCGAGTCGAGGTCCTCGCGGGCGATCCGGAGGTTCTGGACGAGCCCTTCGAGGACGAGCTCCATGAGGAACGCGCGCTCGTAGTGGTCGCGCGGCTTGGCGTGCTTGAGGACGAAGTCCGACAGGCCCGCCACGGACTCCAGCGTCTTGAGGTGCTCGGAGAACGGCGTCTGGTCCGAGAGGACGATCTTCTTCCCGTCCGCGAACCACGCGGCGATCGCGTCGTACGGCCCCGGCGGCGGCGCGGCCGCGGCCGCGCGGCGCCCCTCGGCCCTCTCGAGCGTCGTCGGGCCGCCGCCCTCGTCCTCGTCGACGTCGCCGCGGGGCCGGCGGGGCCGCTCGGCGCGCCCTCGCGGGCCCTCGACGGCCGGGAACTGCGCCTCGAAGAGGTTCTTCACGGCGTCGCCGATGAGCTTCTTGGCGACGATCTCGGCGCCCTGCTGCTCGCCCTCGAAGACCATCTCGACCTTGCCGGTGATCGCGGGAAGCGTCGCGAAGAGGTCCACGAGACGGGGCGCGACGACGGTCTCGCCGGTCGTGAGCGCGCGGCGCTCGAGGTTCGAGATCAGGAGCTCGCGCGCGGCGATCGGGAGGCGCGCGGAAACGCCCGAGGACTGGTCGACGAGCTCGCTCTTCCGCGCGACGAAGGCGATCTCCTCGACGAGGAGCTTGACCTCCTCGCCGAGCAGCACCGTCACGCCGTGCAGCGTCCGGTCCGTCCACGCCTCCTGGTCCGTGATCGCGGATGCGACCTTCGGGTCCTGCGGGTAGTGCGTGAGGATCTGCGACGCGATGCGGTCCTTGAGCGGCGTGATGATGTTGCCGCGGTTCGTGTAGTCCTCGGGGTTCGCGCTGAACACCATGAGGACGTCGAGCGGGATGCGCAGCGGGAAGCCGCGGATCTGCAGGTCGCGCTCCTCGAGGATGTTCAGGAGGCCGACCTGGATACGCGGCTGCAGGTCGGGCAGCTCGTTGATCGCGAAGATGCCGCGGTTCGTGCGCGGGACGATCCCGTAGTGGATGACGTCCTCGTCCGCGAACGTCTTGCGGAGGGTCGCGGCCTTCACGGGGTCTACGTCGCCGATGAGGTCGGCGATCGTGACGTCCGGCGTCGCGAGCTTCTCGCGGTAGCGGGCGTCGCGCCCGAGCCACGCGACGGGGAGATCGTCCCCGGCCGAGGCCGCCATGCGGCGCCCGTACGCCGTGAACGGAGCGAACGGCGACTCGTTCAGCTCGGAGCCGGCGATGACGGGGATCGCCTCGTCGAGGAGGTTGACGAGGGCGCGCAGGATGCGCGTCTTGGCCTGGCCGCGCAGGCCGAGAAGGATGATGTCGTGGCGCGCGAGGATCGCGTTCTGGAGGGCCGGGACGACGGTCTTCTCGTAGCCGAGGATGCCGGGGAAGACGTTCTCGCCCGCCTTCAGCTTCGAGATGAGGTTGTCGCGGATCTCGTCCTTGACGGTCTTCGGGGCGTAACCCGCCGCGACGAGCTCTCCGAGGGTGGTCGGGCGATCGGTCATGAGACTCCCTTGCCGCAAGCTTACGGGATAATCACCCGGATGGATTTGCGACGGCTGCTCGAAGTCGTGAGGTCGGCCTGCGGGGACGCAGGCGCGCGCTGGGCAGTAATCGGCGGCGTGGCGATGAACGCGTATGGACACGCGCGTACGACGTTCGACTTCGACGTCGCCTCCGAGACTCGGTTTCGCGAAGACATTCTCCGAAGGCTGCAGGCCGAGGGGTTTCGGCTGTTGAACGATGTCCCCGCGTTCTCGAACCTCCTCCACGACGACCGCGAACTCGGTCGCCTCGACTTCCTGTGGCTGGACCAAAAGACCGGCGAAAGGGTCTTTGGAGAGGCCCGCGCACTTCCGCTCGAGGGGATCGCGACCCTGCCGGTCGCGTCTCCGGAGCATCTTGTCGCGATGAAAGTCCAGGCCGTGGCGAGCAGGCCGACGCGCGTCTTTCGCGACGGTGCTGACCTGCAGTTTCTCCTGGAAATCCCAGGGATCGACGATAATCGGGTCCATGAGTTCTTCGAAGGCGCCGGACTCCTGGAGCTTCTTGGACGTCTCCGGCCGCGCCGTTGAGGAGGTTGGGGGGCTTCGGCTCCCGCGTCCGACGGCCGAGGAGATGGAGGCCATGCGGAAGACGGACCCCGGCTCGCTGCCCTGGGACGTCTACTGCGACTTCCTGAAGCAGTTCACTCCGACTCGCGAACAGCTGGAGGCGTTGCCGCTCTCGCCAGACGTTCCGCCGTTCCGGCTCGACTGAATCGCGGCGCTTTCGGGTTTCGGACTGACCTCACGGGTCAGTGCTGGTTGCGGCCCAGTCAACCCGACTGGAAGTCGCGCACGAGGTCGCCCGGCGGCACGACGGGGATGCGGGCGAGCGATCGCGCGAGCGCGAGACGTTCGCCGAGCGCTTCCATCTTCGCCTTCGACCAGCCCGCGAAGATCTCTTCGAGAAGGCCCGCGGGAGAGATCAGGACGAAGTGGGGGACCGCCTCCACGTAGAAGGCGTTGGACGCGGCGAATTCGGGCTCCGGATCCAGGACCAGATCGAACGTGGCCTTCCCAAACTCCTCGAAGAAATCTTCGCTTTCGGCGGCTCCGTTCTGCGAGACACCTACGACCTTCGCGCCCGTCCCTCCGTACGCCGCGTGCAGGCGCTGCACGTACGGCCAGGCCAGCCGGCACGTCGGGCAGGACGTCTTGAAGAAGGCGAGGAGGAGCGGAAGGCCGTTCGCCTCCGCGAGGAGGCCCTCCGTCGTGACCGACCCGCCTCCGGGGCGCGCGAAGGCGGCGGATGGAGCGGGGGTTCCGGGAGCGAACGCTGGGCGAGAGACCATGCCCGAGTCTAAACCGGGCTCAGTTGCCGCCGGCGTGCGGCGAGCCGTCGCCCGAGGCGGGCGCCGAGGCGGGCGGGTGCGGCGCGGCATCGGCGACGCGGAACGAAAGCGCCCTGGCCCCTCCGGCCGTCGCGAGGTAGCGGGCGGTCACGTGGTCCTTCGGCTTCAGGTCGTCGAGCGGCACGGCCCTCGCGCCGCGCGTGACGGCGACGTCCGGCGCGACGCTGACCGCGATGGTCTGCCGCGCGGGCGGCTGGCCTTTCACCCTCGTGGTCTTGACCGACTCGCGGATCAGGACGAGCCGGGCCGGAAGGTCGACCCACACGATCTCGCCCACGATGGTGCGCGACTCGCCCGCGGGAGCGGCCGACATGGTCGGGCCGGAAGCCGTGGGTGCCGCGGGGGCCGCGGGTTCGGCGAGAAGGAGCAGAAAGAGGACGAGGCTCGCCACGCCTTCCGGCTTGCACGACACGTGCCGTGGGCCGGAGGCCCTCATCGGCGGGGTTTACGGCGAT